>Ga0318534_10000816_pt1 | contig 11395 bp, 10 predicted proteins | sample GRESIP117b4f26_FD_202502 | JGI IMG/M metagenome (GOLD analysis project Ga0318534, IMG submission 202502) | Tropical soil microbial communities from Luquillo Experimental Forest, Puerto Rico - GRE.SIPMG.117b4f26 | ecosystem: Environmental > Terrestrial > Soil > Tropical forest > Bulk soil...
AGGTATTACACTCTCGGTGGACCCCGCGCACCCGACAGAGCCCATTGACCCTTGCTGCCTTCCGGCCCTGGGGGAGTTCACAGGATAGACGCCGCGCGGGGTCCACCGAGAGTGTAATACCTGGCGCGCAGCGGCCGTGGGACAGTCGGTGCGACTTAGCCGCTACCATGACCACGGAGGATTCGCCTAGTGGCCTATGGCGCTCGCCTGGAACGCGGGTTGGGTTAACAGCCCTCGCGGGTTCAAATCCCGCATCCTCCGCCACAAGTCCAACAGTGGCCTTTAGGCTTGCGTGGGCTCACCACCAATATGAGGAGGCGTATGGGGCGCAAGGTCGCCATCCCGTGGCACGCGTCGTTTTCGATCGCTGCCGGCGTCCTCTATTTCCTCTTCGTGTTGCCCCGTTGGTGGGAGCTGATGGGCGACACCACGCATTCGCTGGGGACGGCGCTGCGGATCGTGACGGGCGCGCTCATCGCCCTGGCCGCCCTGCCCGTGGTGTTCACGCTGTTGCGGACCCGCAAGCCGGAGTTGGGGACCCCGCGGCTGGCCCTGTCCATGAGGGTCTGGTCGATCGTCGCCCACGTGCTGGCCGGCCTGCTGATCATCGGCACCGCGATCAGCGAGATCTGGCTCAGCCTGGACGCGGCCGGCCAGTGGTTGTTCGGGATATACGGCGCCGCCGCCGCGATCGGGCTACTCGGAATCTTCGCGTTCTACCTGTCGTTTGTCGCCGAGCTGCCGCCGCCACCGCCGAAACCGATTAAACCGACGAAGCAGAAGCAGCGACGTCTGCGCGGCAAGAAGGGCGACGCCGAGGCCGAAGAAACCGAAGCCGAAGAAGTCACGGAAGAAGCCGAGACCGAAGAAGCCGAAGCCGAGGAAACCGAAGAAGCCGAGAAGCCGGAAGAGAAAGAAGAGCCCGTCACGGTCGCAGCCGAGTCCGAGGCGGAACCCGAACCGGCCACCCAAGACACTCAGGACACCCAAGAAGCGCCGGCGGCGGAAGACACCGAGGCCGCCGAAACCACCGAAGAGACCCGAGGTGGGTTGCAGAACCGCCGCCCCACGGGCAAGGGATCCCACCGCATGCGGCGCAGGACCCGCGGCGGCGTCGCGCTCGACGAGTAACGCAGCTTTTAAATCAACCTCAGCGGCGCCGAAGGCTCTCGACGTAGGCGGCGAGGCGCCGCTGGGTCTCGTCCGCCCCCCACAGCCCGCGAGCCTCGCTATCGATGAGGCCGCCCTCGCGCATCCGCGCCAGCGTCGCGGCCCTCAGCTGGGCTTTCGTATGCCGATAGGCTTCGACCGGGATGCCACCGAGGTCGGACGCCTCCGCCACCGCCGCCTCGACAAGATCGTCGGCGACGACGCGATGAGCGAGTCCGTTGGCGATGGCCTCGTCACCCCGGTAGAGGCGGCCGCCGAGCAACACCTCCTCGGCGTGGTCCCCGCACGCGTAGCGCATGACCTCGAGCGCGGCGGCCGGGAACGGCACCCCGACGCGGACCTCGGACGCCCCGATCTGCGCGTCGGGGCTGATCAGCCGCCTGTCGCAGGCACAGGCCAGCACACACCCGCCCGCGATGGCGGCGCCGTTGATTGCGGCCACCGTCGGCCCCGGGTAGCAGAACATCGCCTCGAACGCGTCGGACAGCGCCGGGATCAGCCGGTCGGTGTAGCCCGCACCACCTTCGACCACGCGGTTGAGGTCCACGCCGGCACTGAACGCGCGGCCACCGCCGGTGACGACGAGCGCGCCGGCACCCGAGCGCTCCAGCTCGCCGAGCGCGCCCGTCAGCTCCTCCAGCAGCTCGACATCCTGGGCATTGACGCGCCCCGAGGAGAAAGTCAGCACCCGCACCGCTACCGGCCCCGTTTCCAAGGCCTGGATATCGATCACGGTGACACGATAACCACGGGGATGTCGGTGTTCTCGTCGGTGTGATAGCTCGCGCACACCCGGTGATAGCCGTCGGCGATCTGTAGCGGAACACCCTTCGTAAAGTCACCGCGCACCAGCAGGATGGGCGACAACGGTTGACCCTTCTTGATCTTGGAAAGGTCCGCGGCGACGTGGGGATTTTCCACGGGCAACAGAAGCAACTGCGCCGCCCGCAGGATGTCTTTCGCCTTTTGGTGCGTGATGGCGCCGGCCCTCAGCTTTTCGGTCAGCTTACTGACGGTGTCCGCATCCGCGAGCAAAGCGAGGTAGTCGGCGGCCGCCGGAAAGTCATGGTCCTCAGGCTTTTTCAGCCATTTCACGCTCGCCATCGCGTGTCTCCCTTCGTGGGGCCGTGACCGCCCGGGTCTTGGCAGCCTACCGGGCCGGGGCCGAAATTGGGATCGGTAGCAACGCCGGACGTCTGTACTTGCGCCCATGACGACGCCACTGGGGCGGCGCATGAAGGAAGGAAATGCAGTGAAACGTCTCCTCGTGGGTGCGATTGCAACCCTTGGCTGTGCATCGGCCCTGGTGGCCTGCTCGAGCGGCGGCCACACGGCCAGCCCGGCGTCAAGCACGGCGCCCAGCGTCGCCGCCGGCGGCAGCGGCGCGCAGGTCAAGGTGGGCGGTACCGACCTGGCGGGCCTCAACCCGGCGTCCGTGACCTGCGTCAGGCAGGGCGGCATGATCGACATCGGCAGTGGGGCTCCCACGGCCGCCGGTGCCAAGCAAGCGCTGGCGGTGGTGATGACCGATGAGGCCACCCCCAAGGTCCAGTCGCTGGCGCTCTTCGTCGACGGCAGCGCCTTGTCGGTCAGCAACGCCATGGGCATGAAGGTCGGCTCGGCCAACGTGGCCGTGGACGGCAAGACCTACACCATCACCGGCCAGGCGCAGGGCGCCGACATGAAGAACCCGATGGCCGGCATGATCACCAAGGACTTCAACATCAAGGTGACTTGCGGTTAATCGTCGAATTCCGGGGCGGCGGACGTGCCTTCACTCACACGTCCGCCGCTCCGGCCGCTCGCCACGACCGCGACGCCGGACTTATGATGCAGCCGTGTCGATCCCCGGCGAATTAGAGAACGCCCGTCGGTTGGCGTTTGCCGACGACGAAATGCGGGCCCGGGATCTGCTGCTGTCCCTGGTACCGCAGATCGAGGACGAAGATCGAGACGATCTCATGCTGGAGGTCTTCGCCCAGCTCGGCGAGATCTACCTTGCGCGCGGAGCGAATGACGGAGTGCGCGAGAGTATCCGGCGCATCCGCGACTGCCTGGCCGCCTATTCCGGCATCGACGACGCCGACGCCGACCTCGCACGCATGATCCGGCGCTACTCGCGACGGGCCCAGTTTCTGCAGACCGGCTTGGCCGCGGCGCACGGTGATCACGAGGGCGCCCAAGCGGCGCTGGCCGAGCTGAGCGACGCGGACGGCGCGTTTCCCGACCTGGCCGACGAGCACGCCCGCCTGATCACCCACGCGCAGGTCCTGTGCGCGACCGCGCTCTGCGATGACGACCTGCACGTGCGGTCGGTTCCGTTGTGGGAGCGGGTGCTCGGTGCAATCGACCGCCTCGACGACACCGAATTCGACGACCGACTCCTGATAGCCGCCGCCACCGCGTACGGCCGATTCTGCGTGGAGACGGGCCGATTGGCCGAAGCCGAACCCTGGTTGCGTCGCGCGGGGGCCCGGGCGCAAACGCGGGGATGGGAATTGGCACACGCCAGAACACAATTGGAGCGGGCAGCGGCTTCCTGGTTGGTGGGCGACCACGCGACAACCGATCAGCTGGTGTCCGAGGCCCAGCCCGTAATCGCTCGATACGCCCGGGCAGACGACCACGCCCGTTGTTGGCTGTATCTGGGACTCACCCGGCTGGGGTCCGGTGAACTGCGAGCCGCCGACGAATGCTGGGAGCATGCCGAGCGGCACTGGCGTGAACTGGGAAAGCCCTTGCAGTTGCACCGTATCTTGTTGCAGCGCAGCTGGATCGCAATCTTTTGGAGCCGGTTCGCCGAGGCGGTCGAGCTGATCGCCCAGGCCAGGGAACTGCTCGACTCGTCGCCACGCAGCAGTTGGTTGCAGTACGCCCGGCTCGACAATCACCTTGGCACCGTGTGGCGCGCGGATGCCTTGGCCGACCTCGGTTTCGACAGTTCGGGCGATCCCGACGAGACTCTGGAGGAAACCGAGGCACGGCAGGCCGAGGGACTCGGCATCCTCCACGGCGAGGTCGGCACTCCGGAGTACTGGCGCGCGATGACCAAACTCGAACAGGCCGCGGAGCTCAAGGTGCCGGCCGCACTAGCCGTGGACTCGGTCCGGTATTCGATCACCGACGCCGACGCGAGATCGCGCTGGGCCAGCAGCATTTCGGCGCCCATACTAGCCAGCGCATTCGCCGTCGCGTGGGAATGGGAGAATACCCAACTGATCAGCGAGCTGGTCGAATACCACAGCGCGCGAGGCACGTTCGATGCGGATCTACAGCGGCCGAAAATCGGCGAATGGGCATCGACGGCCACTGCCACCGTGGTCATCGATGCCGACTCGGAACTGGCGCTGGCCGCGGCCGGCCCGCCAGCGGCGCGTGCCGGCGCTTCGCTGACGCGGCTCGGCCCGTTGCCGCCGTTACAGATGCAGCCCGACAGCCCGCCGATCATGAGCCACTATCGCGCACTGGCTTTCGAGCGCTACGGCCGCGACGTCACCGCCGCCGAGCCGGCCTGGTCGACCTGGCCATGAGCGATCCGGACCGGCTGACTCTGGTCCTGCGGTACGCCGACGTCGGGATCGTCACCTACGGCAGTCTGCGGATCGTCGGGCAGCCGTCGAGGACCGTCAATTGGGTGGTGGAGGACCCGATCCTGCTCGCGGCGTTGCAAGAGCTGACCGATGCCCTGCCCGAGCCACACGGCGAAGAGAGCCGGCGCGACGCCATCGAGCGGGCACTGACCAGAGGCCCGTTCGCGACGCCGGACAACGAACTCACGCTCGCCTATATCCTCGGTGTGCTGCTGATCGGCTCCGCGGGGTGGGAGCTGTTGACGGAGTGCGCGGCATCGCCACGGGCGGTGCTGTTCGTCTCCCCCAGCGCGCGGTTGGCACGCATTCCCTGGGGACTGCTGGCGGTGCCGAAATCGGGACCGAGCAAAGAAGAGTTGGTGCGCGCCCGCCAGGACGCCATTACCCGCAGCGGAAGAGTGGCCGCCCGGATCCCTTGGCAGCTAACCGATATCAATGAGCGCACCGACGGTCATCGGCTGATGGAGCTGGTCGATGTGCTGATGGCGGTACCGGCGAACATCGTGCACTCACCGCGGGCACCGGCAGGTTGGGGCGCCAGGCACGACGGTCCGCCGGTTCTGCTCCTCGACCCCCGGGTGCCGGGACAGCGGCCCGACTCCGCGCTCGGCTCCGTGCTCGGCAGGCCCTCGCCGCGAACGCAATTGGCGCAGCACTTCGGCGAGCTGATGCGACGTCGAGCGGTGCTGCCGAGCGTCCACAGCGAGGTCGAGCTGTTCCGCCGCCAGGATGCCGACCGAATGTGGTTGGCCAAGCTGTTGGCTCATGCCCCGAGCAGGCTGTTGTACGTCGGCCACGCGAGCTCGGCCGACGACCATCTCGCGCGGGCTGACCGCGCGGCGCTTCACCTGGCCTGCACGGCGGGGATCCCGGGGGATGCCGACGCGATCGGCGACCACCGCCCCCTGACCGCATCGGACCTGATGTCGTTGCAACTGCCGATGCCGCCGCGGGTTGCCCTGCTGGCTTGCGGTTCGGGCGGGGACTACCAATTCGACGAGGCCACCGGTCTGGTGGCTGCGATGATCCTGGGCGGCGCGCAGTTGGTGACCGCCACATTGTGGTCGCTGCCCACCACCGCGGCCTATAGGCAGTTCGTGGCGTCCGCCGATGAACCCGCCGATCCGATGGCCGACGTGGTCGTCGCCGTGGATCGCGCCCACGAAGCCCCCGACGCCGGGTGCGCGGTCAATCGATGGCAGCGTGCGCAGATGCGGCGCTGGCGCGACGGCGACCTCGCCGCCAGCCCGCTGTACTGGGGTGCCCTGGTCACTTTCGCGGTGGACGGCGCACGATAGCGCTCAGACCGACGCCAGCCACGACGCGTTGACGGCCAACACATCGTCGGGCAGCGAAAGCTCCTCGCGGGCAGCGGGATCGAACGCCACCAGGACGACGAGTCCGGGGCGTAACATCGACAAGTCTTCATCGCGTTCACAACGCGCCAACTTGCCGATGAACGTCTCTCCGGAGACGGCCACTACCTCGATGAAAACCTGACGCTTGTGCCCGATTTCCTGCACGGTGCCGACCCCGACGGCACGGGCCTGCGCGACCTGAGGTCGGGCGACGCGAAATCGGCTCACCAAATCCAACAGCTTGTTCATGCGACCAGGCTCTAGGTTCCGGCCGGCTACCGAACCCAACTTTTCGGCTGCCGATATTTTCGCAATGCCCCTATCCTGTCCCCATGAGCGCGGATTCGGAGCTCGCCGTCGTCGCCGTGGGCCACCCACGCCGGTCGGTGATCGAGGCGGCGTGGCGGGCGATCGGTCCCGGTGTCGAGGTGCTCAGCAGCGATGATGGCGGCCCGTTGAGCCGGACCGTCAAACGCATCATCGACCCATTGGTCCTCCGGCTGCGATCGAACCCCCAGTATTCGTACCCCGTCGTCGCGCCCGAAACGGCCGCCGCGATGCACGACCTGATCGTGGGGAGCGGGCCCGAATTGCGTTTTGCCGCCGCGTGGTTCGAGACGCTCAAACTCGAGCGCCGCAGGCAGCGGATTCGCACCGGAAATGCGCAGGAACTCTACTTCCCGGTTTGCTTTGAGCTCGCGGTGACGAAAGGCGCACCTGCGCCGCAGGATACCGAGACGGCGGCGGCGGTGCTCGGCGACATTCACCAGGGCCGGGACCGCACCGCGATCGAGGTATTGCTCCAATACGTGGACAGCCCGGACATCGTCGCCAAACTCGAAGATCAGCTCGACCGCAGTTGGCGCGACGTGCGTGCCTCGGAAACAGCCCCGGCGACCGTGCCCGCCTCTTTCCTGGCCGAGCTGGCCACCGTGCTCGGGCCCGCCCACGGCCATCGCGCCGCGGCGGCCCGGCAGCGCGTCTGGTCGGCCGTGATCGCCGACGCCACGCCGTACAACCTGGGCGCCCTGGCCCGCCTGGAAGGGCCAGAAGGGGACGGGTTACCATGGTCGATCGTCGATCTCGGCCTGAGTTCGGTTGAGCCGCAACGGCAACCAAAGGTCTCGGGTGGCCCCGATAGCGACCGTCCGCTGGATCGAAGCGTGGTGGACCGGGTGCGCGCGACACTGCGGCGCGCCCTGGACCGCGACGCGTTGCCCGATATCCCCCTGCTGTGCGAAGAGGAGGTGGACCGGGCCTGCGCGCCATGGGGGCTGTTGTCCGAGGACAAACAGGCCACGCTGGTAGCCGGCATCGAGGTGGCGGTTGAGCTCGCTCCACTCGACCGATCCGTCTCGCATCGTTACGCATTGGCGGCGCAGATCCAGGCCCGGCTGCGCAAGGAGGCCTACGTGCTGCACGCCCGGCGCTATCTCGCCGAGGGCGGCCCGATCCATCCACGCCAACGGCAAGTGGTCGACGACCTGGCCGCCTACGCGCAGCCCTACCTGAGCCGGCTCTGGGCGCGGCTGCACGGACGCGACGTCTGGCAGGATCCCTGCGAGGACGTCGACGAGATGCGGTCCCTGCTCGAAGGCGTCGCGCGATCGGTGAGCCTCGACCACCGGCAACGGATCAAGTCGATGCTGGAATTGCAGGTGGCCGGATGAAATTGGTTGCCGATTCCGGTTTGTGGACAACCGGCCCCATCACCGCGGAGACGCCACTGGCAGCGGTGCTGGAAGTCAGTGGCGCCGTGCTGTCCTGGACCATCGACGATCCACCCGGTGACGCGCACGCCCAGATCTCCTTCACCGACTCGTCTCGCGCCGACTGGCTTTGGCGCGTTCTCGGTGAATCCGGACACGTCGCGCTCGCGTCGGCCATGGATCGCGCCGCCGACCAACCGCACGGAATCGAGCTCGCCGGCGTCGACATCGTGCCCGGATCGGTCGAGCCGCTCCGGAGGCTGGCCGTCGGCCATTGGCTGCGGCGATGGTGGCCCGCCAGTCGACAGGACGGCATCGCCGGCCTGGATCGCGCCCTGCTCGACGTCGAGGTCGCATTGCTGACCGCCGGCGCGGAGGGCTTCTTCGCCGACGACACCCTCGACTCGGACGTGGCCGAGCTGCTGGCGCCGCACGGCACGGCGTTGATCACACATCTCGCCGGTGACGATCCGCGGATACTCGACCTGGTGCGGGCCGGTGCCGGGCTGGCCGAAGAAGTCGGCATCGAGGACATCGGCTGGCCGGAACTGTTTGCCGCTCTTGACGATTCGAGCACGGGTTTGGTGATGCCAAGCGGACGCCGGGACGACTATGCGCTGGCCGCCGGCACCGACCGGAGCCCGCGGGGCGTGGCACCGATCGCCCGGGGCGTTGCGTCCATCAACTGGAGCGCGGTTCCGCCCGCAATATTCGATGCGGGTGAGAACACCGTCGACTGGAGCGTCGAGACGGCGGGTGCCGCGGCGGTCGCCGTCGTGCGGGCGGCCGTCATCGGGCCGAACCCGGCCACCGGAGTCGAGGTGCGACTGCGGTCGGGAGCCGTCAGCGGCGCCGGCGCCCTGGGTGCCGACGGCCGAGCGACCCTGCCCCTGGTCGACACCCAGGGGCGGCCGATGACGGAATCGGCGGCCTGGGACCAGGATTGGCAGGCAACATCGGTGGTCGTCGGCGCTGAGGTGCCGGAGACACCCGAAACCCGGGAGCGGGTTCGCCGGTGGGCGCAGGCACGGTTGGATCGGCCGACCGACGACTCGTTCCTCGCCGAGGTTTTGGCTTCCGAATCCGCCTACTAAGACCGCCGGCGATTCCCTATGCTGAGCGAGTGCCAAACAACTATCGAGTCGTTCAGTGGAACACCGGCAACGTCGGAAAAAGCTCCTTGCAATCGATCGCGGACAATCCTGCGCTCGAGCTGGTGGGGTGTTATGCCTGGTCACCGGGGAAGGTCGGCTGCGATGTCGGCGAACTGGTCGGCATTGCGCCGCTGGGCGTAGCGGCCACCAACGACGTCGACGCGCTGCTCGCCCTCAAACCGGACTGCGTCGTCTACAACCCGATGTGGATCGACGTCGACGAGCTGGTCCGCATCCTGTCCGCGGGCGTCAACGTGGTGACGACGGCGTCCTTCATCACCGGGCAGAACCTGGGCGATGGCCGCGACCGAATCGTCGACGCCTGCCAGAAGGGTGGCTCGACCATATTCGGATCCGGCGTCAGCCCGGGCTTTGCCGAGCTGTTGGCCATCGTGTCGGCGATGGTGTGCAACCGGATCGACAAGGTCACCGTCAACGAGGCCGCTGACACCACGTTCTACGACTCGCCGGACACCGAGAAGCCGGTGGGCTTCGGTCAGCCGATCGACCACCCGGAGCTGCAGGAGATGGCGCGAAAGGGGACGGCCATCTTCGGTGAGGCCGTCCGGCTGGTGGCCGACGCGCTGGGCGTCGAGCTCGATGAGGTCCGGTGCGTGGCCGAATTCGCCCAAACCACAGCGGACCTCGAAATGGCGTCCTGGACCATCGACGCGGGATGCGTGGCGGGCGTCTACATCAGCTGGCAGGGCATCGTCAGTGGCAACACCCTGATCGATCTCAACGTCCGTTGGCGCAAGGGACAGACACTCGAGCCCGACTGGAAGATCGACCAGGACGGCTGGGTCATCCAGATCGACGGGCAGCCAACGGTCACAGCGAAGGTCGGCTTCCTGCCGCCGCCGTATTTCCAGGCCGAGACGATTGCGGATTTCATGACGCTCGGACACATCATGACGGCGATGCCCGCCGTCAACGCGATCGCGGCGGTCGTCGCCGCGCCGCCGGGCATCGTCACCTACACCGATCTCCCGCTCACGCTCCCCCGCGGCTATGCAAAGGTGTAGCGCTTCTCGCGGGGACGCCAGGTCCAAACATTGCTACCTACCACATCCGCAACACCGGCCTCTGCCGCACGCGATGCTCGCCGTGTCCGCCTCTCCGCGACAACCTCATTCACCGCGGGGCGATACCAAAACTGTCGCTGATAGGCGGACACATCGGGTGTCGATCGACGCAGAGACACATGTGACAGTTGGGATCAATGCGACGTAGCCAAGTCGGCCCGTGCCGCAGCGCTAGCTGTCGCCAGACGCCGCCGTCGCCGGGACGGCCGCCTGTCGCCGCGTGGGCTTGGGATAAGTCGCACCGAGCTGGGGCACCTCGAGCGGACCCTGGTGGCGGGCGGCCTCGATGGCATTGCGCAGCGGACCGGCCAAGCCCGCGAACGACCCCATGTCGAACAGCAACGGTGTCAACAGCCGGTTGTGCACGAACCCGAAGGAGCTGCCGAATTCGGGGTCGGCCCAGCCGAGGGTTCCACCCAGACCCACGTGACCGAACCCGCTGAGCAGGCCGGGAACCGGCGATTCGTGGTAGCCCAGGTGAAAAGGCATGGGCACCACCATGTTCGCGTCGGGCCACTTGCGCCGCGGTTCCCCCGTCAGGCCGCGCGCCAACTCCTTGGACAGGTACTTCTTGCCGTCGATCCGGCCGTCGTTGGCCAGCACGGCGTACATCTTCGCCAGGCCGCGGCCGGTCACCACGCCATTGGCCGCGGGCACCTCGCCGTCCAGGAACGGGGTATCCCCCTTGACAAGGGATATGACGCCGGGGAAGTACATCGCCCCGATGGCGCCGGAGAATGGCAGGCCGGCCAGCCTCGGCACGATGAAATTGAATACCGGGGCGCGCAGCTTTCCCTGCGGCATCAGAATCTCGGCCACCTTCGTCGGCGAGCCTTCGGGAGGTCGGCCCAGATGCAGGCCGTCGGTGTTGAGCGGGCGCGCCACCTCCTGGCGGATCAGCTCGCGCATGCCCTTGCCCGTCACCGCCCTGGCCAGACCCGACAACAACCATCCGTAGGTCAGCGCGTGATACGCCTGCACGCCGCGCAAATGGTCGACGGGCGCGGCGGCGAGCTTCTCCTCCATCAGCAGGTGATCCATCAACTCCGTCTTGGTGACGCCCCTCAGGTGCGACAAGCCGGATCGATGCCGCAAGACGTCGCGGATCGTGATCTCGCCCTTCCCGTTGGCCGCGAATTCGGGCCAGTATTCGGCGACCGGGTCGTCGTAGGACAACAGGCCCCGGTCGGCCAGCCGGTGAATCACCGTCGACGCGACACCCTTGGTCGCCGAGAACACCATCGAGCCGGTGTCGGCCGTCCAGGGCTGGGTGCCCGCCCGGTCCGACCAGCCCGTCCAGACATCGACGACGGGCACGCCGTCGATGTC
>Ga0318534_10000821_pt1 | contig 11382 bp, 8 predicted proteins | sample GRESIP117b4f26_FD_202502 | JGI IMG/M metagenome (GOLD analysis project Ga0318534, IMG submission 202502) | Tropical soil microbial communities from Luquillo Experimental Forest, Puerto Rico - GRE.SIPMG.117b4f26 | ecosystem: Environmental > Terrestrial > Soil > Tropical forest > Bulk soil...
CACCGCTTCACACCAGCCAGCCTGGGGCCGATCCGCCGCGCCGCTCCCGACCAGCGGCACACGGACGACGCGGAGGCCATCCGCTGCGTGCTCGGCCTGCTCCCGCGCCTCGTCCGGTACCGAGGCATCCACGTGGATGAGGACGGCCGTGTGGCCGGCGAGGTGCGTGTGGATGCTGTCCTGCGCGATCCGCGCCACCGTCCCCACCTTCGAGCTGTCCCCCACCGTCCACAGACCGATGGCCACGTCCGCGGCCTCTGATCGTACCGGCTCGGGGCTCAACTCGGCGACCCGCGGCGCTTCGGCCATCAGGCGGTCACTTGGTCAGCATGGCGAGCAGGGCGAGATAATCGCCGAGATGCCGTGTGATGAGGAAGTTGCGGCGGATGTGCTCGCGTCCCGCCGCGCCCATGCGCCCGATCAGCTCCGGGTTGCCGAGGAGGTGCCGGATCCGGAACGCCGCGCCCTCTACCGTCTCCACCGTATAGCCGGTGACGCCGGACAGGATCTGGTTGGGGATGCCCCCGGCCAGGCTGCCCACCACGGGTTTGCCCTTCCACATGGCGGTGGCCACGCTGATCCCGAAGCCGGTGCTGAGCGGCTTGTAGATGACGATGGTTGCCGCGCGCTCGAGGGCATTCATCTCCGTCTGCGGATCCGGCGGCAGGAGAATCACGAGCACATCGGGATCCTGGCTCGCCGCCTCCTCCACTTCCGCCAGCACGTCGCCGCCGGAGCCGGGCGCCGGGCCCGCGAGCACCAGACGGACGTCGTAGTGCTTCCTCACGAGCCGGTAGGCGTTGATCACTCCGAGTGGGTCGTGGGAGCGATCAAAGGGGCCGATCTGGAGCAGGAACGGCTTGTCTCGGGGCACGCGCAGCCGGTCGAGATGGGTCGCCTGCTCGTTTCGACCCATGTCCCGGTTGCGCTCGGAGAGCGGGTCGATGGACGGGTAGATGACGAAGCGGGGCACGGACAGGGGCGCGGCGAACCGCGCGTCCAAGAAGACGACGGCGTCGTAGCGCTGAGCCACGGGCCGGAGCACGTTCCAGAGCTGGGGCTGCGGCGAGGAAAGATCGTAGTAACAGCCCCACAGCCAGCGGCCGCTGCCCGTGCGGCTCTCCACCAGGAGCAAGGGCGCGGCGTCGTGCACCACCACGAGATCGGCATCGAGGCGGAGCCGCTGGGCGTTCTCCGCACACACCTCGCGCAGCCGCGCCAGCATGGCGTCCGTGACCACCTGCTCGGTCCCCGCCGGTGCCGATGGTCACGTCCCAGCTCGTGTCGATCCCCAGGTCGTTCAGGATGGGCACGAGCCGGTTCAGCACCTCGTTGGTGAGGCCGCTGTAGCGGGAGCCGCTGATGTTGACGAGGCTTCGTCCATGGAGGCGCTCGCCCAGCCGAAGGAGCAGGTCGACGGCGCCGCGGGGCGCGACCTGGCGGTAGTCATCGAGGCGGACGACGGAGACGGTGGAGCTCATCGTCCCTGCTCGTCCACGGCCGCCGTGAGCACCGTGAGATGCCGATCGCGTATGCGCTCGAGGCTGCCCCCGTAGGGCACGATGCTCCCGAGGCGCTCGGCGACCTGGGGTAGCTCGAGGGTGGCGGCGACCCACTCCGCGAAGTCACCGCGACCGCGTCCGAGTCGGTAACGCGCCTCGATCAGGTGATAGAAGACCGCGCTCACGTCGACCTCCGCGAGCGCGTCGCGGAACTCGCGGAGGGTACGGGCTCGATGCCCCGTCGGGACGGGGACGAGATGCGCCTGGAAGAACCGGAACGGCTCGACCCTCGGTCCGGTGGCGGCCGGGGGGAAGTGCTGGAGATGATCGCTGAGGGTCGCCGCGAGCTCCCCGCGCATGTGCTCCAGAGACCCCGACTCGAAGGGATCGATGGCGGCGAGCCGCTCGGCCAGACGCTGGTCGCGGATCTCGTGCCCGGTCCAGTGGGCGAAGTCGTTGGGGTAGCCGGTGGGCTGGGCAGAGCGATGCAGGAGGGCGGCCGCGGTGTGGCAAAAGAGGGATTCGGCGGGGACGCGTCCGACGTGATCGAGGAGCTCGCGCACGTCGTGCGCCTCGAAGGGCAAGAGCTCCTTGAGGTCGACACAGCCATGGAAGACAAAAGGCTCGCCGCTCACCGTGATACCTCCGTCAGATACCACCGCACGCTCCAGGGACCGAGCTCCGTCCACGGGACGGCGGGAGCCTCGACCGGATAAATCTGCCGTCCCCATGACGCTGCCGGGCCTTCGTGAGGCACGGATCGCGAACCCAGATTGGCGACCAGGCGCAGCACAGGCCCTTCCGGCAAGAACCACTCTACCTCGAAGGCCCTGTCGTCCATGAGCCTTGCGCTCGACTTCAGCACGGGCTCGCCGCGCAGGAGCGGAGCGACCTCCCGGGCCCGCACCTCGAGGAGCTCACGATGGAAGGCGAACCACCCCGCGTGATGCGGCTCGGCAACGCGCTTCCAGTCCAGCACCGATCGCGCCCGCGTGCTCTCGGCCTGCGGATCCGGGATGCGCTCCGCCCCGCCGGGATGCGCGAAGCGGTGGAAGCGCTCGAACTCCCGCCGCCGCCCCTCGAAGACCAGCGCGCCCAGCTCGCGGCTCAGGTCGGAGAAGAAGAGGAAGGGCTCGGGCGCGCCCCACTCCTCCCCCATGAAGAGAAGGGGCAGCGGCGGAGCAAGGAAAACGATGGCGGTTGCCGCGCGCACGGCCTCCGGGGGGGCGAGCCCGGTGATGCGCTCGCCGAAGGCCCGGTTGCCAACCTGGTCATGGTTCTGGAGAAAGTCCACGAAGCTCGTGGCGGGCAGGTCCCTACTTGGCTCACCACGGGCACGGCCCCGATAGGAGGACCACTGCCCCTGATAGGCGAAGCCCTCGGTGAGGCCGCGGGTGAGATGGGGTAGGGGAGGCTGGTAGTCCTCGTAGTAGCCACCCTGCTCGCCGGTGAGGAGTACGTGGAGGGCGTGATGGATGTCGTCGTTCCACTGGGCGAGATACGGGGAGCGCTTGTCGGGACCACTCCGCGTCAGGTGCCGCGCCTCGTTGTGGTCGTTCTCTAGGACCAGGTGCACGAGGCGGTCGCGGCCGGGGCCCTCCGCGACCACGCGGGCCAGCTCGTCGAGCACATGGTCTGATGAGCGGTCGGGTATGGCATGCACGGCGTCCAAGCGCAGGCCATCGAGGTGGAATTCCTCGAGCCAGTACAAGGCGTTGTGGATGATGAAGGCGCGGGTCACCTCGCTGCCCGGACCGTCGAAGTTGATGGCGTCACCCCAGGGCGTCTTGTGCTCGCGGGTGAAGAAGGCGGGAGCGTAGCGGTGGAGATAGTTCCCCTCGGGCCCGAAATGGTTGTAGACGACGTCGAGGAATACGGCGAGGCCGCGGGCGTGGCAGGCCTCGACCAGAGCCTTCAGCTCCTCCGGACGCCCGTAGGTCGAGTCGGGCGCAAAGAACAGGACACCGTCGTAGCCCCACCCCCATCGGCCGGGAAAGTCGGCCACGGGCATCAGCTCGACCGCGGTCACCCCGAGGGCGACCAGATGGTCGAGGCGCTCGGCCAGCCCCGCGAAGGTGCCCTCGGGACTGAAGGTGCCGACGTGCAGCTCGTAGAAGACGAGCCGTTCGGGCGCGATGCCGCGCCACTCGTCGTCGGACCATGCATACTCCAGAGGATCGACGACTTCGCTCGGCCCGTGCACGTCCAGGGGCTGATAGCGCGAGACAGGGTCCGGCACGAGCAGCTCGCCATCGATCCGGAAGGAGTAACGCGTCCCCGCCGGCGCGTCACGCGCGACCCACTCCGCCCAGCCGGCGGCGTCACGCGGCATGGCGAAGCCCTGTCTTCGATCGGGAAGCCAGAGCTCGACACTGCGCGCGGCGGGCGCCCAGAGGCGAAACCGGGTGGTGCCGTCGTCGCGAGTCTCCGCTCCGAAGGGCATGCGATGCGCGCGCCGGACCGCGGGCTGCCCACTCACCGCTTCGCCCTCGAGCGCCTGAGCCGCAGCACGGCGAGCGACCGGCCCTCCAGCGGATACGTCTCGCCAGCGCGGAAGGCGGGCACCCGCGGCCCGAGGTCCCAGTCACGGGTGTCGAGCATCAGCTCCCAGCGCACGCGCGCCTTGTGGGCGGGAAGGATGAAGGGAATGGCCTCGTGGTGCGCATTCAAGAGCAGGAGGAAGGTGTCGGCCACAATGGGCTGTCCCCCCCAGTCCATCTCCTCGATGGCGTCGCCGGCCAGCCGCAGGCCGAGGCAGCGCGTGAAGCCATTGTTCCACTCGTCTTCGGTCATCTCCTTGCCATCGGGCCTGAACCACGAGAGGTCCTTGACGGCGGAGCCGTGGATGCGCCGCCCCTGGAAGAACAGCCGCCGGTGGAAGACAGGATTGTTGAGACGCAGCCGGATGACCCGGCACGTGAAGTCGAGCTGACGCATGGCCGACCGGGAGAGGGGCCAGGCGTGCCAGGACAGTTCGTTGTCCTGGCAGTACGCGTTGTTGTTGCCATGCTGGGTACGGCCCGCCTCGTCGCCGGCCAGGAGCATGGGGATGCCCTGGGAGAGAAGGAGAGTAGCGAGGAAGTTGCGCATCTGGCGCTCGCGCAGCGCGTTCACGCCGGGATCGTCGGTGGGTCCCTCCGCGCCGCAGTTCCACGAGGCATTGTCGTCGGTGCCGTCACGGTTGTCCTCACCGTTGGCCTCGTTGTGCTTGCCGTTGTAGGCTACGAGGTCCGCGAGGGTGAATCCGTCGTGGGCGGTGACGAAGTTGACGCTGGCGAAGGGACGCCGCCCTCCCTGCTCGTAGAGATCGCTCGAGCCGGTGAGGCGATAGCCGAGATCGGCGACCTGCCGCTCGTCGCCTTTCCAGTAGCGACGGATGGCATCGCGGTAGCGTCCATTCCACTCCGCCCAGCCCGGGGGAAAGTTGCCCACCTGGTAGCCGCCCTCACCGAGATCCCATGGCTCGGCGATCAGCTTCACCTGGGAGATCACGGGATCCTGGTGGATCACGTCGAAGAACGCGGAGAGGCGATCGACGTCGTGGAACTCCCGCGCGAGCGCGGAGGCGAGATCGAAGCGGAACCCGTCCACGTGCATGTCGAGCACCCAGTAGCGGAGGCTGTCCATGATGAGCTGCAGCGTCCGTGGATGCGTCATGTTGAGGGTGTTGCCGCAGCCCGTGTAATCCATGTAGTGCCGCGGGCTGTCGTGGACGAGTCGATAGTAGGCGGCGTTGTCGATGCCGCGGAAGGACAGGGTCGGCCCGAGATGATTGCCCTCCGCGGTGTGGTTGTAGACGACGTCGAGAATGACCTCGATCCCCGCCTCGTGGAGGGTCTTGACCATGGTCTTGAATCCGGCGACCTGCTCGCCCGCTCCCTGAGCGGAGGCCAGGCGCGAGTCCGGAGCGAAGAAGCCGATCGAGTTGTAGCCCCAGTAGTTGGTCAGTCCGCGCTGAACGAGATAGTGATCGGCGACCGAGTAGTGCACGGGCAGGAGCTCCACCGCGGTCACCCCAAGCCGGCTCAGGTACTCCACGGCGGGCGGCGCCGCCAGCCCTGCGTAGGTTCCTCGGAGGTGACGGGGCACGTCCGGGTGCCGCGCGGTGAAGCCCTTGACGTGCATCTCGTAGATCACGGTCTTGTGCCAGGGCGTGCGCAGCGGCCGGTCCTCTCCCCAGCTGAACGCCGCATCAATGACGACGGAGCGCGGCATGTAGGGGGCGCTGTCGCGATCGTCCGGGGTCAGGTCCTCTCCCGGATCGCCGATCCGGTAACCGAACAACGCATCATCCCATTGGAGCGACCCCGTGATGGCCTTCGCGTAGGGGTCGAGGAGAAGCTTGGCGGGGTTGAAGCGATGCCCGTTCTCCGGCTCGAAGGGTCCCTGCACGCGATAGCCGTAGGGCTGCCCGGGGCGCGCCTCGGGGAGGTAGACGTGCCAGACCTGGTTGGTGTGCTCCTGCATGCGGATGCGCTGGCGTTCCCGCCGTGGGTCCTCCGGGTCGAAGAGGCAGAGATCGACCGCCGTCGCGTGCTCGCTGAAGAGAGCGAAGTTGACCCCGGCCCCATCCCACGTGGCGCCGAGGGGATAGGGAGATCCAGGGCGCGTGCGGGGCATCGTCCGGTTCACGAGCGACCCTCCCGCTGAAGCATAGCGACCGGCAGCACCTCGAACAGCTTGGCGAGCGAAAGCGCGGGCTTGCCATCGTGCAGCTCAGGGCTCACCCGAAGACCGGAGAGCCGGTCCACGTACTCTCCGTGCAGGGCGGGATGATCTATGGAAAGCCACGTGTCCCCCCAGGCCGCAGAACCGAGCGGCCACTCGCCATGGAAGCCGGTGAGGCGCGCACTGAGTCGCGGCACCACCACCATGACCACCCGCTCCGGGTCGTGGCGCGCCAAGGCGACGACATGGTCGGCATGCTCCCCGACGGCCGACAGCGGGAGGTAGGCCCCGGAGCGGAAGAGGCCGGCGAGCTCGCGGCGAAGGGTCAGCGCCCGCTGGGTCACGTGGAGCTTGATCCGTCCGTCACGCCAATTAGCGAGGAGCTCGCCCCAGGGCGGGCTCTGCTTGCGCAGGCTGTCGAGCAGCTCCTGTCGCGCGGAGAAATCCACGGGCTTCCGGTTGTCAGGATCGACCAAGGACAGGTCCCAGAGCTCGGAACCCTGATAGAAGTCGGGGATGCCGGGGGAGGCGATCTTGAGGAGCGTCTGGGCGAGCGAGTTGACGGCGCCGTGAACGGCGACGACGCTTTGGAAGGGCAGGAAAACCGAGCGAAACGGGCTGTCCGCCGCGAGGATGCGCTCCACGAAGTCGCGAACGGCGCGGTCGTAGTCCGCGTCGGGGTTGACCCAGCTCGTGCGCCGCTTGGCTTCCTTGGTCGCCTTCTCCATGTAGGCGGTAATGCGCGCGGTCAGCGGCTCCGCGGCCTCCTCGTCCGCATGGACGGGCCAGGCGCCGACCAGCGTCTGATAGAGGAGGTACTCGTCGTTGCGGTCGGGCGCAGGTAGGCCGTCCAGCTCGCGCTTGAACCGCCGGTTGAGCATGCGCCACCGCCTGACGTGGGCCGCCCACACCGTGGGAATCTCGGACAGCACGCTGATCCGGGCGCGGACGTCCTCTCCACGCTTGGTATCGTGCGTCGAAGTGCCGAGGAGCGAGTCGGACCAGCGCTCGAGACGGTGCTGGTTCTTCTCATGGAAGGTAGAAACGGCCTCGCCGTAGCGCGCGGGGTCGCTCCCCACCTCGTTGAGGGAGACGAGGCGATTGTAGACGTAGAGCGCGGTGTCCTCCACGCCCTTGGCGGTGACGGGCCCCGTGGTCTGCTGGAAGCGCATGGCGAACCGGCGCCGCTCGTCGCGCTCGTGCTCGTCGCTCCGCTCCGGCAGGCGCATGAGGAGCGCGTCGCGGAGGAAGTCGAAGATCGACGCGTTCACAGTGGGATTGCGCCGCCGCGCCTCCGCCACCGCGCGATCGATGTAACCGCGGTCGCGCTGGCTCGGCTCGTCCACCAGGAGATCTCCGACGTAGGTCCGATACACGGGGAAGGCGGCGATGATCTCCCGGATGGCTCGCACGAGACTCGCCAGGGTGAAGTCCCGCGAGAGCCGATTCCGCTCCGAGATGCGGTCGAGGTGGAGGCCGAGCTGCGCGATCTCGCTGGCCATGGACACCTGCATGATGAGCCGCTTGGCGATGTACGCGAGGTCCGCCATGGACTCCACGGGGCCCGCGAAGCGGCGGTAGACCGTAGTCATCTGGCGCCACGTGCTCCGGTCCACGAAGAGACCGTTCACGGAGCCCAGGAAGTCGTAGCCCGTCGTGCCCGCCACCGGCCACCATTCCGGCAGGGGCTCATCGCCCATGAGAATCTTCTCGGCGGCGATCCAGAAAGGCCGCCCATCTCGGCTCGCGGGGTCAGCGGCGGCCGCGGCGCGATAGCGCGCGGCCACCGCGAGGGCCTCCTCCGCGTCGAGCTCGGGTTCGAGGCGACGGGCCACGGCGAGCAGGGCGCCCTCCTGGAGACGCAGGAAGTACTCGCCGGGAGCATAGAGCCCATCCGGGTGATCGATACGGAGCCCGGTGACCTTTCCCTCGCCGACGAGCCGGAGCACCAGCTCGTGGCTGGCCCGGAAGACCTCGGGGCGCTCCATGCGGATGGCCGCGAGGTGATTGACATCGAAGAAGCGGCGGTAGTTGACCTCGTCTCCCGCCACCCGCCAATCGGCGAGCCGGTAGGATTGCTCGGAGAGCAGCGCGTCGAGGAGGTCGAAGCTGGCCGGATCGCCCACCGTGCCGTTGAAGGCGCGGAGGTTGTCCTCGACGAAGGCGTGGATCTCCTCCGACTCCTTCACCAAGGCGCCGAGCCGCCGCTTCACCACTTCCTTCTCGCGCAGGCGTTCTTGCACGCGGGCAGGATCGGTCTCCGTCACCCTCGGCAGATGCGCGAGAGCGGTGAGGATGCTCTGGAGCTCTTGGAGATGGGGCGCATCGTCGCCGAGACGGGCGCTCAGATCCTCGAGCTGGTGGGTGAGGAGGCGCGCATAGGAGTCGGGATTGATAGGAAGCCGCGCGCCCGCGCAGCGAAGGACGATGGCGCCGTCGACCAGCTCGAGCTGGAGCTGGCCGGACTCGAGCACGCGCCCGTACTGATCGGCCAGCACGGGCAGCAGGACCTTGTCTCGCAGCTCGGCCTTGGGCGGCGCCCACTCGATGTCGAAGAAGCTCGCGTGCGGCGAGCTAGGACCGTTCTCGAGCACGTCCATCCACCACGGATTGCTGTCCCCCGCCACCCCCATGTGATTGGGCACGATGTCGAGGATGATCCCCATGCCGCGCCCCCTGAGCGTCGCCGCCATCCGGTCGAACGATGCGGGGCTTCCAATCTCCGGGTTGAGCACATTGTGATCAGTGACGTCGTAGCCGTGGGAGCTCCCCGGCCCACATTTGAAGCAGGGGGAGAGATAGGCCTCGGTCGCCGCCACCTGCTCGAAACCGAGGGACGGACCAAGCTGGAATCGATAGGTCGCGCTGCGCGGAGGCTCGAACTCGGCGATCGCGGCGGCGAGGCGTGCGCCGGCGTCGGTCATGGGCGGCTCACAGGTGCGTGAAGGTCTCGCTCGAGTGCGGTTCGCGGCGGAGGTAGCGGTTCAGGATCTGGCGCGCGAGCCGCCGCCCGCCGAAGCCGAAGGCCAGAGAGAGAGTGAGAATGAGCCCGCCGAAGGTGATCCCGAAGGCTACCAGCACCATCTCCTTCCCGATGCCGAGGTGGGTGATGGCGGTGGCCGCCGCGAAGAGGAGCACCGCCCAGCGGATGGCCCGGGCGAGCAGCCGCGCCTCGGGCACGTGCGCGTTGACGGCGGCGATGAGGGCGCCCTCGCCGAGGAAGTTCGAGGCGAGCCATCCGATGAGGAAGATCAGCCCCGCGCCCAGGACCCGGGGCAGGGCATAGAGAACGAAGTCAGTTACCCGTCCCGTCCCCGGAATGGCCAGAGCGTCGACGGCGAGAGTGACCGAGACCACGAGGATGCTCCAGAAGACCACGAGGCCGATGACATCCGAGGGGGTCCTCCGAATGCCCGAGCGTCCCATGGCCTGGCTCAGCCCCCACGCCTCGGCACGGCGGTCGAAGGCGAGTGTCCGGGCCAGACGCCGCGCGAGCCGGCCAATGAGCCAGCCCCCTACGAGACCGATGGCAGAGAGGGTCAGGATGGCGAGGAGACCGGGAAGGATGATGACCAGACGCGCGGTCACGTTGTGGATGGCGGTCCACATCAGATCGCTCCACATATCCGTCATGGCGGCTCCTCCTTCGGCGCGGCGCGCGGCGCCACGCGCGGGCGGGCGAATAGCTCAGGACACTCGATCGTCCCGCGACCCGGCGGGGTCGCGTAGGCGCAGGCAGTCTAGCGTCGCGCCGCCAGGTAGTCTAGCGTCGCGCCGCGTAGTCGGCCGGGTCGAGGAATCGAGCGGCGCACGACGAACAGTACGAGACGGACTCGAGGGTGTAGGCGCAGACGGGGCAGCAGGGCTCCCCGCACTCGACGCACCCGAGATCCTCGACCGCGCGAAGGATTGGCGCTCCACAATCACACGTCTTCCTGTTCATATTGGCCTCCCGCTGTCTTGCGCTCGCTGTCGCCAGGCTGCAAGTCATATGCCCCTCCATGACACTTTGATGCGGTCGCACTTTCGGGGGGTTGCGGTTAGGGGCGCCACGAGTGTCAGGGGACTTACACGGTCGGGGCACAAATTACTCAGTAAATTCGGACCGCGGCGTCCGGACGCCCCGGCGACCATCGTGACCTGCTCGAAGGCGCATCATCACAAATGCGCCAGAAATCTCCGGGGCTTGGCAAGCACGTGCTTTGCACATTACGCGTGGCATGCGCGTTGCCCAGTGATCGCGCGTGATCCACATTGATCGAACCGACCTGAGTGGGAATGCGCACACGTGGGCCCTCGTACTGGCCGGCGGCGAGGGCATGCGGCTCCGAGATCTCACTCGGCACGTCTATGGCGAGGACCGGCCCAAGCAATATGCCGTACTCACCGGGGGAAAGTCGCTCCTACGGCAGACTCTCGACCGGTTTGGCCTGAGTATCCCCGCGAGGCGGACTGTTGTGGTGACGATGGCTGGTCAGGGCGCCTATCTCTCCGCTGAGCTGCGCCTTCTTTCACCGGTCCCCCATGTCCTCGAGCAGCCGAAGGACCGGGGCACTGCGGCGGCTATTCTGCTCGCGGCGCACTGGATCCGGATGAGAGACCCCGATGCCGTCATCGTCGTCACACCCTCGGATCATTTCGTCGAGAACGACGCCGCGTTCATGGCTCGCATCGGCGAGGTGATCGAGGTCGCCGACCGCCGGCGCGAGCAGATGGTGCTGCTGGGAGCGCAGCCGACCGAACCCGAGACCGACTACGGCTGGATGGAGCTCGGCGCGAAGCAGCCAGGCCTGGGAGGGACGGTGCTCCATCGCGTCGACCGGTTCGTCGAGAAGCCCGATGCGGCGACCGCGCGAATGCTGTTCGAGGCCGGAGCCCTCTGGAACACCTTCGTCTTCGGAGCGCGCGCCGGCGCGCTGACGGATATGGGCCGCGAGTGCCTACCCTCACTGCACGAGCGGCTGGCCGGTCTCGACCGGTTCCTCAGCACCGAGCACGAGCGCTGGGCGATCGCCCAAGCCTACGAGTTCGCGCCCCGCGCCAGCTTCTCCCGGGCGCTCCTGGAGCAATGCCCCGACAAGCTGGTGGCCATGCGGCTCTCGGAAGTATCCTGGTGCGATCTCGGCACCTCCCGGCGTGTTCTCAGGAAGCTGGGCGAGCTCGGCGTCAAGCCGGACTGGCTCACTACCCTGCCGCACGCCGGCTGACCCCA
>Ga0318534_10000826_pt1 | contig 11356 bp, 8 predicted proteins | sample GRESIP117b4f26_FD_202502 | JGI IMG/M metagenome (GOLD analysis project Ga0318534, IMG submission 202502) | Tropical soil microbial communities from Luquillo Experimental Forest, Puerto Rico - GRE.SIPMG.117b4f26 | ecosystem: Environmental > Terrestrial > Soil > Tropical forest > Bulk soil...
CTTGAAGTCGTTCTTCATGAGCCACTCCTCAATCAGGTGTGGTTCCGTGAGCGCGCGCCAGACCTTTTCCGGCGGATGCGGGATCTCGCGTTCGACAACGACGGAGCGCGCTTTGGCCGATCGTTCGTTCATTGGTCCATCCTTTTGAGTAGATCTTCGAGGTGATCGAACCGGCGCCCCCAGAACCCGGCCATTTGGCCTGTCCAGTCGATCAGCGGGGCCAAGGCGCTAAGCCGCGCGCTATAGTGCGTCCGGCGACCTTCGTGGCGGTCACGCACCAGCCCGGCCTGCTTCAAGACCCCAAGATGCTTTGAGACCGCCGGCTGCGAGATCCTGGCTCGAGCCGTCAGTGCCCCAACCGTCTGCTCTCCTTCGCGGCACAGTCGTTCGAAGAGAGCTCGCCGCGTCGGATCGGCGAGCGTTCTGAACAGCACATCACGAGCGTTCGGCATTTTGGGATCGATAACCCGTTGGCTATTGATTTACGTATAACCACTGAGTTATGCGTAAGTCAAGCGGGAACGCGGAGCGGAACAATGATCCTCGTCACAGCAGCCAACGGCCATGTGGGCGTGCCGTCGCTGCGGACCGCAGCGGCTTCCGCAATGACCCAGTGCGGCCTGATCAAGTTTGCTGTTGCGGGGCTGCTTCTCATTTTGTCTTATGGCGTCTGGCGACTGACTCAGGCTTCGTCGGCTAGCCATGGCGGACGTCAGCGCAGGAGAGAAACTCAAGGTCTTCATCTCCTATTCGCGGAGGGATTCCGCCGCGTTCGCCGACGAATTGGTGGCGGGACTCGAACTTGCTGGCTTTGCGCCATTCCTCGACCGCCACGACATCGCGGCTGGCGAGGATTGGGAGGCGCGCCTCGACGGCCTGATTACGCAGGCCGACACGGTGGTGTTTGTCGTCTCGCCGGGAGCCCCGGCCACACGCCCATGCACGTCCGCTTCGGCCCGAAAGCGACCGTCGGCAATCCAAATACGATCCAACGCTTCGTGCCGGGAGCCGACCTCAGCCGCCCCTGAGCCGGAGCCGTCCCCGACCGGGGTCAGGCCGAGGCCGCTGGTTACCGCCGCGGCCTTGGGAGTATGTTACGCGCGGTCCTAACACATGAGCCAGGTCGTGAGCGCATCCATCCTCGTCGTCGATGACGAGCCGAACATCGTGCTCTCTCTCGAGTTTCTGCTGAAGCAGGCGGGCTTTCGCGTGCGCACGGTCGCGAATGGCGAGGCAGCACTTGTTGCCATCACGCAAGAGCCCCCGGATCTGGTGCTCCTCGATGTCATGATCCCTGGTCGCGACGGCTACGCCGTTTGCCAGGAAATACGCAACAATCCGGCCTGGCGGAACATGCGCATCATCATGCTCACCGCCAAAGGCGGCGATATCCAGCGGGAGAAAGGACTCTCGCTCGGCGCGGACGAATATGTGACAAAGCCGTTCTCCACGCGTGAGCTCGTCGAGCGGGTCCGCCGCATGCTCGATCGGCGGGGTTGACCGTGCCGCGCGACCAGACCGTGACCGGAATCGTCGGCGCTTTGTTCGTCGCCTTTGCAGCATCGCTCGTTATTGGTTTTGCGATCCTTGCGTTCACCCTGGGCGAGGGCGCAGCGCATCCGATTGCCACGACGGGCGGGGTGCTGCTGGCGATCTTCCTGGCGCTTGCCGGGCTCATCGTGCACCGCCTGGCGCGACCGCTCGATCGCCTTTCCCTCGATGTTGGGATCGTCGCCCGCGAGAACCTCGGTCATCGCTTTGCTCTGGGCACGCGCCACTGGTTGGAAAAGCTCACACAAGGCTTAGACGCAATGCGCGCTCGGCTGACGAGCGCCGAAGCACGCGGCGCCCAGGCATTGGCCGAGGCGCAAAATCAAGGGGCGGAGCAAAAACGCTGGCTCGAAGCGATATTGCTGGATCTCACCGAAGGCATCGTCGTCTGCAATCTGCAGCATCAGGTGCTGCTGTACAACCAGGCCGCCGCCGAGCTGCTGGGCGGTGCGCAGAATTTCGGCCTGGGCCGGTCGCTGTTTCCCTCTCTGGCGCGCGAGCCGGTGCTGCATGCGCTCGAGCGGCAGATGCAGCGGCTCGAGAGCGGCTGGGCCGCCCCGGGCGCTCGTTTCATGTGCGGCGTAGCCGGCGGCCTGGTCGGCGCCCGTCTCGGCATCGTGTTCGACGCCAAGGGCGCCCCCAATGGCTATGTCATGAGCTTCGCCGAGCTCAGTGAAGAGGAAACGGCGCTGGCAAAGCGCGACGATCTCCTGGAATTGGCCACGGAAGAGCTGCGTGCGCCGATTGCGAACCTGCGCGCTGCGGCCGAGACGCTCTCACAAAACCCCGATCTACCGGACACCCAGCGGGCGGCATTCCAAAAAGTGGTGTTGGATGAAAGCATGGCGCTCAGCAATCGCCTCGAGGCGCTCGCCCGCGGTTACCGTGAGCTCGGCGGCGCCCGTTGGATGATGGCGGAGATCCATTCGAGCGATTTGATCGCCTCGTTGATCCGGCGTTTGACGGGCACACCGCTGCAACTCACGCCGACCGGACTTCCCGATTGGCTCTACGGGGACAGCCTGTCGCTTTTGATCCTGCTCGAGCTGCTGCTGCGGCAGCTCCATTCGGCCACCGGATGCGAGGCCTTCGACATCGCGGTTTCTCGCAGCGAGAACCGCGTCTATCTGGACCTCGTCTGGCAGGGTGAACCCATCCCCGCAGGAGGGCTCGAGTCCTGGCTGAACCGGCCCCTGATCGGCGGTCTTGGGCCACTCACCGGGCGGGGCGTGTTGCGCCGCCACGGCAGCGATGCATGGAGCCAGTTGGCCGGGGCCGGCATGGCGAGGCTGCGGATCCCGCTGGCTTCGGCTCAGGCCGGCGGCCCGAAAGAACGACCGCTAAGGCCGCAGCGGCCGGAGTTCTACGACTTCGATCTGCTGGTCCATCCGGTGCCGACCGGCCGCTTCGCCGACCGCCCGCTCAAGCAGCTCACCTATGTCGCCTTCGATCTGGAGACCACGGGGCTTAGACCGGCCGATGGCGACCAAGTGGTAGCGATTGCCGGCGTGCGCATCGTGAACGGCCGGATTCTTACAACGGAGACATTCGAGCGTCTGGTCAATCCGGGCCAACCGATTCCCGAGGCTTCGATTCGTTTCCACGGCATCACCGATGAGATGGTGCGCGACACGCCGCCATTTGCCGTGGTCCTGCCGGCATTCCATCTGTTCGCCGCAGACGCTGTGCTGGTCGCTCACAACGCGGCCTTCGATATCACGTTTCTGCATCGCGCGGCTGAAGGCGCGCTGCGTTTCGATCAACCGGTCGTGGACACCCTGTTGCTTTCCGCCCATCTCTATCCGGCGGAGACCGATCATTCGCTGGACGCCATTGCCGCGCGGCTGGGACTCGATGTCGTGCAGCGACACAGCGCGCTGCGCGATTCGTTGCTTACCGCCGCCATCCTGCTACGGTTGCTAGATCGTTGCGAGGAGCGCGGCATCACCCGGCTCGGCCAGCTCACAGCCGCAAGCGACATGGCCGCGCAGCTGCGGGCTCATCAGCACGAATTGGAGCGTCATGCCGCAGGAAGCGCGTCGTAGGGATCGGCTCGTCGGGCTGTTTGCTCTGGGCGTCGTTCTGTTCAATCCACCGATGCTGTGGATATTCGCGCGCTCGACGCTGTTCGGCTGGCCGCTCCTGTTCGTGTATCTGTTCTGCGCTTGGGCGGCGCTCACCGCAATCATTGCACTGACCGTCGAGCGCCGGAGAACGCCGCCGCCGCTCGAGGTGGAGTGAGCCATGTGGGCCAGCACTATCCTGCTCCTGGCCGCGGCCGCCTACATGGTGCTTTTGTTCGCTATCGCCAGCTTTGGCGACCGCCGGGCGGCGACTGGGCGCAGCATCATCAATTCGAGTGTGGTCTATGCGCTGTCGCTTGCCGTCTACTGCACCTCCTGGACCTTTTACGGCAGCGTCGGCCGTGCCGCGGCCAGCGGTCTCGATTTTCTTCCGATCTACCTCGGCCCCACATTGGTCTTCTGCTTGGGCTGGGTGCTGCTGAGCCGGATCCTGCGCGTTTCAAAGGCGCATCGCATTACTTCGATCGCCGACCTGCTCGCATCCCGCTTCGGTAAGAGCGGGGCAGTCGCGGGGCTCGTCAGCGTGATCGCCGTCATCGGCAGTGTTCCATACATCGCGCTGCAACTCAAAGCCGTCTCGACCAGCCTCAACGTGCTGCTTGAGTACCAGGGAAGTTTCGGCGAAGGCAGCCAGACAGCGAGCGTCTTGCGCAACACCGAGCTGTGGGTGGCGGCTGTGCTCGCACTCTTTGCTGTCTTGTTTGGTACTCGCAAGATCGACGCGAGTGAACGGCATGAAGGCATCGTAGCTGCCATCGCTTTCGAGTCGATCGTAAAGCTCGTCGCCTTCGTCGCCGTCGGGCTGTTTGCCGGGCTCGTGCTGTTCGACGGCTTTGGAGATATCTTCGCGCGTGCCGCGGTTCGGCCGGAACTTGCAAAGCTATTTGACTTTGGCGGTCCGGCCGCCAGCATCGAGTGGATCGGACTGACCTTCCTTGCCATGGCGGCCATCGTCTGCTTGCCGCGGCAGTTTCAGGTCATGGTCGTCGAGAACGTGGACGAGCGTCACCTCGACCGCGCGCTTTGGCTGTTCCCGGCTTATCTGATTGCCATCAATCTTTTCGTCGTGCCGATCGCGCTGGCCGGATTGCTCAGCGCGCCGGCGGGCACCGATCCGGACACGCTGGTCCTGACGTTACCGCTCGCCGCCGGCTACAACGGGCTCGCCCTGCTGGCATTCCTGGGCGGACTCTCGGCTGCGGCCAGCATGGTGATCGTCGAGACTGTCGCGCTGAGCACCATGATCTGCAATGACCTCGTGGTTCCGATGCTGCTGCGCCTCGGCCGTCTCGCCGCCGATACCCGTCCGGTTCTGCTCGGCATCCGGCGCGCCGCCATCGGGCTCGTCGTCCTGCTCGGCTTCGCCTACGTAAGGGTGGTGCGCGAGAGCTACGGCCTGGTGTCGATCGGGCTCGTATCCTTCGCCGCCGTTGCGCAATTCTTCCCGGCCATCGTTTTCGGGTTGTTCTGGCGGCGTGCCAACCGATTAGGCGTGCTGGTGGGCATTACCGCCGGGTTTCTGGTCTGGGCCTATACGCTGCTGCTTCCATCTTTCGCGTCCGTGGGCTGGCTGCCGCGCGAGCTGTTCGAGCAGGGCCCGTTTGGCATTTCCCTGCTGCGTCCCTCGACCCTGTTTGGGCTGGAGGGCCTCGATCCGGTGACCCATGGCTTGTTCTGGTCGATGCTGTTCAACATTACCGGCATTGTCGGTGTCTCGCTGTTCGTCGAGCAGTCCGCTCTCGAACGCAGTCAGGCCGCGCTGTTTGTCGACTACTGGCGCGGCGCGGGGCGCGAAGAGGGCCGGCTCTGGCGTGGCACGGCACAGATTTCCGACCTCGTGCAGCTGGTCGGCCGTTTTCTCGGCGAAGCGCAGACGCGCCAGACCTTCGACGCGGAAGCGCGGCGACGCGGCCGGGATCCGGCGGCGCTCGCCGCCGACGCGGAAACCGTGCGGCTTGCCGAGCGACTGCTCGCAGGGGCCATCGGCAGCGCATCGGCGCGCGTGATGGTCGCCTCAGTGGTTCACGAGGAGCCGATCGGCACCGAGGAGGTCATGCGCATCCTCGACGAGACGTCGCAGGCGATCGAATACAGTCGCCGCCTCGAGCAACAGTCACGGGCGCTGGAGGCCACCACGGCCGAACTGCGACGTGCGAACGAGCGACTGCGAGAGCTCGATCGGCTCAAGGACGATTTCGTTTCCACGGTGAGCCACGAGCTCCGTACGCCGTTGACGTCGATCCGCTCGTTCTCCGAGATTTTGTTGGACAATCCGACCCTTGAGCAACAGCAGCGGCAGGAATTCCTGCGCATCATCGTCACCGAGAGCGAGCGGCTTACGCGTTTGATCAACGACATGCTCGACCTGGCCAAGATCGAGGCCGGCAAGCTTGAGTGGCACATGCAACCGGTGAGCGCGAGCGAGGTGGCGCGCGAGGCGGCAGCGGCGATGGGCCAGTTGTTTCGCGACAGGCGTGTCAAGCTGGAAGTAAAATTGACGGATGCCCTGTCGACCACCATCGCCGATCGCGATCGGCTGTTTCAGGTCATCGTGAATCTGCTGTCCAATGCGGTGAAATTCTCGCCGGGCGACGTGGGCCTGGTGGCCCTTACCGTCGAGAATGAAACCGATGGCGTCAGGCTCTCCGTCGCCGACAACGGCCCGGGCGTCGCGCCGAACCAACGGGAGGCAATTTTCGAGCGCTTCCGTCAGGTGGGCGATACCCTCACTTCGAAGCCCGAGGGGAGCGGCCTTGGTCTCGCGATCTCCCGGATGATCATCGAGCACTTCGGCGGCCGCACGTGGGTGGAGGATGGGCCCGGGGGCGGCGCGATCTTTCGAGTATGGCTTCCGCGCCAACCTGCGGCGGCATTGGCGGGCTGACGCTCAGGCCAGCCCGGGGAAATAATCGGCGACCAGGCGCTGGCGCCAGCGATCGATCTCTCGGCATACCTGCACAAGGCGTTCCCGCTCGAGCCGAACGAGTGATTCAGGCTTCACGCAGTTGTCCGGCAGCTGCTGCGCCGAGATGCGGTCGATCTGATGGCGCAGCAGAAGGTCGAGAAGAAATGTCACGTCGCCACTCAGGCTTACCGCATCCTCGCCCGCGAGAAAGCCGCCCTCGACCAGAGCCGCGAGCCGCGCCGGGGTTCCGGTCGCCTCGACACCGTTTTTCAGGGCCAGCAACCGCACGATCTCCACCAGCGGCTTGGTCGCACGCAGCTTGAGATCGATGGCATCCTTGTCGGGCCCATCTTTGGCAATCAATTGCCCGAACAAATCAACACTACTCGTGCGGTCATGTTGCAGCCAGGAGATCTGCGCGAGGAACGGCAGATTATCCCGCGTCGCGGCCGTGACGTGACGGCGCAAGGCGGGCGCGAGCTCAGGCGAGCCGGAGATTGCGCGGAAATCGAAGAAAATATCGGTGAACATGATTTCTTGATTGCCACGCGAGCGCACCCAACCGGTCACTTGCGCCTGCCATTGTGTCAGCGTTTTGCGCCAAAGCGGGTTTGTCGCCATGACGTTCCCGGCGCACAAGGGAAATCCCGCTTGTTCAAGGCCGCGCGTGAACCGATGTGCCAGCTCGATGAAAAACCGGTCGACGCTTTCGTTCTCGGAGTCGGCGTGATCGGCGAGGATGAAGCCGTTGTCCTGATCCGGATTGAGCAGGCTCTCACCGCGGCCGGCCGAGCCCATCACCAGTGCGGCAAAGGGGACCGGCGGCTCACCCCAGCCCGCTTCAGCCATGGTCACAACCGCCTGACGCAGGACCGCTGCCGTAATGTCATCATTGAGCGCATTGATGAGTGTGATGACCTCCATCGCGGGCTCACCCGACGTCAACAGCGCCATGGCGAGGTTGGCCTGGGCCATTTTGGCATCCCGCGACGGCAGTGCGGTCTCACTTGTTACCGCGGAATCGAGTTGCCCAAGCAGGCCGGCGAGGGCCGCGTCGAACAGGCCCTCGAAACGGATCAGTCCCACGGGGCGGCCCGCCGCATCGGCTACCGGCAGACAATTGCGCCGCTGCCTCCGCATCTCGACGAGCGCCTGATAGATCCGATTCTGGTCGTGCAGCGCCGGAACGCGGCGCCGCAACGCTGCGGCCACCGGCTGGTCCGGCTCGAGCGTGAACAAAGCCCGCTCGACGAGGTCCTCTGCAGTGAGCACCCCGGTAACCCGCCCGTCCGTGTTCGTGATGAGGGCCGCTGCCTCGCCCGCCTCACGCATGCGCGCCACGAGACCGAGCAGCGGTTCGGCCTCGGATCCGGTGACCCCTCGCCGCTCGACCAGATCGCCGATGGGACGACTCAAGCGTCGCAGCCACTCGCTCATGCATCACAGCCCCGATGCTATCGCGCGCACCGGCTCGAGCACCTATGCGGCGCCATATCGGTAGCAGGCTCGAGGTGGTGGCTGCTCGGGCCAAGTCGTGCTTGGCCCGAGCACAAACGACAACGCCCGTTTACTCCGCCGGAGCAGGTTTGGTCGCGGGCGGTCCAAGTTCAGCCAATGCCCCCAAGATGGCGCGGCGCTCCACCTCGGCAAAGCCTGCCTCGGCAGCCGGTTCCGGCGTGAGCAGCGAGACCACGATCCCCGACAGAAACGACAGAGTCATAGTGATCAGGCAGGGATTCTTGAGCGGGAAGTACCACCCACTGCTTGGAAACCTCTGCGATGTCATTCTTGAGGATGTCGACTTGAATGGTCGGACCGCAATAGAGCAGCACCAGCGTCGAGACGGTGCCGAGAACGATGGCGGTCACAGCGCCCCAAGTCGTGAAACGACGCCAGAAGATGGCCAGCACCAAGGCGGGAAAGTTCGCCGATGCCGCGATGGAGAACGTGAGGCCGACCATGTAGGCGATATTTTGACCCTGGAAGATGATTCCCAGCACGATCGCGCAAACCCCAAGGATGACGGCCGCGATGCGGGCGACCTTGAGCTGCTCGCGTTCCGACGCTTGGCCACCCTTGACCACGTTGACCCATATGTCATGCGAGAGCGCAGCCGCGCCCGACAAAGTGAGTCCAGCGACGACCGCGAGAATAGTCGCAAAGGCAACCGCGCAGATGAAGCCGAAGAAGGCCGAGCCGCCGACCGCATTGGCGAGCAGAGGGGCCGCCATGTTGCCGCCGCCCCCGGCGCCAACGACCTCCTTCATCCCGACCAGCACCATGGCGCCGAAGCCGAGAACGAAGGTGATCAGGTAAAACCCGCCGATCCAAATTGTTGCCCACACCACGGAAATCCGGGCCTGCTTGGCATCCGGGACCGTGTAGAAGCGCATCAGTATGTGCGGCAGGCCGGCGGTCCCGAACATGAGGGCTAACCCCAGGGACACCGCATCCCAGGCGCCGGTAACCACCTTAGTGCCCGGCTCGAGCACCTGCTTGCCATTGAGCTCAGCCGCTTTGGCGAACAGCGCCGTAGGATTGAACCCAAACTGAGCGAGCACGAGAACCGCCAGCACTACGGCCCCGCCCAGTAGCAGGCAGGCCTTGATGATCTGGACCCAAGTGGTCGCGAGCATTCCACCGAACAGCACATACGTCATCATGACGATGCCGACGATGACGACGGCGAGCGTGTAGTCCAGGCTGAACAGCAGCTTGATCAGGGTGCCGGCGCCGACCATCTGGGCGATCAAGTAGGTAAGCACGACCGCCATCGTGCCGATCACCGCCGCAATCCGGACCGGCCGCTGCTGCAGCCGATAGGCGACCACGTCGCTGAACGTGTATTTGCCGAGGTTGCGCAGCGGCTCAGCGATGAGGAACAGGATGATCGGCCAGCCGACGAGCCATCCCGTGGAATAGATCAACCCGTCGAAGCCGTTGAGCGCGACCAGACCGGCAATGCCCAGAAAGCTCGCGGCGCTCATATAGTCGCCCGCGAGCGCGAGGCCGTTCTGAAATCCGGTGACTCCATGCCCGGCGGCATAGAAATGCTCGGTGGTCTTGGTTCGCTTCGCCGCCCAATAGGTGACCCCGAGGGTCAGCGCGATGAAGACGAAAAAGAATAGGATGGCGAGAGGGTTCGATCCGCTCATGGTTTCCTCCCCGCAGGCGTCGTTGTCCGCGCGATGGCTTGTGCGACAGCCTGGTCATAGCTCCGGTTGGCCCAGATCACGTAGATCAGCGAAAGGATCCAACAGGAAACGATCGTAAGCGCGCCCAGCAGAATGCCCAGGCTGAGTCCTTGTGTCAGCAGGATCGAAAGCAAGCCTTTGCCAAATGCGACGAGCAGGATGAAGCCGAAATAGATGGCGAGCATCAACACCGAAAGTACGAGAGCGATTGTCCAACGCTTGGCGGCAATGGCATGAACCGGGTCCGTGGTGCTCATGGTTTGGGCGCTCCCTAGCGCAACATTTTCCAATTGACGACCGCGAACAAAACCACGTTATTTTTCCACCAACTCTGATCTAGATCAATTCGACGCCCGCTCCCTCACTCGCTCAGGATACCGATCCCCGCTTGCAAAACGTCCACCTCCGGCGCCCATTGCCATGGGCGCTGGCGAACCCCTCCTGTACCCCCGCCCAAACGATAGCATACAGAGCCCCGCTGCACTGCGGGATTTCGATGTCCGCAGTACCCCCAATAGCGACCGTAAATTCAGTGCATTGGTAGCGTTGTGCCGCCGGTTCGCCCCCGAAAGCAAACCCTGGATCCGCGCGTTACGCGTTAACGAGCCCATGTCAAGGCGACGCCGACTCGGATGAGGGCGCGCGAGCTTTCGTGCGGTTTAAGTCTTATCCTTGTCGCTCAGCCGGTCGAGACGCTTCTGCATCTCTTCCATCTGGCGTTTGAGGTCGTTGATTTCGTCGCCGCTGCCGCTTGGTTGCGAATTGCCCTTGTCGGGCTCTCCCGCCGGCTGTCCCTCGCGCCGCGCGAACGGCGTGAACATCGCAAACGCGCGTTCGAACATTTCCATGTTCCGCCGCACCTGGTCCTCGAGCGCGCCGAACGGGCTGCCGCCGAAGGCCTGCGCCATATGCTGGCGAAATTTCTCCTGCTCGCGGGTGAGCGAGTCGATGGAGACTTCGAGATAGCGCGGCACCAGCATCTGCATGCTGTCGCCGTAGAAGCGGATGAGCTGACGCAGGAAGGCGATGGGCAGAAGGCTTTGCCCCTCCTTGTTCTCCTGCTCGAAGATGATTTGCGCCAAGACTTGGCGGGTGATGTCCTCGCCGGTCTTGGCGTCGTGAACGATGAAATCCTCGCCCGCCTTCACCATGGCCGCGAGGTCTTCGAGCGTGACGTAGGTACTGGTGCCGGTGTTGTAGAGCCGGCGGTTGGCGTATTTCTTGATGGTGACCGGTTCCGCGGGCATGGGTGAGCTCGGTTCGCGCCTATCCGTTGGGCAGCATACCCTGTTTTTTTTGAGCCCGGCCACCGTTTTATCGGAGGCGCGGCGCCGCCGATGCCGCGTCCGCGGGCCGCTCCTCGCGGACAATTGAAGCAGAACAGACCGGCAATCCTTCCAATTGACAGGCCAGCGCCCACATTCCAAGGATGCGGCCGTAGGCGGCGGACCGCCGCCGCCGTATGCGGGCCTGCCCGATAGCCAGGCGAGTTTCCGACGCCATCCAGCCGAATACCAAAGGGAGTTACGACATGAAGGACGATATCGTCATCGTCGCTGCGGGCCGCACGCCGGTCGGCGCCTTCAATGGGGCATTTGCGAGCCTCGCGGCCCACGAATTGG
>Ga0318534_10000827_pt1 | contig 11356 bp, 9 predicted proteins | sample GRESIP117b4f26_FD_202502 | JGI IMG/M metagenome (GOLD analysis project Ga0318534, IMG submission 202502) | Tropical soil microbial communities from Luquillo Experimental Forest, Puerto Rico - GRE.SIPMG.117b4f26 | ecosystem: Environmental > Terrestrial > Soil > Tropical forest > Bulk soil...
GTCAGGCTGCTCGCTCCGGTGCTGCCCAGCAAGGTGATCGGCTTCGCCCCGGGTGCCCCGGGGCCAGCCGGGCGCGCGGATGAGGGGCTGGCGGGTCGTTCCGTTATGTATCTCAAGCCGTCCACCGCCGTCTGCGGGCCGTCGGACGCGATATGGTACCCGGCGCTGACGCAGCGCCTGGAGGCCTCGGGTGAGTTGGCCGTTGTCATCGGCCGGCTGTGCCGCCAGCTGACACCGGAGCAGGCCGCCGCGGTGATCTTCGGCTACGCCTGCGCACTCGACGTCACCGCGGCCGACCTGAGCGAGCTCGATGGCCAGTGGGCGCGGGCCAAGGGGTTCGACACGTTCTGCCCGCTGGGGCCGTGGATCGAGACCGATGCCGGCCAGGCCAGCCTGGAACTGGTGACGTCGGTGAACGGGCAGGTGCGCCAGCGGGCCAAGGTGCCAGCGCCCGGCCCGGACGTGGCGGCGCTGGTCGCGTCCGCGAGTAACGTGATGACGCTGCTGCCCGGCGACGTGCTGCTGGCCGGTGCACCGGCCGGCGACGGCGGCGCGTTGCTGGGGTACGGCGATGAGGTATCGGTGTCGATCGAGCAGATCGGCACCCTGACGAACAGGGTGGAGCAAGGTGACTGAGCACGGCGGGGCCGGCCGGGACCGCGGTCAGGTGCGGGTGCGGTTCGCCCCCTCACCCAGCGGTGACCTGCACCTGGGCAACATCCGCACCGCGCTGTACGACTGGGCGTTCGCCCGTGCCACCGGCGGGGTGTTCGTGCTGCGCATCGAGGACACCGATGCCACCAGGGTGAAGCCGGAGTACATCGCCTCCGCGCAGGAGACGCTGCGCTGGCTCGGGCTTGACTGGGACGAGGGGCCCGGTGTGGGTGGCACGTGTGGGCCCTACCAGCAGAGCCAGCGGCTGGACATCTACGCCGAGTGGCTGGCCAAGTTCCTGGCCGACGGGCATGCCTATTACTGCTACTGCACGCCGGAGGAACTCCAAGCGCGGCGGCAGGCGGCGCGGCAGGCCGGCGGGCCGAGCGGGTACGACGGGCACTGCCGCGTCCTCACCGCCGACCAGGTCGCGGCCTACCGGGCGGAGGGCCGCCGGCCGGTGGTCAGGTTCCGGATGCCCGAGGGCTCGACCACGTTCACCGACCTGATCCGCGGCGAGGTCACCTTCGATCACGCGCACGTGCCGGACTTCGTGCTGGCCAGGGCCGACGGCGCGCCGCTGTACACGCTCGCGGTCGCGGTCGACGACGTGCTCATGAAGATCACCCACGTGGTGCGCGGTGACGACCTGCTGTCATCCACGCCCCGGCAGATCGCGGTCTACCACGCGATGGGCGTGACCGACGACCAGGTCCCGGTCTTCGCCCACCTGCCTTTCGTGCTCGGCCCGAACGGCCAGAAGCTGTCCAAGCGCAACGGCGTGGTCTCCATCAACTGGTACCGCGAGCAGGGCTTCCTGCCCGAGGCGATCTGCAACTACCTGGCGCTGCTCGGCTGGTCGCCCGGGGAGAACCGGGAGGAGTTCACGCTGGCCGAGATGGCCGCCGAGTTCGACCTGGCCAGGGTCAACAAGAACGCCGCCCAGTTCGACATGCGCAAGCTCGAGGCGATCAACGGCGACAAGATCAGGGCGCTGGATCCGGGCGACCTCGCCGCCCGGATCACGCCGTTCCTCGCCCGGGCAGAGCTGGTCGCCGACCCTCCGTCGGCCGGTGAGGCGGAACTGATCGCGGCCGCTGCCCCGCTGATCCAGCCGCGGATCGGCAAGCTCATCGAGGCGGTGGGGATGCTCGCGTTCCTGTTCGTGGACGGGGCTGGCTTCAAGGTCGACCCGGATGAGGCCGCCATAGTATTCACGCCCGCGTCCGCCGAGGTGCTCGTGGCCGCGGAGAAGGCGCTCGCCGGGGTGGACCAGTGGGCGCACGGCGAGATCGAGGATGCCCTGCGGGCCGCGCTGCTCGACGAACTGGGCTTGAAGCCGAAGGTCGCGTTCGCCCCGGTGCGGGTCGCGGTGACCGGGCGGCGGGTATCGCCACCGCTGTTCCAGTCGATCGAACTGCTCGGGCGGGACCGGACGATGCGCCGGCTGGCCCAGGCACGTGCGATGGCCTCGCCCCCGGCGTAATTTGCCGTGGCCGGTGCCCGGGATCGCTTTGGGGGGCGGTCACGGTTTCGGCTACACTGCACAGGCGCGAGCGGGCCGGCAGGCCCGGTCCGGTGGGGTATGGGGTAATTGGCAGCCCGACGGGTTCTGGCCCCGTTAGTCTAGGTTCGAGTCCTGGTACCCCAGCTCAACGCATGTTCGTAGCGCACAAGCGCGCCCGCTCTGGGGCGCGCTTTTTGGTGCAAGCGCCGGCCGTGGGGTTTCGCGCACACGCCCGGGGTTTCGCGCACACGCCAGCCAGGCGACTGGTGCGCGCCCGCCCGCCCTGGTCCGGGGCCGGCGGTATCGGCAGTCCCGGCCCGCGTCAGGCGCGGCGGACGCGGCGCTTGCCGAAGACCCGCGAGATCAGCAGGACGATGATGGAGCCGATGATCGAGCCGAAGATGCCCGCCGGGTGCAGCGCGAACAGCGACACGCTGTGGAGAAACACCAGGTTCTCCAGGAAACCCCCGACAAAGGAACCCACGACCCCGAGACCCATGGTCCCAAGCACGCCCATCGGGTCCCGGCCGGGTACCACCAGCCGGGCGATGGCCCCTGCGATCAAGCCCACAATGAGCAAGAAGACGATGAACCACAACATAAAGGAAAGATACCCCGGTTCCGGGCATGCTCTCGCGCCTGCGACCGGCGCTGCGGGCGGCCCGGGAGCCGCGGGACCGGGCCGGTTTGGCGTCGCTCCCACTGGTGCGCTACCGTGCAGTCGCTGGCCCCGTCGTCTAGCGGCCTAGGACGCCGCCCTCTCAAGGCGGTAGCGCCGGTTCAAATCCGGTCGGGGCTACTCGGTAGCACAGCAGGTCAAGGGCCTGACCGCTGGTCACAGCGGTCAGGCCCTTGATCATTTGGGGGCAGAATGTGGGCAGGAGACGACGGTCATTGAGGGTCATCGGGCGGCACAGGACCGCAGGGATCGACCTTCGGCAGCCTCCTGTCGTCCCGGCATCAAGATCTTGGAATTCAAGGACCCAGGAACCTGGGATCTGCTGCCGCCTCAGCGGCCCTGACACGCTGTGACCGTACGGATGGCGGGGGTGACACTCTGATTCGCTTGGCTGTCCGTTGATGTCGAATGTGAATGATTGGCCAGAATGTGGCTGGACCAGCAGCCGGAGTGCACCCAGCGGCCGACTGCTCAAGTGATCTCTATGACGATGCCGGGACGGGCGTGCGTGATGTCCACGTGCTCGGTGCCGCTCCAGAACAGCACAAGGCCCGCCGGGAGGTGACGGTAGATCGAGCGGGCGACCGCCAGGGTGCACTCGGGGTCGGAGTCCCAGCCGCAGACGCTGGCGAGACTGGCCAGGGTGCATTGGTGTCCGCGGTCCTCCCTGACCCGAGGGCATCGTCGTGAGATGCCGTCGCGCAGCGTGATCTCTCAGGCGAAGTCCGGCGGGCGCTTGGCGATGAAGGCGCGGATGCCTTCCGCCGCCTCGCCGTCCACGAACAGTCTTTGCGCCAGCAGCGCCTCGCAGCGTAGCCCCTCGTCAGGCGGCAGTTCGAAGGCGGCATTGACCGCCTGGACGACCGCGAGCTGCGCCGGAAGCGAGGAGGTCACCAGTTCGGCCGCCAAGGCGTGCGCCTCCTTGACGACGTCGCCGTCGGCGAGCCGGTCGACCAGGCCGATGGCCAGCGCCTCGTCCGCCCTGACCTGGCGGGCGGTCAGCATGATTTCCAACGCGCGGCCCCGTCCCACCAGCCGGGGCAGTCGCTGGGTGCCGCCGGCTCCAGGGATGAGACCCAGCTTGACCTCGGGCAGGCCGAACCTCGCCCGGGGGCCGCTCACCCGCATCGTGCACGCCATCGCGAGCTCCAGCCCGCCTCCGAGGGCCAGGCCATCGACCGCGGCGATCGAGATCCAGGAAGACGCGGCCAGCCGGTCGTTGACGGCGCGCATCTTGTCGCCGTACGCCATGAAGGACCTTGCGTCGATGGAGGACATGTGCTTGATGTCGGCCCCCGCGGCGAAGAAGCCGTCCAGGGCCGAGGTGACGATCATGACCTTGACCTCGCCGGCCCGCTCGGCCGCATCCATGACGGCGTGCAGTCCCTCCAGGATCGGCACGCCGAGGGCGTTGGCCGGCGGCCGGTCCAGGGTCACGACCCACACCCCGGGGCTTTCGCGGCGCCAGGTAACGACCTGCGTTTGCGCGGTCATGGTGCTCCTCCGAGATGCGCTGCTCAGGCCATCGTCAGGCCGCCACTGACGGAGAGCGTCTGGCCCGTGACGAAACCGGCGCCGTCCGAGGCAAGGAAGGCGACGGCCGGGCCGATGTCCTCGGGAGTGCCGAGCCGCTTCATCGGCACCCCCCGTGCCATCCCGGCGATGACCTTCTCCGCGTCCCCCGATCCCTCAGCGAAGCTCCGCAGGGCCGGCGTGTCGGTGGGGCCCGGGCAGACGGTGTTGGCGGTGACGCCCTTGGCGGCCACCTCGCGGGCCAGAGTCTTGGTGAATGCGATGATGCCGCCTTTTGCGCCGGAGTACACCGCCTCCAGGGACGAGCCCACCCGGCCGGCGTCCGACCCGATGTTGATGACACGCCCGAAGCCCCGCTCCATCATCCCCGGCACGACGGCCTTGGTGACCCTCAGCGCGCCCTTGAAGTTGATGTCGAGGATCTTGTCCCAGAACTCCTCGGTGGTCTTCACGAACGGCATGAAGTCGTCCCAGCCGGCGTTGTTCACCACGACCTCGACCGGGCCAAGCGCGGCCTCGACGGCGTGCACCGCTGACTCGACCGAGGCGGTCTGAGTCACGTCGATCTCGACCGCGATCGCGGTGTTTCCGGCAGCGCCGATTTCCTTCGCGGTTTGCTCGGCACCGGTGAGATTCAAGTCCGCCACGGCGACCCTGAGCCCGTCTGCGGCCAGTGCCGTGGCGATGCCCTTACCGATGCCCTGGGCGCCCCCAGTGACCATCGCGACGCGGTTGCTCATGTGGTGTCCTCCAGTGTCATGGTGCGGGTCAACCGGCGGCCAGGTGCCACTGCACCGGCCCGGCCACGATGGAGTGGCTGGTGAGCTTACGGCCGAGCACGGACTGCGCCATCCGCGCGGCGTCGATGATGGCATCGAGGTCGAGCCCGGTCTCGACGCCCATCTCGTGGAACATGCTCGCCAGGTCCTCGGTGGCGATGTTGCCGGTCGAGCCGACCGGCACCGGGCATCCCCCGAGCTCGCCGAAGCTGGACTCGAAGCTGAGGCAGCCCGCCTCGAGCGCGGCGTACGCGTTGGCGAGACCCTGCCCACGGGTGTTGTGGAAGTGTGCCGTGACCTCGGCCCCAGGCAGCCGCTCTATGGCTGCGGTGAAGAACCGCGACGCATACGCCGGGTTGCACATGCCGGTCGTGTCGCCGAAGCCGATCTCGGTGGCGCCGGCCTCGGCGAACTGCTCGGCGATGTCGAGGACCCGGTCCATCGGGACTTTGCCCTCGTACGGGCAGCCGAACGAGGTGGCGACCACCGCGCAGAAGGTGAGGTCTTCGGCGACGATGCGCTTGCCCATCACCTTGACATCGGCCATCGTCTCCTCGATCGTCCGGTTGATGTTGCGCTGGTTGTGGGTCTGCGAAGCGCTGACGAAGAGCGTCACCTCCTCGAACAGGTCACGCACCGCGAGCGCGTTGCCGAGGCCCCGGCTGTTCGGCACCAGCACCATCCGGGCGACGTCGTGCGGCAGGTCGATGCCCCGGAGCACCGCCACGCCGTCGGACAGCTGCGGGATGACATCAGGCCGGACGAAGCTCGCGACCTCGATCCGTTTGAAGCCGGCGCGGCCCAGGGCGTCGATCAGCCGGATCTTGTCCGCAGTCGGGATCGTTTCCGGCTCGTTCTGGAAGCCGTCGCGGGGCCCGACCTCCCGGATACGCACCCGCCGGCCCTCGCCCTCGCTGCGATTACCGTCAGTCACCACTCGACCTCCCGTCCACGAGGCTCCGTTCGAGCCCTTCCCGATGATGCGGCGCCGCGACCGCGATGAGGCGGCGGGCCCGCGCCGCGACGGTGCAGCCGGTTAGCAGCGCGATGCCGTGCTCGGTGACCACCGCGTCGACGTCGACCCGGGCAGTCGTGACGACCCTGCCGCGCAGCGTGGGATTGATTGCCGACTCGCCGCGGGACTCGGAGCGCAGCGCGATGATCGAACGGGCGCCCGTCAGCGATGCTGCCCGGCTGAAGTCCACCTGGCCGCCGACCGCGCCGATGTGTACCCCGCGCCGCAGCTCCGCGCCGACCTGGCCGAGCAGGTCCACCTCGATCGCCGAGTTGATCGAAACCAGCGCCTTGAGCTGCGACAACACGGCTGGCGCGTGGGTGTAGCTGGCGGGCCGGAACTCGACCGGGAATTCCCGCAGCCGGTTGTACAGCGACGCGCTGCCCAGGGCGGCGCCGGTGACGACCAGTCCCTGGTCGATCTCCTTGCGCGCGCCAGTGACGACACCTTTCTCCATCAGGGCCGTCACGCCGTCGGTGATCATACCGGTGTGGAAGCCGAGGTCGGTGTGCCCGGTGAGAGACTCGAGGACGGCACTGGGCAGGGAGCCGACACCCAGCTGCAGCGTGTCGCCGTCCTCGATCAGGTCGGCCACACGGTCGGCGATCACCCGGTCCACCGCGTCGGGTGCGCGGGCGGGTGCCTCCCGCAGCGGCCGGTCGGTCTCCACTACGGCGGCGAAGGCAGACAGCGGCAGCCCGGCACTGCCCTTGGTGCGCGGCATCCGGTGGTTGACCTCAGCGATCAGGGTGCGGGTGTGCCTCAGCGCGTCCGCGACGTACTCCACGCCGATGCCGAGGGAGACCAGGCCGTCGGCGTCCGGCGGGGACACCTGCACCAGCCCGACGTCGGATGGGAGCTGGCCTCGCTGGAACATCCGGGGGATCGCGGAGTAGTGGCAGGGCACGACGCCCAGGAGGCCGTGCCGGCTCAGCTCGCGCAACTCGCCGAGGCCGCCATAGGAGAGGACGGTGAGGGAGTCCGGCAGCGAGTCGGGCAGATCGCCGGACAGCCGCTCGTTCCAGGTGAGCCCGCAGAAGGCGCGGACAGGCCCGATGCGGTCGGCCTGTTCCAGCAGCGTGTTGACCAGCGGCTCCGGCTCGGCGCCGCCCTGGCCCCACCACACGCCGTCGCCGGCCGAGATGTACCTGCCGAGGTCGATCATCGGTCCATCCGCTGCACCAGGGTCGCCGTGCCGAGCCCGCCGCCGCAGCACATGGTGACCAGCCCGATCTCAAGGTCGCGGCGCTCCATCTCGGCCAGCAGGGTCCCAAACAGCCGGGCTCCGGTGGCTCCGACTGGGTGACCGAGGGCGATGGCACCGCCGTTGACGTTGACCCGGCCCATGTCGGGCTTCAGCTCGCGCTCCCAGGCCAGCACCACCGAGCTGAACGCCTCGTTGATCTCCACCAGGTCGATGTCGTCAATCGTCATCCGGTTGCGGTCCAGCAGCTTGCGCGTGGCGGGGATAGGGCCGGTGAGCATGATGATCGGGTCGACCCCGACCGTGGTCTGGTCGAGGATGCGGGCCCGCGGGCGAAGGCCGTGCCGCTCGGTGCCCTCACGGGAGGCGACCAGGAGCCCGGCGGCGCCGTCGGAGATGGGGGACGAGGTGCCCGCCGTAATCCGCCCGTCGCGTTCGCGGAACACGGGCTTGAGCCTGGCGAGTCTCTCCAGCGACGTGTCCGGGCGAATCGCCTGGTCGCTGGTTCGCTTCTCTCCGTCTAGTTCGAGGGGGATCATCTCCCGCTCGAAGTTTCCGGCGGCCACCGCTCGCGCCGCCAGCCGGTGCGACCGTACCGCGAACTCGTCCAGCTCCGCCCGGCCGATGTCCCACCGCTCGGCGATCAGCTCCGCGCTCTCCCCCTGCGGCACGAAATCGTACCGCTCGCGCAGCGCGGGCGGCCACGGGTCGCCGTACAACTCGGAGATCTTCGCCGGTGAGCTCATCGGCACGTGTCCCATGTGCTCCACGCCGCCGGCGACGACGACGTCGTGAGTTCCTGAAGCGACGAGCGCGGCCGCCATCTCCACCGCGGTCTGGGCCGAGCCGCAACGGCGGTCGAGCACGGCGGCCGGTACCTCGGCCGGGTACCCGGCCTGCAGCCAGGCGTTGCGGGCGATGTTGCGCGACTGCTCGCCGAACGGCGCGGTGCAGCCGATGACGATGTCTTCGACCGCCTCCGGGGCCAGCCCGGTGCGGTCCAGTAGAGCGGTGTAGACGGCGCCCAGCATCTCGTTGGGGTGCACGTCCCGGTACCAGCCGCGCTCGGGATGCGACTTGCCCATCGGCGTCCGCAGCGCTTCGACGATCAGCGCCTCCCGGCCCGGCCGGGTCATAGGGCTTGCCTTCGCCATCAGATGACCGTCCCTCCATCGACCGCAAGCACCTGACCGGTGATGTACGACGCCGCGTCCGACGCGAAGAAGACGAAGGTGCCGGCGATCTCGTCGGGCTGGGCCCACCGGCCCAGCGGGATCCGGGCGAGCGTCTTGGCGGCCAGCTTCTCGTTGGTGCGGATGTTCTCGGTCATCGCCGTCGCCGCCAGGGGAGCGACCGCGTTGACGGTGATCTGCTTCTTCGCCAGCTCCTTGGCGAGCGACTTCGTGAGGCCGATGATGCCTGCCTTGGCCGCGCCGTAGTTGACCTGGCCGATGGTGCCTGCCAGCCCGGCGGCGGAGGTGACGTTGATGATGCGGCCGGTGCCGTCCACAGCCAGGAACGGCAGAGCAGCCTGGCTGACGGTGAACGTGCCTCCGACGTGGACGTCGAGAACGAGCTGGAACTGCCCGGCCGTCATTTTCGGGAACATCGCCGGCGCGATCACGCCGGCGTTGTTTACAACGACGTGAAGGGTGCCGCCAGTCAGTTCGGCGGCCTGCTCAGCCGCCCGGGACGCCTGCCCGGCGTCGCGCACGTCGAGCACTGCGGACTCGGCCCGGCCGCCGGCGGATACGATCTCGGCGGCCACCGCGGCCGCGGCGTCCTTGTCCACGTCGGTCACCAGCACGGCCGCACCGGCCGCGGCGAGTGCCTCGGCGACTGCCGCGCCGATGCCGCCCCCGGCTCCTGTCACGAGCGCGGAGCGCCCGGCGAGGGAGAACATCAGTAGCTTCTGGGAAGGCCGAGCACGTGCGAGCCGAGGTAGTTCAATACCATCTCCTGGCTGAGCGGGGCGATCTTCAGTAGCCGAGCCTCGCGGAAGTAGCGCGCGATGTGGTACTCCTCGGAGTACCCCATCCCCCCATGCGTCTGCAGTGCCCGGTCCGCCGCGTCGAAGCCGGCGTCGGCGCACAGGTACTTCGCGGTGTTCGCCTCTCTGGCGCACGGCTTGCCGTTGTCGTAGAGCCAGGTGGCCTTGCGCAAGACGAGCTCGGCGGCGTCGAGCCGGGCCAGCGAGTCGGCGAGCGGGAACTGCAGCCCCTGGTTCATGCCGATCGGCCGGCCGAAGACCACTCGTTCGTTGCCGTAGCGCACCGCCCGGCGCAGCGCGGCCCGGCCCAGGCCCAGGGCTTCCGCCGCGACCAGCATCCGCTCCGGGTTGAGGCCGTCCAGAATGTACCTGAAGCCCTGTCCCTCCTCACCAACCCGGTGCGCTCCGGGCACCCGCAGGTCGTCGATGAACAGCTCATTCGAGCTGACTGCGTTGCGGCCCATCTTCCTGATCGGCCGGATGTCGACGTGGTCCCGGTCGAGGTCGGTGAGGAACAGGGTCAGCCCGTCCGTTTTCTTCGCGACGTCTTCGAACCGGGTCGTCCGCGTGAGGAGCAGGACCTTCTCCGACTCCATCGCCTTGGAGATCCATACCTTGCGGCCGTTCACGACGTAGTCCGAGCCGTCCCGCCTGGCGAACGTCGTGATCCGCGTGGTGTCCAGTCCCGCGCCGGGCTCGGTGACGCCGAAGCACACGTGCAGGTCGCCGTTGACGATGCGGGGGAGGTTCTCCCGTTTCATCTCCTCCGACCCGTGCACGATCACCGGGTGCATGCCGAAGATCGACAGGTGCATCGAGCTCGCGCCGTTCATCCCGGCGCCGGAGGCCGACACCTCTTCCAGCAGCAGGGCTGCCTCGGTGATGCCGAAACCGTGCCCGCCGTACTCTTCCGGAATGGTGATCCCGAGCCAGCCGCCATCGGCAAAGGCCTGGTAGAACTCGGAGGGGAACTCGTGCGCCGCGTCCTTCTCCAGCCAGTACTGGTCGTCGAACTTGGCGGCCAGCTCGGCAACCGCCCGGCGGATCGTCGCCTGGTCATCGGAGAGCTCAAAGTCCACCGGGAGCACTCCTCTCTTGCCTCATTAGTTCGACAATAGCAAATGGACTGACCAAAACCTAGGCGGGCACCAGGTTGAGCCCGTCGGCGATGCGCTCGTTCCACACCCCTGGGCCGCCGTAGAGGTACTCGTCGAGCTTGGCCCGCTTGTAAAACAGCTGCAGGTCGTGCTCCCAGGTGTAACCGATCGCGCCGTGCAAGGTCAGCGCACTGTCGGCCACATGCGCGCCAGCCGCGGTGACCTGCGCCTTCACGGCAGCCGCGTGCAGCGCCGACTGCGGGCCGTCGCCGTCGACCGACGCCGCGGCGAAGTACACCGCCGACCGGGCCGCCTCGACCTCCACCTCGATCGTCGCGGCGGCGTGCTTGACGGCCTGGAACGAGCCGATCGGCACGCCGAACTGGTGACGTTGCTTGCTGTACTCGACGGCCAGGTCGAGCATCCGCGCCATCGCTCCCAGCGAGTCCGCGGCCACCAGTACAGCGGCGCGCGCGGCGCAGCCCGCCAGGAACTCCCGGGCACCGACGTCGAGTGGCCGGGACGGCGCGCCCTCGATCACGACGTCGGCCACCGCCCGGCTCCGGTCGAGCAGCTGGCGGGTCTGGGCCCGCACCCCGGCATCCGCCTGCACAAGACGAAGGCACGGCAAGCCGTCCGGGCCGTCGGCCACCGCCACGAACCATGCCGTCAGGTCACCGGCGAGCACGCGCGGGACCGTCCCGTGCAGGCGCCCCTCCTCGTCGATCGCGACGTGGGGCCCCGCACCCGGGATCGCGTCGGCCGGGGACAGCAACGCCGCGTGCTCACCCTCGAAGGCGTTGACGTCCGTCGCGGAGCCGAGCGCGGGTGCGGCGAGCGCGGTCGCCAGCCAGGTCGCGGACGGAACAGCCGCGCCGGCGAGCACCTCGGCCGTAAG
>Ga0318534_10000828_pt1 | contig 11353 bp, 10 predicted proteins | sample GRESIP117b4f26_FD_202502 | JGI IMG/M metagenome (GOLD analysis project Ga0318534, IMG submission 202502) | Tropical soil microbial communities from Luquillo Experimental Forest, Puerto Rico - GRE.SIPMG.117b4f26 | ecosystem: Environmental > Terrestrial > Soil > Tropical forest > Bulk soil...
GGCTTGGAGAAAGGCACCTGGACGACCTTGATGCCGCCGCGGTCAAGCACGGTGAGCGAGAACTCGTCGACGCTGCCGAAGCCAAGCGTCGCGACTTTCAGTTTGTTCGGATTGGCCTTGGCCTCTTTGGCAAAGTCGTCCCAGGTTTTGAACGGGCTATCTTCTTTCACAAAGATAAATGATGGACCCTTGATCATCACCGCAACCGGCGTGATGTCGTTCATCGTCCAGCGCGGGCTTTTTCCTGCGAGCAGCGCGTGACTATCCGCGATGTAGATCGCCATCGAATACCCGTCAGCAGGCGCCGCAAGAAGCTTCGCCATCCCGGTCGCACCGGTGCCGCCAGGAACGTTCACAACCGGGATACCCTGTCCGAGCATCGGTTCCATGAGTTTGCTGACCAGGCGCGCAAGTTGATCGGCGCCACCACCCGGACCCCAGGGAACGATCAATTCGATAGGCCGTTCGGGATATCCGGCCGCGACCGCTCTGCCACCGAACAGTGCGGCACTGCTGGCCAACAGCAAAATCGCGAAGCTTCGCATGGTCGAACGCATGAACTCCTCCCTGCCAATCGGCCGCTTGCTTGTATGCCCTGCCCGCGGCCGAGCCCGGCAGAAATGCTAGTCCGGCTTATGTTTGCCGGCTGATCGCCCACGGGCGGGGATTCCACCCTGACGAAGTCTCGTTTTGTGAGACCCGTGTTCTCAATACGCTATCAGAAGGTCTTGGCCCCGCAAGGGTGAATCCGAGGCACTACGTCTCGCCAAGTGAGAATCTGCTTCCGGCGGCCGGCCTCGTTGAAGGATTTTCTGGTTGGCCCGGTGTCGCCTATCGCCGGTCCAAGGACACATAGGTGCGGGCATCGGGCCCGTTATAAAGCGTGAGCGGACGCAGAAGGATGTTGTTCTCAAGCTGCTCTAGCACCTGCACGACCCAGCCGGGTAGGCGGCCGATGGCAAAGATCGGCACGAACAGATCGCGCTTTATGCCAAGCAGGTGATAGACAACGCCGGAATAGAAATCGACATTCACGTTCACGCCGTGACGTGCATAGGGCGCCATCGCCGCGACCACCGCCTGCAGGATCTCGAACCACTTCGGCTGGCCCATTTCCTTTGAAAGGCGCTCCACGCCTGCACGCATATGACGAGCACGCGGATCTTCTGCACGATAGACACGGTGGCCAAAGCCGGTGACCGCTATTCCGGCTTTGCGCTTTTTCTTTACATAGTCCGCGGCCCGCGACGGATCGCCGATCTCCTCGGCCATCCTCATCACATCTTCCGCAGCGCCACCATGCGCAGGACCGGATAATGCGGCAATTGCCGCCACGATCGCAGCATGGAGATTTGCTTCGGTGCCGATCACGACTCGCGCGGCGAACGACGATGCGTTTGAGCCGTGCTCGGCATGCAGGATCAGATCGCGGTCGATCAGCTGCGCGGCGTCGGCACTTGGCTTTTTCCCCGTCAACATCCAAAGCAGATTGGCCGAATGGCTCAGCGCCTGATCGGCCGGCACAGGATCCTGGTCGGCACGAACGCGTGAGTGCGCGGCAACGATGATCGGTATCTGCGACGTCAGCCTGACGGCCTTGCGCAGCGTTGCCTCCCGCGAGTTGTCCGCTGTTTCGGGATCAAACGCAGAGAGAGCCGATGCCGCCGTACGAAGGACATCCATGGGATGCGCCGACTTGACGGCCCGAATGATGTCGAGGACCGGGGCTGGCAGCTTGCGTGCCGCCTTGAGATCAGCATCGAAGGCGGCGAGCTGCTGCTTATTGGGCAATTCGGCGTTGAGCAGAAGCCACGCGGTTTCCTCGAAGCTTGAATGCTCGGCGAGTTCGTGAATCGAATAACCACGATAGCGTAGTTCGCCCGCCTTGCCATCGATGAAGGTACAGGGCGAACGATCAAAGTAAACGCCCTTTAGGCCGCGTTGAATCTTGATCGCTTCGGCGGTTTCGGTCATTGATGCCCTCGCTCGCAACTTTGCGTCTTTCTCACGCGGTGAGAAGCATGGATTTGCTCAACAAGCTTTTTGATATCGCACGACAGCGCAATCGCAAAATCGTCATGCCGGAAGGCGACGATGAACGGATCATTGCCGCTGCCGCACGCCTTGCGCGCGAGAAGATCGCCTCCCCCATCCTGCTCGGTCATGCCCAAGAAATCACCAGGATTGCCGACCAGCATAACGTATCGCTCGCAGGGATAGAGATCGCCGACCCGCCAAACGATGCGCGACTACAACGCTATGGTTCGGCGCTCGCGCGGTTTCGTGAGTCGATGACTCCGTCGATGGGTACGCGGCTCGCATCGAAGCCGATCTATTTCGGAGGCATGATGCTCCGGGAAGGCCATGCAGACGCGATGGTCGCAGGCTGTGCTAACCCAACCCGGCGCGTGATCGAAGCGGGCCTGATGACCGTCGGATTGGCGGAGGGCATCGCGTTGCCGTCCAGCTATTTTTTGATGATCGTGCCGGATTTTCTCGGGCAAGGGCGAAAATCATTCATTTTTGCCGATTGTGCCGTTAACGCCGATCCGACATCGACCGAGCTTGCCGATATTGCGGTGACCTCGGCACGCAGCGCGAAGGCACTGCTCGGAGAGACTCCACGCGTGGCCATGCTGTCTTTTTCCACCAAGGGCAGCGCGCGGCATGCGCGCGTCGACAAGGTGCGAAAGGCGATGGATCTGGCGCAGCAACGCGAGCCGGAGCTTGCCATCGATGGCGAGTTCCAGGCTGACGCGGCCTTGGTGCCGAGCATCGCGCTGAAGAAAGTAAAGGAGAACAGCGCGGTCGCCGGACAGGCGAATGTCCTGATATTTCCCGACCTCGATTCAGGGAATATCGCCTACAAGCTCACCCAATGGCTTGGCGGCGCTCAGGCGATCGGCCCTTTCCTGCAAGGTTTTGCCAAGCCGGTCAGCGATCTGTCGCGTGGGGCGAGTGTTGAAGACATCGTCACGACGTGTGCCGTGGTGGCGGCGGGGTGATGTGAAAGGTGGTCGCGCCCCATCAATGCGTCCACTCTGGCGCCGGTACCGGCTTCCAGGACCGCTTGAGCTTGAGGTCGTCGACGATCGCGTTGGCGGCGATGTAGCCCGGGGCCCCATTGATGCCGCCGCCATTTCCCGACGACGAACCGCAGAGATAGAGCCCCTCCACCGGCGTGCGCGATCCCGGCATCAGCGGATGCGGACGGTTGATGCCGAGCTGGCCCGGTACATAGGCCCCGACACGGACGGCACCCTGGCGCATATTCGCGTTGAGCTTTTCAACGTCGAGCGGCGTGAATAGGTAAGTCCCGATCAGATTGTCGCCTTCGAGATTGGGCGCGTAGATCCGCCAATAATCGAGCACACGGCGGGTATATTCGGCGCGATTGCGTTCCCACTCCTGTGGCGAGCCATTCACTGAATAGGGAGCGAACGGCCACCAGAACGCAACGTGCTTGCCACCGGGCGCGTAACTCGGATCGAAGATACTGTTGCACGCGCCGTTGCCCATCAGCACTCTGGGAAATTTTTTCGCCGCGCAATCATCGAAACAGCTCGCGACGTCGCCAATGTGATCCATGCCGAAAAAGATATTGTAGGCACGCGAAACATCGGCATCGAAAGCAGCCGCACGGTAGGCCGGAGGGTTTTTGAGCGCGAGATGCAACGTCACCAGGCTGTGGTTACCCCAGTGCCACGACTTTGCTTTTTCCCGCACCGGTTCGGGAAACAATTCTTCTCCAGCCATCTGCATTGTCGTTGGAAAATCGATTGCACTTGCCACGAATTTACGGCCGTCGATGGTTCGACCGTCCGACAGTTTGACTCCGGTCGCGCGCCCGTTAGCGACTTCGATCTCTTTCACGTCTGCGTTTGTAATGATTTCACCGCCGCCAGCCTCCACGACTCGCGCCAGTGCCAGCGCGAATGAAACTGCGCCGCCAACCGGCAACGTAAAGCTGGCGATATTGGCAAATATCGCCGGAAAGACGATTCCCGAGCCTGGTACATTTTCGGTCGTGATCACGTGCATATAGGACGTGAACAGAGTCCGAATGCGCTCGTCGACAAAATGCTTCCGCACGACGCTGAAGAGATCGTGCTGGGCATGCGAAAGAAGTTCTTTCGCCTTGGATCCGCTTAGCCGATGGATCAACTGCTCGCGCGGCATCGGCGCGTTGTAGAGCAATGACACCAGCAACGGCCGCATTTCCTCGCAGTAGGTGTGCCACAACGCGCGGAATGTCTCGGCGTCCTGCCGCGAAAAGCGCGCGAGCGACGCACAGCTCTTGTCGAGGTCCTTGTAGATGACAATGCCGGTACCATCGCGGAAGACGGCCGCTTGCTGAACCGGTGGCTCGATATAGGAAAAGCCATAACGATCGAGTTCAAGGTCCCTCAGCAAAGGGCAAAATCCGATGCCCATATAGAAATTTGCGTGCAGATTGAGCCTGTAGCCTGGAAGTATCCGCTCCTCGGTACTTGAGCCCCCACCAATGCGGTCATTGCGTTCGAGTACGGCAACGCGCATGCCGGCGCGCGACAAATAAGCGGCAAGAGCGAGCCCATTATGGCCCGCCCCGATTACGACACCATCGAAATCCGTCATTCTGCCCCGCTATGCGCTGGCGGCCTTTACCCCAAGACCGCGCATGAAACGCTCGCGAATTTGGACCGGGTCGCGATCCGTCGTCGTCACCGCCGGCTTGTCGTCGATGCGGACGGCGATCAGGTTCGGTCCTTCACCTTTGAGCGCTGTGGTAACCAAGCGATCGAAGTCTGTCTCATCAGCAGCCCAGGCGCTGTTTGCAATGCCGGCACCGCGCGCGATTGTCACGAGATCGGCTGCTGGACTTGCGGTCGGCTGTGAGCCGGTGATCTGGTAGATGCCGTTGTCCCAGACAACGATCGTGAGGTTCTTCGGCGCGCGTTCGCCGACGGTTGCAAGACAGCCAAGCTGCATCAACAGGGAGCCGTCGCCTTCAAGCGCAAAAACGTGCCGGCGCGGCTGCGCAATCGCAACACCAAACGCGATCGGTATTGCTAGCCCCATGCTGCCCAGCATGTAGAAATTCTGCGGACGTTGACCGCTGGCCCAAAGATCGAAATTGGCATTGCCGATGCCGCCGATGACGGCCTCCTCGTGTTTGAGTTGACCGACAAGCCGCTTGGTCAACTGGAAACGGTTCATGACCTTGGCATTGTGCGCCCGTGTGGCTGCCGACGATTTTGTGTTCGTCACGGCGTCACCCTTCAAACACTTTGCCGCCTGTGAGCAACGGCGACAGGATAAAAGTGACAGGCGCCTGCGTAGCCACGGCCTGCTTGATCGAGCGATCGACGGTAAAGGCCAGCTCGTCCTGGCGCGTGATCGTGACATTCTCGACCGCAAGTGAATTGAGGACAGGCCGCATCGTCTTGTACACCAGCGCCTGTCCGAGATTGAATTCGCCGAGCGTGCCGCGTTCCGAAACAAATATCAGCGCCGGGATCTGACAAGGCACAACGAGGGAGGCGAGCGCATTTGGAATCGTACCGAAACCGCTGGTCTGCATCAGGACGGCGCCGCGCAGTCCGCCCATCCAGGCGCCGGTTATGATGCCGATGGCTTCTTCCTCTCGCGTGGCCGCAAATGTCGTGAAAAACTTATCGGCGTGAAGCGCCTTGATGAGCGGCGTGAACACCCGGTCAGGCACGTAAACGATGAGTTTGACGTTATTCGCTTTGAGCGTCGCGAGAATGACCTCGTGCCAGGTGGCTGCCTGTACTCGATTATCTGTCATGGCCGGCAAAACCGCGTACACCTGCATTGAAATTCGTATCGTTCATCGCCGCGCTATCGGCGCTCGCTTGAGGCCATTGCTCGCGCAATCGCAAAGGCTTAGCCTAACAGGAACAGCTCAACTAATCAGAAAATATTGGCGAAACTCAAGGGGAGGACAATGGCAAAATCAAATGGACATTGCATGCCGTCGCGACGCAGCATCATCAAGGGCGCTGGCGTACTGGCGGCAGGCGTTGCCGCTCCGTCAATCCTGAGCCTGCGCTCGGCCTACGCCATTTACCCCGACAGGCCGGTTAAGATCGTCGTCGCCAATACGCCGGGCGGTCCGTCCGATATTGTCGGCCGCATCACGGCAGGAGCACTTCAGCAATCAACGGGCAAGACATTCATCATTGAGAATATCGGTGGCGCTGGCGGAAATATCGGCTTTGGCAACGCCGCGCACGCGACCCCAGACGGGTACACCATTCTGCTTGCGACCAATGCCTGGTCGGTGAATGTCAGCCTGTACAACAAGATCCCTTACGATCCGCTCAAGGATTTTGTCGGGGTGAGCGAGCTTGCGACCTCGCCCAATACCTTCGTCGTCAGATCGGATTTGCCGGCGAAGACCGTGCAGGAATTCGTTGCGCTCGCGCGCGCCAATCCGGACAAATTCAACTGCGCAACGCCGCCGATCGGCACCACTCCGCAGATTCAGCTTGAGGTGCTCAAAATCCGGGAAAAGCTGCCCAAACTCGAGAACGTAGTCTACAAGGGCGGCGGCGATGCCATCCAGGCTCTGCTGAGCGGAACCGCGCAACTGAGCTCCGGTTCGCTCCCTCCGGCCGCACCGCACATCAAGGCCGGAACGATGCGATGTCTTGCGGTCACCGGTGAGGCGCGCTGGCCTGATTTGCCGGATGTTCCGACGATGGAGGAATCCGGCTATAAGGATTTCGTTTTCGCAACCGACACCACTTTGCTTGCTCCTGCGAAAACAGCGCCCGAAATCGTAAAGTGGCTGGAAGCGGAAACCCTTAAGGTACTCGCCACTCAGGAAATGAAAGAAAAGCTGTATCAGGCCGGCTTCCAGGTTCGGCCGATGGGCGCGGATTCGGCCTGGGCTCGCGTGATCAAGGAGATCGACCTGTTCAGGAGCATCATCGACCAGGCCGGGATTCAAAAGCTGTAGAGAGCCATCATCGGCTGCTACCTTGCATGAAAATCAAGACAATTGAACCGATCGCAGTCAGTCTGCCGATGCTCAAACCCGTCATCATGGCGGGAGAGGACGTCCGACGTGCCGACAACGTGTTGGTGCGGATAGAGACCGACAGTGGCGTTGTCGGCTGGGGCGAAGCCGCTTCTGCTCCGGTGATGACAGGTGAAACGCTCGAGAGCATCGTGTCCGCGGTCCATTATCTGAGGCCCGTGCTGCGCGGGCGCGATCCTGCAGACATTGCCGGCGCGCTCACAGGCATGAATGGCCGCATGTACGGCAATCATGGCGCCAAGGCCGCAATTGAAATTGCACTACACGATATTACGGGCCGGTCGACTGCAAGACCGGTCCATGCCCTGCTAGGCGGGAAGAAACGAAGCCGCATACCCCTGATGGGCGTGATCGGCGGCGGCGATCGTGACGGCGATCTGCACGACGCGGAAAAGAAGAAAGCAGCGGGCGTCACGGCCTACAAGATCAAGGTCAGTACCGACACAGCGGAAAACGATGCGGCACGCACACGTGATATCTGCAAGGCTCTCGGCAAGGGCATGCTCATTTCGGCTGATGCCAATCAAGGTTTCACTACTGCGCAGGCCATCGCCTATGTGCGCGCCGTAAAAGGCGCTGGACTTGATTTCTTTGAGCAGCCCGTCGCGGCTGACGATCTTGATGGAATGGCGGCGGTGGCAGCCGCAACCGATATTGCGATCGGCTCGGACGAAGGCATTCACTCGTCCGAGGACATCAGACGTCACCACGAACGCAAGGCGGCGCGCGGTGTGAGTCTGAAGGCCATCAAATTGGGGGGCCTGAAGGCGGTGACCGAAGCCGGGAGGCTTTGCAACAGTCTTGGCATGAGCGTGAACATTTCATGCAAGACAGGCGAATCGAGCGTCGCTTGCGCTGCGGCATTGCATGTGGCTTCGGTTATTCCCAACCTCGCCTGGGGACTGACCCTCACCCACACCGGAATCGCGGATGACGTCGTGGCGCAACCGATCCCGACCACCAAGGGCCACGTCGACAGCCTCGACCGGCCTGGCCTTGGTGTCGATGTCGACGAAGATGCCGTTCGCCGTCATCGCGTTACGATCGCTGCACGAAACGTAGCTTAGACCGGGGCGAGTCCAAGGATATTGCGAGCTTCCGTCGGGGTTGCGGCGCGACGGTCATACTCGCCGCATAGAAAAACAATATACTTTGTCCCGTAGATAATCCGGTCAAAACAATCAGATCAGTAAAGCAGCAATGACAAAAAATCCTTTGGGCAAGCTTCGGGCCAGCGCGTTCGGAATGATCGAGCTGCCTCCGATACCGGCAGAAATCCTTGACGGTTTTCGTACCCTTCCTGACCTCACCGGAATGGCGTCAGACGCGATGGACGAATTGGGAATTGTCGGCGCCGTGCCAGCCGCGATGCTTTATCCGACTGATTCCAAGGCGCGCATCGCCGGCCGCGCACTGACTGTGCACAATGTCCGTGCAAAAATACCTGTGCGTGACGCGGTTATGAATGGCGAGTCCTTGCTTGGTGAGATCGAGGCACACAATCTTGCGGAACTGGGAGATGTGCTCGTCCTGCAAGGCGTTGACCAAGTTTCCAATATGGGCAGCATCTCGGCGAGCATTGGACGGCGACAAGGCGAGCTCGGCGCCATTGTCGATGGCGCGGTGCGCGACATCAATCACTCCCGCGAGATCGGTTATCCAATCTGGTCACGCAGCGTAAGCCCGATCACCGGCAAGTGGCGCATAGAGACCGTCGCGATAAATCGACCAGTGTCTATTTGCAGCGTGACGGTCAGTCCCGGCGACCTTGTCCTGGCAGATGAAGTCGGTGTCTGTTTTGTCCCGCACAAGCGCGCCGACGAGGTACTAGAGCGCGCGCAACTCGTAGCCGCGAACGAAAAAATACGGCAAGCCAGAATTTCCTCGGGAGCACCGATATCTGCGTTACTGCCCAAAGCCCGGTAACACACTCATTCGTTGGCTGATGGAGTTATTCGGCCGTGATGCCAAGTTTCTTGATCATGTCTGGCCAGTAGGCAAATTCCTTTGTTAAGCGCACCTCAAAGGCTTTGCTGCCGAGTGTGCCGTGCATTCCGTTAGCGAGGAAGCGCTCCTTAATCGATGGCATCTCGACGACGGAAATGAGTGCTTTTTCGAGTTTTTCGCGTGTTTCTGGCAGGAAGACACCGTACCAGTTTTCCATTACGACGCTCGGCAGGCCCATCTCAGCCGTTGTTGGCAAATCCGGCAGTAGGGGTGAACGCTCGGTCGCGAATAGCGCGAGCGCCTTCACTGATCCGGCCTTCACCAGAGGCAGCAGCACCGGCAAATCAGCATTGAGAACGTCGACATGACCGCCAAGCAAATCGTTGATCGCTGGCGCAGCACCACGATAGGGAACGTGCGCGATCTTGATCCCCGCTGCAAAGTTGAACATTTCTACAGCGATGTTCATTGTGGTTCCCGGTCCTGCTGAACCGTAAACCAACTTATCCCGCTTCGCCCTGGCGATAAGATCGTTCAACGTCGAGACATCGAGCTTTGGGTTCGTCACGAGGAGTGATGGCACTGAACCGACAAGCATTACCGGCGCAAAGGCCTTGATGGGGTTGTAAGTTGTCGGCGGCTTGAGAAGAGGACTAAGAACCTGCGATCCCAGGCTCGCCAGCAAGATTGTACTGCCGTCAGGCGCCGACCGCGCCACCATCTCTGAGCCGAGCGCGCCGCCCGCGCCGCCGCGGTCTTCGACAATCACATTGTCTCCGAGTACCGACGCCAATTCGGCAGCAAGGATACGCGCTAGTTGATCGACCGGACCGCCGGCAGCGAATGGAACAACGACCTTTACGGTATCCGCAATGCCCGGCGTCGCATTTATTGATATCGCAAGTAACGACAATCCTGCGAGCAATACCCTAAGCCGGTTCATCGGACGAACTCCAAAATCAAATCTGCAAACCCAAGGCGCGCGGCATTTCTAACATGAAATGCGGCCATGCCTGCAAAATCGATCACACGCTCGAGCTGAATTCCGCTTAAGCCGGTGAAAAGCGGACATAGGAAGTGATGAGCGTGTCCGCTTTACCCCCGAAAGCACACTGCTGCCGGTATTTAACGTCTTGCAAAGTGTCGATTGCATCGCCGTGCCGCCGGACGATACCCTTGGAAATCATGCTTCGATTGCTGTCATATCTGACGCTCGCCTTCTCACTCGCTGCGACAGTCGCCCAGGCGCAGCGCTATCCCGATCATCCGGTTAAAGTCATGGTTGGCTATGCGGCTGGCAGCGGGCCGGACATCCAGGCACGCACGGTGTCGGCGCAACTGAGCCTTGATCTCGGTCAGCAGTTTTTTGTCGAAAATCGTACCGGTGCAAACGGGACTATTGGTACTCGTGCGGTGGTCCAGGCCAAGCCGGACGGCTATACGATTCTTTATTCCTCAAACGGAATAGCGCCGACACCGTATATCTATAAAAATCTGGGTTACGACATTTTCACGGACCTCACGCCAATCGCAAGCGTCGGCGTTCTCGATGGCCTTTTCATGCTGGTGGACGCCAAGTCACCTTACAAAACCCTACAAGAATTCATTGCCCACGCGAAAAAAGACCACGCAGTCTACGGCTCTCCCGGTGTGGGGAATGGCCTGCATCTCGCCGCCGAGATCTTCAGCAAAAAGGCCGGTATTAGCATGCAGCACATACCCTACAAGGGCGCTTCGGAGGTCATGACCGGCATGCTGAGCGGCAGTGTTGAAGTGATGTTTGTTACGCCTCCCTCGGTCATGGGGTTGCTCAGAGAAGGACGCGTTCGTGCCCTTGCCTTCACTGGCAGCAAGCCGTTCCCGGCATTCCCCGATGTGCCTCTCATGAAAAACATGGTGTCTAACTTCGAACCAATTGGATCGTGGGGCATGTTCTTCGCTCCCGCCAAGACGCCTCCAGAGATCATTGAAAGACTAAACTTGGCGATCCGAGCCGCATTGCAGGCGCCTGCCGTTGCAGCAACAATGCAGCGCGACGGCTATATTCCTGATCACCGTGGCGTTGCGGAGACGGCTGCCTACTTCCGCAAGGAGGTCGAACTGATGGGCGATGCCGTTAAAGCGGCAGGGATCGAGCCAAACTGACCCGGTTATCCGACGGCCTCAAGAGAAATGCAGCCCGCAATAACCGGTCGGGCACTGATCAAAACAAAGGCGACGACGCAGTCTTCCGTACCACGATTGACCCAGTTGTGGATGGTGCCGCGCTGAACAAGTACGTCTCCAGCTTTAAGGTTCACGACGACACCATCATCAAGCTCCATCTCGATCGCGCCCGCTATCACCACAGCATAGTCA
>Ga0318534_10000832_pt1 | contig 11324 bp, 11 predicted proteins | sample GRESIP117b4f26_FD_202502 | JGI IMG/M metagenome (GOLD analysis project Ga0318534, IMG submission 202502) | Tropical soil microbial communities from Luquillo Experimental Forest, Puerto Rico - GRE.SIPMG.117b4f26 | ecosystem: Environmental > Terrestrial > Soil > Tropical forest > Bulk soil...
GCGCTGGGGGAGCGGGTCTCCGCGCCGGGGCAGAGGTTCCCCCCGCTGGGGGAGCGGGTCTCCGCGCCGGGGCAGAGGCTCTCCGGGCTGCTGCGGCGGGTCTCCGCGCCGGGGCAGCGGATCACCCCGCTGCGGCAGCGGGTCCCCGCGCCGGGGCAGGGGTTCTCCGCGCTGCGGCAAAGGCTCTCCGGGCTGCGGCGGCGAGTCTCCGCGCCGGGGCAGCGGATCACCCCGCTGCGGGAGCGGGTCCCCGCGCCGGGGCAACGGGTCTCCGCGCCGGGGCAGCGGGTCCGCAGCCTGGCTCGGGTCAGTCACGATGCCGTATCGTATTCTGGATTCAGTAGGCATGATCGTCGTTCTCTGAATGTTCGGCCCGCAAAAGGCCCCCGTTAGCGGTTGCGTTGTCCATCCGCGGCGTGTTAAGCACCGGGTTGCCCGACCGGCCGCACTTCATCGTAGGCCTAGTGCACATCTTCGTAAGTTCGTCGGTGGTCTTACGAAGTCCTCGCGGTGGGGCGAGCGACTCCCCGGCCGACGGTAGTCGGTGGGGCGGGCAGGTGCCTGCCAGGGGACCCGCGGGCGTCGCCGTGATGGGGGCGGCGGCGCGGGTCACGTCGCGCCGCGGACACACCCGGAAGGTGGTTCCCGGCGCGGCGGTGCGTGACGTCGGCCGGGATGGCCGGCGTGGTGCCGCCGGGCAGGCGCCCGGCGATGTTGGCCGCCGCGATCAAGTCGCGATGGCCCGACTGGCCGCAGCGCGGGCAGCAGAACACCCGGCCGCGCGGTTTGGGGACGCGTGCCCGGCAGGCCGGGCAGGTCGAGGAAGTACCGCGCTCATCGAGCAGAGCCACAGTAATCCCGGCCTGCTGAGCCTTGTCGCGCAGCGCGGTGATCAGGTGGCCGACCCGCCATTCGCGGGTACGGCGGTTGTGTCGCCGACCCGCATCGATGCCCAGCACGCCGCGCGGGTCGCCGACGGCTAAGGTGCCGATCCGGCGCTCGGCGGCCCAGCCGATCACGGTGCGGGCGGCTTCGTGCTGGGCCTGGCGGACCCGGCGCCGGTGCCGCGCCTCCACGACGCGCTGGCGGCGCCGGTAGCGCCGCCACCGCCGCGACCCGCGCTGCCCAGGCTTCGGCGCGCGCCGGGCCACGGCCCGCCGCCGGGCCTTGGTGTCTTTGAGGTGCAGGTGGTGCTCGGCGCGGACCGCCCGGCCCGAGACCAGCAGCGCCTGCCCATCGGGCCCGGCGACCGCATAGGGGTGGATGATCCCCAGGTCCACCCCGGCAACCCGCCCCCGGTCCGGTTCCGCGCCCGGCGGATAAGCGGCCACCGGGACCTCCGCGGTCACATCAGCCCACAGCCGGCCCGCGTCATACAGCAGCGTGACCGACCGGACCTGGGCCGCTGGGTAGGGCAGATCCCGGTCCAGCCGCACCCATAACGGCGGGCACCCCCGGGTCACCGGTATCGGCAGCCGCCGACCATCGAAAGCGAAGATCCCGTGATACCAGCGCACCGGCATCATCCTGCGCCGCCGCCGCGGGAACCGCGCCGAGATGTCCCCCTTCTTGCGGCGGGCCGCAGCGGCGAACCAGGCATCGGAATAGCGGCGCAGCACCGACCGGGCACCGACGCTGTCCAGTTCCCCGAAACACCCCGGCCCCGAGGCGGCCAGCTCCCGGCACAACCCCTGATACGAAACCAGCGGGGCGTCCTGGCGGGCGCGCCGCCATGCGTTCAGCTCCAGCACGCACGCCCACACATCCCCGGCCGACACCAGCAGCCCCGACAGGCGGCGCCGCTGCCCTCGGGTCAGCCGCAGGCCCGCGCGGGCGGTGCGGTGCACCCCCGCTGGGGAGTGTGGCTCGCTATGCCTGGGCATGTCATCATTCCACCAGGGGGCACCGACAAAACAGCCAAGCCAGCCAGCCTGCCCGCCCGGCAACGGCCGCTGAACCAGGCCGAGAAAACCTTCTCCCTCATCCAGCGGACGACGGCGCCCCTGGTGAATCAACAACGGCGACCACTAGCTCGTTCTGCCCTCACTGGGACGGGCCCGCGTCGCGCGACCGCGCGTACTTCGGTGCGGCAGCAAGCTAGCGGGCGGTGCGCGGGTAGGCAACACTTGATGGTGCGGCCTGCTGTTGCCGATCCGCTGTCGCCGCACGACAGTTATCGCACTGCAGTTGTTGCACCACAGCTTCACACCACCGGGGCGGCCCGCCGGGGTAGGGGTGGTCATGTCTGGTTGGTTCCAGGCGCAGATCGTGCACACTGGCCGGCTGCCGCTGTTCTGCTTCTTCGTGGCGTTCGTGCTCGGCTTCGGTTTCATCCGGCTTTCCGTCCGGCTCATCCGGGCCCAGGTCCGGTGGTGGCCCGGTAACGTCACAACCGGCGACGTGCACGTGCACCACATGGTCTTCGGCGTGGTGTTCATGACCGTCGGCGGGGTCACCGAACTCGCGGCCCCGCTGTACTCCCTGGGCTGGCGATCGGCGGCGGCGGCCCTGTTCGGGCTGGGAACCGCGCTGGTGCTCGACGAGTTCGCGCTCATCCTGCACCTGCGCGACGTGTACTGGAGCAACGAAGGGCGGGTGTCGGTCGACGCGGTGTTCGCCGCCGCCGGCGTGACCGCGCTGCTGCTGATGGGAATAACCCCGGTCGGGGTGAAGGACCTGTCCGACTACCAGCGGCTGCTGCCGGTGACCCCCGGCGTGGTCACCACGCTGCACCTGGCCGCGGCGGCGCTGTTCCTGTTCGCTTCGGTCACGCTGCTGAAGGGCAAGATCTGGACCGGCCTGTTCGGGCTGTTCGTGCCGCTGCTGTTCATCGCCGGGGCCTTCCGGCTGGCCCGGCCCGGGTCGCCGTGGGCCCGCTGGCGCTACCGGAACCGGCCGGGGAAGCAGGCCCGCGCCGACCGCCGCGAACAGCGCCTGCGCCAGCCCGTGGTCAGGGCCAAGATCCGCATCCAGGATCTGCTGGCCGGCGGGGTCGACCAGCAGCCCGCGCCGCGCGAGCGCCAGCCGGCGCCGGGGCCCGGGCCCGGGCGCGAAGGCTGAGCCGGCGGTCCTCAGCTCACCCAGATGGACTGCAGCGCCCGGTAGACGTTCCCGCCGATGACGGTGCGCACCGCATCGTCGTCGAACCCGTGCTGGACGAGCCAGCCGCAGATGTTGGCGAAGTTCTCGGTGGGGTTCTCCAGCCCGTCGACGTACGCGACCGGCTCGAAGTCCGGACCGCGCATGGCGCGCCCGATGCCGAGCAGGTCGGCGAAGATCCGGTGCAGCTGGACGTGATCGCCGTAGAGCGTGTCCGGCCCGAACGCGACATGGTCGATGCCGACCAGATCGGCGCAGTACCGGAAGTGGTCCATGACCGATTCGATCGAGTGCCGGGGATGCGCCGCCGACAGCGTGGTGTGCGGGGCGGCCGACATCCCGATCACGCCGCCGGTCCCGGCGATCGCTCGCAGCACGCTGTCGGGCTTCATGCGGGGGATGTCCCAGACCGCCCGGGCGCCCGCGTGGGTCATGAGCACCGGCCGGTCGCTCAGCTCGCACACGTCCAGGGCGGTGCGGTCGGACGAGTGGGAGACGTCGATGGCCAGGCCAAGCTGGTTCATGCGCCGCACCGCCCGCCGGCCGAGCGCGGTGAGGCCGCCGTCGCGGGCCTCGGCCAGGCCGCTGCCGAGTGAGTTGGAGTCGGAGTAGGCGATGCCGATCTGCCGGAGGCCCAGCCCGTACAGCACGTCGAGGCGGTCGATCTCGTTCTCGATCGGCGTCGCCGCCTCGAGCCCGAACACCAGCCCCACCTTCCCGGAACGGTGCGCCTCGTCGATGTCGGCCACCGTGCGCACCACCAGCACGCCGCTGGCGTGAGCGGCGTCGGCCTGGCGCATCCCGAGGTCGGTGATGATGTCGTCCCATCGCCACGGGGCGTGCCCGGTGACGCAGGCGGTGCCGTCCATCATGTTGTCGAACACGGCGGTCATCCCCGACGCCGCCAGGCCGGCGTAGGCCGCGTGCTGCCGGCCGGTGCGGTAGTAATCCGGCGTTTCTTCCATCCGCAACGGGAAGCGCGCGGGGTGGTCGTGCAGGCTGATCACCATGCTGTCGCGCAGCAGGCGCGCGGCTCGCTGCTCGTCCTGGTCGCTCAGGCCGGCCGCATAAGGCGGCACCCGGCCGAACTCGGGAGCCAGCTCGAAGCTGCGGAAGTCCGCGCCGGGGGTGAGGTAGGAGTAGGCGGTGTAGGGGGGTGATTCATCCATCGGGACAGCGGGCCTCCTAACTCCGGGGGGCGAGACGGTGCGGCCCGTCGGCGAGCAGCCGCCACAGCTGCTCCCAGGCCCGCATGCCCTCGCGCAGCCTGCGGATGCGCAGGAACTCGTTCGGCGCGTGCAGCTTCTCGTCGGCGGTCGAGAACGAGAAGAACAGCGTCTTGACCCCGAGCACCTCCTCGAACAGCGCCGTGGCCGGGAGCGTGCCCGCCACCACGGCCTCCAGCACCCGCTGGCCGGGGTACACCGACTCGAGCGCGGCCGTGGCCGCGCGGATGGCGGGATGGCCCGAAGCGATGGTGTACGCGGGCACGCGCGCCTCGTCGGCGCGCACCGTGACGCGCACGCCCGGCGCGTCCTGCGCGGCGACGTGAGCGACGATGGCCTGGATCACCCGGTCGGGATCCTGGCCGGGGACCAGGCGGCAGGACACGTGAGCCACGCCGACGTGCGGGATCACCGTGTACTTGCCGCCGCCCGCCATGCCGTTGACCTCGAGCGTCGGCCGTTCCCACAGGCGCTCGAGCGTGCTGTACCCGGCCTCGCCGTGCCCCTCGGCCAGCCCCAGCTGGCTCAGGTACCCCGCCTCGTCGAAACCGATCGCGGCGATCTCGCGGCGGCGCTCGGCGGTCAGCTCGGGAATGCCGGCGTAGAAGCCGCCGACCGCGACCGTCCCGTCCGGGCGGTGCAGGCTGGCCACGATCGCGCTGAGGGCGTGCAGCGGGTTGGCGACCGTGCCGCCGTACCGCCCGGAGTGCAGGTCGGTGCCGGCGCCCTCGGCCACGATGTCCATGGAGACCAGGCCCTTGGACGCCACCGACACCGAGGGCTCGCTGGGCCGCCACATGGCCCCGTCGGCGGAGATGACCAGGTCGGCCGCCAGTTCGGCGGCCTGACCACGCACGAACGCCGGCAGGTGCGGGCTGCCGATCTCCTCCTCCCCCTCGAACAGGAACTTCACGTTGAGCGGGAGGCCGCGCTCCTGGGCCAGGAACGCCTGGGCGACCTTGAGCACGATGTAGACCGGCCCCTTGTCGTCGCTCGCGCCCCGGCCGCGCACCACGTCGCCGTCCGCGGTCAGCTCGAACGGGGGAGTCGCCCACTCGGCCAGGTCGCCGGTGGGCTGCACGTCGTAGTGCCCGTAGACCAGGACGGTCGGCGCGCCGGCGGCGCCGAGCCAGTCGCCCCGCACCACCGGATGGCCGTCGGTCTCCTCCAGGTGGCCGTCCGCGAAGGCCAGCTGCCCGGCCAGCCACCGGGCGGCGGCGCGCATGGTCTCGTCGGATGCGTCCCGGCTGACGCTCGGCACCGCCACGTACTCGCTGAGCTCGCGCAGGTAGCCGGCATCGCCGGGATCAAAGGAAAGCACTGCCGCCGTCGATCGCGATGACCTGGCCGGTGACCCAGCCGGACCGCTCCGACACGAAGAACTCCACCCCGTTGGCGATGTCCTCCGGCTCCCCGAGCCGTCGCGTGGCGATGCCGGCGAGGAGCTGGCGCTGGCCCTCCTCGCCGTAGCTCTCCCACTGCCGCTCGGTCGTCGGGTTGGAGCGGACGAACCCGGGGGCGATGCAGTTGACCGTGATGCCGAACGGCCCGAGTTCCTTCGCCATCTGCCGGGTGAACCCGATCACGCCGGCCTTGGCGCTGGTGTACGCCTGGATCCCGGTCTTGCTGACGGTCAGGCCCGCGGCCGAGGAGATGTTGACGATCCGGCCCCAGCGGCGTTCCTTCATCGCCGGCACCACGGCCCGGGTGCAGAGGAAGCTGGTGGTCAGGTTGGCGTGGATGACCTCAAGCCAGTCGCGCTCGGGCACGTGCTCCAGCGGGTGGCCGACCTGCCCGCAGACGCCGCCCGCGTTGTTGACCAGGATGTCCACACCGCCGAGCGCGGCGAAGAAGTCGCGGACCGCCGCGGCGTCGGTGAGATCGACCTCGTCCTTGTCGACACCCTGCACACCTGCCCCGCCGCCGCGGAGCGCCTGCGCGATGGCGGCGCCGATGCCGTGCGCGGTGCCGGTCACGACCGCGGTCTTGCCGGCCAACGGCGGGGTCATCGCGTCCAGCCGTTCTCGAGCAGGGTCCGGACCTCGGCCACCCCGGCCGCCCAGACGGCCTGCATGTCCTCGTCCGGGCGCGCGTAGGCGCCGCCCAGCACGCCGTCGGGGGCCGCGGCCCGGACCTGCGCGGGGTTGAGCCCCGCAATCCGCGGCTGGACTATGGGCGCTGGCTGCGACGGCAACTCGGCCCCGGCCACCCGGGTCCACGGGAAATTCTCCACCCAGCCTCCGTGCATCTGATCGCGGTCGAACTTGTCGGCCGCGGCGGTTGTCTGCGGTGCGTTGTACCAGCTGTGGAACAGGACCTGGATCCGCTCCGGGCGCGGCTGGCAGATCCACTCCCGGATGAAACCGGTGGCCGGCGAGTTGCCGCCGTGCCCGTTGACGATCGCGATCCGGCGGAAGCCCTGGCCGGCGAGCCCGTCAAGCAGGTCACGCAGCACCTCGATGTAGGTCGTGATCCGCAGGCTCATGCTCCCGGGGAAAGCGGCGAAGTAGGGCGCCATGCCGAACGGGAGCGCGGGCAGCACCGGGATGCCGAGCGGCTCGGCGGCCTCGGCCGCAACCCGCTCGGCCAGGATGGCGTCGGTGCCCAGCGAGAGGTAGCCGTGCTGCTCGGTCGACCCGGTCGGCAGGACGACGCGGTCGTCCCGCTGCAGGTACTCCTCGATCTGCATCCAGTTGGCCTCGAACACTCGCACGGGCACCTCAAGGGTCGTCGCAGGTCAGGAGAGGCAAAACCCCTGGATGATAACGCAGGCCGCGCGCCGGCCAGGTGACCGGCCGGTTGACCCGGATAACTCAACATGCGTAGACTTCATCGAGTGTTGAGTTAAGGAGCGCGTGCGGGAGCGGTACTGGAGTGAAGGAGGCCGCATGTGGGCGATGGTGGCCAAGGAGTTCCGCCAGCTCAGGCGGGACCGGCGGACCGTGGCCATGATGGTCGTGCTGCCGGTACTGCTGCTGGTCGTGTTCGGATACGCCGCCAGCTTCAACGTCAGCAGCATCCCGACCGTGGTGGTGGGGCCCGACGCGGCCCGGGCCGCGGCCGCGCTGCACGCCCCGTTCGACGTGACCCAGGTTGACCCGGCGGCCGGCCGGTCCGACGCGCAGTCGCAGCTGCAGGACGGCAAGGCGGTCGTCGCGGTCGTGACCGGCGGCTCCAGCGTGACCGTGCTGATGGACGGCACGCAGCTGTTCTCCGTGCAGACCGCCGAGACCGCGCTGGCGAAGATGGAGCAGGCCAGGCCGGCGGGCTCGCCCGCCCCGCCGGTCAGCGTGCAGATCCTCTACAACCCGGATCTGATCACCTCCTGGGTGATGGTCCCGGGCCTGGCCGGCCTGATCCTGGTCTTCATCGGCACGCTGATCACCAGCCTCGGTGTGGTCCGCGAGCGGCAGACCGGCACGCTCGAGCAGCTCGCGGTGATGCCGCTGCGCGCCCGAGACGTGATCGCGGGCAAGATCGCGCCGTACCTGATGGTGGCCGCGGTGGACCTCGTGCTGATCGTCCTGGTCGGGATGGGCCTGTTCCACGTGCCCTTTATCGGCAACGTGGCCACGTTCGCCCTCGGGGCCCTCCTGTTCCTGCTAGTGACCCTGGGCATGGGCGTGCTGATCTCGACGGTCTCGCAGAATCAGGGGCAGGCCATCCAGCTGGCCTTCATGATCATGCTGCCGCAGGTGCTGCTGTCCGGGCTGATCTTCCCGATCACCTCGATGGCGGCCGGGGTGCGGTGGATCTCGTACGTGCTGCCGCTGACCTATTTCATCCAGATCAGCCGGGGCGTGATGCTGAAGGCGACACCCATCACCGCCCTATGGCAGCCGCTCGGGCTGCTGGCCTTGCTCGCCGTCGTCGTACTCGGCCTGGCCATCGTCCGGTTCCGCCGCGATCTCGCCCCGAGCACCCGCCGCGCGCAGCGCGGCGAGGCCCGGTCCGAGGAATCGGTCGCAGCATGACCGAGCCGGTGGCCTTCCGGTGAGCGGGAAAACTAGCGTGAGCTGGGGCCTGGAGGACGTGCGCGTCAGCTACCGCCGGCGGGTGGCCCTGCACGCGGTGACGGTGCCCGTCGACCCCGGCCGCGTCACGGTCGTGGTCGGCGGGGACGGGGCGGGCAAGTCGACCTGCCTCAAGGCCATGGTGGGGCTGCTGCAGCCCGAGGCCGGGACGGTGCGCCGCCCGGCCAAGGAGCACATCGGGTACGTGCCCTCCACCGCCGGGCTGTACGCGGACCTGACCGTCCAGGAGAACCTCGACTTCTCCGCCGTCGCCTACCGGCTGCCGGCCGGCCGGCGCGGCCCGAGGGAGGCGGAGATCCTCGAGCGCACCGGGCTCGCGCAGGCCCGCGACCGCCTCGGCGGACAGCTCTCCGGCGGCATGCAGCGCAAGCTGGCCGTCGGGCTGGCCTTGCTGCACTCACCTGAGCTGCTGGTCCTCGACGAGCCGACCACCGGCGTCGACCCGGTGAGCCGGATGGAGCTGTGGCGGCTCATCTCCGGCGCCGCCGCGCTGGGCACGGCCGTCGCCGTCGCCACGACGTACGTCAACGAGGCGGCCCGGGCCGCGTCGGTGGTGCTGCTCGAGGCCGGGAGGGTCCTCGCGAGCGGCTCGCCCGAGGCCATCCTGCGCAGCGTGCCCGGCGCGGTCGGCACGGCCCGGGGCGGCGGCACTGCCCGGCCTACCCCGCTGTCCTGGCGCCGCGGGCCGGACTGGCGGGTGTGGGCGCCCGCGGGGGACCTGCCGGCCGGCGCCACGAAGACTGACCCGGACTTCGAGGACGCCGTGGTCGTGGCCGAGCTGGCCGGAGAGCGGGGGAGGTAGCGCCGATGGATGTGCTCGCCGAGGCCCGCCAGGTCACCATGCGCTTCGGGGCGTTCACCGCCGTCGACGCGGCCGACCTGGCGATCACCGGGGGCGAGGTGGTCGGCCTGCTCGGGGCGAACGGCGCGGGCAAGACCACCCTGATCCGGCTGCTGCTCGGCCTGCTGGAGCCGAGCGACGGGATCGTCCGCCTGTTCGGCTCCGCTCCGTCGGCCGCCACCCGGCGGCGGGTGGGCTACGTGCCGCAGACGCTCGGCCTGTACGTGGACCTGACCGTGGCCGAGAACTGGAGCTTCACCACGGCGGCGTTCGGCTACGCCGGGACGGTGCTGCCAGAGACCATCGCCGCCTGGCGGGGCGAGCTGGTCGGGGCGCTGCCGCTCGGAGCGCAGCGCCAGGTGGCGTTCGCCGTGGCCCTGTCCCACCGCCCGGAGCTCCTGGTGCTGGACGAGCCGACGTCGGGCGTGGGGCCGCTCGGCGCGGCGCGCCTGTGGGAGGAGATCCGGCAGGCCGCCGACGGCGGGGCCGGCGTGCTCGTGACCACCCACAACATGGAGGAAGCGCAGGAGTGCGATCGTCTGGTCGTGATGGCGGACGGTAGGGTCGTGGCCCGCGGCACCACGGCCGAGATCATCGGCGGCCGCACGGTTGCCGAGGTCCGCTGTGACGACGCGGGCCGGGCCTTCGCCCTGCTCGATGCCGAGGGCTTCCCGGCCCAGCTAGAGGGCCGGAACGGCGTTCGCGTCGCCGGGCCGGCCGCGGCCATCGCCGACCTGCTGGCCAGCAAGGGGCTGACCGCGGCCGTCGACGTAGCCGGGGCCAACCTCGAGGAGGCGTTCGTGGCCATCGTCACGGATCCGGCATGACCGAGCCGAAGGGACGGACCGGCCGCCGCCCGGGAACCCCGGATACCCGTGAAGCCATCCTGACCGAAGCCCGTCGGCAGTTCGCGACCCGCGGCTACGACGCGACCTCGCTGCGCGGCATCGCCGCCGATGCCAAGGTCGACCCGGCCCTCCTGATCCACTACTTCGGGACCAAGGAAGGGCTGTTCACCGCGGCGACCGGGTTGCCCGCCCGCCTGTCCGACCTGTTCGCGGGGCTGGACGGCTCCGACGTGCACGAGTCGGCCGACGCCCTCGTCCGCGGGTACCTGCAGGTCGTGGACAGTGACCAGAGCCGTAACGCGATCCTGGCCCTGGTCCGCTCCGCGGTCTCCCAGGAGAAGGCCGCGGCCATGCTGCGCGAGTTCCTGACCGCGGAACTGCTGAGCGTCATCGCCGGGTGGACACAGGCCCCGAACGCGCCGCTGCGGGCCGCCCTGGTCGCCGCCCAGCTGGTCGGGATCGCGATGCTGCGCCACGTGGTCCGGGTGGAACCGGTCGTGCGGGCGAGCCCGGACGAGATCGTCGCCCTGGTGGCGCCCGTGATCGAGATGTACCTGAGCTGAGCCGGCTCGGGCGGCCCCTCAGCCAGCGGCGGGAGCCGCGGGAGGCGCGGTAGCCGCGGTAGCCGCGGTAGCCGACGCCGGAGCGGGCGGCAGCGGCGGCGTCTGGCCCGGGCTGGTCGACGCCTTGAGATTAGCCAGCCCCGCCGCGCTCCCGGCCATCTGCTTCAGCATGAAGTCGTGGTTGAGGTCCAGGACGGCCCTGGTCTCGGCGGCGATGACGGCGTTGCGGCTGAGGGTGAGCTCGTTGTCCTGCTGCTGCTCGCCGGACAGGGACCAGTTCGTGGACCCCTTCACCGTGTACACGCCGTCGACGATCACGATCTTCAGGTGCGAGATCGCGTTGTGCACCGAGCTGGTGCCGATGGCGATGCTGTTGCCGAACGCGTTGTTGGCCCACGTGGCCAGGATCTGCTTCTCGTGCGCCCCGGTGGACTGACTCCGGTCCAGGCTCATCTGCACGTAGACGCGCTGGTCGGCCAGCTTGGCCTGGATGATCTTGTTGAGCTGGTCGTCGTCGTAGCCGAACATGTTGACCACGATCGAGTGCTGGGCGCTGCCGATGACCGCGACCAGCAGGCCGTGCACGTTGTCGCGCGGAGCGAAGAAGGTCCGCTGGTCATCCGGGTAGCCATCCAGGAACCGGCCCTCCGCCTTGAACTGCGCCAGGTTGTCCCAGTTGAACGTCTCATCAGCCACTGCAGCCCCTTCGTACG
>Ga0318534_10000835_pt1 | contig 11296 bp, 10 predicted proteins | sample GRESIP117b4f26_FD_202502 | JGI IMG/M metagenome (GOLD analysis project Ga0318534, IMG submission 202502) | Tropical soil microbial communities from Luquillo Experimental Forest, Puerto Rico - GRE.SIPMG.117b4f26 | ecosystem: Environmental > Terrestrial > Soil > Tropical forest > Bulk soil...
CCTAGAAGCTTGCTTCGCGCGCTCGCAGGGGGCTCGGTCTGTGTGGTTTCGTGCGATAGAGGCTCAGCCGGTCGAGCAGTCGACGCCGATTCGTTTCGCGACGGTTCGGATAGCCTGGTTTCCGGGCGTGGCGCCGCGGGAAAGGGAGACTCGCTCGGACGCTCGCGCCAGAGCGGCGAAGCGGGTTTCGACGGCGCGGATGGCCCATGGGGTCGACTCGTCGTCTGGATCGAATGGGGTTCCGCCGGCCGCGGCTCGCTACGAGCCTTGCGTACCGACTCGGCCTCAACCTTGCGGATGGCGTCTTCCAAGGCCAGGCGCTCGCGGGTGATCTCGGCCTCCGAAAGGGGCGGATCTATGCCGCGAAGTTGCGCCACCAAGGCCGCGCGGGCGCGCTCATAAAGTGTGCGCCGCCCGTCCGCGGTATTGTTCGCAAGCCCCTCTACGGCCCGGGTGATGAGTGGATGATAGTCTGCCATTGCTCGCAGTTTACGCTCGACTCGCTAAAGTTGCATCTTATGCTTCGAATGGGTTTTGCATGAGGATGGTGTCCTCGCGTTCCGGACTCGTGGACAGGATCGCGGCGGAACAGCCGATCAGTTCTTCAAGACGGCGGACATATTTAATCGCCTGGGCAGGCAGATCGGCCCACGAGCGGGCATGTGCGGTTTTCTCTCGCCAACCGGCGATCGTCTCGTAGACCGGTTCGACGCGCGCCTGGGCATGCTCGCTCGCGGGCAGATAATCGATCTCCCGCCCATCCAGTCGATAAGCGACACAAACCTTGATCTCGTCGAAACCGTCGAGGATATCGAGCTTGGTCAGCGCCAGACCCTGAATGCCGCCGGTGCGCACCGTCTGCCGTACCAGAACCGCGTCAAACCAACCGCAACGTCGTGGTCGGCCGGTAACGACGCCGAATTCCTTGCCGCGTTCGCCAAGCGTCTTGCCGATTTCGTTGATTTGCTCGGTTGGAAACGGCCCCGCGCCAACGCGCGTAGTATAGGCTTTGCAAATTCCGAGCACATAATCGATCGCGCTCGGTCCCATTCCCGATCCGATCGCTGCCTGCGCCGCCACCGTGTTCGACGAGGTGACAAACGGATATGTGCCGTGGTCGATATCGAGTAGCGCGCCCTGCGCGCCTTCGAACAGGATGCGTTTACCCTCGCGGCGCCGCTCGTCGAGCAATGCCCATACCGAATCCATGTACGGCAACACCTTTGTGCTGATCGCAGCGAGTTCATCATAGAGCTTGCGCGGGGCGATCTCGCTCATGCCAAGACCGCGGCGCAGCGCATTGTGATGCGCCAAGAGGCGCTCAATCTTGCCGTTGAGCATTTGCAGATCGGCGAGGTCCATCAGCCGAATGGCGCGCCGTCCCACTTTGTCTTCGTAAGCAGGTCCGATACCGCGTCCGGTGGTGCCGATCGCGCCCTTGCCGGACGCCCGCTCGCGCGCGACGTCAAGTTCCTGGTGTAGTGGCAGGATCAGCGGCGTGTTCTCCGCGATCCGCAGGTTGTCGGGCGTAACGACGATGCCTTGTGTTTTCAGCTGCGTGATCTCACCGAGCAGCGCGTGCGGATCGAGCACGACGCCGTTACCGATGACGGAAAGCTTACCCGGCCGGACCACGCCCGAGGGCAGCAGCGAGAGCTTGTAGGTCGTGCCGTCGACTACCAGGGTATGACCGGCATTGTGCCCGCCCTGAAAGCGGACCACGATATCGGCCTGCTCCGACAACCAGTCGACAATCTTGCCTTTGCCCTCGTCGCCCCACTGGGAGCCGACCACGACGACATTTGCCATGAGGGAAGGGTCCTCGACAGCTGACGAAGTTGAAGATGGTTCTGAACCGGCCGCCGCCGTCGTTCCGATAATGGATGATAGGCGCCGAAGCAAGGAAAACCGCCTTACGGCATGCCCCGATAAAGCACGACCAAGGCATTGTTTTCACCTATGAATTTACTTAGCCGCCGCTGTTAACGATCGCCTCAAAGCGATGCCCCCGCAGTTTTCCGCCCTTGCCTGGCAGCGTGATGGTTTATCCGGCTACGAACTTCCACACATTCCGGCAAGCTTAAGGGGGCTTTCGACCTGCGAGCCGAGGCGCTGCCAGTCATGCGGCTTCCGCCCTACCGGCTCGGCGTGCCGTGCGATAGCTCAGCGCATGTGCGCAAGCGCGATCGGAGCAACATGACGCCGCCAAGCCGGCCTGAAGGTTCACGGAGCGAGGCCGATCGAAGTCACGTTGTGAGCCGCCAGATCGGCGGCAAGAGCCACGTCGACAGCGCGCTGGCGGCTCGCGCTTATCTGCTGCTCTCGCTGACCTCTTTATTTTGGTCCGGCAACGTCATCGTCGGGCGCTATGTCGCCGGATACATTCCGCCGGTCACGATCTCGGTCATCCGTTGGGCTGGCGCTTTTGTAATTCTGCTGCCGTTCGCCGCAGTCCACCTTATTCGCGATTGGCCGCTCATAAAAAAGCACGCCGGCTTCCTAACGCTGCTCGCGCTGACGGGTTTCTCGGCGTACAACACAATGGCCTATTACGGCCTGCATTTCACGACCGCGATCAACGGCCTGTTGTTGCAGTCGGTATCGCCGCTGTTCGTCGCCTTGTGGTCATTCGTTTTATTTCGTGACTACCTGTCACTGCGCCAAGCTGCCGGTATCGCCGTCTCGCTCGTCGGCGTCGGGGTAATCGTCTGTCACGGCAGCTTGCAAATCTTGCTGGCGACCGCGTTCAACAAGGGTGATCTATGGTTTGTCGTTGCACTCCTGATTTACGCTTTTTATGTCGCGATTCTTCGATTGCGGCCGCCGATCCATCCGCTGTCGTTTCTCGCTGTCGGCATGGGGGGCGGAGCTGTATTGCTCCTCCCCGCCATGGCGCTCGAAATCGCCGCCGGACAAACAATAGTGTTCGACACGGTTAGCGCGCTCGTTCTCATCTATGTTTGCGTGTTTCCTTCGTTGCTCGGTTATCTGTTTCTCAATCGTGGCATTGAGCTCATCGGCGCCAACCGTGCTGCGCCATTCATTAATCTCGTGCCGGTATTTGGTTCGGTGCTGGCGATAACGCTGCTCGACGAACGGCTGGAATATTTTCACGCCGCCGGCTACGCGCTCGTTTTTGCCGGGATCACGCTTGCCACCGGGCGATAGCAAATCAGAATTGCAGCGGCTTGACCTGCTGCACGTTCGGAATGTGCCGCACCTTGGAGAGCACCTCGGCTGGAACACTGCCGTCGATCTCGACCAGCGCGATGGCATTGCCGCCGGCTGACTCGCGCCCGAGATGGAACGTCGCAATATTGATGCCGGCTTCGGCCAGCAGCGTGGCGAAACGCCCGACGAATCCCGGTTTGTCTTGATTGGTCACGTAGAGCATCGATGGCGCGAACTCGGCGTCCATCCGGATGCCCTTGATATCGACGATGCGAGGCCGCCCGTCGGCAAAGACAGTGCCCGAGACCGAGCGCGTCTGCCGTTCGGTCACGACGGCGAGCGTAATCAAGCTATCGTAATCGCCTTCGGCATCGCGACGCATTTCCTCAACGACGATGCCGCGCTCCTTGGCGACAATCGGCGCAGAGACGACATTGACCTCCTGCAACATGGGCCGCAGCAAGCCCGCCACCGCTGCCGAGGTCAGCGCCTTGGTATTCATCTGCGCGACCACGCCCTCATAAGTGAGCCGTACCTGGTTGATGCCGCTCTCGGTGAGCTGGCCGGCGAAGGAACCGAGCTTCTCCGCAAGCGCGATGAAGGGTTTTAATTTCGGTGCTTCCTCCGCGCTGATCGAAGGAAAATTGACGGCGTTGGAGATTGCGCCACGCAAAAGATAATCCGACATCTGTTCGGCGATTTGCAGCGCGACATTTTCCTGCGCCTCCATGGTGGAAGCGCCAAGGTGAGGTGTGCAGATCACATTCGGCAAGCCAAACAGCACGCTCTGCGTGGCCGGTTCTTCGCGAAATACGTCAAGGGCGGCGCCGGCCACGTGCCCCGATTTCAGCGCGTCGGCGAGCGCAGCATCATCGATGAGTTCGCCGCGTGCGCAATTGACGAGCCGTATGCCGGCCTTCATCTGCGTCAAAGTCTCTGCATTGATGATATTGCGCGTCTTGTCGGTGAGCGGCGTATGCAGGGTGATGAAATCGGCGCGCCGCCACAGCTCATCGAGCTCGACCTTCTCGACGCCGAGCCTGACCGCGCGTTCGGCGGACAGGAAAGGATCGTAGGCGATCACCTTCATCTTCAGGCCGAGCGCGCGGTCGGCGACGATCGAGCCGACATTGCCGCAGCCGATAATGCCGAGCGTTTTGCCGAAGATCTCGACGCCGAGAAACTTGTTTTTCTCCCATTTGCCGGCGCGGGTCGAAGTGTCGGCTTCCGGAATTTGGCGCGCCAGCGCCAGCAGCAGCGTGATTGCATGTTCCGCAGTCGTGATCGAATTGCCGAACGGCGTGTTCATGACGATGACGCCGCGCGCGGTCGCCGCTGGAATATCGACATTGTCCACGCCGATCCCGGCCCGACCGATCACTTTCAGGCTCTTTGCGTGGTCCAAGAGCTTGGCCGTCACTTTGGTCGCCGAGCGGATCGCAAGCCCATCGAAACCGTCGATCGTCGCGGCAAGTTTCTCCTTGTCCTTGCCGAGATTGGGCGCAAATTCGACATTAAGGCCGCGATCTTTGAAGATGGCGACCGCCGCCGGCGACAGCGCATCCGAAATTAGAACTCGTGGCGCCATTGTTATCCTCTTCGATAAGATCGCCGTCAGGCCGCGGCGGCCAGCGCCGCGATGACCTTGGCATAGGCCCAGTCGAGCCAAAGCGTCAGCGCTTCGATGTCGGTTCGCTCGACGGTCGCGCCGCACCATATGCGTAAGCCCGGCGGGGCGTCGCGATAGGCATCGATGTCATATGCAACCCCCTCCTTTTCGAGCGCCGCGGCAATGCCTTTGACAAATGCGGCTTGTGCCTCGGCGGACAGGCGGGTGACCGTCGGATCGACGACCTTCAAGCATACCGACGTGTTCGAACGCAGCGCTGGATCGCGGGTAAGGAAATCGATCCATGACGAGCGCGCTACCCAATCGGCGACCGCCTTGGCGTTCGCGTCGGCGCGCGCCCGCAACGCCGCCAAGCCGCCGATAGACTTGGCCCATTCCAGCGTGTCGAGATAGTCTTCGACGCACAGCATGGATGGCGTGTTGATGGTTTCGCCGACGAAGATGCCTTCGTTGAGCTTGCCGCCTTTGGTCATCCGGAAGAGCTTTGGCATCGGCCACGGCGGCTTGTAGGACTCAAGCCGCGTCACTGCGCGCGGCGACAAGATCAGCATGCCATGCGCCGCCTCGCCGCCCAGCACCTTCTGCCACGAAAACGTCGTGGCATCGAGCTTCGGCCAATCCAGTGCTTGCGCGAAGGCGGCGGAAGTTGCGTCGCAGATCGTAAGCCTGGTGCGGTCGGCGGCAATCCAATCGCCATTGGGCACGCGCGCGCCAGAGGTCGTGCCGTTCCAGGTGAAGACGATATCGCTCGCCGGATCGATCGCGGCGAAATCGGGCAACTCGCCATAGGGTGCGCGAAGCACGGTCACATTTTTGAGCTTGAGCTCCTTGGCGACGTCGTTGACCCAGCCTTCGCCGAATGATTCCCACGCCAGCATTGTTACCGGTTGCGGCCCGAGCAGCGACCACAACGCCATTTCGATCGCGCCAGTGTCGGAGGCCGGCACGATGCCGATGCGGTAGTCGGCGGGGATTTGCAGCACCTCGCGCGTCAAATCGATGGCGCGCTTGAGCTTGGCTTTGCCGGGTTTCGAGCGATGCGAGCGACCGAGCAGTGCGCCGGCGAGGTTTTGCAGGTTCCAGCCCGGGCGCTTGGCGCAGGGGCCGGACGAAAAATGCGGCACACGCGGCCGCACGGAGGGGATCGCTGACGTCATGGCCTATCCTTCCAGATAGTCGCCCCTCGGTGGGGAGGGGTGTCCCGCCGTCGCAAATAAGGAAATCGGCAACGAACGTCAAGTCGGGCGCGCGCCCCGAGCGTCCGGCAAATGTCGCGGGACCACGAGGGCAATCGACGTCAATAGGTCAATGGCGATTCAGCTGCACGCAGACGAAGTGATCGAGCGAAACTAATCCTCGCCCTCCTCCAGCTCGCCGATATGGTGCTGGGCATAGAGTTCAAGCCCGAGCTTGGCGACGAGATCAAGTTGCGTCTCGAGAAAGTCGATATGCTCTTCCTCGTCATGCATGAGCTTTTCGAACAGGTCGCGCGTTACATAATCGCGTACCGAATGACAATGCGTAGCGGCTTCTTCGTAGAGCGTGCGCGCGGAGATTTCAGCAGCGAGATCGCAGTCGAGTACCTCTTTCACGTTCTGTCCAATGTGCAGCGGGTCGAGCACCTGCATATTGGGGAAGCCGTCGAGAAAGATGATGCGCTCGACGAGCTTGTCGGCGTGCTCCATCTCCTCGATGGATTCTTTACGCCATTGCTTGGCAAGCGACTTGTAGCCCCAGTTATCGAGCAGGCGGTAATGCAGCCAATATTGATTGACCGCAGTCAGCTCGTGCCGCAGCGCCTTGTTGAGAAAATCGACGACACCGGGCTCGCCTTTCATAATTTCGCTCCTGGGGCTTAGCAATGCTTGGCCTGATTGCAGATTCGCACCTTAATGTCTCGATTATAACCGCTGCGCGCAAGGCTAAAAGCAGGCCGCGGCGTGGGCAACAAGCCAATGCGTGAACGGAATTTACGAGCTGGATGTCCGGCAACAGGCAGGATCGCCGCAAGCCAAGGCTTCGTTCATCAAGGCTTCGTCCATTATGCGGCGAATGGTGCGCGCGCAGCGGCCGCATTGCGCGCTGCAACCGAGGCAGTGATAGACCTGTCCAGTGGTGCGCGGAGCGTCTTGGCCGGCCGTCATTGTCGCGCGCACGTCTTGATCCGTGAACACGTTGCAGGAACACACAATCATTGCCGCGGCGCTTCCCCGAAAAATTGGTCCCGAAATTGGTCCCAAAAATTGGTCCCCAAAGACGGTCCGATGTGAAGCTTTCAATAGCTCACGCGTCCGGCACCTGCAAAGAAAAAAGTTTTTTATAGGGATTCTAACTTGGCCTGACCGAGAACCCCTGATCACTCCCGGATGCGGCGCAGCGTGAAACGGTACGCCCGTGACACACGGCTTAAGCGGCCGCGGCGGTATCTTCATAATCTCCGTCGCGCTGCCGCCGACGCGGCCGCAATCGGCACAATCGCGCCGGGATGCGGCACAAGTCATCGAGCAGGCCAGCAAATCGCTGACCGCGGCCCAAGGCACGGTCCAGCGCCGCCATGGTGCGGGCGAGGCCCTGATCTTCATCGTCAATCCAGGTCCGCAACACGCCGCCGAACAGGGCGGCGAGACCTTGAGCGCGCAGCATGCCGCGCGGCCCCGACGCGCTGATGCCGGCGGCGGCGAGCATCCACTGTTGCGAACGCACCGCCATGGCGTTGAGCGCCAGTGCAAGCGGCGGATTGCGTCGCGCCGAACGCAGAAGCGAAGCTACGGCTTCACGGTGCGGCTTGAGAATTTCAAGCCGTCGCATCAACACATCGAACAGGCGCTCGCGCGGTGGCTCCTCCTCGACGTCGGTCAAATCCGCGCTCAAGACCGCGCGGTCGACCGATTTGATGTGCGCCGCGAGGATTGCGAGCGTGGAAACGAATTCATTGCGCAGCTGCGGAAACGGCACGCCTGAGGCTTCGGCGATTTCGGCGAAGCCGATCTGCTCGATGCGTTTTGCAGCAAGAAGTCCCAGAAAAGCGGCAATGATCTTGTCGCGATCGCTTCCCGGAGCGCTGGCAACCGGGCGCCGTGACGATCGAGCCGACGATTTACGAGCGGATCTGCGAGCCATGACCAAACTCCTCGCTGGCGATCCGCTGAATGTATGCGGTGCTCGAGGTCGTTCCAAGGCTCCCTTGAAGCAAGTGCCCGAAAGTCACCCGGCCAGTTCGCGCGAGCGCGCGGTCGCGGCAGCAATCGCTTCGGCCATGAGCCGCACCAGCCCATTGGGCCGCATCAGGATCGCCAGCGCCGCGGCGGTGGTACCGCCGGGTGAGGTCACGTTCTGCCGCAACGTGGCGGCATTCTCCCGCGATCGATGCAGGAGCTCGCCGGAGCCGGCAATGGTCTCGTGGGCGAGCTTTTCCGCTAAAACTGCCGGCAGGCCCACTGACGTTCCGGCTTGGGTCAAAGCTTCGGCGAGCAGGAAGACGTAAGCCGGTCCCGAGCCGGATACGGCAGTGACCGCGTCCATCAACGCCTCGTCGTCGACCCACTCGACCGCGCCGATTGCGCCGAGGAGCTGGTGCGCGCGTTGCCGTTGCGCCGTGTCGGCTTGGCTTGCCACGGCGACTGTCATGCCGCGCCCGATCGCGGCCGGGGTATTCGGCATCGCGCGCACCAGCGCTTTGACCTGGGGCAGTGCAGAGGCGAGAAAGCGCAGCGTCCGGCCGGCCATGATCGATATGACCAGCGTCGATGGAGAAAGATTCGAGGCCAGTGGCGAAAGCGCCTCGACCGCGGTTTGCGGCTTGACAGCAATCACGGCCACGTTCGTCTCGCGTAGCGCCCCGGCATCGGGATTAAGTTGCACGCCCTGTCCGGTCAGCGCCGCGATATGCGGCAACGGCTGCGGCTCGATGACGGCAAGCTTGTTGGGATCAAGCCCAAGGCGCAACCAGCCTTGCAGTAGCGCAGCGCCCATATTGCCAGCGCCGACCAGAACGAGCCGGCCGGAGAAATCGCGCAGATCAGAGTGCAGTTGAGGGCGCGGAGTTAAATCCGAACTTGATGGCGAACTTGGCCCGGCGCCGCTCACGCCTGGCCCGTCGTTTCGAACATGGCGGAGTCCATCGCTTCGCGCGCCGACTTGCCTGCCCAAATGACGAATTGAAAGGCGGGAAAATAACGCTCGCAGGTATCGATTGCGGTTCCCAGAACCGCCTCGCATTGCCGCCCCGACGCGACGACGCCACCGGCGAGCACTAGCGCGTGACGAAACATGATGACGCCGTTTTGCGTCCAGACATCAAAGTGCCCGATCCACAATTGCTCGTTGATGAGCGCGATCAATTTCTGCACGTCGGTGAGCCGCAGCTCCGGCACCTTCATGTCAAAGGCGCAGGCAAGATGCAGCGTTTCGATGTCGGTCATCCACGTGAACGACACCTGATAATTGGTCCAGCGGCCGGTGACTACGAGTCCGATTTCGTCTTCGCCGGCCCGTTCAAAAGGCCAATTGTTGCCCGCGGCCATTCGCTCGACGACGTCAAGCGGACTGTCGCGGTGGTCGCGTGTAGCTTCGATGAGGGCCATGCCGTCTCCACTCTGTCCCCCGAAGGGTGGAACGCACGTCACAAGCACCGTTGCAAAAACCGGCTGCAATTTGACGCAGGAGCGACATTTGCGTGCCGATTGACGAAAGCCGCGAATCAGCCCGCGTACCGACTATAATCGGCCTGATTCCAACCACCAAAACCTGCCCCAACGCCTTGTCCTGGCATCGGTACCGGCACTCATGAAGTGATTTGCCCGTTGGGCACAATCCTCATTGAATCCCTGTCCACAGCTCAGCCTGCGACAAGTTGACTCGGGTTGAGCGGTAACGAGCGGGCGGGGGCGCCGGGCAGACGATGAGGCTGTTTATCGCCGGAGAGAGGGGTCTAACTGCCGCCCTAACAGCATTGGCCCGTAGACCAAAAGGAAAATACCGAACGCCAGGAGCCAGCCAAACGCGGCGGTGAGCAGCGCCTCGTAATAGATCACAGGCAGCATTGGCGCTGCGATACGCGCCAATCCAGCCAGCAGCATAGCGCCATAGATTGCGATCGTTGCGGGAGTGGACAGCACATCGCGACCGGTATGTCCAAGCGTCGCGCGCGTCATGATCGCAAGTGTCATTATCCCCATTGCGCCGGTCGTCCAGGCGTGGAGCGCGCCACTTGCCGGTACGATCCGCGGCCACACGATCGAAGTCGACAACAGCAACGCGCCGAGCGGTACAAAAGCATAACCAAGATGCAGGACAAAAAGCATCGGCTCCCGCCAAGTACGCGCGCCCGCCCAGCGCGAAAGCCTCGCCGCGTGCGCGATTGCCATGACAACGAGCAATGCCGCGGCGCCATACCAATCCGGCGCCGCGATCCAGGCAGCCAGCGCGATGGTCCCGATTGCGATCGCGCCAATATCGAAGCGGCCCATTGGTGCAGGTCGTGTTTGGCTGCCCTGCCGCGTCAGCCAATTACTGGTGAAGCTCGGCGTCACGCGACCGCCGACCACCATGATCAACGCTACGATCGCTGCGACCGCGAGGCGAAGCCCGTAATTTGGTCCCGCATGGATCAACACCTCAGCCTGGAACACGATATTGGCAACGGCCGTGAGTGCGACCAAAACAGCAACCCGTAGATTGCGCCAATTACTGCCGGCAACAATTTCGCGCGTAATGATCGCCGTGAGTGTAACGAGATAGGCGCAATCGATGAGCGTCGCGGCGCTGGTCCCGATCTGATCGGTCGCCAGCATCGCGGCGCGCCCGGCGAGCCACAGGACCAGCAGAACAAGGAGCGGCATGCCTTGTAGCGGAAGGCGTCCAGTCCAGTTCGGGATTGCGGTCAACAGGAAGCCGGTCATGACCGCAGCGATATAGCCGAAAAGAAATTCATGGGCGTGCCAGGCAATGGCGCCGTAGCCGTTAGCAAACGTCCACCAACCTGAGAGTAGTCCGAGCCAAAGCACCATAGCGACGGCGGCCCACAGTGCGGCGCTGAAGAAAAATGGCCGGAAGCCGTAGCTTAATACTGGGATGGCCTGCGGCCGAAGCCGCGGAATGCCGCCGGACCTGGCACGGCTGTGTTGGTTCATCCTACGAGCCCGGTTCGGAGAGCGTGAGCTGAACGACCTGCCCCTCTGCGGCAGTCAGGACCGGATTCACCTTGCCGTCGATCGCGACGCCGACGCCGACATAGACCGCGATATACCAATCCCTAATTTGACTAAACAGCGCCCGTCTCCTCGACGCCCTGCGACAGCCGTGCCGCCCGCGCCCTCGTTTTACCTTCAGGTTTCGAGGATCGGGGCGGCATCAAACAATCGCCTGAGAAGACCAAAGACAGCATTGATTTAGGTCAATAACAAGAAAGCGCAATCGTGCGCGCGCGCGCATACGCCGCCTAGCTGTGGGCAAGGACCCAGGCCGCTTGGGGCCAGCCGCCGGTAGATCGCTGGG
>Ga0318534_10000839_pt1 | contig 11275 bp, 8 predicted proteins | sample GRESIP117b4f26_FD_202502 | JGI IMG/M metagenome (GOLD analysis project Ga0318534, IMG submission 202502) | Tropical soil microbial communities from Luquillo Experimental Forest, Puerto Rico - GRE.SIPMG.117b4f26 | ecosystem: Environmental > Terrestrial > Soil > Tropical forest > Bulk soil...
ATCTACAACCTCCTGTCGATCACCCACAACGAGCGGCTGCGCCTGAAGGCGATCTGTCCCGACACCGCGGAGCCCGTGCTCGACTCGGTCGTTGACGTCTGGGCGAGCGCCAACTGGTTCGAGCGCGAGGCGTTCGATCTCTTCGGCATACTCTTTCGCGGGCATCCGGACCTGCGCCGCATCCTCACCGATTACGGCTTCATCGGGCATCCCTTCCGCAAGGACTTCCCGCTGATCGGCAACGTCGAAGTACAGTACGACCCCGAGAGACAGCGCGTCGTATATCAGCCGGTGAGCATCACCCCGAGAGTGCTCGTGCCCAAGGTGATCCGCCACGATCACCGCTACGAGCCGGCGCTGAAAGACCCGCAGGTGCCACGCTGATGGCCGCGACCAGCCCCGCCGAGATCCGCAACTACACCATGAACTTCGGGCCACAGCACCCGGCGGCCCATGGCGTGCTGCGCCTCGTGCTCGAGCTCGATGGCGAGGTCATTCAGAAAGCCGATCCGCACATCGGGCTGCTGCACCGTGCCACGGAAAAACTGGCCGAGTCCAAGCCCTTCAACCAGTCGATCGGCTACATGGACCGGCTCGACTACGTGTCGATGATGTGCAACGAGCACGCCTACGTGCTCGCCATCGAGCGGCTGCTCGGCATCGAGCCCCCGGAGCGTGCGCAGTACATCCGCGTGATGTTCGATGAGATCACGCGCGTCCTGAACCATCTCATGTTCCTCGGCTCGCACGCGCTCGACATCGGCGCGATGACGGTGTTCCTGCTGTGCTTCAAGCAGCGCGAGGAGCTCATGGACGTGTACGAGGCGGTCTCGGGCACGCGCATGCACGCCACCTACTACCGCCCGGGTGGTGTCTACCGCGACCTGCCGGAGTCGATGCCGAAGTACCAGGCGTCCCGCTGGCGCTCGGAGAAGGACGCAGCGCGCATGAACGAAGCACGCCGCGGCACGATGCTCGATTTCCTGCAGGCGTTCACCCAGAGCTTTCCGGCGGCCGTCGATGACTTCGAGACACTTCTCACCGACAACCGCATCTGGAAGCAGCGTACCGTCAACATCGGGGTCGTGAGCCCGGAGCGCGCGATGCAGCTCGGGTTTTCGGGCGCCATGCTGCGCGGCTCGGGCGTGGCGTGGGATCTGCGCAAGAAGCAGCCCTACGAGGTGTACGACCGCATGGACTTCGACATTCCGGTCGGGGTCAACGGCGACTGCTACGACCGCTACCTGGTGCGGGTGGCCGAGATGCGCCAGGCGAACCGCATCATCCGCCAGTGCGTCGACTGGCTGCGCGCCAACCCGGGTCCCACCATGATCGATGACCGCAAGGTGCGCCCGCCGCGCCGTGAGAGCATGAAGGAGGGCATGGAAGCGCTCATCCATCACTTCAAGTTCTTCACCGAGGGGTACGAGGTTCCCGAGGGCGACACGTACGCAGCGGTCGAGGCCCCCAAGGGCGAGTTCGGCATCTACCTGGTCTCGGATGGCGCCAACAAGCCTTACCGCGTCAAGTGCCGCGCACCGGGCTTCGCGCACCTCGCCTCGCTCGAGGAGCTGGTGCGCGGCCACATGATCGCGGACGTGGTGGCGGTGATCGGGTCGCAGGACATCGTCTTCGGGGAAATCGACCGATGAGCGAGCGCAGCAACGTCGGGGTCGGCGGCACACAGCTCGCGAGCAAGCTGTCGCTGCTCTCGGAGGAGACGCGGCACGAGATCGATCACTGGGTGGCGAAGTTCCCGCCCGGACGGCAGCGCTCGGCCTCACTCGCGGCGCTGCGGACCGCGCAGGAGCAGAACCAGGGCTTCCTCACCGCGGATCTCATGGACGCGGTCGCCGAGTACCTGAAGCTGCCGCCGGTTCAGGTCTACGAGGTGGCGCGCTTTTACTCGATGTTCGAGACCCGCCCGTGCGGCCGCCACCACGTCAGCATCTGCACCAACATCTCGTGCCTGCTGAACGGCGGTGAGGAGCTGCTCACGCACGCGCAGCGCAAGCTCGGCATCCGCGCCAACGAGAGCACCCCGGACGGGCGCATATTCCTCAAAGAGGAGCAGGAGTGCCTCGCCGCGTGCACCGGAGCGCCGATGATGATGGTGGATCACGTGTTCCACGAGCACCTCACGCCCGAGAAGCTCGATGTGATCCTGGATGAGCTGAAGTGAGCGACCTGGAAAGCAAGTACGCCGACAGGATGAATCTGCTCGTGTTCGAGCCGCTGAAGCTCGAGCGCCCGTGGACGCTCGCCACCTACCGCAGCATCGGCGGCTACGACGTCTGGGAGCGGCTGCTGCGCGAGAAGCCGGAGCGCGGCAGTATCATCGACCAGGTCAAGGCCTCGGGCCTGCGCGGCCGCGGCGGCGCGGGCTTCCCCACCGGCACGAAGTGGAGCTTCATGCCGCGCAACTCGCCGGTGCAGAAGTACCTGTTGTGCAATTCGGACGAGAGCGAGCCCGGCACCTGCCACGACCGCGACATCCTGCGCTACAACCCGCACGCGGTGATCGAGGGGCTCGCCATTGCCGGCTACGCCACCAACTCCACCGTGGCCTACAACTACATCCGCGGCGAGTTCCTCGCCGAGCCGGTGCCGCGTTTCGAGGCGGCGCTGGCGGAGGCGTATGCCGCGGGGCTCCTCGGCAAGAACGTGCAGGGCTCGGGCATCGATTTCGATCTGCATACTTTCGTCGGTGCCGGCGCCTACATTTGTGGTGAGGAGACCGGGCTCATCGAGTCGCTCGAGGGCAAACCCGGCAAACCGCGCAACAAGCCGCCGTTCCCGGCGAATTTCGGCGTCTTCGGTGCGCCCACGACCGTCAACAACACCCTGAGCTTCGCCTCGGTGCCGACCATCCTGCGCAAGGGTCCGGCCTGGTTCGTGGGGCTCGGGCCACCGAACTCGGCCGGCACGATGATCTACTCGGTGTCCGGTCACGTCGCGAAGCCGCGCAACATCGAGTTGCCGCTCGGCATTCCGTTTGCGGATCTGCTCGGCCTGTGCGGCGGCGTGCGTGGCGGGCGCAAGTTGAAGGCGGTGATCCCCGGCGGCGTTTCGGTGCCGGTCGTGCCGGGCGAGATCATGCTGAAAACCAACATGGACTACGACGCGGTGAAGGCTGCCGGCTCCGCGCTCGGCACCGGGGCGGCCATCGTCATGGACGAGACCACCTGCATGGTGCGGGTGCTCGAGCGCATCTCGCGCTTCTACATGGCGGAGTCGTGCGGACAGTGTACCCCCTGCCGCGAGGGCACCGGCTGGATGAACCGCATGCTCAAGCGCGTGCTCGCCGGGCAGTCGAGCCGCGAGGAGCTGGGGCTGCTCGTCGATGTGGCGAATCACATCGAAGGACACACCATCTGCGCCTTCGGCGACGCCTCGGCCTGGCCGGTGCAGAGCTTCCTCAAGCACTACCGGCACGAGTTCGAGTACATGATCGATCACGGCGGGCGGAGCCTCGTCACCGATGGCCTGGGAGCGCAGGCGGCCTGAGGGCGCGCGAACGGACACACTCATGGCGGATGACCTGGTCAACATCGTAGTGGACGGCGTGCCGGTACAGGCGCACAAGGGCGAGACCGTCATTCGCGCCACCGACCGCAGCGGCATCTACATCCCGCGCTTCTGCTATCACGAGAAGCTCTCGATCCCGGCCAACTGCCGCATGTGCCTGGTGGAGGTGGAGAAGGCGCCGAAGCCCCTGCCGGCGTGCGCCACCCCGGTGACCGAAGGCATGAAGGTCTTCACCAAGACGCGTCGCGCCATCGACGCCCAGCGGGCCACGATGGAGTTTCTCCTCATCAATCACCCGCTCGATTGCCCGATCTGCGATCAGGGCGGGGAGTGCGAGCTGCAGGATCTCGCCGTCGGCTTCGGTCGCGATATCTCGCGCTATAACGAGGGCAAGCGCTCGGTGCCGGATGAGAACCTGGGACCCCTCATCGCCACCGACATGACCCGCTGCATCCAGTGCACCCGCTGCGTCCGTTTCACCGACGAGATCGCCGGCGTCCAGGAGCTCGGCATGATCGGCCGCGGCGAGCACATGGCGGTGCGCAGCTACATCGAGAGCACCGTCAACCACGAGCTCTCCGGGAACGTCATCGATCTCTGTCCGGTGGGGGCACTGGTCTCCAAGCCCTTCCGCTTCACGGCGCGCGCCTGGGAGATGAGCGCCGTGCCGCTCATCTCCCCGCACGATGCGGTCGGCTCCAACCTCTTCGGGCACGTGCTGCGCGGGCGGCTGATGCGCGTCGTGCCGCGCGAGAACGAGGCGATCAACGAGATCTGGATCGCCGACCGCGACCGCTTCAGCTACGAGGGCGTCTACAGCCCCGACCGGCTGCGCAGCCCGCTCGTACGGCGCGGCGCCGAGTGGGCGGAGAGCGAATGGGAGCCGGCGCTGATGCTCGCCGCCGAGGGCCTGAAGGAGCGCGCCGCGAGCCTCGGGGTTCTCGTCAGCCCCTCGAGCACGGCCGAGGAGCTGTATCTCGCAGCGCGCACCGCGCGCGGGCTCGGCTCGAACAACATCGACCATCGGCTGCGGCAGCGCGATTTTCGTGACCAGGCGGCGGACCCGGCCTTTCCGACGCTCGGGATGCGCCTCGCGGAGGTCGATGGCCTGAACGCGCTCCTCGTCATCGGCTCGAACCTGCGCCGCGAGGCGCCGATCCTCGCGCACCGGGTGCGCAAGGCGGCGCTGCACGGCGCGAAGGTTACGCTGCTGAATCCCGCGCGCTTTCCCTATCTCTTCCCGCTCGCGGGCTATCTCAGCTGCGCCCCGGGAGCGATGGTGGCGGAGCTCGCGGCGCTGCTGAGCGCCGCCGCCGCAGCGACGGGTGAGCCGGTTCCCGAGCACCTTGCGGCGGTGGTCGGCGCGGCGACGGTTATGGACGCGCATCGCGCGGCGGTCGAGGCGCTCCGCTCGGGGCCCCGCCGGGCGGTGTGGCTCGGCGCGCTCGCCGCGCGCCACCCGGCGTTCGCCGATCTGCGCGCGCTCGCCGCGGCGCTGGCGCAGCTGTGCGGGGCGAGCTACGGGCGCATCGCCGAGGGCGCCAATGCCGCCGGCGCCTATCTCGCCGGCGCGATCCCGCATCGCGAGGCAGGCGCAAAGGCGCTCGCCCAGCCGGGGCTCGCCGCGCGCGAGATGCTCGGTAAGCCGCTGCGCGGCTATCTGCTGCTCGGCGGCATCGAGCCCGCGATCGACACGCTCGATGCGGAGGCACAGCGCACGCTCGCGCAGGCGGAGCTCGTCGTTGCCATCACCCCGTTCGCGAGCGAGGAAGTGAAGCGCATCGCGCACCTGATGCTGCCGATTGGCACCTTTGCCGAGACCTCCGGCACCTACGTGAATTGCGAAGGTGTGTGGCAGAGCCAGGCGGGAGCGGCGCCGCCGCTCGGCGCGGCACGCCCGGGATGGAAAGTGCTGCGGGTGCTCGGCAATCTCCTCAATCTGCCGCGCTTCGAGTACGAATCCTCGGAGGACGTGCTCGCGGAGCTGCGCGAGGTGTGTAGCGGCGTTGCCTCTGCCGCATATAGCGGCCGCCACGCGGTGCCGCCGCCCGGCAGCGGTGCGCGCCTCGCACCGCCGATCACGGTCACCGACGTCCCCATGTACCAGGTCGACGCGCTGGTGCGCCGTGCGCCTTCGCTGCAGAGAACGCGCGACGGCCGCACGCCGCTCGCGAGTTACTGACGGAGAGAGCCACGGTGCTGCACAGCCTGTCAACGCAGTGGATGGCGCTGCCGGACTACGCGCAGTCGACGGCGTGGATTCTCGTCATCACCGTCGTCCTCATCATCAGCGTCGCGCTGCTGACGCTGTGGGAGCGCAAGGTCATCGGCTGGATGCAGCTGCGTCGCGGACCGAACCGGGTGCGCCTGCTCGGGCTCTTCCCCGGCCTCGGCCAGCCCTTTGCCGACGTGTTCAAGCTCCTGATGAAGGAGGTCATCGTTCCGGCGAGGGCCAACAAGCTGCTGTTCCGCCTCGCGCCCATCATCACCCTCGTCCCGGCGTTCGCCGCCTGGGCGGTGATACCGCTGTCGCCGACGGTGGTGGTGTCGAGAGCCGACGCGGGACTCCTCTACCTGCTGTCGCTCACCTCCATGGGTGTGTACGGCATCATCATCGCCGGCTGGGCGGCGAACTCGAAGTACGCTTTTCTCGGCGCGATGCGCTCGGCGGCGCAGCTGGTCGCGTACGAGATCGCCATGGGTTTTGCCCTGGTGGGCGTGCTGATGGCCACCGGCAGCATGAATCTCGGCAAGATCGTCGATAGCCAGGCGGGTGGGCCGCTGTCGTGGAACTGGTTCTGGCTGTTCCCGCTGCTGATGGTGTATTTCATCTCCGGGATCGCCGAGACCAACCGCGCGCCCTTCGATGTCGCCGAAGGCGAGTCCGAGATCGTCGCCGGCTTCCACGTCGAGTACTCGGGCATGGGGTTCGCGCTCTTCTTCCTCGCCGAATACGCCAACATGATCCTGATCTCGGCGCTCGCCGCGGTGTTCTTCCTCGGCGGATGGCGGGGGCCGCTCGAGGGCTACCCGGGGATGGCGTCGGCGCCCGCGTGGATCGCCTGGCTCGGGGCACCGAGCTTTCTGTGGCTGTTCCTCAAGGTGTTCGTGTTCGTGTTTCTGTTCCTGTGGTTCCGCGCCACCTTCCCGCGCTACCGCTACGACCAGATCATGCGCCTCGGCTGGAAGGCGCTGATCCCGGTGACGCTCGTGTGGATCGGGGTGGAGATGGTCATGTCCGTATATCGCATCGGGCCGTGGGCGCGCCCCTGGTTCCACTGAAGGGACGAAGCGATGGCGTTCAATCCGCTCAAGACGTTCCTCATGCCCGAGCTCATCAAGGGCCTGGCAGTGACCGCGCGCACCTTCTTCAGCAGCAAATACACCCTCAACTACCCGGAGGAGAAGACGCCGCAGTCGCCGCGCTTCCGCGGACTGCACGCGTTGCGCCGCTACCCGAACGGTACCGAGCGCTGCATCGCCTGCAAGCTGTGCGAGGCGGTGTGTCCCGCGGTGTGCATCACCATCGACTCGGACGTCGCGCCCGATGGCACGCGGCGCACCACGCGCTACGACATCGATCTCTTCAAGTGCATCTACTGCGGCTTCTGTGAGGAAGCCTGCCCGGTCGATGCGATCGTGCTCACCCGCATTCACGAGTACCACATGGAAAAGCGCGGTGAGAACATCATGAGCAAGGACAAGCTGCTCGCGGTCGGCGAGCGCTACGAAGCGATGATCGCGGCGGACAAGGCCGCGGACGCCCCTTACCGGTGAGGGCGCACACATCATGCTGATCCAGGTGTTGTTCTACCTGTTCGCGGCCATCCTGGTGGCGGCGGCCCTCGGGGTGATCACCTCGCGCAATCCCGTCTACTCGGCGCTGCTGCTGGTGCTGTGCTTCGTGACCTCGGCGGCCATCTGGCTGCTGCTCGAGGCGGAGTTCCTCGCGGTCGTGCTGGTGCTGGTGTACGTCGGCGCGGTGATGGTGCTGTTCCTGTTCGTCGTGATGATGCTCGATGTCAACCTCGAGCGGCTGCGCGAGGGCTTCACGCGCTTCGCCTGGCTCGGCGTGCTCATCGCGGCCGTGGTGATCGTGGAGATCGTCGGCGTGGTGTGGGCACGCGGCGGGCTCGGCATCGATGCCAGTCACGGCGGTGAGTCGATGCCCGCGAACTACAGCAACACGCTCGAGCTCGGACGCGTGCTCTATACCCGCTACGCCTACCCGCTCGAGCTCGCCGCCATGGTACTGCTGGTCGCGATCGTCGCCGCCATCACGCTCACGCTGCGGCGCCGCCCGGGCTACAAGCAGCAGGACATCGCGGCGCAGGTCGCGGTGCGGGCCGAGGACCGCATGCGCCTCGTGAAGATGGACCCGGAGCCGCGCAAATGATCTCGCTCGCGCAGCAGCTGACGCTCTCCGCCCTGCTGTTCGCCATCGCCGTGGCGGGCGTCTTCCTCAACCGCAAGAACCTCATCCTGCTGCTGATGTGCGTCGAGCTGCTGCTGCTCGCCGCCAACTTCAATTTCATCGCCTTCTCGCGCTATCTCGGCGACCCCAACGGGCAGGTGTTCGTGTTCTTCATCCTCACGGTCGCCGCGGCCGAGTCGGCCATCGGCCTCGCGATTCTCGTGGTGCTGTTCCGCGAGCGGCGCACCATCGAGGTCGAGGACATCAACACACTGAAGGGTTGAAGACCGTGCACCCGCTCAATCCGACAGTGCTGCTCGCCATCCCGCTGCTGCCGCTTCTCGCCTCGGTTGTCGCGGGCCTCGGCGGCCGCCTCGTCGGGCGTACCGGCGCGCACACCATCGCCTGCCTCGCGGTGGGGGTGTCGTGCCTGCTGTCGCTCGTCGTGCTGAAGCAGGTGTACTTCGATAACGCGCCGCTCTACGACGCCCAGGTGTACACCTGGCTGGTGAGCGATGGCATGCACATGGAGGTCGGTTTCCTCATCGACCGTCTCACCGCGCTCATGATGGCGGTCGTGACCTTCGTGTCGCTGTGCGTGCACGTGTACACGATCGGCTACATGGCGGATGACCCGGGCTACACGCGCTTCTTCAGCTACATCTCGCTGTTCACTTTCTCCATGCTGATGCTGGTGATGGCGAACAACTTCATGCAGCTGTTCTTCGGCTGGGAAGCGGTGGGCATGGTCTCGTACCTGCTGATCGGTTTCTGGTACACGCGCCCGACCGCAACCTACGCCGCCCTCAAGGCCTTCATCGTCAACCGCATCGGCGACTTCGGCTTCGTCATCGGAATCGCCGGCATCGCCTACTACACCGGCTCCCTCGGCTACCGCGCGGCATTCGCCGCGGCGCCGGCCATCGCGCACGCGGTGCTGCCGATGACCTCGACCTCGGGCGTTCCGGCACTCACCCTCATCTGCATCTGTCTGTTCATCGGCGCCATGGGCAAGTCCGCGCAGGTGCCGCTGCACGTGTGGCTGCCGGACTCGATGGAAGGCCCGACGCCGATCTCGGCCCTGATCCACGCCGCTACCATGGTGACCGCGGGCATCTTCATGGTAGCGCGCATGTCGCCGCTGTTCGAGTACTCCGACGTCGCGCTGTCCTTCGTGATGGTGATCGGCGCGATCACGGCGTTCTTCATGGGACTGCTCGGGGTGGTGAACAACGATATCAAGCGGGTGATCGCCTACTCGACGCTGTCGCAGCTCGGCTATATGACCGTGGCGCTCGGCGCCTCGGCGTACGGTGCGGCCATTTTCCACCTGATGACGCACGCCTTCTTCAAGGCCCTGCTGTTCCTCGCCGCGGGCTCGGTCATCATCGCGCTCCACCACGAGCAGGACATGCGCCGAATGGGTGGACTCGCCAAATACATGCCCATTACCGCGGTCACCTGCTGGATCGGGGCGCTTGCGCTCGTCGGCACGCCGTTCTTCGCCGGCTTCTACTCGAAGGACGCCATCATCGAGGCGGTGCAGCAGTCGCATCGCTATGGCGCGGGTTTCGCCTACTGGTGCGTACTGCTCGGCGTGTTCGTCACCGCGCTCTACACCTTCCGACTGCTTTTCCTCACCTTCCATGGCCCGGAGCGCTTTCGCGAGGCGGCGCCGCACGGCGCGGAGCAGCCCGCGGCGAGCGACACCTCGCATCAGGATGAGCACGGCCACGGCGGCGATCCGCACGAGAGCCCGGCGGTCGTGACCGTCCCGCTGATTGCGCTCGCGATTCCCTCGGTGCTGATCGGTGCGCAGACCGTCGTCCCGGTGCTGTTCGGCGACTACTGGGGCCGATCGATCTTCGTGCTGCCGGCGAACGACGTGACGGCGAAGCTCGCCGAGGAGTTCGCGCACCCGGTGTGGCTGTCGTTCGCACTGCACGGCCTCGTCGCGCCGCCGTTCTGGCTCGCGGTCGCGGGCGCTGTCACCGCGTACTTCTTTTTCCTGCGCAATCCCGCGTGGGCGGACCGCGCGGCGCAGAGATTCAGCTGGCTCCATCGGCTGCTGGTGCAGAAGTACTACTTCGACTGGTTCAACGAGCACGTGATCGGCCCGCTCACCCGCGGCATCGGTATCGGCCTGTGGCGCGGTGGCGATGAGGTGCTGATCGATGGCGCGATGGTGAATGGCACCGCCGAAGGGGTGAGCTGGTTCGGCAGCGTGTTACGGCTCGTGCAGAACGGCTACCTGTACTCCTACGCCTTCTGGATGATGATCGGCCTCGCGCTGCTGCTCGGCTGGTTCCTGATGCAGTTCTTCCACGGCTGATAACACTCGTACGAGCTGACGATGCATGCGCTGCTCTCTTTCGTGATCTGGGTGCCCATCGCCGCCGGTGTGCTCATCCTGCTGCTCGGCGAGCACAACATCGTCATCGGGCGCTGGGTGGCACTCATCGCCTCGCTCACGACGCTGGTACTCACCGTGCCGCTGTGGGCGCACTTCGACACCACCACCGCCGCCCTGCAGTTCACCGAGAAGCTGGCGTGGATCCCGCGGTTCAATGCGTTCTACGCACTCGGCGTCGATGGCATCTCCCTGCCGCTCATCGTGCTCACCGCCTTCATGACGGTACCGGTGGTGATCGCCGGCTGGACCGTGATCGAGCAGCGCCCGGCGCAGTACTACGCCGCGTTCCTCATCATGGAAGGGCTGATGATCGGCGTGTTCGCCGCCAGCGACGCGCTGCTCTTCTACTTCTTCTGGGAAGCGATGCTGATCCCGATGTTCCTCATCATCGGCATCTGGGGCGGCCCGCGGCGCGTCTACGCCACCATCAAGTTCTTCCTCTACACCTTCCTCGGCTCGGTGTTCATGCTGGCGGCGCTCATCTACATGTACGTCAAGGCGGGCAACTACGCGATCGCCAGCTTCCAGGCGCTGCCGCTGTCGCTCATCGAGCAGCGCTGGATCTTCGTCGCGTTCCTGCTCGCCTTCGCGGTCAAGGTACCGATGTGGCCGGTGCACACGTGGCTCCCGGACGCGCACGTCGAAGCGCCGACCGGCGGCTCGGTGATCCTCGCCGCCATCATGCTGAAGATGGGCGGCTACGGTTTCCTGCGCTTCTCGCTGCCGGTGACCCCCGATGCGAGCCGCGAGCTCGATCTGCTGGTGATCACGCTGTCGCTGATCGCGGTCATCTACATCGGCTACGTGGCGCTGGTGCAGCCCGACATGAAGAAGCTCATCGCCTACTCCTCGATCTCGCACATGGGCTTCGTGACGCTCGGCGCCTTCGTGATGTACGAGATCGTACGCAACACCGGCAG
>Ga0318534_10000844_pt1 | contig 11265 bp, 8 predicted proteins | sample GRESIP117b4f26_FD_202502 | JGI IMG/M metagenome (GOLD analysis project Ga0318534, IMG submission 202502) | Tropical soil microbial communities from Luquillo Experimental Forest, Puerto Rico - GRE.SIPMG.117b4f26 | ecosystem: Environmental > Terrestrial > Soil > Tropical forest > Bulk soil...
ACGAGACTGCCCAGCTGTGAGACCCGGGTGCCGTGCGGCGCGGGCCGGCACACCGTCCGGTGGGAAGCCGGATCGCTGCGGCTCCCGTCGCACCCCGACGCCGAAGGCGAACTCGTGCTCGCCGCGCTGGGTGGGGAGAAGGCCCGGTGCGTCGAGGTGGCCGAGGCCTGGGCCCGGCACACCGACGACCTGTCGGTGCTGGCCATCGGGCCCCGCGGCCCGGCCGACGAGATCGCGATCGGCTGGGACGACGTGATCACGGCCGCGCAGGACAGCCCGGGACCGCGTCCCGCCAGCGGGCCGGGGTTCGGCGGCCCGCAGCGGCCCGGCCCGTTGGCCAGCCGGCCGGGGCCGACCATGGCCCGGGTGGCCGCCAAGCAGCGGCAGCTGCAGGAGGAGGCGCTGGCGGCCGAGCGCCGCCGGAACGACATCTTGTCGCTGCTCGCACTGGGGTACGGATTTCAGGTCCGGCTGATCGGGCAGGTGGCCACCACGCACGCGGTGCGCTTGGAGGGCCCTCTGGCACCCCCCGAAGGTGGTGAGGCGGTGCGTCCGGCGCTGGTCGCCGCGATCGCCGGGCGGCTGGCCCCGGTGGCCGAGGAATGGCTCGGGATCGACCCGGACCAGGTCGTGGTGAGCCTGCACCACGGATCCGGCTGGGGATCGGCCGAGCTGACTGGGCGCGGCGAGGACCGGCGGCTACGGGTCAGCCTGCCGGCCGGGTGGCTGGCCTCGGTCTGGGCCTGCGGGCTGGCCCGGGTCGCACGGCACCTGGTCGTCGCGGTAGAGCAGCCCGGCTGGCCGCGGGCCCGCGTGCTCGGGCTGCGCGCGCCGGGCGCCGAACCCGAGCCGCTGGACGTACACGCCAGCCCCGGTGATGTCCCACACTGGGAGACATGAGCGAGAATCCGGCGGCTGAGGCGCTAGGGGTGGCGGTCGCGGCCGGGGTGCCGGTACTGCTGTGGGGCGCGCCCGGCACCGGCAAGACGTCGGCCATCCGGGCCATGGCCCGCGCCATGGACCTGCCCTGCGAGACGGTCATCGCCTCGATCAGGGAGCCTTCGGACTTCGCCGGGCTGCCCATCGTGGTCGGCGATGTGGTCCGGTTCGCTCCCCCGGCCTGGGCGCGGCGGCTGGCCGAGGCCGGGCGCGGCCTGCTGTTCCTCGACGAGCTGTCCACCGCCCCGCCCGCGGTGCAGGCGGCCCTGCTCCGGGTGGTACTGGAACGGGCGGTCGGCGACCTCACGCTGCCGGACGAGGTGGCGGTGGTGGCCGCGGCCAACCCGCCCGAGCAGGCCGCGGATGGCTGGGACCTGTCCGCGCCGCTGGCCAACCGGCTGTGCCACTTGTCCTGGCAGGCCCATCCGCGCGCGGTGGCCGACGGCCTGGCGGGCGGCTGGGCGGCGCCGGTGATCCCGGCGCTGCCGGACGGCTGGCAGGCCGAAGAGATCCTGTCCCGCGGCCTGGTGGCCGCGTTCCTGCACGCCCGGCCCGCACTGGCGTGCGCGCCGCCGACCGACGCGGCCTCGGCCGGGCGCGGCTGGCCGTCGCCACGGACCTGGGAGATGGCGGGCCGCCTGATGGCGGCCGCGGGTGCGTCGGGCAGCTCCGATGAGGCGCGTGCGGCGCTGATCAGAGGGGCGGTCGGCGACGGCGCCGGGGTGGAGTTCCTGACCTGGCTGGTCGAGATGGACCTGCCCGATCCGGAGCAGGTACTGGCCGACCCCGGTTCGTTCCGGCTGCCGGAACGGGGCGACCGGGCCTACGCCGCGTTGGCCTCGATCGCCTCGGCGGTCGCCTCCAACCCGACCCCAGAACGCTGGACGGCGGGCTGGCAGGTCCTCGGTCTGGCCGCGGACACGGCCCTGGACATGGCCGCCGCCGCGGCGCGTGTGCTGGCCAAGTGCCGCCCGGACGGGGCGGCGCTGCCGGAGGAGGTACGCATGTTCGCTCCGGTGCTGCGCGCCGCGGGCCTCCTGCAGGCCTGACCGACAGTGGTTGCGCGAGGGCTCGAAGGGCTGGCGGCGGCCCGGCTGTGGGCGACCGACCGGTTTCCGTACCTGGCCACCGGGTTGTTCGGCGCTGAGGTGGTCGCGGCGGCGGACAGCGGGACGGTGTCGGTGGACGAGAACTGGCGGATGCACGCCGACCCGGACCTGGTCGCGGGCTGGACCGCCGCCCAGCTGGGCAGCGTGCTCGTGCACCATGTCTGCCACCTGCTGCGGACCCATGGGGAGCGGGCCCAGGCCGTCGGCGTGCGGCCGGAGGACGCCCGGCACTGGGTGCGGGCCGCCGACGCGGAGATAAACGACGACCTCATCCCGGCCGGGCTGGAGCTGCCCGGCGACCCGGTCCTGCCCCGCGACCTTGGCGCGCCGGACGGGCTGCTGGCCGAGCAGTACTTCGCGGCCGCAAGCACCACGGACCGTTCGGCCGGAAAAACGGGGGAAACGGCGGGCGACTGGCTTGACTGCGGAAGCGGCGCCGACGGGGTCCCCCGGCCTGGTGACGGGCCGCCTAGGCTGCCCGCCTGGCAGGCCGAACTGCTGCGCCGTCAGGTAGCGCAGGACGTCATCGCGTACGGCAAGCAGGCCGGGACCGTCCCAGCCGGGTTGCTGCGCTGGGCGCAGCAGATCCTCAGCCCGAAGGTCAACTGGCGCGCCGTGCTCGCGGCCGAACTGCGCCGCGCCGTCGCCGAGGTCTCGGGTGCCGTCGACTACTCCTACCGGCGGCCGTCCCGCCGGGCCGCGGTGGCCGGGGACGTCGTGCTCCCGGCGCTGCGCCGGCCGGTGCCCGAGGTCGCCGTGGTCTGCGACACCTCGGGAAGCATGACCGAGGACCTGCTGGCCGAGGCGCTGGCCGAGGTCGAGGGGCTGATGCGGGCGCTGGGCATGGCCCGGCAGGTGCGCGTGCTGGCCTGCGACACCGCGGTCGGGCCCGCTCAGCGGGTCAACTCGGCCCGCCAGGTCCAGCTGGTCGGCGGCGGCGGGACCAACATGGGCACGGGCATCGCGGCGGCGGCCGGGCTGCGGCCCAGGCCCGCCGTCACGGTGGTACTGACCGACGGGTACACGCCCTGGCCGGCCGGGGCACCGAAGGGGATGCGGGTGGTGATCGGGCTGCTCGGGGCGCGGGCGCCGGACGCGCCGCCCTGGGCGCGCTCGGTCCGGGTCGAGCCGGACTGACGTACGGCCGGCCCGGTTTGCCCGGTGGCGACCCGAGGTGATGTCCTATCGGGCGATGAACACCAGGCCTCGAGAGCAGAGTCTGACCCTGATCGCGATCGCGCTCACCTTCGGGTCCGGCGCCGCGGACGTAGCCAGCTTCACCCGGCTGGGCAACGTCTTCACCAGCGTCATGACCGGGAACATCGTGCTGTGGGGCCTGGCCGCGGCCAGCAGGTCACTGACCCTGTTCAGCCATACCGCGGTCGCGATCGCCGGCTACATCGTCGGCGTGGCCGGGGGGACCTGGGTCGCGCACGGGGCCAAGGAGGAGGCCTCAGCCAGCCAGGAAGGCGTACTGCCCGGCCACGTCATCTGGGTGCTGCTGGCCGAGTTGACGCTGCTGGCCGGGTTCACGGTGGGCTGGGAGGTCACCGGGGGCAGGCCGGCCGGGTGGGCGCAGTTCGGCCTGCTGGCGACGCTGGCCGGCGCGATGGGGATGCAGTCCTCCGCGGTCAGGGACATGGGCCTGACCGAGGTGTCGACCACCTATCTGACCGGGACCCTGACCGGGCTGGTGTCCTCGCTGGTCAGCCCCGGGCAGGACACCCCGCACGGGATACGGCGGTTCGGGGTCCTGATCGGGCTGGCGGCAGGCGCGAGCCTCTGCGGCCTGTTCGTCGCGACCGCGGCCCGCGCGGTGCCGGTGCTGCCGCTGGCTGCGCTGCTCACCACGCTGGTCCTGGCCACCACGCCGGGCTGGCGGAATGCACGCCGCAACATCGAAAACGGCCATCCGGGTTAATAGGCATCGCCATATTTGCTTGCCTGATAGCAATTCTAGTGGACGCCATGGGACAGCAACTACCTGGGTTACCAGGTAAGGACTGCTCTGGCCCGGGCATTCTCCTGATTCAAGATCGTTAACCCACGCATTTATATGCATAACTTGACATAGCGCATCATCGGAGGTAGGGCTTTTAGCAGAGTGGCGTGAGCGTGGTGGCCTTGTCTCGTCTTGGACGAGAGCGTGGGGGAAACATGACGTTCCAAGCCAAGACGCTAGTTCCGTTGCAGGGACATCCTGATACGGCCAGCAGCGCGTTCGCGGATGCTGCCGACGGCGGCATAACCCTCCTGGAGGCACCCGCCGGATACATGCTCACCGAAGGGCTGGCGGCGGCCTTCGCCAGCTGCGGAAGGCGTCCGGTCTGGTTGCGTCTGGGGCTGGAGGATCGCGATCCTGCCACTTTTCTCCTTTCCCTGGTGGCCGCGGCCCGGCGTTTTAACGATAATGCGGGGCAGGCCACCCTCGAGCTAATGAAAGACCAGCCGGGACCGGTATTCGGCTGGCCGCCTCTGTTCACGCAGCTTGCTCGCGACTTGCGCTTTTGCCTGGGCGGCCGCGGCGCTCTGGTCCTGGAGAACATTCATTATGCGGCGGCCGACAGTCCCACGCTGGCCAACCTCGGCCGGTATCTGCTGCCCGGGCTGGCAGAGGCCGTACCGTGCGTGCTGATGTCGCACCAAAGCCGGCCGGGCACACCGCTGGAGGGCGGCACGCGCAGGTCCGCCCGCGAACTGCGGCTGCCGGCGGCCTCGGTCAGGAAGCTGCTGGACACGTGGGCCCCAGATCTGTCCGCCATAGCCCGCGACCGGGCCATATGGCTCATCGGCGGCCGCGCGGGCATCCTTGCCGGGCTGCGTGAGCTGGCCGCCGCCGACCTAGGCCTGGCGCCGCTGCTGGCGCATGCGAGCAGCCGGGACCAACTGGTCACGCGGACCGCGGAGCTCCTGCTGGCCTCCTACGACCGCGAGGCCCGGTGCGCGCTCGGCCTAGCGGCGTGCATCGAGTACGCCCACCCGGCGATGGCCTCGGCCATCGCCGGCGAAGGCCAGCTGCCGCGCGGACCCTGGCTCCAGCACCTGGAGGACGGCTGGGTGCGCGCCCGCCCAGGCTGGCTGCCGACGATCCGGACTGTCCTCGGCCAGGGGGCCATGCCGGATCGCGACACGCTGCACCAGGCGGCGGAATGGCTGCTAGAGGCGGGCGCATGCGAGCAGGCCGTCTTCCTCTACCTGGAGATCGGCGATCACGACTGCGCCGGACGCATCATCAGTAGCCGGGCCAGCGCGCTGATGGATCTCGGCCAGTGGGCAACGGTGGACCGCTGGCTGGTTCAGATGCCCGAGGAATCGTTCGCCGCCTACCCGAACCTTAGCTGCAGTCGCGCTGATATCGCCGCGGCCCGGGGCGATGCGGCCCTGGCACAGCAATGGTTCGACGTCGCGGCGTCGCAGTACGCCAAGCGCAATGACGTCAAGGGCGCGTGCCGTAGCCTGCTGGCCGGCAGCGCGGTAGCCGCCGAGGCGGGCGATCTGACCAGTGCCCTGTCCCGGGCGCACTCCGCCAGGTCGCTGGCGGACACGAACGACCTGACCGCCATCCAGATGTGGGCCTCATGGCAGCTGGGACGCGTTCGCATGGCGGCCGGTGACAGCGATGGCGCTCTGCTTTCCTTCCGCCAGGCCGCCTCGTCGGCCGCCGTCACCGATGATCCCGGCGCGGCCGACCCGGTGCGGGTGGCCGGCGACCTCGCCGCAAAAGTGAGAGAACTGCGCCGGCGGCAGGAAGCGCACCGTGAGGCCCAGGCCACGCTCAACCGCGCCGAGCACGAGGCGCTCAACCAGCTGATGGCGGCGATTCGGACACCTGTGCTGAAGAACGAGGGGGCTTTCGGCGCGGAGGGATGGTCCCGGGTGCCCGCGCCGCTGAAACTTCCCCAGCTGATCCAGCAGGGCGCGACACTGAGCAGCCGGGACCGGCCGCTGAACCGGCTGCGGCGCGCACTGTGGCTGTACCGACGCGCCTATCCGCATGCCGCTGACGAACCCATGCCTGCGGCCGCTCCTGGCGTACCGGACCTGGCGGCCGCGATCCCCGCGCCGCGGGCCGCCGATCCTCCGAAGACGTACACGGATCCGCGGCTCGCCGTCCACCTGCTCGGACCGCTGTACGTCGCCATAGACGACGTGGCGGTCGAGGACTGGCCGAGTGCCCGCTGTCGCTCGCTGTTCGGGTACCTGCTGACCCACCGGAACCCCTGGCCTCCTCGCGAGGTGATCATGGAGGTGTTCTGGCCTGAATCCTCGCCGGAGGCCTCGAGGAACAGCCTGAATGTCGCCATTCACGGACTGCGCCGGACGCTCCGGACCATCACCGACCTGCCCGTCATTGTGCATGCGGGCGGCACCTATCGGCTGAACGAGCACCTGCGACTGTGGCTGGACGTCGACGCGTTCGACAGCCACGTCGAGTCCGGCCGCCAGTTCGAAGACGCCGGGAAAACGGATAAGGCCGTGCGGGATTACGAGTTCGCGGGGGACCTGTATCGCGGTGACTTCATGGCGGAAGACCCTTACGAGGACTGGACCGCGCTCACCCGGGAACGCCTGCGCCTGGCTCATCTGGATGTGCTCGGCCGCCTGAGCAGCCTATATTTCACGGCCGGCCACTACACGGCGTGTGCGAGCCTGTGCCAGCGCATAATCGAAAGGGATCCCTGCCGGGAAGACGCGCACCGCAGGCTGATGCGCTGCTACAGCAGGCAGGGCCAGCCGCACCTCGCCCTGATGCAGTACAGGGCGTGCGCGCGGGCGCTGGCCAGCGAACTGGGTGTGGAGACCGATCCAGCCACAATGGAGCTGTATCAGCACATCCGCCGGCGTGAGCGGGTCTGAGTGGGCCTTGGCGGGATAAACCGCGGCGCTCCGATTAAGCGCAGCCCACCAGAGTGAGCTCCATAGATCGGAGCCGGGCCAGCCGACCACCGGCCGTAGCCTTGCGTACGCCGAGGAACACGACACGTGCACACTTAATTTCAATGTCTCCCGGGATTAAGCGCGCGCCCGCCCGGCGATTAAGCGCGGCCTATCAAAGTGAGCGCCATGGACCCTCCCGCGTCGGACACGGGGCCCGTGGGGGTGAAACGCTTCAGGACCCCGCGCGAGAGCGGATTCAATCCACGCTCACTTCTCGAATCAGGAAGGCATCACCATGAGCCAAATCCAGTTCCCGGGCACCCAGAACGCTGACTTCGTGGTCGACCTGGTGACCGACCCAAACGGCGACCCGGCGAACGTCCTCGATCTTGACCTGGGCTTCGCGGTCAAGGGCCATATTGACTTCCCGAGCTGGATGGCAGGTACGGGAAACGTCTCCATCTACGCCGACCAGGTCGGCGGCGGTTATGACCAGAAGATTCTCTCGACCGACCTCACCATTACAGCGACGGGACCAGAACCAGCCCTGAAGCGATACGACTGGACGGCGACCTATCCCGCCAACCGGCCGGCCAGCTCAACCCCGCTTTCTGATCCTTCGCCTGCGCCGGGTTCGCAGGTGTACCGCCTCACCGCCGTCTTCACCTACAACGGCGCGGCCGGGGACGTCGGAGCGTTCGTGGACATGGCGTCTTACATGATCAACTGAGCTCGCCGATCTTCTTCAGCGCGAGTTCCAGCAGAAAAGAGTCTGACGCGGTCCGGGGCCCAATGTGGCTGCCGCAGCCAGCCCGGCCCCGGACCGAGAGCACAGATGGGAGATGGAGCGTGTCCGCGACGATAGGTGAGACCGCCAGCGGCTCAGCATATGACGATCTGAATCGCGTCGCCGGGCTCGGGCAGGACATCGCGCGCCGACTCAATGAGGCGGGCATCGGGAGCTACGCGCAGCTTGCCGATTGTTCCGCCGGCGAGACCGCGAGGGTGTTGCCCGGCGCCTCTCCGCTCCTTTGGGGATGTATCGACGGCTGGCGCCACGGGGCACAGCAAGTTGCGGAGGGAACCGCGATGCCACCGGAAAGCAGCGGCCCTGCGGCAGGAAACGGGCAGCACTATAAAAGCTTCATCGTCCGCGTTCTGATCAACGAGGACGGCTCGATCCGTGACACGAGGATGGAGCGCATCGGGACCGGCGAGGTGAGGCGATGGGCCGGCTGGGAGCACGACGCGATGCTGGGCTTTATCAAGGAGGCTAATGCCCTCGCTGCCCCTCCCGTGCCGCTCGCGACGCCGACATGGCCAGTCGACGTGGAGCCGCATCCAGAGTCCGGGCCTGAGTCAGTCGCCGAACCAAACGCGACCAGCGTGGTCCGCGCCGTCAGCCAGCCGCCCGTTACCGCAAGGGCGCCGACGACACCTTCGCCGTCGGCCCCGTTCGAAGCGTCCCAAGCGGCGGCCGGGTCTGCGGCCGCAGACGCCCCGCCGCTCGGGCTCCTGGCACCGATCGTCAGGCTGCGGTCGGATCGCACGGCGCTCCGCGCGGCGCAGCCCTTCGCGGTGACGCTCAGCCTGGACCTGACCAAAGTGGCACCGCACAACGAGCAGCTTGTCTATAGCGCGGTGATCGTAGCCAGGCAACTCGGGGGAAGATCCGGCAGAACCCTCGCCAGGCCGCGCGGATTGCTGAAACAAGCAGGCACCACAACCATCACGATTGACGCCGGAGGTCTTCCAGCCGGCGTCTACGTCATAGACGCCGCGGTAAGCCTGCGAGCAGCAGGCGCCAGCCAGGCGAGCGCTGCCGCGATGGCTGAGGGGAAAATGCTGCAGGTCCTGCCGTCCTGAGGCGGCGGCCCCATGGGTGCTGCGACGCGATCAGGCGGGTGTTCCATCCCAGTCAATACCGTTGTTGCTGAGCCACTGCCGCGCCTCGCTGGACAGGTCGGGGGATGGTGACGGATTGACCTCGAGGCCGGTCATCCGCACGCCGCCCTTCGCGCCGACATGGACGGCTGCGTCGTCGCCATGCTCGAGGATGAGGCGTTCGAAATCCGGGGGCCACCTGAGCAGAACGCGCCGCCCACAGTCCGGACAGACCCATTCCTCCGTGCCAGACTCTGCGCAGCCGTTAAGAATCATCTCGTGTGTCTCTCGCATTGATGTCACCCATCCAGGCATTCCCGGGCAAGCTCGGGCGTGTTACCCCACCGAACGCCAGTTCGTCACCAACTCAGCAAGCTACCCGCTGTCGGGCCGTAAATGGTCACGCCGCGCCGTAACCTGTCGCCGCGACTGTCCCACAGCAAACGTCGACCGTGCCCCCTAAAACGGAAAGAACGCGCCTGCGGGCGTGTCTTGGCACGGGAAATGAGCACCCGTACGAGTTGGCCGGCGAGCGGCAGGCGCGGAATGTCACTGGCAGATGTCAGCCTGTGGTCATGAGACCGGTGCTGAAGGCGGGGCTGCTGCCGGTGTGGCGGGACCGGGACACGTTGCAGTTCGGCATCGATCCGCGGCGGGCGGTGGCGCTGGGCGGGCTCGGGCCAGCGGCGGCCGTGATCAGCCTGCTGGACGGCAGCCGGGACCGCGATCACCTGATCGCCACGGCGCAGGCGTACGGCATCCCGGCGGAGGCGGTGACCCAGGTCCTGGCCGTGCTGGCCGAGGCGGGCGTACTGGATGACTTCCCGCTCGGCCTGCATGCCTCGCTCCCGGACCGGGTGCGGGCCCGTCTGGGGCCGGAACTGGCTACCGCGGCGCTGGCCTACGCGGACGGGGACGGCGGGGCGCGCATCCTGGCCCGGCGGCGGGCGGCCTTCGTCCGGGTGCACGGAGCGGGCCGGACCGGCGCGTGCCTGGCCAGCTTCCTGGCCGCCTCGGGCGTGGGGCACGTCGCCTGCGCTGACCCGGAGCCGGCCGAGCCCGCGGACCTCACACCCGCCGGGCTGATCGAGGCGGACCTGGGCGAGCCGCGGCAGGACGGCGCGGCCCGGGCCGTCGAGCGGGCCGCGCCCGACGTACGGACCCGCGACGACGGAGCAGTCCCCGACCTGGTCGTCCTGACCAGGCCGACGCTGCCGGACCTGACCGGCGGCCTGATGCGGGACCGCGTGCCGCACCTGGCCATGTGGGCCGGCGAGGCGATCGGCGTGATCGGCCCGCTGGTGCGGCCGGGCCGTTCGGCCTGCCTGCGCTGCGTCGACCTGCGCAAGGCCGACGCCGACCCGCAGTGGCCGAAGATTGCGGCCCAGGCCACCTTCGCCCAGGCTCAGCCGCAGGCCTGCGACACGGTGCTGGCCGCCATGGCGGCCGCGCTCGGCTGCGCGCAGGCGCTCGCGCTCATCGACCGGGCCACCTCATCTTCGGGTGGGCCGGTCACCGTGAACGGCACTCTCGAAGTGGTCCTCCCGGACTGGCAGTGGCGGCGCCGGACCTGGCCGCCGCACCCGGCGTGCTCCTGCGGCGCGGCAGCAGCCGAGCCGGCCGTTACTGCTCGCGCCTAGGGTAGCCAACGCCGTAACTATGCGGTAACGGATGCTCCCTAGCGTGTGTTCTAAGAGAACAGGGGCGAGGAGGCATGAGATGACGGAATTGGGGGCGACACCCGACGCGCGTAGGTTCTACGCGCTACGCGGCGTACGAGAGAATGTCTATGTGAACGATGTGCCGCGCAATCCCATGGCCCGGGCCGCCAAGCTGGCCGGGCTGCCGATCGGCCTGGCGGGCCGGACGGCACTGGGGGTCGGGAAGCGAATCGGCGGGCGGCCCGCCGAGATCGTGGCCGAGGAGATCCAGCGGCGTACGGCCGATCAGATCTTCCGGGTCCTGGGCGAGCTCAAGGGCGGCGCCATGAAGCTGGGCCAGGCGCTGTCCATTTTCGAGGCAGCCCTGCCGCCGGAGATCGCCGGTCCGTACCGCACCACGCTGACCAGGCTGCAGGAGTCCGCGCCGCCGCTGCCCGCGCGGACCGTGCACCAGGTCCTGGCCCGGGAGCTGGGCGAGGCCTGGCGGGACAACTTCACCGATTTCAGCGACGTGCCCGCGGCCGCGGCCTCCATCGGACAGGTCCACCAGGCGGTCTGGCACGACGGCCGGCGGGTCGCGGTGAAGATTCAGTATCCCGGCGCCGGACGCGCGCTGATCAGCGACTTCAACCAGCTCAGCCGGGCCGGACGGCTGTTCGGCCTGCTGATGCCGGGCCTGGACGTCAAGCCGCTGCTCGACGAGCTACGGGACCGGGTCGCCGAGGAGCTGGACTACGAGCTCGAGGCCGACTCGCAGCGCGCGTTCGCCGCGGCGTACGCGGGTGACCCCGACA
>Ga0318534_10000849_pt1 | contig 11222 bp, 9 predicted proteins | sample GRESIP117b4f26_FD_202502 | JGI IMG/M metagenome (GOLD analysis project Ga0318534, IMG submission 202502) | Tropical soil microbial communities from Luquillo Experimental Forest, Puerto Rico - GRE.SIPMG.117b4f26 | ecosystem: Environmental > Terrestrial > Soil > Tropical forest > Bulk soil...
CTGGTCCCAGAGCTTGGTGAGCATGACGTACCAGGACGCGAGCGACATGATGAGCAGCAGGACCAGCACGGAGCGCGCGATGATGTCTCCGCTCGCCCAGAGAGCGGCCAGGCCGTAAGGATTAGAGACGGTGGTGGTGGCTTGGTTTTCCATAGTTTTCCTCGGGACAACAAAAAGCCGCACTCGGCAGTGCGGCGTTCATTTCAATTATGCAGCTTGAAACGGATCGGCAGCTGGGTGCACTTGGTAACCGGCTTGCCTTCCTCGGTGGCCGGCTTGAAACGCCCCGACCCGACCTGCGCAACCTTGACCGCCGCCTGGTCGAGCCGCTCGTGGCCGGAGCTCTTGTCGACCTTGGCCGCCTCGGTCAGCTTGCCATCGGGTCCGACGCAGATGCCGACGAGTGTCAGGCCTTCCTCGCCCAGACGGCGCGAGGCGTCAGGATAGTAGTCATCAACATTGGGAAAGCCCTTGCCGAGGCCGACCGCGGTTGCGGCGACCGCAGCCTTGGCGACCGGCGCCGGCTTGGGTTGCTCCACCCGCGCGGTGATCGCAGTTGTCTGCGGTCCGACTTCCGGCATCGCGATGTTGATGTCGGGCGGTGGCACCTCCACCACCTCCTTGCGCAGCTCCGGCGGCGGCGGCGGAGGAGGTTCGACCTTGGTCTTCTCCTCCTGCACGATGTCAGTCTGTATCGGTGGGGCCAACACCTCGATCGCCTTGCGCGCGAGCCCAGTGGCGAGCGCCCAGGCGATGAACACGTGCAGCGCAATGATCGTGGCGAGTACTGCGGTACGCCGCGTGAAGAATTCAGTATCGTGTACGTAGGCAGCCATGTGTCTCTAGTCGTGAGCTTTTTTGTCCAAACCGCACCGGTGAGCAGCCGCTGACCGGCGTCTCTTTCTTCGTTGCCCCCTCCCGAGGGTCTTGGAACCAACGCCCGCGGCAGACATTCCTGCCGGTCTCCTTACCAGATACATCATCAGCGCGCCCGACACTCGGGCGCGGCGGTCTTCGAAATCCCCCGGGACGATGGTCGCCGTTTGCGCGCAGCGACAAATGCTTCGCAACTGTAACCGCTGCCTTCCGCACTGACAACTCCGGCGCAGTGTCAAAAAGTGCGTCGACGTGGCTGTATCGGCTCGGTGACCGCTCCGTACGAGGCGCTACCTACGAGGGTTGCATACTTGGCGAGCACGCCCGTCTGAGCATACGGCCGTGAAGGTCTCCAGGCCGCACGGCGCCGCCGCAGCTCCGCGACCGGAAGCTCCACGCGGATTTCCCGCTTCACTGCATCGATCGTGATGCGGTCGCCGCTGCGCACCAGCCCGATCGGGCCACCGAGCGCGGCTTCGGGGGCGATATGGCCTACAACGAATCCATGACTGCCACCGGAGAAGCGACCATCGGTAATCAGGGCGACCTTATCGCCAAGGCCGCGCCCGGTAATCGCGCTGGTGGGACTCAACATTTCGCGCATGCCGGGCCCGCCGCGCGGCCCCTCTCCGCGGATCACGACGACATCCCCCGCCCGCACTGCTCCGCCGAGGATCGCGCTGGTCGCGCGCTCCTCCCCGTCGAACACCCGCGCCCGGCCCTCGAAGCGCTCACCTTCCTTGCCGGTGATCTTCGCCACGGCGCCCTCGGGCGCGAGGTTGCCGTAGAGGATCACGAGGTGGCTGTCTTTCTTGAGCGGCGCCGCAAGCGGATGAACAATGTCCTGCCCGCTCATATACATCGGGATATTTTCCAGATTCTGCTGCATGGTCCGGCCGGTCACCGTGAGGCAGTCAGGGTGCAGCAGGCCGCCCTGCAGCAACATCTTCATCAGTGGCTGGATGCCACCGATCGCGACGAGCTCCGACATGAGATACCGACCGCTAGGCTTGAGGTCAGCAAGCACCGGCACCCGCCGACCGATGCGGGTGAAATCATCCAGCGTGAGACGGACCCCCGCGTCGTGCGCAATAGCGAGCAGGTGGAGCACCGCGTTGGTCGAGCCACCGAGCGCAATCACCACGGTGATCGCATTCTCGAACGCACGACGGGTGAGGATATCGCGCGGCCTCAAGCCCTCGCGCACCAGCCGGACGACGGCCTCGCCCGCCCGACGGCAGTCGACCCGCTTGTCCTCACCGACCGCGTCTTGGGCGGAGCTCCCGGGTAAGGACAAGCCCAAGGCTTCGATCGCCGAGGCCATGGTGTTGGCGGTGTACATTCCGCCACAGCTGCCCGGCCCTGGAATGGCGGTGCGCTCGATGTCGAGCAGCCCCTCCCCCGTCAGCTTGCCCGCCGCGTGCGCCCCAACAGCCTCGAAGACCGAGATGATGTCGCGGCGCTGGGCTCCCGGGCGGATGGTGCCGCCGTAGACGAAGACCGAGGGCCGATTGAGCCGTGCCATGGCCATGGCACAGCCGGGCATGTTCTTGTCGCAACCACCAAGGGCGACAAAACCATCGAATCCCGCGGCACCTGCCACCGTCTCGATCGAGTCGGCGATGAGCTCGCGCGAGACCAGCGAGTAGCGCATGCCGGGCGTGCCCATCGAGATCCCATCGGACACGGTGATGGTGTTGAACAGCACGCTCTTGCCACCTGCCGCATCGACGCCGCTGCAGGCCTCGCGGGCAAGGTCGCCGATGTGTGCGTTGCACGGGGTCACATTGCCCCAGGTCGAGGCGACGCCGATCTGCGGCTTGCCGAAATCCTCGTCGTGAAAGCCGACCGCGCGCAGCATGGCGCGCGCCGGCGCCTGCTTGTCACCTTCCACCACCACGCGCGAGTAGTGCCGCGGATCAATGTTACGTCTCACCGTGCTCTCCTCAGATCGGTGCCGGCTGCGCGTGGTGCCGCTTGCTGTGCATCGGCACGCCGTCGCATGCGATTGAAGCCGAGTGCTCCCGCGAGCGTCATCGCCAGCGGCAACGCCAGCGCAAACTCCCCGGCACCCGGGTGGCTCGCCTCGAGGCCCATGTATGCCAGCACGCCAAGCGGCGGCGCCACTCCGCCCCGGAGTCCGGTGAGCGTCACGTGTACTCCCATGTAGTGCTGTGCACGCCCGACGGAGGCGAAGTCGTTGTGACCGAGGTTCCAGCCAAGATTAGCACCCGCCTGGGCGGCGCCGAGCAACACCGCGCCAACCCACAGCAGCGGCTGCCAGGCGCTGAACACCCCGGCGCACATCGCGTGCCACTGGTCAGGTGCAGCCGTTCCGAGAAAAGCAGTACCAGCTGTGCGGTCAGCATGAGGGTCCCGCCCCCGAAGATACCCATCCACAGCATGTACTCGCGATACGCTGGATCTTCCCTGAGGATCTCCGTCAGCATCCGCAGGCTGAAGGGCTCGTTGCGCGCGCCGCTCGCGGCTTCCGCGGCGAGCAGGCGGAATTCCCGCCGCACGCGCATGGCGCGGTACAGCCACGCTCCCAGGAGTCCGGCCAGCGCTCCCCCGCCGTACAGCCAGCGCGCATCCACGGCGCGTGCCTCGAGCGCCCAGCCGACCATCGCCGCCGAGCAGGCTACGGCGATCGAGTTCACGATCACGAGCCTGCCGGTGATGCGGGCCAGGACGTTGCGTGGATAGTTCGCACTCCACACCGCCGCGCGCACCGTCAGGATGCCGGCCCACAGCACCCGCGCGGCCACCACCGACAGTACGGTCAGCACCAGGCCCCCGGCAGCACGCGAAGCGAACGACACGCAGCCCACCAGCAGCGCAAAACCCGCCTGCAGGGCGACGATCAGCTGTACGCGTGCACGCCCGTGCGCGACGTTCGCCCACACGAAGCTCAGCACGTTGGAAAACGCCGGTGCGCCGGAGACCAGCGCCACGGCGAGATTGACCGCGAAGGCGGGTGCAGCGCCGGCGAAGTGCTGCTTGACGAGCACCGCCGCCGTCGCCCCCTCGACCAGACCCAGTGCCAGCCCAAGTAAGCCCCAGGGCAGGATCTCGCGGCGGAAGATTCCCTCTGCAAGCGCGCTGGGTCTGGCGGGGTAGCTTTCGGGCACGGCGCGCAGCTTAATCGTTCGTTGACAATCTCGCCGCCGGTATGCTCCCATCGGCCATCAGGTTTGGTTCGCGCGATATGACCACCGACGCAACAATCACCCGCATCGAGCCGCTGCCCTCGCGCGCGGCGCGGGTGCTGCTGCCGGTACTGCCCCTGCTGCGGCTCCTTACGGGAGCGCGGTGCGGGGCACTCGCGAACGCCTGACACCCACACAGGCACGAGCGAGGAAGACACAGGACCCCGCACCGGCAGAAGCCGCTGCGGGGTTTTTTATGACTTGTGACGGCCCGGAGGCCTTCGAGGAGTGAGCGCAATGAAGCTGTATTCACAGAAAGATGTCGACCGCAAGGCACTCAAAGGCGCGCGCATTGCGGTCCTGGGCTTCGGCAGCCAGGGGCGCGCGCACGCGCTCAATCTGCAGGACTCCGGCTTCGACGTCGTCGTCGGCGTTCGCCGCGGCGGCTCGGGCTGGAAGCAGGCCCGCCGGGACGGACTGCAGGTGGCGGAGCCCGCGCAGGCCGTGCAGGGGGCGGACCTCGTGGCACTGCTGATTCCCGATCCGGCACAAAAGGAGTTCTACAAGAGCATACGCAAGGCGCTCAAGCCCGGAGCGGCGCTGCTGTTCGCCCACGGATTCAACATTCACTTCCGCCAGATCAAGCCCGCGAAGGACCTCGATGTGGTGCTGATCGCGCCCAAGGGACCGGGCGATCTGGTGCGCCGCCAGTACCAGGAGGGGCGGGGCGTCCCCTGCCTGCTCGCGGTGGCGCAGGACGCGACGGGAAAAGCACACGCCCGCGCCCTCGCTTACGCGCACGGCATCGGCGGGACGCGTGGCGGGGTGATCGAGACGACGTTCGCGGAGGAGACCGAGACGGATCTGTTCGGCGAGCAGGCGGTGCTCTGTGGTGGGGCCACCGAGCTCGTGGTGAAGGGCTTCGAAACCCTCGTCGAGGCCGGCTATCAACCCGAGGTCGCCTACTACGAGTGTCTGCACGAGCTCAAGCTGATTGTCGACCTGCTGCACGAGGGCGGGCTTGCCAAGATGCATCAGTTCATCAGCGAGACCGCCAAGTACGGCGATCTGACGCGGGGACCGCGCATCATCAACGAGCGGGTCAAGAACGAGATGCGCAAGGTGCTGAAGGAAGTGCAGAGCGGCCGCTTTGCACGCCAGTGGATCCGTGAGAACGCCGAGGGTCGCCCCAACTACCAGAGGCTGCTCGCCGAGGATATTGACCGGCAGATCGAGCGGGTGGGCGCAGGCTTACGTGCGCGCATGCCCTGGCTGCAGGAAAAGCATCGCAGTGCCCGCACGGCGGCGCCCCGGCGCGCAGCGCGCGGCGCGGCGAAGGCCACCAAGAGAAAGCCAGCGAAGCGCGGCCGGCCCGAGGGCGCGGCCGCCGTACGCCACGCGGCGTGAGGTAAGTTCCATGATCTCCGATCCCGACCGTGTATTGATCTTCGACACTACGCTGCGCGATGGCGAGCAGTCGCCGGGCTGCAGCATGACCCAACCCGAGAAGCTGCGCGTCGCGCGAGCGCTCGCCGAGCTCGGCGTGGATGTCATCGAGGCCGGGTTCCCGGCGGCTTCGCGCGGGGATTTCGACAGCGTAACCGCGGTGGCGCGCGAGGTGGAAGGGCCCACCGTGTGCGCACTCGCGCGCTGCCATGACGAGGACATCGAGCTCGCCGCGCGGGCACTGGCCGCCGCGCCGCACCGCCGCCTGCACGTGTTTCTCGCCACCAGCGCCATCCACCGCCAGTACAAGCTCAACATGGCGCAGGAGGAGATTCTGCGGCTGGCAGCCGCCGGGGTCGGCCGGGCACGTGAGCTGTGCGAGGACGTGGAATTCTCCCCCGAGGATGCCTCGCGTACCGAGCTCGAGTTCCTGGCGCAGGTGGTGGAGGTGGCGATCGCCGCGGGAGCGACCACCGTGAACATTCCCGACACGGTCGGCTACACGGTGCCGGATGAGTTCGCGGAGCTGTTCCGTTACCTGCGCAAGAACGTGCGCGGCATCGAGGGGGTACGGCTTTCCGTGCACTGTCACGATGATCTCGGCATGGCGGTCGCCAACAGCCTGACGGCGGTCGTGGCGGGTGCGCGCCAGATCGAGTGCACTATCAACGGCATCGGCGAGCGCGCCGGCAACTGCTCGCTGGAAGAGGTGGTGATGGCGCTGAAGACGCGCGCTGCGTTCTTCAACGTCGTGACCGAAGTCAACACCAGCCGTCTCTACCCCACCTCACGGCTCATCTCGAGCATCACCGGCATGCCCATCCCGCGCAACAAGGCGGTGGTGGGCGAGAATGCCTTCGCGCACGAGAGCGGTATCCACCAGCACGGCATGCTCAAGAACCCCAGCACTTACGAGATTCTGCGTCCCGAGGATGTCGGGCTCTCGCGCAGCCACCTGGTGCTCGGCAAGCACAGCGGACGGCACGCGTTCCGGGAACGCGTGCAGGCACTGGGCTTCGAACTCGATGAGGTCGAGTTCAACCGGGTATTCGAGGATTTCAAGGCGCTCGCGGACAAGAAGAAGGAGCTGTTCGATGGCGACATCGAGGCACTGGTGCTGCGTGCTGAAGGCTCAGCTAGCGGCCCCTGGCAGCTCACCGAGCTCACCACCGAGACCCGCAGCGGTGGCGTGGCGCGCGCCTCCGTGCAGCTGCGGCACAACGATGGGCGCAACGTGCAGCGCACCGCGAGCGGTGACGGGCCCGTGGATGCGGCCTTCAAGGCCATCGAGGCCGCCACCGGCATCAGCGTGACACTGCGCAAATTCGAGGTGCACGCGGTGTCCGAGGGCGAGGACGCTCAGGGCGAGGCGCGCGTGTACGTGGAGTACAATCGCAGAACCTACCGGGGCGCGAGCGTGAGCACCAATATCGTCGAGTCGGGAACGCGCGCATTTCTCGAGGTGCTCAATCGCATCGAGCTCGCGCAGGCCGGAACGCGCGCGCGCGATGAGCGCACCGCGGTGACGTCCGCCTGAGGAGCAAGGAGTCTCCATGCCCATTCCCGCCACGCAGTTCATCTGGTTCAACGGCAAGCTCGTCCCATGGGAGAAGGCCACGGTGCACGTGCTGTCGCATGCCCTGCACTACGGCTCCTCGGTGTTCGAAGGCGTGCGTGCCTACGAGACCCCGCGTGGTGTCGCCATCTTCCGCCTGCGCGATCACACGCGCCGCCTGTTCGACTCGGCGAAGATCTATCGCATCCACATGCCCTACTCCCCCGAGGCGGTGAACGACGCCTGCCGGCAGGTGATCGCCGCCAACGGGCTCAAGCGTGGTGGCTATATCCGCCCGGTGGTATTCAAGGGCTATGGTGAGATCGGCGTGAGCCCGAAGACCGATCCGCCGACGGACGTCGCCGTGGCCGCCTGGGAATGGGGCAAGTACCTCGCCACGCACGAGGAGGAGGAAGCCGGCGTCGATGTGTGCATCTCTTCCTGGAACCGCGTGGCCCCCAACACCCTGCCGGCACTTGCCAAGGCCGCCGGCAACTATCTCTCCAGCCAGCTGATTGCCGGCGAGGCGCGGCGGCTCGGGTTCGCAGAGGGGATCGGGCTCGCTCCCGATGGCACCCTGAGCGAGGGCTCGGGCGAAAACCTCTTCCTGGTCAAGGACGGGGTGCTGCTGACGCCGGCACTTGCCCACTCGGTGCTCGGCGGCCTGACGCGCGACACGGTGATCCGCCTTGCGCGCGAGCGCGGGCTGGAGGTGCGCGAATGCGCGATTCCACGCGAGCTGCTCTACCTGGCGGACGAGGCGTTCTTCACCGGTACGGCCGTGGAGATTACCGCCATCCGCTCGGTGGATGGCATCAGGGTCGGCGTGGGTAAGGCGGGCCCCATTACCGAGTCGCTGCAGAATGCCTTCTACGGGCTCTTCTCGGGCAAGACCGCGGACAAGTGGGGCTGGCTCGATCACGTCGACATGTCCACACCGCGCGTCGCGGCTTCCGGTTGATGGCGCGCACCCCGCAAACGCTTTTCGAAAAGGTCTGGCAGCGGCACGAGGTCTGTGCCGAGAGCTCCGCCACCCCGGCGGTGCTGTACATCGATGTGCACCTGATTCACGAGGTGACCTCGCCGCAGGCGTTCGCGCTGCTGCGCACGCGCGGCCTCCCGGTGCGCCGTCCCGAGCGCACGCTCGCCACCATGGATCATTCCACCCCGACGACCACCGCGCAGGTGTTTGGTGGAGCACCCATTACCATCGATGCGGCCGCGCGCCAGGTGCGCGAGCTCGAAGCGAACTGCGCCCAATTCGGCGTCGAGCTGCTCGGTCTCACGCACGGGCAGCGGGGCATCGTGCATGTCATCGGGCCCGAGCTCGGTCTCACGCAACCGGGCAAGACCATCGTCTGCGGAGACAGCCACACGAGCACCCACGGCGCGCTCGGCGCGCTCGCTTTCGGCATCGGCACCACCGAAGTCGCGCACGTGCTGGCCACGCAGTGCCTGCTGCAGCGCAAGCCGCGCACGCTCGCGGTTAATCTCTCGGGAGCACTCGCGCCGGGAGTCACCGCCAAGGACCTGATCCTCTCGATCATCGGACGGCTGGGAGTTTCCGGCGGCACCGGGCATGTGATCGAGTACCGCGGCGACACCGTGCATCGACTCGATATGGAAGAGCGCATGACGGTGTGCAACATGTCGATCGAGGCCGGCGCGCGCGCCGGCATGATCGCCCCGGATGAGACGACCTTCGCCTATCTCGCCGGGCGTCCGCGCGCACCCGCGGGTGCTAGCTGGGAACGCTCACTGGCGATGTGGCGCGAGCTGCCGACGGATCCGGGCGCTCAGTTCGATCGCGAAGTCGGCATCGATGCCGCCGCGGTCGAGCCGATGATCACTTACGGCACTAACCCCGGCATGGTGATCCCGGTCGGCGGACAGATCCCGCAGCGGCCCGGCGATCCGGTGTTCGCACGGGCTCTCGAGTACATGGGCCTCACCTCCGGTGAGCCGATCAAGGATCAGCCGGTGAATGTCGTGTTCATCGGCAGCTGCACCAACGGCCGTCTGTCGGATCTGCGCACCGCGGCGGCCATGCTGCGCGGGCGACGCATCGCGCGCGGACTCACCATGCTGGTCGTCCCCGGCTCGCAGCAGGTGAAGCGTGCCGCCGAGGCGGAAGGGCTCGACCGCGTGTTCCTCGAGGCCGGCGCCGAGTGGCGCGAGTCGGGCTGCTCCATGTGCCTTGGCATGAACGGCGATGTGGTCGGGCGTGGCCAATACGCCATCAGCACCAGCAACCGCAATTTCGAGGGCCGCCAGGGAGCCGGTGCCCGCACCCTGCTCGCGAGCCCACTCACCGCCGCCGCCAGCGCACTGCGCGGGCGGGTGACCGATCCGCGCGAGCTCAGCTGACCGCGAGGCGCAAATGGAGCCTTTCACCACACTCACCTCGCGCACCGTGGTGCTGCCCGCGGCCAACATCGATACCGATCAGATCATCCCGGCGCGCTTCCTGACGACGACCACGCGGAGCGCGCTCGGGCAGCGGTTGTTCGCCGACTGGCGTTACGACGAGCACGGCGCGCCGCGAGCAGACTTCGTGCTCAATCAACCAGCCGCTGCGGGCTGTCGCATCCTCGTCGCCGGGCGCAACTTCGGCTGCGGCTCCTCGCGCGAGCATGCCCCCTGGGCACTGCTCGACTACGGCTTCCGCGCGATCATCAGCACCGAGATCGCCGACATCTTCCGCAACAACGCACTCAAGAACGGACTCCTGCCGGTCATCGTGGAGGAGTCCACGGCGGCGTGGCTGAGCGCACACCCGGGCGCCACAGTGACGATCGATGTGGCGCGCTGCGCGCTGACACTGCCCGATGCCACGACTGTGACCTTCCCGCTCGAGGCATTTGCACGGCAGTGCTTGTTGGAAGGGGTCGACGGGCTCGGGTTCCTCCTGACGCGGCTGCGCGAAATCGACGCTTACGAACGCCGCGCATGAAGGCGCACGTTGCCGTGCTCGCCGGGGATGGCATAGGCCCTGAGGTCACGGCCGAGGGCACGCGCTGCCTCACGGCGGTCGCACAGCTTTTCGGGCACGACATCCTGCTGCGCCCCCTGCCCTTCGGTGGCGCCGCCATCGACTCCGACGGAGATCCGCTGCCCGCGGCGACGCTGCGCGGCTGCCTCGAGGCCGATGCGGTGTTGCTCGGGGCGATCGGCGGCCCGAAGTGGTCGGCGCCGGATGCGCGGCTGCGGCCCGAGGCCGGACTGCTCAGGCTACGCCGGGAGCTCGGTACCTTCGCGAACCTGCGGCCGGTGCGCGTGCACCCGCGCCTCACCGACGCCTCGACGCTCAAGGCGGAGGTCATCGCCGGCGTCGATCTGGTGTTCGTGCGTGAGCTGACGGGCGGCATCTATTTTGGCGAGAAGCACCGCGACGCCACGCACGCGAGCGACCTGTGCACTTACCACGCTTCCGAGATCGAGCGCATCGTGCGGGTTGCCGCGCAGCTCGCGCGCTCGCGCCGCGGGCGGCTCACCTCGATCGACAAGTCGAACGTGCTCGAGACCTCCCGGCTGTGGCGTGAAGTTACCCAGCGGGTCGTCGAGCGGGAATTCCCCGGGCTGCGGCTGGAGCACATGCTGGTCGATGCCGCGGCCATGCACCTGATCCACCGGCCACGCGAGTTCGATGTGCTGGTCACCGAGAACATGTTCGGCGACATCCTTACGGATGAGGCCTCGATGCTGGCCGGGTCCCTCGGGCTTCTGCCGTCGGCCTCACTCGGTGAGGGGCGGCGCGGCATCTACGAGCCGATCCACGGATCGGCTCCGGACATCGCCGGGCGTGGCGTCGCCAACCCCTACGGCACGATCCTGTCGGTGGCGTTGCTGCTGCGTCATTCGCTCGAACTTGCCTCGGCAGCCGTGGCGCTGGAGCAAGCGGTCGAAGACGCATTCGCCGCGGGCGTGCGCACGGCCGACCTCGTACGCGGGGATGAGCGCGCCAGCAGCACGCGCGAAGCGGGCGAGGCGGTGCTCAGCAGGCTGCGGCGGCCTGCCTGAGGACGCGCTCCGGGAGCACTCGCTGTGCGCGTGCCAGCGCACGCGCCAGGTCCGCCCGCAGATCCTCGAGCGCCTCGATGCCGATCGACAGGCGGATCAGTCCGTCGGTGAGTCCGGCGCGCTCGCGCGCCGCAGGGTCCATGGCCGCGTGTGTCATGGTGGCCGGATGCGCCACC
>Ga0318534_10000850_pt1 | contig 11220 bp, 10 predicted proteins | sample GRESIP117b4f26_FD_202502 | JGI IMG/M metagenome (GOLD analysis project Ga0318534, IMG submission 202502) | Tropical soil microbial communities from Luquillo Experimental Forest, Puerto Rico - GRE.SIPMG.117b4f26 | ecosystem: Environmental > Terrestrial > Soil > Tropical forest > Bulk soil...
AGCAGAGCGCGCTGCTCGCGTTGTCGTCGGTCGCGGCGACGCTCGGAAAGTTCCAGTTCGCCAAGCACGTCATCGACGGCCTCCTCGTCGAGCCCCCTCATCCCAAGATCATGCCGTCGGTGCTCGCCCAGGCCTCGCGCTGCTGGTACTCGCTCGGGGGTGCCGAGGTCGCGACCGCGCTCATCGATCGCGCGGAGAGCCTTCTCGACGAATCCACGCCCCAGCACCAGATCGCATTCGTGTTCCACCAGAAGGCTCTCGTGCTCATCGATCGGCGTGAGTTCCGAGCGTCCCACGTCGCGCTGGACAAGGCACTCGCGGCGTACAGGGCGCACCCGGATCACGCCGGCTACTGCCGGGCCCTCGCGGTTCGCATTCGCATCGCGTTCGGTCAGGGTCGTCCGGCAGAGGCGCTCGCGGCCGCCCGGACGGCCCAGACGTACGCACGCCGCCACAAGATGGCGCGCCTTCGCCTTCTGTATACGATCGACGTGGCGCGCGCGCATCTCGCGTGCGGCCGCGCCGCCGAGTGCCTGTCGAAGCTCACGCAGGTTCTGGCCGAGGCGATCTCGACCGGAGACGCGGTGGTCCGCTTCCGTCTGCACTACTACTTCTGGCGCGCATACCAGGTGCTGGGAGACGACGCACTCGCCCGGGCCGAGCTCGACCGCGCCGCGAGCCATCTCGAGTTCATCGACGCGATCACCCCAGAGGCTGAGGACGTGCGTGCCGCCCTCTCCGGGGCGCGGCGGCCGGGCGGCCGTCCGGCCCGCGCGCGCCGACGGCGATAGTCTTTTCTCTCGTCGCGGGAGCTTTCCCTACGGCACGATGGGCTCGGGGCCGTCGGTTATCCCGCTGATGGCGTTCGCTCCGGCGAGAGTCACCGTGACTGTGGCGCCGGCGGCGACCGTGAGATTCGGCGTGGTGAATGTCTGGGTCGTACCGTCGTCGAACCGAACGGTGAATCGGACCCGCGCGGTTTCGTCTCCGCCGGTCGGGTTGGTGACCGCCAGGGTGATCTGGTTTCCGGAAATGGACGAGACGCCGGCCTGAAGATCCTGCGGTGCGGCGACGGCGGAGGCGAGCGAGATGAGACCGCAAATCACGAGAACGACGAGCTTCCGAATCGACATGGGGCATTCCTCCTCTGGTGGATGAAGTCCGGACGTTCACGACGACCTGTGAGCGTACGGACCGAATCTCCGGGAGGAGTGCTGTGCCTTAACGCCGCCGGTTGCGATTCAGTAACGTTGCACGGCGGCAATGCGAACGTTGTGGGAGGTCGCGCTACTTGGCGGCCGCGCTCCCGAGCACGTCCATGCCCTGCCGGAAAACGACGTCGGTGGGGATGTCGGCCGCCGCAAGCCGCGCGAGATCGCGGGCGAGCGTCTCGTCCATTTCCCCCTTCTTCGGGAGGAAGGCGGCGACGCCGTCGTAGTCCCCGTCGCCCTGGAGCTTCAGAATCTTCTCCGACAGAGCGGCCATCGCCGCCTGCATCTTCGGGAAATCGACGCGGTAGGTGCCCGTCGCGTCGTCGCGTGTGAACGCCCCCATCCGCTTGAAGAAGTCGAACTGCGCCATGTTCGCGCGGCCGTGCGCCTCGGTCGACCCGAACCGGACCGAGCGGAAGATGCCGGCGAGGTAGGTGACGAAGTTGTCCATCAGGTCGGCGTCGCCGAGAACCCCCTTCTCCTTCAGCTTCGACACCATGTAGAGCCCAAGGATGTCCGCCTTTCCTTCCTCGAGGGCCCCATGCTGCTCCTTCAGCGCGTCGCGCACCGTGCGCTTTCCGTCGATCGTGTGCTTGATGCCGAGGCCGTGGGCGACCTCGTGGAACATCACGTTCTCGAAGAAGCTGTCGAACTTGACGTGCGACCGCTCGTCCTGCGCGATGAGCTCTCCCGCGATCGGGACCAGGATCTGATCGAACTTGATTCGCATGGCGTTCTTGAGCTGCAGGCGGCGCGTCCCCTTGCGGAGCTGGACCTCCTCGTCGTTCGGCAGGTTGATCGCGATCGTCTTCGATCCGGCGTTGCAGTCGCCGGCGTAGAAGACGGCGTCGTAGGCGTTGAGGTCGGAGTCGGTCCCCGGCTTTTCCTTCTTGTACGCATCGGGAACGGGCAGTCCGCGCTGGAGCTCGGGCAGGTACGCCGCGTACTTGGCGAGGCGCGCGCTCCAGTCGCGGTCCTTGATGAGCACGTACCCCTCGTGCGTCGTCTTGTAGCTGAAGAGGGCGTCCTCGTAGTTCTCGATCGGGCCGATCACGACGTCGATGCCGTTCGACTTCATGTCCATCCACGCCAGATCGCTCGGACGGTAGTCGTCGCCGGAGAGCGCTCCCGCCCGCAGATCGAGGTACTTCTTGAGGCCCGCATCCTCGGCGAGCCCGGCGGCCTCGCGCAGCTTCGCCGCGGCCCGGGCTATCGGCTCGGGGAACGCCTCGTGAAAGGGCACCGCCACGAGCTTGCGCGACGCGTCGCGACGGACCACGGTGTACGGGCTCTTCAGGGCCGCGCCCTTGTCGGGGGCATCGGCGCACGCCTTCTCGAACTCGTCCTTGGTCATGTCCGCCGGGTAGTAACCGGCCCCCTTCGGCTTCTCGCCCGCCCCCGGGACGAACGGCGCGTTCGCGTGGAGCCGGTCCCACGGGCCGTAGTTGATCTCCGCGAATCTCCGCGTCTCGGGATCGGCGATCGAGGCGAGGAGCTTGTCCTTGTCGCCGTACGCCTCCTGCCAGAAGATCGCGTCCATCTCCCGGCTGGCATCGATCAGCAGCGGGATCATCCCCCGCTCCTTGTCGGAGAGCTTCCCGTACAGGTCGGAGGTCAGCGCGACCTCGACGTACTTCGTTCTCGGGGACGCCATCGGCTTCGCCTCGCTCGAGGCCGCCTTCGCGGCCGGAACCTCGGAGCTTCCCGTGCAGGACGCCGAAGCGGTGAGCAGGAGCGCCGTGAGACCCGCGGCGTATCGCATGGGAACCTCCGTGCCATCTGTCCGAATGTGTGGAGGAGATCTTACCAGCGGCTTCGGAGAGAATGGTACGCGGGAGGTCCTCCATGAGACGAGTCTTGGCCGTTGCGCTCCTCACGCTCGCCTGGCCCGGCGGGGCCGCCGGGGCGGCCGATGCCGGCGGCACGCCGCCGAACATGACGACCTACTACTTCGGCATCCTCGTCCGCGGCCCGAATTGGACGCCCGGAGAAACCCCGGAGCTCGTTGCGCTCCAGAAGGCGCACATCGCGCACCTCACGGACATGTGGAAGGCCGGGAAGCTCGTCGTCGCCGGACCCTTGATGGACGACACCGAGTGGCGCGGGATCCTGATCTACCGGACCAAGACGCTCGAGGAAGCGCAGAAGCTCGCCGACGACGATCCGGCCGTCCGCGCCGGCCGCCTGCAAGTGACGATGCACCCGTGGCTGGTCGAGCGCGGCATCCTCCCCGACCCTCTGGAAAGCGGTCCGCCGAAGACGAAATAACCGCCACCTGGCGTACGATGCCGCTTTTCGGGGGCGAGCCATGGCGGAAGACGCGGGTGAGTGGATCGAGCTCGGAGAGATCGCCGCGCTCAAGGGGGTCCCGCTCCGGCAGATCACGATCGGGCGAACGAAGATCGCGCTGTCGTATCGCGACGGGGCGTTCGGCGCGGTCTCCGGGGTGTGCAACCACGCGGGCGGGCCGCTGGGCGACGGCCGCATCGACCCGGCGGGGTACATCGTCTGTCCGTGGCATGGGTGGAAGTACCACTGCGTGACGGGCGAGGGGGAGCCCGGATTCGAGGCGGACCGCGTGCCCCGGTACGAGCTCAAGGAAGAGAGCGGACGCCTGTTCGTGAGCCTGCGCGCGGTCACGACGCGCAACAAGCTGCCGCACGATCCGCATCCCCTCTCGCGCCCGCTCGTCCGCGAGGCGGGGCGCGTGCGCGTGCTCGGGATCTCGACGACCGCGATGGACGACGGCAACCCCCGGTACTCCACATCGGAGGCTCTCCTCGAGGTCGCCCTCGACCACGCGCGCTCGGCCCTCGATTGCGACACGAAGCTCGTCAGGATTCGCGACCTCGCCTTCCGTCACTGCGAGGGGTACTACTCGAAGAGCGCGTCGGCGTGCACCTGGCCGTGCTCGATCACGCAGATGGACGCGAACGACCGCATGGACGTCGTCTACGACGCGGTGGTCTTCTGGGCGGATGCCGTGATCGTCGCGACACCGATCCGCTGGGGATCGGCCAGCTCGCTCTACTTCAAGATGATCGAGCGCATGAACTGCATCCAGAATCAGATCACCATCCGGGACAACGTGCTGATTCGTAACAAGGTCGCCTCGTTCATCGTCACGGGCGGCCAGGACAATATCCAGGCCGTCGCCGGGCACATGATGCTCTTCTTCACCGAGCTGGGATTCGACGTCCCCCAGTTCCCTTTCATCGCGCACTCCCGGGGGTGGTCGGCGGAGGACATGGAGCGCAACGTCGCCTACGTCCGGCGCAACCCCGACCTTCGCGCCGGCGCGCGCGCTCTCGTGGAACGCGCCGTCGAAAAATCGCGTAGTCTCCTCGGTCACGCTCCCGTGACCAAGACCGAGAGAGCCGGCCGCAAGGCTCACAAGATGGAGATCCAGGAGGTCGAGTGATGCGCCGTTTTCGCCTGCCGTTGCGGCTGGTCTGCCTCGTCGCGATCGCGCTCGTTCTCGCCTCGCCCTCCCGCGCGGAGGGCGTTGCCGGGCACTGGGAGGGCGCCATCGAGCTTCCCGGCCAGAAGCTCGGAATCACCGTGGATCTTTCCGTCGCGGACGGCGCGCTCTCGGGGACGATGGGCGTTCCGGCCCAGCAGCTCGCCTCCGTCCCGCTGGTCAACTGTGCCCTTTCCGTGGATGCGGTCAAGTTCACGATGCAGGGGATCCCGGGCGATCCCACGTTCGACGGCAAGCTCTCCGCCGACGGAAAGACGATCGCCGGAACGTTCACCCAGGGCGGGCAGTCGTTTCCGTTCTCGCTCACCGCCGGAGCGGCCGCGGAGACGACCGGAGCGCTCGACGGGTTCGACGCCGTGGTCACGAAGACGATTGCCGACTGGGACACCCCCGGTGTCGCGATCGCGATCGTCCGCGACGGAAAGGTCGTGTGGGCGAACGGCTTCGGCAAGCGCGACGTCGCGCGCGATCTCCCGGTCACCACGAAGACGCTCTTCGCCATCGGATCGACCACGAAGGCGTTCACGACGTTCGTGATGGGAACGCTCGTCGACGAGGGGAAGCTGGCCTGGGACGTGCCGGTGCGCACCTACCTGCCGAAGTTCGCGCTCGAGGATCCGGTGGCGTCGGAGCACATCACCCCCCGAGACCTCGTCACGCACCGTTCCGGCCTGCCGCGGCACGATCTGCTCTGGTACAACAACACCACGATGTCGCGCGACGAGATGGTCGCGCACCTCGCGCACCTTCCCCCGTCGGCCCAGCTCCGGGAGAAGTTCCAGTACAACAACCTGATGTTCCTCACGGCCGGCCAGCTCATCGCCAAGATCACCGGGGGTCCGTGGGAAGACGCGGTGAGGGCGCGCATCTTCGAGCCTCTCGGCATGACGGCGTCGAACTTCTCGGTGGTCGACTCGCAGAAGTCGGATGACTTCGCGAAGCCCTACGACCGGCGCGACGAGAAGACCGTGGAGATCCCCTTCCGCGACATCACCGGCATCTCCGCCGCCGGCGCGATCAACTCGAACGTCGAGGACCTCGCGAAGTGGGCGATCGTCCAGCTCGGCCAGGTGAAGGTCGCCGGCAAGGACGTCATCTCGGCCGCCACGCTCGCCGAGCTGCACCGGCCGCAGATGGTGACGGGCGACCCGCAGCTCCGGCCGGAGATCTCCTCCGCGAGCTACGCGCTGGGCTGGTTCGTCGACTCCTACCGAGGGCACATCCGCGTGCACCACGGAGGCGCGATCGACGGCTTCGGCGCGTTCGTCTGTCTCCTGCCGAACGACGGGCTCGCGATCGTCTCGCTCGAGAACAAGAGCTACAACGGCGTTCTCAACGTCCTCACCGAGACCGCGATCGACCGGATCCTCGGGCTCTCCCCCATCGACTGGAGCGCCGACGGGCTCTCGAAGATCAAGGCCGGCGAGGCGGCGGCGAAGGACGCGAAGGCCAAGAAGGAGACGGTGCGCCGCACGGGAACTTCCCCCGCGCACGCGCTCGCCGAGTACGCCGGCGTGTACGAGAACGAGGGCTACGGCCCCGCGACCGTCCGTATCGACGGCACGGCGCTCACCTTCAGCTACAACGGGATCGAGGCCCCGCTGTCGCACTGGCATTACGAGGTCTTCGCGGCCGGCAAGAATCCGAAGGACCCCGTCCTCGAGGACCAGAAGATCCTCTTCCGGACCGACTTCAAGGGAAACGTCTCGGCGTTCGAGGCGGCCTTCGAGCCCGCGACCGACCCGATCGTCTTCAAGAAGCGTCCCGACGCCCGCCTTTCCGACCCGGCCTACCTTGGCCGGTTCCTCGGGCGCTACGACCTCGCCTCGCAGCAGCTCACGATCGGGCTCAAGGGGAACGCCCTGACCGCGACGCTTCCCGGCCAGCCGACCTACGACCTCGTGCCCGATCTTGGCGACGAATTCAACATCAAGGGGCTCACCGGGTACAGCGCGCGGTTCGTCGTGGACGCTAAGGGGAGCGTCACGTCCGTCCAGCTCATCCAGCCCGAGGGGGTCTTCACCGCCAAGAAGATCGAGTGACGGGGCCTTCCCTCCGCGGCCGGATCTGGGAGAGAATGATCGGTCGTCGGGGCGGGATGAAAGGAGCGTGGTGCCGATGATCGCGCGACAGTGGCACGGACGTGTTCTGACGCCGAAGGCCGACGCGTACCTGGCCTATCTCAAGCGGACGGGGCTGTCCGAGACCAGGGCCACCCACGGCAACATGGGGGTGTACGTGCTCCGGCGCGACGAGGACGGGATCACGCACTTCATCGTCACGACGCTCTGGACGTCGATGGACGCGGTCAAGAGCTTCGTCGGCGACGACACGACCAAGGCCCGCTACTACCCGCAGGACGACGAGTTCCTGCTCGAGCGGGAGCCCATCGTCACGCACTACGAGGTTCTGATGGCGGTCACCGGACCGCCGACGGCCTAGCCGGCAGAATCTACAGCGCGTTCCCGATCGACTGGATCACGATCGAGCCGCCCGAGGTCGACACGGTCAAGGTTTCGCCGCCGCTGCCGATGCTGCCCCGGATGGCGGTCTTCGAGAGCTTGCCGGCGACCTTGACCGGGATGTCGGTGGAGACCGACCCGCCCGAGGTTTCGATGCGGCCCCCGCGCGAGTTTCCCTTGGCGAACGACACGTCCACGTGCCCGCCCGACGTGTCGGCGTCGACGCGGCCCTTGGCGCCGACGACCTTGATGTGACCGCCGGACGTCTCGACGTGGATGTCCTTGGCAATATCGGACGCCTCGATGTGACCTCCCGACGTCTCCGCCCAGAGCGCGCCCTCCACTCCCTTCGCCGTGATGTGGCCGCCGGAGGTCTCGACGTGGGCGTTGCCCGTCAGCCGGTCGACCTCGATGTGACCGCCGGACGTCTCGGCCTTCGCATCCCCGTTCAGATTGCTCAGCAGGAGGTGGCCGCCGCCGGTCGACAAGTGCGTTTCGGTCTTCTCGGGCACGGTGATCTCGAACTTCATCCCCGTCGTCTTGACCGAGCCGAACATCGAGGCGAGGTCCTTTTTCTTCTTGACCACGATCTTGACCTCACCCGGCGACTCCTGGAACGACATGTCGAACTTCGCGGCGAGATCGTCGTCCTGTGAGGTCAGGACGACGTGGGCCCCCGATGCGGACGTTCCCCGGACCTCGATGCTACCGGCGTCGGAGACGACGGTGAGCTTCCCGCCGGGATCGAGCTTCAGGTTCTTTTCGATCTTCGTGTCCGCGTGCGCCGGGAGGGCGGCTGCGATCGCGAGCGCGAGGCCGGGGACGGCGAGCCGGGTGAGCGTTCTGATCATGGCGACCTCCTGCGAGCAGGGTGAACCGGCCCGGGCGACGCTCGCCCGGCCACCCTGTAAGACGCTCAGGAGGTCCCGCGGGTTTCAGCCGATCAGCGGATTGTCGCGGCGGATCGTCCCGTCGAGCGACCGGATGATCCGGCGGATCGTGATGATGTCCTCGTCCCGCTCGGGGTAGATCAGTCCGCCGCAGGCGGCCCCGACCTGGTTCCCCGGCGTCATATGCATCACGAGGAGGTCGATGCGGAACGCCTGCCCGGCGACGTTCGCCTCGATGTTGGGCAGGATGTCGCCGACCTTGAGACCCGGGAGCTCGTCCGGAAGGACCATGGAGATCCCGGAGAGGCTGATGTCCTTCACCCGCGTCTGGAACACCCGCCCGCCCTCGGACGGGTAGCGGAAGCTCATCGGCGCCGGTGCCTTGTCGTCGACGAGCGCGAATCGCTTGTGGAGGCGTCGGTTTCGATAGCTTTCAACGGGTTTCTGCTCGGCCATGGCACCCTCTCTTCGTCAATCCTTCTTCGCAGCAGGGAGTCTCTTTCTCCCCGCGCGGGGCCAATATGGGTTCCGGCGCCGCCGGGGGCCAGCGGATGGGGCCGCACCTCGCTTACGTACTGGAATCGCCGTTCTTACAGGCTCGGGGCGCGGGATCGGACGTTTTCCGCCGGATCCCGTTCTTCCGGCAGGGCACGCCCCTTGCTCTTGATTCACACTGCTACCGTCGGGGCGGTAACGCATCGGGGCCGCCCCTAAGAAGCAGGCACGAATCGGGAGGAGCCCATGAGCACAGGGACGGGTAGAACTCTCTCGGCCGTGGCGGTTTTGACTCTGCTGGTGACCGGATGCACGTCGAGCGAGCCCCAGACGATCTCCCAGGGAGTGGTCTCGATGACCTTGAAGGCTACGGGGGCGATCCCGAGCGGGGCGCCCTCGCCGGCAGCCGGCATTGCCGCCGACATGGGCTCGGGACCGTCGGCGGTGACGATCGTCGTTGCGGGAGTCTCCGCGCGCACGACGGACGGCACATGGATCCCGCTCGCGGGCACGTACCCTCAGACGATCGACCTTCTCGCCCTCGTTCACGGAGGGGGTGGCGTGTCGCTCCCGGCCGACGGGCTCCCCGAAGGTTCCTACGATGCGCTCCAGGTCACGATCAGCTCGGCGACGATCACGCTCCAGGACGGCACGATCATCGCGATCACGCCCCCCGGAAACGGTTGGCAGGTGCTGATCCCGGTCGCCTTCGAGGTCGTCGCCGGTCAGGAGACCAAGATCACGCTCGACCTGAAGTGCGACGCCTCGTTCCACCTCGCGAACGGCCAGTTCCGCTTCGACCCCGACATCGAGGTCGACCAGGTCCAGAGCGGCCGGCACTAACGGGTAGGGCCCGAGGGATCAGGCCCACCACGGGGACAGCCGTCCCGCGCTCGGGCCGGGAACGGTCGCGTAGTGGGAGACGTCATTGAAGAGGACCAGCCGGGAGGTGCCGTCCTCCTGGACGTCGAGGATGTTGAGACCGCACGGGCTCTGGTCGAGACGGTCGCGGTAACCGCGTAGCTCGACCCCGAGGAGATGCCCGATCACGAGACGGATCGTCGCCTTGTGCGAGACCACGAGAACCGCCGCGCCCGGGTGGCGGCCGACGATGTCGAGGAACGCGGGAAGCGCGCGCGCGAGCACCTGGAGTCCCGTCTCGCCTCCCGACGGGGCGAAGGTGAACGGATCGCGCTCCCACCGGGCGTACTCCTCGGGGAATCGCGTCTTGACCTCGACCCGGGTCTTCTGCTCCCAGTGGCCGTGATCGGTCTCCTTGAGCGCGGGAACTGGGGTCACCGGGAGCGGTCTCCCCTCGACGATCGCGCCCGCCGTGTCCATCGTGCGCGACATGGGGCTCGCGTAGACCGCGGCGATCGGCTCGGCGGCGAGGCGCCGCCCGAGGGCTGTTGCCTGCCGCCGCCCCTCGTCCGACAGGGCTGCGTCCGCGGCTCCCGCATAGCGGTCCTCCGCCGTCAGGACCGTCGCTCCGTGCCGCACCAGGTAAACGCGTGTCGTCATGGCTCGGCCCATGATTTTAGCCGGGTTTTGCGGCTCTCGAGCCCCGGGCGGGCATCCGCCGTCCAGGAGCCTATATTCGGCCTGGTGGAAGCCCAGGAGCGTTCCGGGGGACGTGGGAGTGCGCTTCCGCTGTGTCCCCTCATCAACGGCGAGCCGTCGACCGGCGATGGCGCACGAATCCCGGACGTCGATCCGTCGACGGGCGAGCCGTTCGGCTGGGTCGCCTGCGCCGACAGCCGCGAGATCGACCAGGCCATCGAGGCGGCGGCGTTCGCCGCCAAGCTCTGGCGCGCGGCCCCGTTCGAGGAGCGCGCGCGCCGGCTCACGCGGCTCGCGGAGCAGGTGTACCGCGACGCGGAGTCGATCGCGGGGCTGATCGCGCTCGAGCAGGGTAAGCCGTACGCGGAGGCGATGGGGCTCGAGGTTCTCCCCGCACTCGATCACCTGCAGTTCCTCTCCCGCCACGCCCACCAGCTCTCCCTCGGGGAGCCGATCGAGCCGCGCCACCCGCTCTACGCCCACAAGCGCGCGCTCTACCTCTACGATCCGCTCGGCGTCGTGGCGCTGGTCACCGCCTCGTCGCTTCCGTTCGCGCAGCCGCTCATCCAGACCGCCTCCGCGCTGGCCATGGGAAACGCGGTGGTGCTCAAGCCTTCGGAGCTGACGCCGCTGCTCGGGTTGCGGGTCGGAGAGCTCTGCCTCGCCGCGGGGTTTCCCGCAGGGCTCGTCAACGTCGTCCCCGCATCGCGGGAGGACACGCTCCGGCTCGTCTCGCACGACCGGGTCGACAAGGTGTTCGCCACCGGCACGATCGAAGCGGGGCAGCAGATCATGGTCGCGGCGGGAAGCGCCCCCCGCCCCGTGGTGCTCAGCCTGGGGGGCAAGCATCCCGCGATCGTCGCGGGGGATGCCGACGTCGCGCGGGCCGCGCGGGGCATCGCATGGGGCGCCCTGGCCAACGCGGGCCAGAACTGCGGCTCCGTCGAGCGCATCTACGTCGAGGAGCGGGTCGCGGCGTCGTTCGTCGAGGCGTTGGTCGCGGAGATCGGCAAGGTCCGAATGGGATCGCCGCTCGACGACGATACCGACCTCGGCCCGCTGATCTCGGAGGAGCGGCGCCAGCGCGTGCACGAGCAGGTCAGCGAGGCCGTGCTCTTCGG
>Ga0318534_10000855_pt1 | contig 11209 bp, 11 predicted proteins | sample GRESIP117b4f26_FD_202502 | JGI IMG/M metagenome (GOLD analysis project Ga0318534, IMG submission 202502) | Tropical soil microbial communities from Luquillo Experimental Forest, Puerto Rico - GRE.SIPMG.117b4f26 | ecosystem: Environmental > Terrestrial > Soil > Tropical forest > Bulk soil...
GCCGTGGCCCCGGCGAGGATCGGGTCGAGCACGTGGCGGCGGACCGACATCATCCCGCCGGCGTCACCGGGTGCTTGCGGCCAGGGAATCGAGAACCGGCAGTCCTCGATCCTGACGTCGGCCCGGTTGACGACCGGGGCCCCTGACGCCTGCAGTTGGCCGGTGAGGCCCAGGCGGTCGAGGAAGGCAACCGCGTCCGCCTCGAAGAGATGCGATGACAGGGTGTCGCGCGGGAACGTGGCCTGCTCGATGACGGCAACCTTCACGCCCTTGCCCGCGAGCAGCGTCCCCAGCGGAGCCCCCGCACAGCGGGCTCCAACGATCACCACATCGAACTGCTCAGCCACGTCTACCACCTGCTTTGCCTAGGCCGTAACATAACCTAGTATTGGTTAGGTTGAAGCTAACCTAGGAGTCGTTAGGTTGTCAAGCACGCCAGCAGGCCCGCCCAAGCGCACGCGGATGACCGCCGCGCAGCGGCGCGAGGTGATCGAGCGCGCCGCAACCCAGGTATTCGCCGAGCGCGGCTACGAGGGCGCGTCGATGGATGAGATCGCGCGCCGCTCGGGCGTGTCGGTGCCGGTCGTCTATGACCACTTCGCCTCGAAACAAGACCTGCACCGGCGCCTGCTGGAACGGCACTACGCCGAACTGCGGGCGCTGTGGGCCGAGCAGCTCGGCCGGGAAGGCCCGCCGCGCGAGCGGGCCCGCCGCGCCTTCGACGCCTGGTTCGCCTACGTCCAAAGCCACCCCTACGCCTGGCGGATGCTGTTCGGCGACACCACCGGCGACCCCGCCGTACAGGCGATCCACCGCGACGTCGCCGCCGCAAGCCGCACCGCCGCCATGCCGCTGCTCGGCCGCGAGCTGGATGCCGGGCCCGGCACCCCGGGAACGGATCATGCACTCGAAATGACCTGGGAGGTCATCCGCGCCGCGCTCCAGGGCCTTGCGCTTTGGTGGTATGAGCACCAGGACATACCCCGCGACCAGATCGTGACGGCCGCCATGAACACGCTCTGGACCGGCCTCGAACGGATCCAACAGGGGCTCGCGGCACCATCGAGCGAAAAACAACGATTAGGATCGCGGCCAGCGGGACTGCGGGCAGCAGCCATGCCGGGAATGCCTGCGGCGTCGGCCAGGCCAGTACGGTGAGCGCGGCTTAGCCGGGTCTGGGCGTGATGGGCCGAGGGCGCCGGCGAGGCCTGCGGACAGCGCTTCGGGGTGTGTCCGCGGGTCAGGTGGGTGCGGCGCCGAGGGCGGGCAGCAGGACGCGGTCGACGATCTCGGTGACCTCGGCGCGGCTGGGCGGGGTGCCGTAGTGCAGCTGCTGGTGGACTATGAGCGCGGGCCCGGTCTGGGCGAGGAGGCTGGTGTCGGCTCCGGGCCGGATCTCGCCGCGCCTGGCTGCCCGGCGCAGCGCGGCCATGATGGCGTCCAGGCGCGGTTCCAGCAGGGACTCGATGACCGCCTGGGCGGCCTGGGGGTGCCGGTCGCGGTGCAGGACCGTTTCGACGATGAGGGCGGACAGGGACCGGCCGACCGGCTGTGCCATGGCGGTGGCCATCTGGGTGAGGATCTGGATGAGGTCGGCGCGCAGCTGCCCGGTGTCGGCCTGGGCCTCCTGGCTGCCGGGCGGCTGGTGCGCGAGGACGTCGATGAGCATCTGCTGCTTGTTCGGCCAGCGCCTGTACAGCGGCGCCTTACCGGTGCCGGCCCGGCGGGCCACGCCCTGCATGCTCAGCCCGCGGTAGCCTGTCCTGCTCGTCGATGCGACCGACGGCGAGATCGGGCAGGTCCGGGGGCTGGTCGTGGATCCTGGCGGCCACCAGGTCACCCACGTGCTCCTTCAGGCGGGGCGCATGCGGGGCCGCAAGGAAGTGGCTATCCCGATCGGGGCCGTGACCAAGATCGGGACGATGATTATCCATCTCAGCCTCACCAGACACCAGGTGAAAGACCTGCCGCCGGTGCACATCGATCACCCAGCGGGGTAGACCCGTACCGGGACACTTCGGACCCCGGTCCGACGGTGACCACCTGGTCCACGATGACGCCGCGGCAGGTGCAAGAGGACTCCCCGTTCCCGGCGCTGACACGGAAGAGGTCAGATCGGGGGATGGCCCGCTTAGCCTCCGCCATTCGTGCGCCCAGCAGAGCAGGAGGTGACGCCGTGACGTAAGGCCATGGTGTTCCTTCGTGTTCGTAAGCTCGTCGTTGCTTGCCGGTGTGAGTCCGGTCCGGGTAGCTGCCAGGAGGCCCGGTAGCAGGCTGGCGGCTTCGCCTGGAAACGGGCGGGGTCGGAGCCCAGCGTCAAAGGCCCTGTAACAGGGGGAGCAACGGTGCGGTCCGTAGCATGAAGCGAAGCCTGCGGCGTCGTTAGAGGTCTCGCCTTCGGGCGGGAGCAGGGAGAGCCGAGCCCCCGAATCCAGGGCGAAGGCCACGGAAGCGGTGTAGAGCCTGGAAGCGCAGCCGCGAAGGACTCCCCGGCGTATGGGGCGCGGAACGCATCGATAGTGACGGCGGGAACTGGGGAGGCCCTCCCCGGCCCGGCAGCCTGCGGGTTCGTGCTGCCGGAGCGTGGCGTCCTATAACCGGCTGAACCGGGAAGTGGACCGCTGGCCGGGTGGGCGTCGGAGGCGGCCGTAGTACCGGTTGAGCCGCAGGACAACACAACCTGCGGGGAGGGAAGGGCCGCTGCTTCGTCGGTGCGCAGCGTTGTCAGGAGGGGCCCGGTGAGTGCCGTTAGGGCTAGTCCCGCCGTGAAGGGATCTCCGGTAGCCGGGGATCCGGTCCGTGCCTTGCAGCATGCGCTGTACCGGGCGGCCAAGGCCGATCCCGGACGCCGGTTCCACGCGCTGTATGACAAGATCAGCCGCAGTGATGTCCTGCGGCGCGCGTGGGCCGAGGTGCGCCGGAATAACGGTGCGCCGGGCATCGACAAGATCACCCTGGCTGGTGTCGAGGAGTACGGCGTGGACCGGCTGCTCGGCGAGCTGGCCAGCGAGCTGAGGGAACGGCGGTACCGGCCGCTGCCTGCCCGGCGGGTGCTGATACCCAAGCCGGGAACGACGGAGCAGAGGCCGCTCTCGATTCCTCCTGTTCGTGACCGGATCGTGCAGGCTGCTGTGAAGATCGTGCTCGAGCCGGTCTTCGAGGCGGATTTTCTGCCGTGCAGCTTCGGGTTCCGCCCGAAGCGGTCGGCGCACGATGCCTTGCAGGTGCTCATTGATGAGTGCTGGCGGGGGCGCCGGTGGGTGGTGGAGACGGACATCGCCTCGTGCTTGGATCCATGGTCATACTGCTCCTTTGCTGATTGTGCGGTCTAGAACAGGCCGTCTTGGGGTTGAGGCACCTCGATACGCAGGCCTTTCCTGCGTCCGGTGCGGGTCAGGATGGCGCGCAGCTCGCCGCGCTTGACCTTCTGCAATACGGTCTGGCGGGAAACGCCGAGCGCCTGGGTGGCGTAGCCGAGGGGAACCCACCCGTCGGGTGCTGTGTCGGCGAGCATGCCGCGGAGCTGATCGGTGAGGCGTACGCGCCAGGGCGCACCGGGGGTGACCTGCTCGCCGGCGACGAAGCCGTCGTTCAGCCAGCGCAGCAGCGTGGACGGCGCGATCTTCAGCTGGCGGGCGGCGGCGGTCACGTTGAGCAGTTCTCCTTCGGGCTCCTCGCCATTGCCGTCTGGCTGGTGGCAGGGGATGTGCCAGTGGTAGCGGAGCGATTGGACTCTACTGGCGGTGTATGACAATCCGCGGGCGGTGCGCCGGTGCTGCCGGTTGAGGATCCCGGCGATGACCGCGTCGGGGTAGTGCACGGCGAGCCGCCGGATGAGATCGATGGTGTCCTCATCGGTGCGGATCGCGGGCTGGCGGCGGCGCAGCGGCACGGTCAGCTCGCTGATCGCGCCGCCTTTCCACCGCAGCACCAGGTCGGCGTGCGGGGCGGGGTCGTCGCGGCGCAGCGTGATGTTCACTTCGTCCAGCAGGGTGCGCAGCAGCTGCTTGCGGTCTTTGTCGGTGGTGGTGGGCGCGTCCCATACCTGGCTGAGGTCGTCGCCGAGCGCCAGGATCGCGGCCCGCTCGCCGTCGGTGAGGGTCTTGGGCCGGGCGGCCTGGCGGCGGGTCAGCTCGGTCTCGGCGTCGGCGAGCTCGCGGAGCGCGTGTTCCCACTCGGCTTCCAGGCCGCGGGCGACCAGCCGGTTGTCCGGGTCGACGGCGCGGTAGCGGCGCTCGGCCCGGGAGGCGTGGTAGCGAGCCTGCTCGGTCTGGCGGCGGTGCTGGTCCAGCGCCGCGTCGTGGCCGTGCTCGACCTGCTCGGCGGCTTGCAGGCAGGCGCGCAGCGCCATCGGCTCGAGAGCGGCCAGGAATGCCCCGGCGACGGCGGCGTCGATCCCCTGCCCGCCGACGCTCATGTGCCGGGCGCCGCGGCCGTTGACCAGCTCGGCGGAGCCGTGGCAGTAGTAGTTCGGCACGCATCTGGCCGGGCCGGCGTAGAAGATGGCCAGCTTGCGGCCGCAGGTGCCGCAGGTGGCCAGGCCCTGCAGCAGCGCGCAGCCCTCGCGGACCGCGCCGGTGCCCGGCTGGCGGGCCTGCGGCCGGATGTTGGTGCCGATGCGGGCCTGGTTGGCCAGGTAGGTGTCCCAGTCGGTGAACCCGGGGTGGTGATCGGGGATGAGGACCTCCCACTGGTCGCGGGGCAGCCGGCGGCTGCGCTGGCGCAGCGCGCCGCTGGGGTCAAGGTAGCGTTCCTTGCGGGTCCGGCCGTAGACGTACGCGCCGGCGTAGGCCGGGTGGGTCAGCGTGGTGTGCACCGCGTGGTAGGTCGGCTCCACCCAGGTGATCTCCGGGATCCCGCTGCCGCGGCGGGTATAGGCCACCTTCTGCAGCGGCCACCGCAGGCCCTCGGCGCGCAGCCACAGCCAGGTGGCGCGCACCGACCCGGACACCGCGAACCGGTCGAAGGTCGCGGCGAGGACGCCGGTGACCGCCTCGTCAGGGTGGAAGCAGACCTCCCCGTCGGCCTCGCCCCAGATCAACCCGACCGGCAGGCCGCGGCGCAGCTCGCCGCGGGCGGCCTTGTTCTTGATGCCGCCCTCCAGCCGGGCCCGCAGCACGTGCAGCTCAGACTCGGCCATGATGCCCATCAGCCCGAGCAGCAGCCGGTCGCCGAACAGCGCCGGGTGATACACCGCGTCAGCGTCGGCGACCAGCGTGTCGCACACCCCGGCCAGGTCGAGCAGCCGGTACCAGGCCGCGTTATCCCGGGCCAGCCGGGAGGCCTCCAGCGCTACGATGATCCCGACCTGCCCCAGCGCCACCTCGGCGACCAGCGACTCGAACCCTTCCCGCTGCCCGAGCACCGACCCCGAGACCCCCAGGTCGGCGTCCACGACCCGGATCGCCTCCCGCGGCCAGCCCAGCTGCAGGGCGCGATTGACCAGGTCGTACTGGCGGGCGGTGGACTCGGTATTGCGCTCGAGCTGAATCAAGGTGGATTGCCGGACATAGATTACGGCCGCTCTGGAGCGGTGGGAGCTGGTTATCTTGCCGGAATCACTCATCGCCGGCCCCCGCCCCCGCTCCCGCTCGCGCGGCCGCCGTCCCGGCCGCCTTGGCGATCAGGCCGGCCAGCAGCGTGACCGCCGCGTCTACCTGCGGGCCGGGAAGCTGGCCAGTGACGGCCGGGGGTGGCGCCGGAACCTGGTCCGGCAGCAGACTGAGCTGAACAGGCTGCACGATCATCCTCCGTGGCAGGTGGGTTTCGTGCAGCCTGCTCCCGGCCGCCGCCGCTGCGCGCCGAAAGAGCCGAAACCAGCACGGACAGGCCCAGCAGGTCCGCTGTCCTGCCCAGCGTCCCCGTGCCCGGACCCGGGTCCGGGTCGTGGTGCTGGCTGGTCCATTCCGCCGGGATCAGCCGCTTGCTGCCATCGGGCAGTTCCAGCATCAGCTCCAGACGGCCGAGCCGGCGCATCCAGCCCAGCACGCGCAGGTCACGGCCCTCCAGCGGATGCCGGGCCTGGGTGATGACCACCGTGGCCGGCAGCGCGGGCCTCACCGCCACGTCTCCGTCACCACCGGGCACCCGGCCGCATGGCAGATCGCCCGGGCCGCCCGCACGGCGTTGACGGCGTCCATGCACAGCGCCGCTTCCCGCAGGTCGACCGGGATGCCCCCGGCGATGCTGGCCGCCACCAGCAGCACCTGCCGCTCCCCGTCCGAGCATGGCAGCACGCCCTGCACCGCATCCGCGGCCGCGGCGAAGTCGATAACCGCGACCTCCCGGTCCCGGAACGGCTCCCACCCGACCTCGACCGCCACCTGCACGAAGTCCTCCCGCAGCAGCCAGCCCCGGTGCGAGATCAGCAGCTCAGCGGCCGCCTCAGCGGGCAGCCAGCCCTTCGCCCACGCGCGGATCGCCGCGGCAAGGTCATCGAAGCACGTAGTAAGGCGGGGAGTCCTTTTCTGCGATTCCGCACGAGAAGCTCATAGAGGCGGTGGAGGAGCGCATCTGCGACCAGCCCGTGCTGAAGCTGCTGCGCGCGATGCTGCGCGCGGGAGTGATGGAAGACGGGCAGGTACGGCGGACCGTGGCCGGAACCCCGCAGGGCGGGGTCTTCAGTCCCGCCATGTGCAATGTCTACCTGCACCGGCTGGACCGGGCATGGGACGACGGCGGCGGGGTGCTGGTCCGGTTCGCTGATGACCTGGTCGTGATGTGCTGGTCCCGCAGCCAGGCCGAGGCCGCGCTGGAGCGGCTGACTGCCTTGCTGGCTGACCTGGGCTTGGAGCCCAAGGCGGCCAAGACCCGGATCGTGCACCTGGAAGAGGGAGGCGGGGGTTTCGACTTCCTCGGCTTCCATCACCGCCTGGTGCGCTCGCCGGGGCGGAACGGGACCAGGCAGGTGACGTTCCTTGCCCGCTGGCCCGCGGACAAGGCCATGCAGCACGCCCGGGACCGGATCAGGGAACTGACCCGCAGGTCCCGGCTGCTGCTGGCTCCCGAATGGGTGGTGGAGGACCTGAACCGGTTCCTGCGCGGTTCTCCGGGGGACGCCAGCTTGTTGCATGACGTTGCCTGAACGGGACGTCTTGCAAGGTTCTGCGGCGCGTCTCCTCGGGTGTGGTGCTCGTGGCTGGTAGTTGTTCATGCAGATCAGCGCGAGATCGGGGATCAGGGATGCGGGCGTTTCCAGTGAGGTTGCCGTCCGGGGCGAGGTACTGGACGGTTCTGGATGAGGAGCTGGCCGTGGTGGCGGTCGCGGACTCGTTCCTGCGGCAGGTGCGGTTCGGGCGGGACGGGGCGGAATCGACGACGAGGGCGTATGCGGGCTCGATCGCGCTGTTCCTTCGGTGGTGCTCGCTGACGGGCCGGCCGTGGCAGTCGGGGCTCGAGCAGCTCGGGCTGTTCATGACGTGGCTGCTTCACGCCGGGCGCCCGGGCACCTGGTGCCGCTGCTCTATGAGGTGGCCGGTGACCGGGACCTTCCTGATGCCGTCCGGGGCGAGGACGCGGGGACGGGCTGGCGGCTGCGGGCCCGGCACCGGCTGCACGAGCCGCGGCGGCCGGTGGACCGGGCCGCCGACGCGGACATCGTCGCGGTGCTCGGGGGGTGCCGGTCGGCCCGGGACCGGCTGATCGTGCTGCTGATGGCGCGGGCGGGGCTGCGCCGGGGCGAGGTGCTGGGGTTGCGGCGCGGCGATGTGCACCTGCTGTCCGATTCCCGGGTCCTGGGGTGCGAGGTGGAGCGGGCGCATCTGCACGTGGTGCGCCGGGAGGACAATCCCAACGGGGCCGTGGCCAAGTCCCGCCGCCAGCGGGCCGTCCCGCTGGACTTCGTCGCGGTCCAGGCGTTCGACGCGTACGAGTTCGAGCGGATGCGGGTGCCGCGGGCCGTGTCGGGTGACTTTGCGCTGGTGAACCTGTTCCGGGAGCCGGTGGGGGCGCCGATGCGGCTGGACGCGGTCAACGACCTGGTGGCCGCCGCGGCCCGGCGGGCCGGGCTGGACGGGCCGCCGACCCCGCACCAGCTAAGGCACGCTTTCGCCTCTAATGTCCTGGACGCGGGCGGGTCGGTCGACGAGGCCCAGGAGCTGCTCGGCCACGCGTCGGTGTCCTCCACGGAGGTTTATACCCATCCTGACCCAGCGAGGCTGCGGGCCGCGGTCGACGCGGTCCCCAGTCCTCGCGAGCTGGCCGGAGAGCCCCGGTGAGCGCCGCGGCCGTCGTGAGTGTCGTGCCGGCCACCGCGCAGGAGCCGCAGGATGCGGCCCTGGCGCTGGTGCTGGGAGACGGTGCCGCTGCTGCGGGGCAGCGGGCGGCGAGGCTGGCAGCCCTGCTGGACCCGGGGTTCCTGGCGCAGGCCGGCTGGGATCCGGCGACATGGCTGCTGGCCCCGGAAACCGAGCACCGGCTGATCCGGTGGGACGGCAGCCGCCGGCGGCAGGAGGACGCTCCCGCCCGGAGGGCGGCGCCCCTGCCCGCGCCCGGGCCCGGGAAATGCGCGGTGATGGCCTGCCTGCGGGAGCGGCGGCCCCGCCGCGGGCGCGAGGAGACCCGCTGCGCCCTGCACGCGCGCCGCTGGGAGGCGGCCCTGCTCGCCGATCCGGGGCTGGACGGGACGCGGTGGGACGAGAGGGCCGAGCCGGTCCCGGTGACCGGCCAGGTCAACTTGCGCGGGCTCGCCCCGCTGGCCGTGGTTGAAGTGCTCTACGGGGTGCAGCAGCGGGTCCGGGCAGGATGCACCAGTTACTGCCGGACGCTGCGTGTCCTGGCCCGGGAGCTCCGCCAGGCGCGGGTGCCCTCGCTGGCGGACCTGCCCGCCCAGCAAGAGAAGGGACGGCAGGCCCTGCTCAGCTCGCTGGCGATGCACGCGGCCCGGGCGTTCGCCGACCCGCGGTCCGAGATCGCCAAGGACAGGTGGGACCTGACCGTCCTGGGCCATCACGGCTGGCTCGCCTTCACCGGCATCAGCCAGGAGTGGCTGCGGGAGTCGGTCAAGGGATGGGCCGCTCATGACCTGCCGCGGCGGCGGGGCAAGCAGGCCGGCGCCCGGCTGCACGAGATCATCGGCGCGATGATCAGGCTGTCGGCGACCCTGCGCGCCGGGCGGGGGGATCGCGGTGAGGACCCCGCCGCCCTCGGCCGCGCCGACATCGAGGCGTTCTTGCACCGCATGGCGTTCCTGGCCGCCGGCGGGCAGGTGTCGGCCTATAGCAGGGTCAAGACCTGCCAGGACGCAGGCCGGGTGCTGAAGGGCATCCGCTCCCTCGGCATGGCAAGGCCAGGAGGCCCGGCGGCCGGCCTGGCGGACGACTTCACCCTGATTGCCGGGGACGTCCCGGCCAAGGCCGACCCGGGCGAGCCCGGACGGGACGTCCCCGCCGAGATCATGCGGCAGCTCTGCGGCCGCCTGCGCGAACTGGGGGAAATCATCTCCAGCCGGGAGACCCGGGTCGCGGTCGAGCTGATGATCGACACCGGCCGCCGGCCCGCCGAGGTCTGCGCGCTGGCATGGGACTGCCTGGCCCGCGACGCCGACGGCACCCCGGTGCTGGTCTACGACAACTCCAAGGCCCACCGGCAGCGCCGCCGCCTGCCAGTCAGCGAGCACACCGCCGCCCTGGTCACCGGGCAGAAAACCGCCGTCCGCGAACGGTTCCCGGACACGCCGCCCGCCCGCCTGAGGCTCCTGCCCTCCCGGCGGCTCAACCCCGACGGGACCCGCCCGGTCACCGAGGACAACCTCACCGGACGGCACCGGATCTGGGTGAACTCAATGGGGCCGCTGCTGCGGGCCGACGGCACGGAATACGACAAGTCCCTCATCACCCCGTATTCCTACCGGCACTCCTACGCGCAGCGGCACGCTGACGCCGGGGTCGGCATCGACGTGCTCCGCGAGTTGATGGACCACGAGTCGATGGACACGACCAGACGGTACTACCGCGTCGGCGAGGCCCGCCGCCGCGAAGCCGTCGACAAGGTGACCGCGATGCAGTTCGACCGGCACGGCAACCGGATCTGGCGCAATGCCCTGGCCCTGCTCGACAGCGAGCGCGCCCGGCACGCCGTCGGGTCGGTCGCCGTCCCCTACGGGACCTGCACCCAGCCGGCCAACGTCCAGGCCGGAGGGGGTGCCTGCCCGGTCCGGTTCCGCTGCGCCGGCTGCGACCACTTCCGCACCGACGTCTCCCACCTTCCTGACCTGACCGGCTATCTCGACGACCTGCTGCGCGCCCGCGAGCGGCTGGCCGCCAGCATCGACGGGGTCGATGAGTGGGCCCGTGCCGACGCGATGCCCGCAGCCGAGGAAATCCGCCGGGTCCGGCACCTCGTCAGCCAGATCAAGGGCGACATCGACCGCATGGACGCCGGCCGGCGGGCCCAGATCGACGAGGCGGTGGGCGTCGTCCGCCGTCACCGGGCGGCCTACCTGGGGATGCCGTCCGTCCGGCCCGTGCTCCCCTCACCGCGAATGGAGACCTCCGCATGAAAAAGCCCGCCCGCCCGGCTCCGGGCAGCCCCGGGACCGGGGCCATGATGAAAGGCCGCCAGGCCGACTCCGCCCGCCGCCGCCAGCGGGTCCTCGCCACGCTCGACCGGGCCGCCGCCGACGGCGCCGAGATCAGCGTGTCCGGCATCGCCCGGGCCGCCGCGGTGGACCGCACCTTCATCTACCGGCACCGGGACCTCCTCGAGAAGATCCACGCCTTCGAGGCAGGGCCGCCGCCTGACGGCAGCGGCCCGGGTCCCGCCGTCACCCGGGCATCCCTGCAAGCCGACCTGCTAGCCGCCCACGAGCGTGCCGTCAGGCTGAACACCCGCGTCCGGCAGCTGGAAAAACGCCTGTCAGAGGCGCTCGGCGAACAGGCCTGGCGCGAGTCCGGGCTCGCGGCGCCCGCCGACATCGACGCCCTCAACCAGAAGATCAGCCAGCTGGAGCAGCAGATCATCGACCTGCGGCTCCAGCTCGAAGAACAAGGCGAGGACCTGACCGCGGCCCGGGCCGCGAACCGCGAGCTCATGGCCCAGCTCAACACCACGGCAAAACACCAGTGACACGCCGGGCCAGGATGTTGCGCAACACCTGTCACAGTCGCTAACGTTCTCCCTATCAGCCTCTGAGCTGCGCGAACGCGAGGATCTGGTCTTCGCCGCAGCGGCCGGACCCCCGGAGAACACCGGCTGGGCCGCGTACTTCCGG
>Ga0318534_10000857_pt1 | contig 11203 bp, 8 predicted proteins | sample GRESIP117b4f26_FD_202502 | JGI IMG/M metagenome (GOLD analysis project Ga0318534, IMG submission 202502) | Tropical soil microbial communities from Luquillo Experimental Forest, Puerto Rico - GRE.SIPMG.117b4f26 | ecosystem: Environmental > Terrestrial > Soil > Tropical forest > Bulk soil...
CCTGGGCCTGCTGCGGTGCGCGCAGGCGTTCCACTGGTTCCACGCCGCCCGCGCGCTCGCCGAGTTCCGCCGCGTGCTCGAGCCCGGCGGACGCCTGGCGCTGATGTGGAACAACCGCGACCGCGACGATCCGCTCACGCGCGCTTACATCGAGGCGGTGCACGCCGTCCACGGCGAGCACCCCGCCGAGCGCCGCGGCTTCGATCCGGCATGCGTGGCGGCCGACGGGGGATTCGGGCCGGTGCGGCTCGAGCGCTTCGTCAACGCGCAGGAGCTGGATCGGGAGGGACTGCTGGGGCGGGCGCTGAGCGCGTCGTACGTGCCGCGCGAGGGTGCGGCGCACGCCACGCTCGAGCGCCTGCTCGGCGAGCTGTTCGAGGCGCGCCGCAACGCGCGCGGCCTGGTGACGATGCGCTACGTGACGCAGGTGTGGCTGGCGGAGCGACGATAGAGCCTGCCGGCCCGCGGCGTGCTTCGAGAGCTTTTCACACTCGCGAATTGCGAATTCCCTTGACGACCTTCCAGCGGCTCCGGCGCGCCAGCCGCATGCTCGTCCCGGGGACCCCTACCAGAGCACGTGAGATGCCCGCGGCTGCGTTCGCGGAGTTCGGGACGCGATCGATTTCGCAAGGCTTCGCTCCGGCCCGCGTGCGTGGCTCTACGAGCGTCGGAATTGCTCGTGATATGAATGCGAATGCCCCCGGCGTCCCGCCCCCGCGGAGTCACGCCTGTGAGCACCTACTCATTGAGCCACGTTTCCGACGCCGTCCTGGCCCGCGACCTCGTTGCGGCAGCGGCGCGAGATCGCGCCAGCACGGCAACTCTCCTCGCGCATATTGCCGAGTTCGATGCGAGGAAGCTCTACCTGCCGGCGGCGCATTCCTCGATGTACTCCTACTGCGTCCATGAGCTGAGGCTGTGCGAACAGGCCGCCTTCAAGCGCATCCGGGCAGCGCGCACGGCACGGCAGTATCCCGCCATCTTCACGGCGATCGCCGACGGGCGGTTGCACCTGAGCGCGGTCATCCTGCTGGCCCCGTACCTGACACCCGAGAACGCCGACGAACTGCTGGAAGCCGCGGCGCGGCAGAACAGGGAGACGATCGAGCGGCTGCTGGCGGAGCGCTTCCCGAGACCCGACCTGCCCGAGCGGATCGAAGCGATTCCCGCGCCTCAACTGTCCCCGGGGACAGTTGGGGCATCGGGAAGCGGGGAGCTTCAACTCTCCTCGAGGACAGTTAAGGCGCCTGCGCGGCAACCCGCCGCAGACCGTGCCCCCCAGAAGCTTACGCCGCTCTCGCCACAGCGCTATGCGCTCCAGGCCATGGTCGATCAGGAGACCTCCGACTTGCTGCGTCATGCCCAGACCCTGCTCGGGCACCAGCTCAGCTCCGGTGACATTGCCCCGGTTCTCACCCCCGCGCTCAGGCTGCTCGTGCGACATCTGGAGTGCCGGAAGTTCGCTGCGATGGACCGGCCTCGCAGGCGTGGTCGCTCGTCTTCGAACCCGCGCCACATCCCCGCCGCGGTCAAGCGCGCGGTCCGGGAGCGGGATCAGGACCAGTGCACGTTCCGGAGCGAGAGCGGCCAGCGCTGCCCGGCGCGGACAAGGCTCGAGTTCGATCACATCGAGCCGGTGGCGCGCGGAGGTGTGGCGACGGTGGATGGCATGCGGCTGCGATGCCGCGCGCACAATCAGTACGACGCGGAGTGCACGTTCGGCGCCGGGTTCATGGACCGCAAGCGACAACAGGCGCGGGAGGCCGCGGCCGCTGCAAAGCGCAAGCAGGCCGCCGAAGAAGTGATCCCGTATCTCAAAGCGCTCGGTTTTCGCGCCGACGAATCAGGCACGGCCGCCGCGCTGTGCGAGGCGACACCCCACGCCTCGCTCGAGCAGCGCGTGAAGCTGGCTCTGACATACTTCGCGGATCGGCGATGCACCAGGTGGCGACCGCCCGCCCCACCAGCCCAGGGCGTATCGGCAGCGAACTCGACCTAAGGATCCGTGCACACAGCGTCCATCGCGGGAATCCGGGCCACGAGCGCCGGAAGAAGCCGGCACCGGCGCTGTCAATCGGGTGCGATCCACGTTAACCTCGGACAACACCTTTGCGCCGGCTGTGCGCCGGCGGACCCCGGCGGCGCTTCACAGGAGACCCCGTGCAAGATCTCACCCGCGGACCGGTCCTCGGACACCTGCTCAAGACCGCCAGCTTCATGCTGGTGACGATGGTGTTCCAGACCCTCTACTTCCTCGCCGACCTCTACTGGGTCGGCCGCCTCGGCAAGGAGGCGGTGGCCGCGGTGGGGGTGGCCGGCAATCTGATGTTCATCGTGCTCGCCATCACCCAGATGCTCGGGGTGGGGACGACCACGATGGTCTCGCACGCGGCGGGCCGCAAGGACCGCGACCAGGCGCTGCTGGGCTTCAACCAGTCGCTGGTGCTCTCGATGCTCGCGGCGGTGGTGTTCCTGATCGTCGCCACGCTGCTCCAGGGCGCCTACGCGCGGGGGCTCAGCGCCGACGCCGAGACCGCGCGGCTCGCGTCGCGCTACCTGGCCTGGTTCATCCCCGCGATGGCGCTCCAGTTCGCGATGGTGGCGATGGCCTCGGCGCTGCGCGGCACCGGGAACTTCAAGCCCGGCATGGTGGTCCAGACCGCCACGGTGCTCATCAACATCGTGCTGGCGCCGATCCTCGTGTTCGGCTGGATCACGCACCGCCCGATGGGCGTGGCGGGTGCCGCGCTCGCCACCTTCATCGCGGTGGTGATCGGCGTGGTGTGGTTCCTGCGCTACTTCGTGACCGGCGCTCCGTATCTGGTCTTCGTGCCCGCGGACTGGAAGCCCCAGCCGAAACTGTGGGGCCGCATGCTCCAGATCGGGCTGCCGGCCGGGGCCGAGTTTGCGATGATGGGCGCCTACCTGGTGGTGGTCTACATCGTCAGCCGGCCGTTCGGCGCCGCCGCGCAGGCCGGGTTCGGGATCGGGATGCGCATCATCCAGGCGGGCTTCATGCCGGTGGTGGCGCTGGGCTTCGCGGTCGCTCCGGTGGCGGGGCAGAACTTCGGCGCGCGCCTCGCCGCGCGGGTGCGCGAGACGTTCCGGCGCGCCTCGATCCTCGCCCTGGCGCTCATGACCGTGTTCGCGCTGCTGTGCCACGTCGCCCCGGCCGCCATGGTGCGCGTCTTCTCGCCCGATCCGCAGGTGATCGCCAACGGCGAGGACTATCTGCGCATCGTGTCGTGGAACTTCGTGGCCTCGGGCATCATCTTCGTCGCCTCGAGCATGTTCCAGGCGCTCGGCAACACCGTTCCCGCGCTCCTGAGCTCGGTGCTGCGGGTGGTGGCGCTGGCCATCCCCACGCTCTTCCTGGCGCGGCTGCCGGGTTTCGAGCTGCGCTGGGTGTGGTACCTGTCGGTGGCGACGGTGACGCTCCAGATGGTGGTGAGCCTGCTGCTGCTGCGGCGCGAGCTGCGCACCGCCATGGCGGGCTTCCCGGCCACACCCGAGGCGGCGCCGGACGCCGCCGCCGCGCGCGCCGCCGCGCCCGGCGTGCCCGACGGGCTCGACCCGGTGACCGCGCTCGAAGCCGCGGTGATCGAGCCCGAGTCCCCGTGACCACGATTCCTGCCGACCAACCGATCACGCGGCTGATGCTGCGCCACGCCCTGGCCACGCTCGCCTACCGGGCCGGCAAGACGGTGCGCGGGACCCCCGAGGCGTTCGCGGAATTCCGGGCCAGTGAAGGCTCACCGTCGCCGCGCGAGCTTCTCAGTCACATGGGCGATCTCATGGACTGGGCGCTGACCATGGCGAAGGGCGAGCCCAAATGGAACAACGCGACGCCGCAGCCCTGGGCGCAGGAGATCGCGCGCTTCTACGCCTCGCTCGGGGCGCTCGACGCCTACCTCGCCTCGGGGGCGCCGATCCGCTGGGAGCCGGCGCGCATGTTCCAGGGTGGCATCGCCGACGCCCTCACCCACACCGGCCAGCTGGCGATGCTGCGCCGGCTGTCGGGCCACAAGATGAAAGGCGAGAACTACTCGCGCGCCGACATCGAGGTCGGGCGGGTGGGGATCGAGCAGACCCCGCCCGATCCGCGCTACGAGTTCGACTGAGCCCGGCCCGGGCGCCGGACCCGCGCCGGCGCGGCGCGGCCATGTGCTAGATTGTGTCGCGTTCGCGCTCCCCGCGTCCCGAGCCAGGAGGGTTCCCATGACGCTTCGATCCCCCGCGCGGCCCCTCGTCGCCGCTCTGCTGATCACGGCGCTGATCGCCGGCTGCAAGGGCGGCGGCACCACACCGATCAAGACGCTGCTCGACAATCCCGGCCAGTACGACCGCCAGACCGTGCGCATCGCCGGCACCGTGACCCAGACCCTGGGCGTGCTCGGTTACGGCGCCTACCAGGTCAACGATGGCAGCGCCGGCATCGCCGTGGTGACCGAGCAGAACGGGGCGCCGCGCGAGGGCACGAAGGTGGGCGTCGAGGGCGAGTTCCGCTCCGCGTTCACGGTCGGCTCCACCACCGCCGCCGCCATCATCGAGCACTCGAGGACCACCCAGTAAGGAGCGGTCCACTGAACATTCGACTCGACGGCCGTCGCGCGCTGGTGACCGGAGCCAACTCCGGCATCGGGCGCGCGATCGCGCTGGCGCTCGCCCAGTCCGGGGCACACGTCGCGGTCAACTTCGTCGTCAACCCCCAGCAGGCCGACGGGGTGGTGGGCGAGATCAAGGCGGTCGGCGTCGAGGCGCTGGCGTTGATGGCCGATGTCGCCGACCCGGTGCAGGTCGCCGCGATGTTCGCGGCCGTCGACCTGGCGTGGGGCGGGATCGACATCCTGGTCTGCAACGCCGGCATCGACGGCCGCGCCGCGGCGGCCTGGGATGCCGATCCGGCGGAGTGGGGACGGGTGCTCGACGTCAACCTCGGCGGCGCGTTCCTGTGCGCGCGCGAGGCGCTGCGCCGCATGATCGGGCAGCGGGCGGGCGTGGTGCTCGCCGTCAGCTCGGTTCACGAGCTCATTCCCTGGACCGGCTACAGCGCCTACACCGCGAGCAAGGCCGGACTCTCGATGCTGATCAAGACGCTGGCGCAGGAGGCGGCGCCGTTCGGGGTGCGCGCCCTGGCGCTCGGCCCGGGGGCGATCCAGACCAGCATCAACGCCGCGGTGTGGAACGATCCGAAGATGTATGCCGACTTGATCGCCAAGATCCCGCTCGGACGCATGGGAACGATCGACGAGATCGCCGCGGCCGCCGTATTCCTGGTCTCGGAGCAGGCCGCCTACATCACCGGCACCACCCTGTTCGTGGACGGCGGGATGCTCGATTATCCCGACTTCGAGCACGGGGGATGAGCCACCCCACCGACCCGGTGCCGGCCGCACAGGTGCCGGTCATGCGCCCCAATGCCGCGCGCTTCAGCTTCCCGCCCGACTTCATGTGGGGCGCCGCCACCTCGGCCCACCAGGTCGAGGGCGGCAACACCAACAGCGACTGGGCGGCTTGGGAGGCGGCGGGGAAGGTGCGGACCGCGGCCGGGCTGGCCTGCGATCACTACCACCGCTTCCGCGAGGACTTCGATCTGGCCCGCGACCTGGGCCACCGGGCGCACCGCTTCTCGCTGGAGTGGAGCCGCATCGAGCCGCGCAACGGCGAGTTCTCGGAGGAGGCCCTCGAGCACTATCACGAGGTGATCGAGGCGCTGCACGAGCGCGGCCTCGAGCCGGTGGTCACGCTGCTCCACTACACCATCCCGCGCTGGCTGGCCGAGCACGGCGGCTGGGAGCACGCGGGGATGGAGCGCCACTTCGTGCGCTACGTGCGGCGCGTGGTGGGAGTGTACGGCGACCGGGTGCGCTGGTGGATCACGCTCAACGAGCCGGTGGTCCAGGTGTTCAAGGGCTGGCTGATCGGCCAGTGGCCGCCCGGACGCGTCGGCGACTACCCGCGCGCGCTCCAGGTGATACGTCGCATGCTGCGCGCCCATGTGCTGGCCTACCACGCGATCCACGAGCAACGGCGCGACGCGATGGTGAGCATCGCCAAACACTGCCTGGCGCTCACCCCCAACCAACCGCACAACCCCTTCGACGTCGTCTCGACCCGCACCCGCGACTTCCTGTTCAACAACCTGTTCATCGAGGCGCTGCACACCGGGCGGCTCACGCTTCCCGGCAGGTTCTTCGAGCGGCTGCCGTTCGGGCACGCGCTGGATTTCATCGGCATCAACTACTACACCCGGGACTTCGTGCGAAATACCGGGTACAACCTGCCGGGGCTGGTGGGCGCCTCGGGGACGCTCGAGAACGAGCGCAAGGTCGGCAAGCGCAACGATCTGGGGTGGGAGGTCTACCCGGAGGGGCTGCGCTACTTCCTGCACACCTTCCGGCGCTACCGGCTGCCGCTCCTCATCACCGAGAACGGCACCCCGGCGACCGACGAGGACGATCGCTGGGGCTTCATCTACCTCCACCTGTGGGAGGTGATGCGAGCGATGTCGGCCGGGACCCCGGTGATCGGCTACCTCTACTGGTCGCTGCTCGACAACTACGAATGGGCCGACGGCTACGCGCCGCGCTTCGGGCTGATCGGGGTCAACTTCGCGACCCAGGCCCGGATCGTGCGGCCCAGCGCGCGCTGGCTCGCCGAGCTCATCGAGAAACGCTCGCTGTGAGGGTGCGCCCCGTCACCGCGTGCCCATTCCCCCGGTGCGCGCCACTGCGCTAGACTGGCGCGTCCCGTTCACCGATCGTCCCCGTCCCGGCGCCCGTCCCACGCGCCACGCCGCGAGGAACCCGTGCTGAAGCCCCTGACCCTCCCCGTCCGCTTGCTGCTGCTGTCCCTGCTCGTCGCCACGCCCGCGCTGGCCGCGCGCTCCAAGTCCGCGGCCGGCGCCGACACCTCGGAGTCGAAGAAGCCCAAGACCTTCTCCGACCTGTTCGAGGGGCTCCAGTTCCGCTGCATCGGTCCCTATCGCGCCGGGCGCGTGACCGCGGTGTGCGGGGTGCGCGGCGAGCCGGCAACGTTCTGGTTCGGCGCCACCGGGGGCGGGGTGTGGAAGACCACCGACGCCGGATCGAACTGGGAGAACATGGCCGACAAGTTCTTCAAGACCGGATCGGTGGGGGCGATCGCGGTCTCCGAGTCGGACCACAACGTGGTGGTAGTGGGGACGGGCGAGTCGCCGATTCGCGGCAACGTCTCGTTCGGGGACGGGATCTACCGCAGCACCGACGGCGGCGTGACCTGGAGCAACGTGGGACTCAAGGACGCCGGCCAGATCGCGCGGGTCCGCATTCACCCCACCAATCCCGATCTGATCTACGCCGCGGTCCAGGGGCACGCGTGGGGCCCGAACCCGACGCGCGGCGTGTATCGCACCAGCGACGGCGGCAAGACCTGGAAGCGCGTGCTGACCGTGAACGACAGCACCGGGTGCTGCGATCTGTCGATGGATCCCAACAACCCGCGCATCCTCTACGCCGCGATGTGGCAGGCGGAGCGGCGGGCCTGGGACTTCACCAGCGGCGGCCGCGGCAGCGGCCTGTGGCGCTCGCTCGACGGCGGCGACACCTGGAAGAAGATGACCGAGGGCCTGCCCGACGGGGTCATGGGGCGCATCGGCGTGGCGGCCTCGGGCGCCAGGCCCGGGCTGGTGTGGGCAATCGTCGAGGCGAAGAAGGGCGGGCTCTACCGCAGCGACGATCACGGCGACAAGTGGACCTGGGTCAACGACGACCATTTCATCCGCGAGCGCCCCTGGTACTACACGTGGGTGATCGCCGATCCGAAGAACGCCGACCGGCTGTGGCTCCCCAACCTCAGGCTCTACGTCTCGAGCGATGGCGGCCGCTCGTTCACCGGACTGCGGGCGATCTGGGACCACCACGACCTGTGGATCGACCCCGACGATCCCGAGCGCATGATCCTGGGCGCCGACGGCGGTGCGGCGGTGACCCTGAACGGCGCGCGCACCTGGTCGTCGATCCACAACCAGCCCACCGCGCAGTTCTACCGCGTCACCACCGACAACCGCTTCCCCTACTGGGTGTACGGCGCCCAGCAGGACAACTCGAGCGTCGCGGTGCCGAGTGCCGCGAAGGGCGGCGGCATCGGCGAGACCGACTGGCATCCCGTGGGGGGCGGTGAGAGCGGATGGATCGCGGTCGATCCCGCCAATCCCGACCTGCTCTACGGCGGCGGTTACGGCGGCTCGATCACCCGCTACGACCACCGGCTCAAGGAGGAGCGGGAGGTGACCCCCTGGCCGCAGCTCGCCAGCGGGCACGCCACCAGCGACCTCAAGTACCGCTTCCAGTGGAACGCCCCGATCGTCATCTCGCGCTGGGACTCGACGGTGGTCTACCACGCCGCGCAGCTCCTGCTGCGCAGCCGCGACCAGGGGCAGACCTGGGAGGAGGTGAGCCCCGACCTGACCCGCAATGACAAGTCCAAGCAGGGGCTGTCGGGCGGCCCGATCACCCGCGACATCACCGGGGTCGAGGTCTACGGGACCATCTTCACGCTCGCCGAGTCGCCGCTCGAGCGCGGCGTGATGTGGGCCGGCACCGACGACGGCCGGGTCCAGATCACGCGCGACGAGTGCGCCCACTGGCAGGAGGTGACCCCCAAGGGGCTGCCGACCTGGGCGCGCATCAACTCGATCGACGCCTCGCCCCATCAGAAGGGCGCGGCCTACGTCGCCGCCACCATGTACCAGTTCGACGACAACCGCCCCTACCTCTACAAGACCACCGACTACGGCAAGACCTGGACGCGGATCGTGAACGGCATTCCGGACGGCGCGTTCACGCGCGTGGTGCGCGAGGATCCCGACAAGCGCGGCCTGCTCTACGCCGGCACCGAGACCGGGCTCTACGTGTCGCTCGACGACGGCGGCAGCTGGCAGGCATTCCAGCGCAACCTGCCCGCCACCCCGGTCACCGACCTCATGATCAAGAACGGCGATCTGGTGATCGCGACCCAGGGGCGCTCGTTCTGGATCCTCGACGACCTCACCCCGCTGCGGCGCTACAGCCCCGCCCTCGCCTCCCAGCGCTTCCACCTGTTTCCGCCCCGGCCCGCCTACCGCACCCCGTTCGGGGGCGGCGGCGGCGATGGGGACGAGGGGCCCCGCAACGTGGGCAAGAACCCGCCCGACGGCGTGATCGTCGACTACTGGCTCAAGGACAAGCCGGGCGAGAAGGAGCTGGTGACGATCCAGATCTTCTCCGGCGATTCGCTGATCCGCTCGTTCACGAGCCAGAAGCCCGCCAAGCCCGCCGACCTCAAGGAGCAGGCGGAGCGCGCCGAGCGCGATCGCGACAAGGACAAGCCGCTCGAGCCCAAAGCCGGCCTCAACCGTTTCGTGTGGGACATGCGCATCGTCAAGCCCACGCTGGTGCCGCGCGCGGTGTTCAACGAGGGCGACAAGGCGCCCCCCAAAGTGGGCGCCGGCACCTACAAGGTGCGGCTCACGTTCGGCGACCGCTCGGACTCGGCGGCGATCGAGGTGCGCCCGCTGCCCGGCGGCCACGCCAGTCCCGAGGACCTGCGCGCCCAGTTCGAGCTGCTGAGCGCGATCCGCGACCGGCTGTCGGAGGCCCATGTCGCGGTGATGACGATCCGCGACGTCAAGGCGCAGGCCACCGAGCTGGGTGACCGCGCGGTCCGGCTCGGCATGGGCGACGGGCTCAAGACCAAAGCCAAGGCGCTGGGCGACAAGCTGACCGCGATCGAGATGAAGCTCATCAACCCCGACATCAAGGGGCTGGAGGACGATCTCAACTACCCGCCGCGCCTCGACCACGACCTCACCTTCCTCGCCGGCGTGGTGGGGAGCGCCGACCGCGCGCCGACCGCCTCGTCGCGGAAGATGTACGACGACCTGGCGCAGCGGCTGGGCGCGATCCGCGCCGAGCTCAAGGGCGTGCTCGACGGCGACCTCGCCGATTTCAACCGGGCGGTCCAGACCGCCGGCGTGCCGCCGGTCGCGGCGTCGCCGAAGATCGAGCGCTGAGGTGGACGGCTGGACCCTCGACGGCACGATCGCGCTGCTGGAGCGCACGCCGGCGACCCTCGCCGCGCTGCTCGGCGGGCTGCCGGACGAGTGGACGCGCGCCCGGGAGGGGCCGGAGACGTTCAGCCCCTACGACGTCGTGGGGCACCTGATCCACGGCGAGAAGACCGACTGGATGGTGCGGGCGCGCATCATCCTCGAGCACGGCGAGGCGCGGTCCTTCGACCGCTACGATCGCTTCGCCCAGTCCCGCGACAGCGCCGGGAAGCCGCTCGCGGCGCTGCTCACCGAGTTCGCCGCCCGGCGCCGCGACAACCTCATGGCGCTGCGCGGGCTCAATCTCGGCCCCGCCGAGCTCGAGCGGCGCGGCACCCACCCGGTGCTGGGGGTGGTGACGCTGCGCCAGCTGCTCGCCACCTGGGCGGCCCACGACCTCACCCATCTCCACCAGATCGCGCGCGTCATGGCGTTTCAGGTGCGCGAGGAAGTCGGGCCGTGGGTGCGCTTCCTGGGCGTCATGCGCTGCCAGGGCCACAGCGACTGAGGCCGCGTCGCCCGCGCCGTCAGACGAAGCGCAGTCCGAGACGCCGGAACTCGACCCAGTCCTGCCGCGTCGGCAGGCTGTGATAGCCGGGCGGCAGCGCGTGGGGCACTCGCACGCGCTCGCCGGTCGGAAGCAGCGCCAGGCTCCGCATCACCATCTCCGGCGCATCTCCGAAGATCCGGCGGTACCAGTCGTAGACGCTCGCTCCAGGGTCCGCGTCGTAGCGCTTCTGGAGGATGATCTCGCCGGCGTCGAGCCGGGCCGCGACCTTGTGGATCGTCGCCCCGACCGGGGCACCTTCCATGAGCGTCCAGAACACCGGGAACAGGCCGCGGCTGAAGGGGAGGAGCGACGAGTGCTTGTTGAGGAAGCACTCCCGCACCGTTCCGAGCACCCGCTCGCCCATGATGTGGCCGATGAAGATGAGACCGACGTCCACCTGGTTGTGCTCGAGCCAGTCGCACACCTCGGGATCGTTCGGATTCCGGAAGCGCCGGAACGGTACGCCGCGCGCCGTGCACAGCCCGGCGAAGGTGAACGCGGGCTCGCGGCGGTCAACCCATCTCAGGAGCAGCGCGGCGCGGTGGGAGAGACTGCGCCGGGCGAGCCCCAGCACCACGCCGGGGCCG
>Ga0318534_10000863_pt1 | contig 11168 bp, 14 predicted proteins | sample GRESIP117b4f26_FD_202502 | JGI IMG/M metagenome (GOLD analysis project Ga0318534, IMG submission 202502) | Tropical soil microbial communities from Luquillo Experimental Forest, Puerto Rico - GRE.SIPMG.117b4f26 | ecosystem: Environmental > Terrestrial > Soil > Tropical forest > Bulk soil...
TTCTAGACGAATCGAGCGCGGGTATTTCGGCGGCGGCCTTTTGAGTCGAGACGGAGCAGCCCATGCGCGTCGCACTGATCGTTGTTGCGATCGTGATGGTGGCCACGCCATCGCATGCGTCGAAATCCTGTATGACCATGGCCGAGGCGCGCCAGCAATTCCGCACGTCTCACCTTTATTGGCATGGCGCGGGCCATTGCTGGGATGCCAACGCGCCCCTGCATGGCATTGTTCGTCACGTCAGGCCAAGGAGCCCCGAACAGGCCGAGCAGGACAATCAGCAACAAAAAAATCCAGCGCCGATGTGGCGCGACGCCCTGTCGGAGATGCTGCCGGATGACGGCGCCGCGCAGGTGTCAGTGCCGCAGATATTTCCGCAATCGTCCTGGACCTATGACGAGAGCGAGGCACCTTCGGCACGGATGAGGTGGCTCGACCGCTGGGTGGATGTCATACAGGTCACCCCGCCAATCCTGGCAAGCGGCAAGGTGGAGCCGGCTTACTCCTTTCCTGCCGAAGGGCGCAGAGTGGACCCCCTGGTCACGCCCACCCGCATTCTGATGGCATTCCTCGCGCTTGCCATGATGCTTGCGATCATCGAGCTGCTGCAAGGCACGAAGTTCGATCGGCGAAGGTAGTTCAGCCACAGGGCAAACCCGTAACCACACCGCTTTGCCGTGCGGAGCCGGCTTTTTCCGGCCGATGCGGTATTCGATTGGCATTGCAATCTCTGGAAATCTCGATTTACTGCGTAGATTACGCTCCCTTCAGGAGCCGGCGGTATTGCGAGGAGAACAATGAGCTCTAACGATCTCAGTTCACTGTCTTCAGGCGAACTTGCGCGCCGGATCGCCATCCTGCGCGACAATATCCGTCAGATCACCGAGCAGGCCACCTCACAATCTGGCGCCGCCGACGAGGAGCGCAACGCCGAGCGCATGTGGCGCCAGAACGAGGAGCTGGAAAATCTCCTCAAGGAGCAGGAGCGCCGCGAGGCCAAGTGAGTGCGGCGCCCTCGCCGAGTTCTATTTGAATCAGCCTGATAGGTTAGACAAAGCGAAGCTTCGTGTCCTGGACGCGGCGCAACCTCGTAGGGTGGGCAAAGCAAAGCGTGCCCACCGCCTTACCACGATAATGGTGGGCACGGCGCTCGCGCGCCTTTGCCCGCCCTACGGTCTGCTTTGTACCCTCTCGTTCTCGCAATGCGAATACAAGCACCGCGGGCGGGTCAAATCTCCAACTCGTCCGGCACGTGTCCGAACCGTCGAAGCACAGTGGTCTTGCTGTCGGGATAGCCGGTGCGAACGAACGCTACGGCGCCGGCATGGCCGAAGATCTGCCAAAAGCCCTTGGCGCGCTCGATCGCAGCCTGGGGGCTGGCGCATTTGAAGGGTTCGCCAGCAACCAGGCCTTGGTCGGTCCGGTCGATCGGCATTGCGATGAACTGGGCGATATCACCCATGGCGGGGTCTCCCTCTCAGCCCGGGAGACGAGCTTCCTCTCCACTCTACTTCTGGCGATCGAGTTTGGTAATTGTCTTCGTCTCGCCCACCTCAGTCGTCGAATAGTTCACGAGATCGCCGGCATGCACCTCGTCCAGTGACATGCCATCTTTTGCCCTGAACTCCTGGGCAGAGCCTGCGGTGTTGGCGCCGACGGTGCCGCTCTGTACTGGCTGGATCGAGACCGTGCGATTGATCCGGTCGATCTTGGTGACCATTCCCGTCAGTGCCTGATCGGCGAGAGCCGGAACGCTTGCGATGGCGAGCGCCGCAGCACCTACCAGCATGATCTTTGGAATTGTCATGGCGCAGTCCTTTCGGTCAACCGATGATACAGCATATTCAACGTTCAGCCTAAACAACGTTGGCGCGATGGTTCCGCTCGGGGAACATCTGCCTTTCTCCTTGTTGCTCCAACAGACGAATTTCTCCAGATGATTCAAGCTGATTTGGGTCGTCCAGTCCTTTCGAAAAAAAGAATTCGCTTGGAGAAATACCCAAATCAGGCGTTTTCTCCCCGCTGTCCCGCCCCCTCAGAGGGGCGTACGCGCGAATCGTCACGAAACGTGGGGCGGGATGCGGTGGACGCGGCAGCATCGCAAGACGATCGATGCTTTTCGCGGACGGCGAAGTCGTGTGGTTCTGGCACCCCTTGGCTGGTGCCAAGTTGGCGACGATGCTCTGCATCGCGCCGATGACGGTGACTAAGAAGTCATGGACACCGGGAAGAGCACGAAGCAAACCGTTAAAACCATTGCGCGGGGCAAGCCGGCGTGAACCGGTGAACCTGTGGTGATTAACTCGTATGCTTTTCATTCTGCATGCGAGGCTGCGGGTGCATTCGGGCATCCGGCTTTCCCTGCGCCCTCTCAAAACGAGGGACATCGCTTCCGCAAAGCTCGGGCGTCATCCGCGTCGCGAGAGTGCGGCTGCGTGTCCAGTCGGGTCAGCGTGGCATCGAGATACACGGTTGCAGGATTTCCTGAACTGACGCACAGTTCAATCAAGCTTAACCAGCGAGATCAGACGAGGGAGCACCCATGATCAAGGTCAGCGTTATGTACCCCAACAAGGAAGGCGCGCGCTTCGACCATCAATATTATCGCGACAAGCACATGCCGCTCGTGAAGACGCGCATGGGCGATGCCTGCAAGTATTACACCGTCGACAAAGGCCTTGCGGGCCGGCGCTCCCGCAACCTATGTGGGAATGTGCCACATCTTTTGCGACTCGGTCGAGGCGTTCCAGACCGGCTTCGGACCGCACGCCAAGGAGATCATGGCCGACATTCCAAACTATACCGACATAAGCCCGGTGATCCAGATCAGCGAGGTCGTTGTCGGTAGATGAGGTGTGGTTCCCCCAATCATCCAGCTTGACAGCACGCCTTCATGGGAGGAGCATTGTTGTGTCGCCATTGGCGACCGTATTCGTGATGCAATCGCAAACGCAGAGGAGGTTCAATGACGCCACCTCCGCAGAGAAAGCCGCCAAGTGCGGTGGTTCACGTTCGGGCCACGGCATAGCGGCAAACCCACGAACGACACGCCGGGCAAAGGTTTAGCGGGCCGCATCAGTAAGGCATGGCCCCTTACCTTCCCGGCGGTGTTTTTTTTGAGCCGTCCGATATCGCACGGAACTTTCCCGCCCTCAAACTTGCCGCCCGAGCGAGCCCTTCTCGCCGCATTTTCCCGGTATTGGGGGTTGCGCGGTGCCAAGAGGATTCACCCGGATATTCCAATGATGGTATTGCGATGATGCGAACGCGCACACTGGTTTTGCTTGGATTGTTGCTGATACCCTCAGTGGCACTCGCCGAAGAGCGGGCAACCGATGCTGCCCTCGGGGCGGTTTCGGGTGCTGTGGTGCTTGGGCCGATCGGCGCCGTGGCGGGCGCACTGGTCGGCTTTACAGCTGGACCGTCGATTTCGCATTCGTGGGGCCTTCATCGATCGGGCCATCAGGGTCAGTCGCGCAGGACCGCTAACCAGACCACGAACCAGGACGCCCACGCTTCCGCCGACGCTCAACCGGCGACGGGTAGTCAAACTCCCCGTCCGCAGGCCGCAGCAGCACCGCCTGCGCCGGCACGACCGACCTCCACTGCCAAGGCGTCCGCCGCGCTGCCGCCGGTGCAGACGCTGGAATAGGAGAAGGATGCGCGTCGCGAACGCGTGCTGCTTCGCGCATCATCGCGATCAGAGCTTATTGGCGCGGTACCGACGCGGGTGGACGCGGCGGCGATTGCGCCGGGAGGGTCGAGGGCGCAGTCTTGGCTGCGGCAGCGGAGCGCGATCGGCCGCGCGGTGTGCCATCGACGGATTCCAGGTATGACGTCAGCTCCCAAGCCGTGCTGGAGTTGGTGGCATAGTGCTCGCGCAGATACAGGAACAGCGTCAGGCTGATGCGACCCTTGGCGAGGCCGCGGGCGCTGTGGTGACAGGTCGCGCAGCTGTCGGCAAACAGCCTGGGGCCCGATTTGCCCTGATCGAGATTCTCGGCCCGCGCCGCGCCTGTTGCGATCATGGCGGTGACGCTAACGACGAGCAGGCCGCGCCCGAGCAGTGCGGCCAGCGTCCGGCTCGATGTTAACGGCATGCCGCAACCTTTCCCTGCTGCGACGTCATTGCCTTTGTTGTGTCAGCCAAGAAATCCACCTCTCACCGCGCCTCAAGGCCGGTATGGCGCCCAAGCCTGTCAAAAAGACGGCAAGCGCATGGCCAGCCCGCTCAGAAAGGTGGCTTCCTTCGTGCCCGCTGCGCCTTTGCCGCCTCCACCCACCACAACAGATCATCGACGAATCGAGGAAATGCATTTTCCAGCGCCTTGCCACCCTCGCCGATTGGCGAGCCTTCCACCGACAAGGTTTGCGAAATCGATCCCACCGCGATCGAACTCGATATCACCACCATCCCCATCTCCGACAGCGTGCCGTGCCAGGCGAGCGCGGCGCGGGCGCCGGCAAAACGGCCCGCCGAATAGCTCGCAATCGCCGCGGGACGCCAGAACCATTCTTCCAGGAAATGATCGGTGAGATTCTTCAACCCGGGCTGAACGCCCCAATTGTATTCCCCCGTGACGAATACGAAGCCGTCGGCGGTTCGTATTTTTTCCGCGAGTTCTTCCAGCGGCGCCGGTGCCTCGCCACGCCGGTATTCCTTGTACATCCGGTCCAGCATTGGCAGCCCGACCGCCCTGGCGTCGACCAGTTCGACATCCTCGCCGCGACCGCGCAACCCTTCGACGACGAAGTTTGCCAGGCGAATGCCCATGCGGTCGGAGCGGTAGGAACCGTAGAACACGAGGATGCGGTTGCTCATGGCAGCCACATTCTATCACGGGATCGCGTTCTCTTGACGGGCTTGCAGCAAAACGAAAGGAACTTCCGAACCACCACACTAGGCAACATCGGCCCGGGTGCTCTCCACCTCCTCCCTTGCGAGCGCATCAAGATCGACCAGTTGCGGATCGTCGTCGGCGGGATCGGCGGGAGCACCGCTGCCGTGGACGTGCATCAGTGTGTGCACGCGTCGGGCGTTCAAGTAATCCACATGCTGATGTCGGAGCGCAATCGGCAGCAATGCCTTCGGCAGCTCGACGACCACGAAGGCTGCCGCTCTGCGCAACTCGCTACCCTCGCGCCATCGCAGCGGATTGAGCGTGTAGATCAATTGGCGATCGATTTCGGCAGGCGGCAGACGTTCGGCTTCCATCGGTTGGTCGGGCGCACTGTTGACGTTACCGGCACGCGTGCGCACCGCAATGGTCCGTAGCTCCCAGCAAACCAGGTCAGTCGCGGAAAGGACCTCGCGACGCACGGCATCCACACTGGCCGCGAACCTCGTCGCCTCCGCGACAGCGACAGCGCTTTTTGTGACGGCCTCCACGAGCGCGGCGGCGCCGGCGCCAAAGGCCGGGGCTGCCTCCTCGATTGCCGCCGCCATCGCCTCGATCTGGTCCGCCATCAGCTTGCGGTCGCGTTGCGCCGTTGCGTCGATCAGGGCGCGTTCGGTCGCGCCGATCTGCTCGTCGAATTCCGCCAGCGCCGAGCGCAGCATCCGCACGCGCTCCTCGACCGCGCGCATCTTCGTCTCCGCGCGTTCAAGCTTGATATTGGAGGCGCCGGCTACCGCCAGCCGCCCGGCCACAGTTCGTTTCTCATCGAGTACGGATTCATCGATAGCCAACCGCCGGGCCAGCTTCTCGCGCGCGGCCTGCTTTTCCTTCAGCGCATTTTCGAAGCGCTCGACGGGGCCGAGCTCACGCTTGAAAAATCCCACAGCAACGCCCCTGCGGACCAGGATTGTCCGCCGAATCAGTGACCATGAATGGATCGGAATCTGCCCTGAAACTTGGATAACATTGCGGCTGAAACCGGCGCCTTCACAGATCATCGAGCAGCGGCGGATCGAACCAGTTGGTCAACGCCAGCCCACCGTCGACGACGATCGACGTACCGGTCACATAGGCCGATATCCGGTTGGACAACACCGCCAACGCCATCGGCGCGAGGTCCTCGCTGCGGCCGAGCCGACCAAGCGGAATGTGCTTGGCAAGCGAGGGATCGGCCACGAAGCCGCCGGCGGCGACCGCGCCGGGAACCAGCGCATTGACGCGGATGTTGAAGCGTCCAAGCGCTTTTGCCAGCTCCCTTACGAGCATAGCGAGAGCCGCTTTTGCCGAGCTGTAGTGCGGCAGGTTGCGCGGCGTGGCGGCGTGCAACGAGGTGAGCATCAGGAACGAGCCCGGCAGGTCGGCGGCGATCAGCTTTCGCGCGAGCGCCCGCGCAAGGTGAAAGCCGGCGTCGACGTTGACGGCGCGCATCCGCTCCCAGGTCTCTTCGCTCACCGCAAAAAGATGATCGGTCTCGTGGCGCGGCGGCGAGGCACTGTGCACGAAATGCGTGACCGGCCCGACCGCGGCTTCGGCCACAACGAGCAGACTGTCACGGGCGGTACGGCTGGCGAGATCGCCGACCCAGGGCACGCCAAGGTCCGGCCGAGCCGAGGTCTTCACCGCCGCTGAAACGGTATCCTCGCGCACGTCGGCGAACACCGTTCGCACGCCTTCGCCGACCAGAGCCTGAGCGATCGCGCGCCCAATACCGTTTCCTGCGCCGGTGACAATGGCTGCCTCGCCTACAGGGTCGAATGGAGGGCTCAAGAGACTCATGATCGTCGCGCTCCCGATGACGGAGATGTCTGCGCATGAAACTCAGTTTGAATCTCCGGCGCAAGGCGTCGTCCTGCCCCACCTGCCCGCTCGCGCGCATAACGTCGTGGGGCGTCGCTGGCACGGTGAGCCCGAACTTGCTTGCAAGCGCGCCGATCAGCTTTGATGCGGCCCCCGCATCATTTTCATGGCATCTTCGATGTGACGCCACTCCCTGGCCTCTTCGGCGTTGCCCTTGTTCTCGCAAGCCACGGCATTTTGCGCGGCCTGGGCAATGGCTCCATGGCCGTGCTTCTCGAGCATCTGCCGTGCGATCGAGTGAATCTTCATCTCAGATACCATGTCGTTCTCCCGATGTTCCCTCACCTTCGGAACCGCAACGACCGATAGCCGTCGAGACCTGCGGCCCGATGCAGGTTACGCAGAACCCGCTTTGGCGTTCCACTGCCTCCAGCACAATTTATGCTTTTCCTCCCACAAAGGGAGATGACCGGCGAAAAAAGAGGGCCCGGAGCAACCCGGGCCCTCCAAATGGTTGCGGTAACGCTGCGGGATCAGTCGTCATATTCCATCGAGATGTCCTTGCCGGTGTAGTCGGGCATGAGGGCTGCCGATACAAGGCTGATTACCGCGCAAGCCGCGATGTAGATGGCAATCGCATATCCCGACCTATAGGTCGCAAACAGGGCTGTCGCTATCAGCGGGGCCGGACCGCCGGCGATGACCGAAGCAAGCTGATAGCCAAGCGAAGCGCCGCTGTAACGCAGGCGCGGCGTAAAGGCCTCCGCGATCAAGGCCGCCTGCGGCCCATACATCATGTCGTGCGGGATCAAAGACAGCACGATTGCAATAAACACCAGCGAGGGGATCGCCGTGTCCACCATTCCGAAATACAGGAAGCCGAACAGGCCGCAGACTGCCGCACCGATCAGATACATCTTCCTCCGTCCGATGCGGTCTGAGATATGACCCGACAGCGGAATCGTGACGAACGAGACGCAGGAGGCAACCAGCACCGCGGTCAGGATCAGATTGCGCGACATGTGCAGCGTTTGGACCCCATAGGCAAATATGAACGCGGTGAAGATATAGAACGGCGCCTGCTCGGCCATGCGCAGCAACGCCGACAGGATGATCTGCTTCGGTTGTTTCCTGCAGACTTCGAGGATGGGCGCCTTCTCGACCTTGTTGTCTCTCAAGACCTGCTGGAAAACGGGTGTCTCCAGAATGCCGAGGCGGATCCACAAACCGACGCCCACCAGAACGATGGAGAGCGCAAACGGAATTCGCCAGCCCCAGGTGTAGAACTGGTCGCCCGACATCTGGCTGAATGCGAGAACGGCAAGGTTGGCCAGAAACAGACCGCATGGCACGCCGAATTGCGGCCAGGATGCCACCAGCCCTCGTTCGCCGTGGGTGCGCGACCATTCCATAGCCAGCAGCACCGATCCACCCCATTCGCCGCCGACACCGATGCCCTGTATCATCCGCAATATCGTCAGGAGGACCGCGCCCCAGATACCGATACTCGCGTAGGTAGGCACAAAAGCGATAAGGAAAGTCGCGATGCCCATGCACAGGAGGGTGGCGATCAGCGTCGCCTTTCGGCCGATACGGTCCCCATAGTGACCGAAGATCGCGGCCCCGATAGGGCGGCCGACGAAACCGATGAAATATGTACCGAAAGCAGCCATCGTTGCTGCGTACGGATCTTCGTTCGGAAAATAGAGCTTGCCGAAAACGAGGCCTGCCGCTGTGCCGTAGAGGAAGAAGTCGTACCACTCGATCGCCGTGCCGATGGTCGAGGCGACGATGGCTTTGCGCAGCTGCGCGTTGTGATCCGATGCAGACAAGTTCGCTTGTGTAACGATGGTAGCCATTAATGTCCCCTGAGTTGTCCCTTGATTGGTTGCTTCAATGCCCCTAATCGAGCCGCGATCGGCGGCTCCTTCGGCGGGATGCTACAACCTGCGAGGCCCGATCTGGAAGGCGCTTTTCGTCGAAGACCGATATTGCTGCACCGCAATTGGCCACTCCTATTCTGCCGCTTCGGCCTCGGTGCGGCGCCGATCCGCAAAAGCTTCTTCCTGCTCCTCCCCGGTGAGGTCCGCCTCTACGGCGAAGGCTGGCATGACCGAAACCGCTGCAAAACGCGCCCGCAAGAGCGTGGTAGCCAGCAGGAAATAGGCGCCAGCGGTCCACAAGGACTCCCAGTTCAGAAAGCCCTCATTGAAGATCATATAGATCGAAGCGGCCGCGAGCAGACCGGCGAACACGGTTTCGGCAACCGGGCGCGCGCCGGATCGTGCGTTGATAAGTCGCAGCAGCCAGAAGGGTACCACCGCCATCGTCAGGCCAGCGAAAGGGAAATCGCGCCAGCGCGCGTCAAACACGAAGCCCAGTGCCGTATCAGTCGCGATGAGGGTCGTTACAGCCAGCGTGCCCCCCAGGACTATGGTTGGAAACGAAAGATTCCTGGCTTCATGCGGGCCGATCAGTTCAAGGAAAGTAGGAAGTGGACGCTTCGACATCAACGCATTCACGCAGAGCATGGGTGCGGCCACCCCTGCCGCCAGCAACAGTCCCCGAACGAGCCACCCGCCCAGGCCATAGCTCTCGTAAAGCATGTCCTCTACGCTCAGTCCGAACAGAACCCCGCCGATGGTTGCGCAGCTCGCCACAGCGGCCCACGGCACCAGTCTCGACCAGGATCGCCGTCGCCTCAACGTCCAGAACGCCACGGCGAATACGGCAACACTCAAGGCAAGCCCGCTGCCCAGCTGAAGCTTCCAGAACGGATAGTTGCTGACGGCAATTCCAGGCGGGTATTTCAGCGTGCGATCATTGTCGAACAATCCCCAATAGCCGCCGACGGTTCCCTCCCACTCGCGCTTCCAGGGTTCGTCATAGGCTTCGAAGAAATTGACGAGAAAATTCTCCTGTTTTGCCCGATCGAGAATTTCGGCAACGAAGCGCGCCTGATTGACGAGGGACGGCAGCGCGCCGTCGCGCATCCGTCCTCGACTCGGCCAGCCTGTTTCACCTATCAGGATCTTCTTGCCGGGAAAGGCGAGCGCGATCTGCTTGCGAATGTCATCGACGTGTGTGGCCGCGGATTCGGCGCGGACCGGAAAATCCTCCCAATAGGGCAAAATGTGAATCGTGATGAAATCGACCTCGTCGGCGACCTCCCGATAGCGCAGCCAGAACTCCCACACATCGGCGTACCCTACCGATACAGTCACGCGTGCCTTCGCGGAACGAATGATCTGCCGGAGATCGGCGACGGTCATCTCCCCCCGCAGCAGAACTTCGCTGCCGACGATCAGCGCCGTGATCACATCGGGATATTTTTTGGTGAGCAATATCGCCGTGTCGACCAACTCAGTGTTCTTCCGCCGGTCACGTCCGATCCAAACACCGAGGATGACTTTCAATCCCGCCTTTGCGGCCAGTTCAGGTACCTTGTCGAGTCCATTGTCGACCGAATAGATGCGAACGCATCCCGATATCCGGGCAAGCCTGGCGAGGTCCTGCTCGATCTGCTCCGGCTTGATAATGAGTCCGTGGTCAAACGGCGTTTGATCGTCCCGAAACGGCGCATACGACACACAATCAAGTTTTATCGCCGGATCGCTCGAAAAATGCCCCAGCGCGATCGGCCTGGCCAACCACCACCAGACCGCCGCGATCGCTGTCAGGGAAACAATGAAAAATGCCAGCGGAACACCAGAGGCAACTGGCTTGCTTGTCCGGAAGACGCGTTGCTGATTTGTCAAGTGGTCCGCACGGGCATTGATATTTCAAAGGGCAGGATATTGACCTGTATCAAAAACAGGTGCGACAGGTAAAGTTCGGTTCGCTTCAAACTGCTCTAACTTGGACCCTAACAAGCGAAATAATGCCATTCAACCGACTTTCACGACGCCATTTTGCAACAATTGCGGGATGGTCAGCGCTTGGACTCTCGACCGGACTGGCCGAACCCGGTCACGTGGAGTTGAGCCGCGATGACGGCTCGGCGAACCGATCGCAAGTTTCCAGCTTCCCGGGCGACTTCCTGTGGGGGACCGCGACCTCGGCCTATCAGATCGAAGGCGCGGTCAGCGAAGACGGGCGAGGTTTATCGATTTGGGACCGATATGTTCGTACACCGGGAAAAATAGCCGACCGCAGCAGTGGCGACGTCGCGAGCGACAGTTATCACCTCTACAAGGAAGACGTTCGGCTCATGAAGGTGCTGGGCGCGAAAGCGTATCGATTTTCGATCGCCTGGCCCCGCGTCTTCCCGAAAGGGATCGGAACGCCCAACCCCAAGGGCCTCGACTACTACAATCGTCTCCTGGATGAATTGCTCGCGAACGACATCCAGCCGTTTGCGACCATGTACCATTGGGACCTGCCCCAGGCGCTCCAGGATCGTTTCGGCGGCTGGTTGTCCCGCGACAACTCCAAGGCATTCGCCGAGTATGCGGGCTACGTCGCCGAGCGCTT
>Ga0318534_10000865_pt1 | contig 11157 bp, 9 predicted proteins | sample GRESIP117b4f26_FD_202502 | JGI IMG/M metagenome (GOLD analysis project Ga0318534, IMG submission 202502) | Tropical soil microbial communities from Luquillo Experimental Forest, Puerto Rico - GRE.SIPMG.117b4f26 | ecosystem: Environmental > Terrestrial > Soil > Tropical forest > Bulk soil...
CCGGGGCCCACGGCGCCCCGCCCAGGAGACGCTCGAAGGCCCCTTCCAGCTCGGCGATCGGCACCCGCGCCTGGGTCATGGAGTCGCGGTCCCGAATGGTGACCTTTCCGTCCCCCGCTTCCCCCTGGCCGGGGTCCCCCACCGTCTGGACGTCCACGGTGACGCAGTAGGGCGTTCCCACCTCGTCCTGACGCCGATAGAGGCGGCCGATCGCGGCGGTGTCGTCGTAGGCCGACACCCAGCGTCGTGCGAGTCGATCGCGGACTTCCCAGGCGCGCGCCACGATGTCGTCGCGCTTCCGGAGGAGCGGCAGGACCGCGATCTTGACCGGCGCGATCTCCGGGTGGAACCGGAGGACCACGCGCTTCTCTCCGCGGACCTCCTCGGTGTGATAGGCGTCGGCGAGGAACGCCAGGAGTGTCCGATCGACGCCGGCGGCCGGCTCCACGACAAAGGGCACGACGTGCGTCTTGCGCTCGTCGTCAAAGTACGTCAGGGCATGGCCACTCACCTCGGCATGGCGCTTGAGGTCGTAGTCCGTCCGGTTGGCGATGCCCTCGAGCTCGCTCCAACCGATGGAGAAGCGGTACTCGATGTCCACCGTCCGCTTGGAGTAGTGGGCCAGCTCCTCCTTAGCGTGCTCCCGAAGCCGGAGGTTGTCGGCGCGGATCCCGTAGCGGAGGTACCAGCCCAGGCGGGCGTTGATCCAGTGCTGGTGCCACCACTCGTCGGCCGGGCGGCCGTCGATCGTCTCGAGGGGATTGACGAAGAACTCCAGCTCCATCTGCTCGAACTCGCGCGTCCGGAAGATGAAGTTCCCCGGCGTGATCTCGTTGCGGAACGACCGGCCGATCTGGGCGATCCCGAAGGGAAGCTTCCGCCGCGTCGACTGCAGCACGTTCTCGAAGTTGACGAACATCCCCTGGGCGGTCTCGGGGCGGAGATAGGTGGCGGCGGCGGCCTCCTCGACCGGTCCCAGGAAGGTCTTGAGCATCATGTTGAACTGGCGGGGCTCGGTCAGCTCTCCCCGGCCGCACTCTGGACAGAGCGTCCGCCGAGCGCCGCAGTGCCGACAGGCTGCACCGGCCGGGATCTCGAACGGGCTGTCCTTCTTCGCCGGGCAGTAGTGGAGCCACGGTCGCTCGTCGAGGTGGTCGGCCCGGAAGCGCCGCTTGCAGGCCTTGCAGTCGACCATGGGATCGCTGAAGCGCTCCAAGTGGCCGCTCGCCTCCCACACCCGGGGGTGCATCAGGACCGCAGCCTCGAGGCCGACGACGTCCCGGCGCAGGCGGACCACGTCCCGCCACCAGAGATGCCTGATGTTCCGCCGCATCTCGACGCCGAGCGGACCATAGTCCCACGCCGACCCGAGGCCACCGTAGATCTCGCTCGACTGGAAGACGAAGCCCCGGCGCTTGCACAGGGAGACGAGGGTGTCCATGTCGACCATAGGTGACGAGCCTACCACAGCGACGCTCGGCCTCTCCGGAAGGAGCCGATCGATCGGACGACGTCCCTGGCGCTAGCCTCCCTTGGGCGACCAGGGCAGAAGCCAGCGGTGGAGGTACTTGAAGGTCTGGTCGGTGACGAGACCGAGGAGCCCGATCACCATGATGCCAACGAAGATCCGGTCCGTGAAGAGACCGCGCATGGAGTTGAGGATCATGTACCCGAGGCCTCGGTTGGCCGCCACCAGCTCGGCCACGACCAGGTACGTCCAGGCCCAGCCCATCGTGATGCGGAGCGCGTCCATCACACCGGGAACCGTGGCCGGGATGAGGACCCGCGAGACCACCTGCCCGCGCGTGGCGCCGAGGGTGTAGGACACGTCGAGGAGGTCCCGGGAGACGTGGGCAGAGACGTCGGCGATGAGGATGATCTGCTGGAAGAAGGTCCCGATGAAGATGACGGCCACGCGGGCTTCGTAGTCGATTCCCACCCAGAGGATGAGGAGGGGGATCATCGCGCTGACCGGCAGATAGCGGACGAAGTCGACCACCGGCTCCACCAGCGCCTCGACGAGGGCGAAGGAGCCCATCAGGATGCCGAGCGGCACCGCCAGGACGGAGGCGAGGGCAAACCCCATGAAGATCACGAAGCAGGAGGCGCGGGCGTGGATCCACAGATCCCCGTCGAGGGTCAGCTTCACGGCCGCGCGCAAGACCTCGTCGGGCGCGGGGAGGAACTCCGGCCGGACCAACCCCCCATAGGCGAGCAGACACCAGCCGCCGAAGAGGGCAACGACGGTGAGGCTACTGGCGGCGAGATAGATCCCGGTCGGAATGGGCTCCTTCGGTCGGAGCCAGCGGGCCAGGCTCACCGGGGTCCCGCCGGGAGAGCGCGGCCGGCGAGGCGTCCCGGGCCGCTCGGAGCCCGGGACGCGACGCCCGCCCTCAACGCCGGAGCCGCTTGTCGGCTGGAGGACCCGCTTACTTGATGAAGGAGTAGTTGATCAGCTCCTTGGGGGTCGCCTTCACCTGGAGCTTGTCGAACCCGCCCCAGATGTCGAGGGAGTTCTGGACGACCCTGGTGAGATCGCCTGGCTTGGCTGCCGTCCCGAAGAACTTCTTGTTGCCCGCCTGGTCGTAGAACTTGACGCCCTGCAGGACCTCGGCGAAGACCTTGGGATCCTTCAGCCAGTCGCCGACGCCGGCGGCCATGATCTTGTTGGCCTCGTCGGGGTTCGTCTCCCAGAACGCGACCGCCTTGTTCCAGGCGTTCACCACGCCTTGGATCTCCCGAGCGCGCTTCTGGATCACCGTGCGGGGGAAGATCAGAACGTCGGTGATGAGGCCCGGGGTCTGGGAAGAGTCGATCAAGATCTTGCCGTGGGGCGCCGCCTTCCCCTTGGAGAGCCAGGGCTCCCAGGTCACCGCCGCGTCCACCTTCTCAGCCACGAAGGCCGCCCCGGCGTCGCCCTGCTTCATGTTCACGACCTCGATGTCCTTCTGGGTCATCCCGTTCTCCTTGAGCACCACGTTCAGGAAGAACTGGGAGACCGAGCCCTCGTTGACGGCGACCTTCTTGCCCTTGAGGTCCTTGATCGACTGGATCTCCTTGCGGGCCACGATGCCGTCGCCGCCCGCGGAATCGTCCAGCGCCAGCACGTATTGGTACTCGTTCCCCTTCTTCAGATAGAGGACCATGGTGTCGATGGTCGAGACCACGCCGTCCAGCCGGCCGGCAGCCATGGCGAAGAACCCTTCCTTCGGGTCCTCGATGTTCACCAGGTCGACGTCGACCTTCTCCTCCTTGAAGAAGCCTTTCTCCTTGGCGACGAACAGCGGGCCGTAGCCCACCCAGATCGAGTAGCGGATCTTGAGTGGCTCCGCCGCCGCTTCCCGGTCGACCAGGGCGCTGGCCATGAGGACGCCCATCAGAACGACGACGCCGAGTGCGACTCCCGTGATTTTTCGCATTCGCATCCCAGCCCTCCTCTTCCGCATGCCGGAACCGGACCCCCCGGAACCGGACCTACTGTGGTGGTCGCCTCGTTCCCGGGAGCTCAGCGGGCCGACGAGCCGAGCCGGCTGACTGCCCCCACGGCGTCCGAGCCACGGACGCTGCCACGACCGCCGCGGACACCGAACGTCTGGCGGGCGTGGCGCAGGCCCTCCATGAGGGCCGCGATCTCGTTCGACGTCGTGTGAAGCCCGAAGCTCGCCCGGACCGTTCCCGCCACCCCGAGGCGTCGCATGAGGGGCTGGGCGCAGTGATGACCCGCCCGCACCGCGATGCCCTCCGCGTCGAGGGCAGCGGCCAGGTCGTGCGGATGCACGCCGGGCAGGTTGAAGGAGAGGACGCCGACCCGCGCCTCTGGGCGTGGCGGGCCGTGCCGCTGCAATTCCTCGACCTCGGTCAGCCGCTCGAGGGCCTCGGTGGTGAGGGCGTGGTCGTGAGCCGCGATCGCCTCCCGCCCGATCGCCTCGACGTACTCGATCGCGGCCCCCAGGCCGACGGCATCCGCGATGGGCGGTGTTCCGGGCTCGAAGCGCCACGGCAGGTCGTTCCAGGTGACGCGGTCGAGCCAGACCTCCCGGATGATCTCGCTCCCTCCGATGGCCGGCTCGAGGGACTCGAGCACCTCCCGCCGGCCGTATAGAACGCCGATCCCCGTGGGCGCTCCGATCTTGTGCCCGGAAAAGGCGTAGAAATCGACGCCGAGGGAGGCGACGTCGACTGGCAGGTGCGGCGCCGCCTGGGCCCCGTCCACCAGAACCCGCGCCCCTGCCGCCTGGGCCCGCTCCACGATGTCGGCGACCGGGTTTACCGTCCCGAGGACGTTGGACACGTGGGTCAGGGTCACCAGCCGGGTCCGTCGACCGAGCAGCCGGTCCAAGGCGCCGAGGTCCAGCCGGCCCTCCTCGTCGAAGGGCACGTAGCGCAGGAGCAGCCCGCGCTCCCGGGCGAGGAGGATCCACGGCACCAGGTTCGAGTGGTGCTCCATCTCGGTGAGGAGGATCTCGTCGCCTTCCACGAGGGCCCGCCGCGCCCAGGTGAGGGCAACCAGGTTGATCGACTCGGTTGTGCCTCGGGTGAAGACGATCTCCTCGCGGAAGCGGGCGCCCAGGAAGGCTCGCGTGCGATCCCGGGCCTGCTCGTAGAGCTCCGTCGCCTCCTCCCCGAGCGTGTGGATCGAGCGGTGGACGTTCGCATTGGAGCGCTCGTAGAAGCCCCGCACGGCGTCGAGGACGGGCCGCGGCTTCTGGGCGGTCGCGGCCGTGTCGAGGTAGACGAGCGGGCGCCCCCCGATCGTGCGCGCCAGGATGGGGAAGTCCGGGCGAAGGCGCTCGCCCAGGGTCACCGGGGCTTCCCCGCGAGGCACCGGCTGTCGGCTTCCGACCCCGGCTCACCGGATCCCGAGAGCCGGGCGAGCGCGCCACGCAGCACGGTCAGCGGCAGGGTCACGCAGCCCAGGCGCGAGCTACGGATCGTCGTCCGAAGCGCGCCGAGGATGTCCTCCTGCCCGATCCGCCCGGCCTCCCGCGCGGTGCGCCCTTCCGCCATCTCGGCCAGGAGGTCCGCCGACGCGATGGCGATCGCGCAGGCGTCGCCCTGGAAGCGCACCTCCGCTAAGGAGCCGCCCGCCTCGCCGCCGAGCCGAAGCTCCACCCGCAGGCGATCGCCGCAAAGCGGATTGACGTCCTCGTGGCTCGCGTCTGGCGCGGTCAGCGCCCCGAAGTGCCGAGGGTGGCGGAACCGATCGAGGACGACGTCGCCGTACAAGGCCGTCACGGCGAAAACCCTAACATGAGGATACTTGCGAGCCAATCCATGAGATCGGCTCTCAGTCTCCGACCGCCCCGCGCTCCTGGCCGGCCCGATAGGGCGGGAACCGGAAGGCCATCTCCCGTGACAGCAGTCCACCGTGCCCCAAGGCCGCCAGCTCGGCGGGGCCGATGGTCTCGCCAGCCAGCATCCGGGGAAGCAGGAGATCGAAGAGGGTGGCCTGAGAGAACATGCCGCAGGACGGCATCCCCAGCACCGCCGTCCCGGCGACCTCGGCCAGCCACAGCAGGCTTCCGGGGTGCGCCGGCACGCCCCGGCGAATGAACCGCCCGCCGAGCCGTTCCACGGCGTCGAAGGTGGGGTCGAGTGGGTCCAGGGCATTGGCGCCCGCCGCGACCACGATCTCGGCGCCGAGGGTGATCGCGGCTTCCAGCTCCCGTGCGAGCACACCGGCGTCCGGCGGGGCGAAGACCAGCCGTCCCAGCGAGGTGCCGAGCCAGCCGAGCTTCTCTCGCAGGACGCGCTCGAACCGGCTCCGCGCCCGTGAATCGAGATTCTCCGGCCCGACCGCCGCCACCGGCCGCGAGCGGAAGGGTCGCACCGCCGCGACGCCGCCCTGCCCGACCAACGCTTCCGCGTCCCGGACAGTGGCCTCCGGTATGACCAGGGGCGTCACCTTGGCCCGGGTGACCACGTCCCCCGTGTCCACGACCTGGCCGTCGAACAGCGTGTAGACCGAGATCCCGTCCAGGGCGTTCACCCTGGCCAGGACGTCGACCGCCACGCGGAGAAGCCCTCGGCCCTCCGAGACGAGCGCCCACTGGCCGCCCGCCGACTCGCGCACCTCTACCCCGTCGCCGGCCACCGCCCGGGCGACGCGCTCGCCCGCTGGATCCTCGTGGAGATCCCCGGGCTCGATCTCGATGAAGTGCGTCTCGCCCCGAACCGTCGCCACGACTCGGTCAGCGGCCTCGCGGTCGAGTCGCGCGCCCTTCCGGACCACGAGACGCCCCTGCCCGTCGCGCACGTCGTGGCTCGGGAGCCAGCCGACCAGCCGCTCGGCGCCGACCGCGGCCGGCACCACGGCGTGGGCCTTCACGACGACCCCTTGCTCACCACCAGGGGTCGGCCGGATCCGCCGTAGCGCGTCGCGACGATCTCGGCGAGGATGGCCAGGGCGATCTCGGGCGCAGTCTTGGCGCCCAGGTCGAGCCCGATCGGAACGCGCACCCGCGCCAGGGCCGACTCGTCCACGCCCTCCTGGCGGAGAAGACGCATGATGCCCTCGCCTCGGCGCCGGCTGCCGAGGAGGCCGATGTAGCCGGCCGGGCTCCCGAGCGCATGGCGCAGCACGGGCAGGTCGTACTTGTAGTCGTGGGCGACCAGGACCAGCGCAGTCGAGGAGAGAAGCGTCGTCTTGCCTACGATCTCGGACGGGATCCCGACGATCAGCTCGTCCGCGTCGGGGAAGCGCTCGCGCGTAGCCAGCCGGGGCCGCCCGTCCACGACCACGGTCCGGAACCCGACCGTCCGGGCAAGAGTGACGAGCGGCATGGCGACGTGCCCCGCGCCGACGGTCAGGAGGGTCGGGGGCGGACCATGGACCTCGAGGAAGCAGCGCACGGTCCGACCTTCCGGCCCCAGCGCCACGGTCCGGGACAGCCCCGTGGCCAGCGCCTCGGGGGCGAGCCCCGCCGCGGCCGCGTCGAGGGCGACGTCGCCCAGCGATCCCACCCGGCGCCCGTCGTCGAGCAGCAGGAGCTTCACCCCCGCCGACGGCGGGTCCATGCGGGTAGCGATCACGCCGGCTCGGCCCCGGGCCACGTGAGCGCGCAGCGCTTCGTACAGAGGAAGCGCGGTATCGGCTCCCGCGTACTCGCCGAGGGCCACCGGCTCGACGAAGACCTCGATCGTGCCGCCGCAGGTCAGGCCGATCTCCCAGGCGTCCTCGTCGCCCAGGGACAGCTCAAGGAGCTTCGGCTCGCGGGCGGCCAGGACGTCCTCGGCCTGGGCCATGACCTCGGCGTCGACGCACCCGCCGATCGTCACGGAGCCGAGGACGCGGCCCCCCTCCCCGACCCACATCTGCGCCCCTTCCTTGCGGGGCGTCGTCCCGTGGGTAGACACCAGGGTGGCGAGGGCGGCGCGACCCTCGACGCGGCGAAGGGCGTCGATCTGCTCGAACAGCTCGCTCACGGCTTCATTGTAGCAGGGGCATGGCGATGCTCCCGGGCCGGCGCCCGCTCTGCCGGGCCGCTCAGGGCCGGAGGTGGCGCGCCAGCGAGCGGAGCGAGTCGAGATTGTGTGCGGGGAGGAATAGGTCGACGTGGGGCAGCGCGGCCATCATCCCCTGGGTCAACGGCTGATAGTCCGGGCTCCCGAGAAGCGGATTGAGCCAGATCACCTTGCCGGCCCGCCGTCGCATCTTGATCAGGGCCTCGGCCAGCATGGTGGGATCACCGGTGTCCCAGCCGTCGGAGAGCACGATCACCACCGTGTCCCGGTCGAGGAGCCCGCGCCAGCTGACCACGAAGTCGCGCAGACTCTCGCCGATCTTCGTCCCGCCGGACCACTCGCGGACGTCGCCCAGACGGGCCAGCGCCGCCCGGTAGGACGCCCCGCGCAGCTCCTCGGTGATCCGCTTGAGGCGCGTCGAGAACACGAAGGTCTCCATCCGACCGAGCTGGTTCTGGAGGGCGAAGAGGAACTGGACCAGTAAGCGGCTGTAGAGGTCCATCGACCCCGACACGTCGCAGAGCACCACCAGCTTAGTCTTGAGGATCCGCCGCTCGCGACGGGCCAGCTCCACCAGCTCTCCACGGGTGAGGCCCCACCGCACGGTGCGGCGCAGATCGACCCGGCCCCGTCGGCGCGAGGGGTGCAGACGGCGGCTCCGCCGCGTCGCCAGTCGCCGGGCGATCTGGATGGCCAGTCGCTCCGCCTCCGCCAGCTCGGCCGACTCGAAGGTCGAGAAGTCCTTCCCCATGACGGCGTCCAAGTCGGAGACGCCGGGCAAGCCGACCGGCTCTCCCTCGCCATCGCCGGCGTCGGCCCACTGGGCGAACTCGAGGTCGGCGTCCTTGGCCTTCGGGAAGCCCGCCTCGAGGGGACCCGGCGGCGCCTCGCCGTCGCCGGGGACGGCGTCAACCGGAACGGATGGCTGGCCGAGCCCGCCCCAGAAGGCGTCGAACGCGGCGTCGAAGGTGGCGAAGTCCTCGGGACGCGAGGCCAGGACGGTCCGCAGGGTGCGATGCACCTCGGCGCGGTCGCCGAGGTCGACGGCCTCCAGAGCCCGGAGCGCATCCCGGCTCTCAGCCGCGGTCACCAGGAGCCCACGGGCGCGGATGAAGCGGCAGAAGCGGACGGTCACGGAGACGAGATCGGAGGCGAGCGGAGGAACCGCGGCCACGTCTGAGGAACCCGCGACGAGGAGCTCCCGACCGACTCGGGGCTAGCTCTCCAGCAGCTCCGAGAACCGCCCGCTCTGGAGGTCCGCCTCGACGCGCTTCACGTCGTCGACCTCCTTCAGGACGCAGCCGAGCGTCTCCCGGACCAGCTCGGCGTCGAGGTGGTCGGCATGGAGCGTCGCCAGGGCCGCCGCCCAGTCGAGCGTCTCCGCCACCCCGGGCACTTTCAGGAGCTGGCGCCGCCTGACGTTCTGCATGACCCGGGCGACCTGAGCGGCCAGCCGCTCGTTGACGCCCGGCACCTTCGTCCGGAGGATCCGCACCTCCTTCTCGAACGAAGGGTAGTCGATCCACAGGTACAGGCACCGCCGGCGAAGCGCGTCAGACAGGTCGCGGGAGCGATTGGAGGTCAGCACGACGCACGGGCGGTGCGTCGCCGCGATGGTGCCGATCTCGGGAATGGTCACCTGGAAGTCGGAGAGCACCTCCAGGAGGAAGCTCTCGAACTCGAGGTCGGCCCGGTCGATCTCGTCGACCAGCAGGACAGGGGCCCGCCCCTCCTGGGTAATGGCCTGGAGTAGGGGCCGCCTCAGGAGGAACGGGGCCGAGAAGATGTCAGCCTCCTTGGCCTCGACCGACCGCTCCTCGCGCTCTTCCAGCTTGATCCGGAGGAGCTGCTTCGGGTAGTTCCACTCGTAGAGCGCCGTCCCGGCGTCCAGCCCCTCGTAGCACTGGAGCCGGATCAGGTTCGTGTCGAGGACCCGCGCCAGGACCTTGGCGATCTCCGTCTTCCCCACCCCGGCGTGGCCCTCGACGAGGAGCGGCTTCTGGAGGGTCATGGCGAGGTACACCGCCGTCGCGATGGCCGGGTCGGTGACGTAGTGGGCCCCCTCCATCGAGCCCTGGATCTTGCGGATCTCCTCACGCATTAGCGCTTCTCGGCTCACGTCCTCTGATGGTCATTCGACGCACCAATCGCCCACTCTAGCGAGCGCCCGTGGTGGTGTCAAATCGACGCGATCCCGCTGGGCGTTCGTGCGCTCGCCCGCGGCCGCCGCTCCCGCATCCGGAGGACCAGGGTGACCGCGAGCGCGGCCACCCGATGCTTGAGCGTGTGGACCGCTGACCCCGCCGAGGTCGAAGATGGCCCGATCGACGTGCTCGAATCCCTGAGCCACGGCGTACGCCAGGAAGACCAGCGCCAGGCCCCCGGCGCGATCGTAACGCGAGGGCCACCGCGAGCACCCCACGCCGATAGGGTCGGCGCCGGCGCCGACCAGGAGCGGTAGGAGCGCGAGGCCCCGGCCGACACCAATCCGCTCGGCGATGACCCCCGCCAGCACCCCCCTGACGGCCACCGTCATGCGCAGCCGGTCCCAGGCCAAGCCGGCGTTGTCCGGCGCGAGCCGATCGGAGGCGGAGCCGAGGGCTCGTCAGCGCCACCCCGGCGAAGACGACGACATACGGCCAGCGCTCGCGCCGCGGGCCGCAGGGCAGGGTTCCCTTCCACCCCCAGCGCGGTGAGACCGGCCACGCTGACCGCCAGGAACCCGACGGTCGGGAGCACGTTCAGACCGTTCGGGATGCCGCCGATGGCGCGCTGGTCGACGAACCGCTGACAGCTCGGATCCTGAGCAGTTCGCGAGCGCCGCGCGCCCACGAGAACGGCCAGGAGCGCCACCCCGATCCGCAGGGCGCACCGGCCCGAGGGCCCGACGGACGACGGCGTCACATCGGTCCGGGCTGGCGACGCCCCATGAATGCCCGGTAGTCGTCGGGTGTGTCAAGGTCCGGCGGCATCAGGGCGTCCACCGGAACCTCCATCACGCGGCGCGGGTCGCGGGCGATGACCTGGCGCCCGCCCTGGTCTCCCGTGACCGCGCACAGCTCGTCGAACAGGGACGACGCGAAGAGAACCGGGTTCCCCTGACCGTCGCGATAGCGCGGCACCACGATCGGCTGCCGGGTCGCCCGGAATGCCTCGACCAGTCGGCCGATCAGCGTAGGATCGGGAAGCGGCTGATCCCCGAGCGCCACTACGGCGGCCTCCACCGCGGGGCCCAGGCTCTCGAGCCCAGCCCGGAGAGAGGTGGACTGGCCCTCTGCGTGGCGACGGTTGGTGATCGCTCGAATCGACAGGCCTGCGAGCGCGGCCTCGACCGCCCGCGCCTCCGCGCCGAGCACAACCACAACCTCGTCGAGCCCAGCGGCGAGGACCTGCTCCACGGCCAGCCGCACCAGAAGCTTCTGGCCCTCCACCGGCAACAGGAGCTTGGGCCCCCCCATGCGCCGCGACAGGCCGGCCGCGAGGACGATGCCCGTGATCATCGCCCTGGTCAGGACCCCGGGCGTGAGTCCCGACCCTCCCGGGGTCGCTCGGCCGAACCGAGTTCCGCGCCGCGGTCGACGCCAGAGCTACAACGGCCCGGCCGCCGCCCCGTCACGAGGCCGCGTCCGGGCCCACGGTCACGGCCGGCCCCCGCTCGGGTGGCAGACCGGAACTTCCTACTTCCCTTACGTC
>Ga0318534_10000866_pt1 | contig 11146 bp, 8 predicted proteins | sample GRESIP117b4f26_FD_202502 | JGI IMG/M metagenome (GOLD analysis project Ga0318534, IMG submission 202502) | Tropical soil microbial communities from Luquillo Experimental Forest, Puerto Rico - GRE.SIPMG.117b4f26 | ecosystem: Environmental > Terrestrial > Soil > Tropical forest > Bulk soil...
CGCCCCTCGAGCACCGAGCCGACGCCGAAGACGAGCCGCATGCGGCGGCCATCGCCATGCGGCGGGCCGGCGAAGCTGACCCGCACGCCGCTGCCGTCCGGTCGCGGGCCGCCCTGACACTCGATCTCGGCGTTGGCCCAGTCGATATCGAGATTGAGCGCGCCGCGGATGCGCGCGCGCAGGTAGCCGTTGCCCGTCGGCAGGCAGCCGTGCACGGCGGGTGCCTCGGCCGCGCTCGATGCGCCGATGAGACTCAGCAGGCACAGGGTGATGCACAGGCGCAGCATGCGCTGCAGTGTACCGCGCGACATCAGGCGCCGGGCGCAACGAGCAGCGACTTGGCGAGCCGTGCGTGACCGCGTGCGATGCCGCGTGCCAGGTGCATGAGCAGCGTGACGACCAGCACGCCGAGGACTCCGAGGACCAGCGCGGCGAGCAGCGAGTGCTCGGCGAGCACGAAGCTCCCGATCGATGCATCGTCGGAGAACAGCGTGGCGTTCGCCGCCCATCCGAGATGCGCGGCAACCGCCACCAACGGCATGACCGCGAGCGCCACGCCCACCGACAGGACGGTGACCGCGATGGTGAAGTAGATGATCCCGAGCGGCAGCATCAGCAGCATGTAAAGCAGCGTCGTCCAGGTGCGCACGTCCTTGAGCATATCGGCGATGCGCGTCAGCCAGCTCGCCGGCGGACCGGGGTGCACCGGACGCCGCGGCATGCGCTCGCCGGTCACAGCCTCGAGAAGCCGCCCTTCGCCGAGCGCGATGACGCGGGTGACGCCGATGAAAGCGAGGAAGAACGGGATGCCGATGATGAGGATGGCGAAGCCCACCGACAGCGACAGCCCGGTGACGACGATGGTGAAGTACGCGATGCCGGTGGCGAGGGTGAGCAGCATATAGAAGAGGGAGGTGTAGGCGCGCACGTCCATGAACACCCCGAAGAAGCGCTGCAGTCCCCCGGCCTGCGCAGCCGCGGGTGGCGCCGGGGGCTTCAGTGCGGCCTTCACTTTCGCCTCGGTGTCGCGGTACGCGGCAGCCACTTCCTCGGGCGCACCGTAGGTGCTGGCGATGAGCTCGAGCACGTCGGCTTCCGACCGGTCGGGGTGGGCCGCGACCTCCGCCCGCAGGTACTCCTCTGCGTCGTAGAGGGCATCCTGAATGAGCGCGGCGTCCTCACCGCTGAGCGCGCTGCGCAGTTGCTTCAGATACTCATCGATCGAGCGGGGAGCATTGACACTCATGAGTCGGTTCCTTCGATGAAGCGATCGACGAAGCTGCGGGTCTGACGCCAGATGTCGCTCCACTGGCGCAACATCGCGCGGCCCTCCTCGGTGATGCGGTAATAACGCCGCGCCGGACCGGCATAGGACGGTACGACGCGGCTGGTAAGAAGCCCGGCCGCCGCCAGTGCACGCAGGACCGGATAAATCGTGCCCTCCTTGAAGAGCGCTTCTCCCTGGTTCGCCCGCTGCAGACGCTTGGCGATTTCGTAGCCGTAGAGGTCTTCGGTGCTGCGCTCGAGAACCGCGAGGAGCACCAGTGCGACGAGACCGGCATTGAGGTCCTTTTGAAACTTGCGTGCCTGGCTATCATCCATTCACCAGTACTATGTACTGCATAGTACTATCCGTCAACCAGTATTGTTAAATGCGTAGCTTGGGGTGCGCTCGGCGGCAGTCCGGCTGCGGTCGCTGCTGTCGCCAAGGCGGGATCCGCAGGGCGGGCTGATAGACTCCGGCGTCCTCTGCCCGAAAGGCCCGAAAGCCACGGATGAGAAACTCGCTGCTCGAAATTACCCCTGTCATACCCGCGGCCCTATCGCGCCTGCCGGAGCTCGCCGCCAATCTCTTCTTCAGCTGGCATCGCCCCATACGCGCGCTGTTCGAGGACCTGGATCCTGAGCTGTGGAAGCAGACCAATGGCAACCCCCGCCTGGTGTTGCGCTGCCTGAACCAGGGAATGCTCGAGCGCTGCGCGCGCGATGAGGAATACCTCGCGCGCTATCACCTGGCGCTGCAGACCCTCGATTCCTACCTGAGCCTCGCGGCGGGCGAGGGCACGCTGGTCGCTTATTTCTGTGCCGAATACGGCTTCCACGAGAGCTTCCCCATCTACTCCGGGGGCCTTGGCGTGCTCGCCGGCGACTACTGCAAGGCGGCGAGCGATGAGCGTGCCAACTTCGTGGCGGTCGGGCTGCTGTACGAGCAGGGCTACTTCACGCAGACCGTCGACAGTGACGGCGTGCAGCACGCGGAGTATCTCGAGCACGACCCGCGCGACCTCCCGGTCGAGCCGGTACGTACCCCCTCCGGCGACTGGGTCAAGGTGGGCGTGCGCGTGGCCGCGCGCGAAGTGATCGCGCGCGTGTGGAAGGCGCGCGCCGGACGCGTGCCGGTGTATCTGCTCGACACCAACTGCGCGGAGAACGCGCCCTCGGACCGCGACATCACGCATCGGCTGTACGGGGGCGATGAGTCGACGCGCGTGCGCCAGGAGATGATCCTCGGCATCGGCGGAGTGCGTGCGCTGCGGGCGCTCGGGGTGCAGCCGGCCGTATGGCACCTCAACGAGGGCCATGCGGCATTCCTGATTCTCGAGCTTCTGCGCGAGCATCTGACCGCCGGACTGCCCTTCAATTCCGCGCTCGAGGCAGTGGCGGCCGAGTGCGTATTCACCACCCACACGCCGGTCGCGGCCGGGCACGACGCCTTCGGGCTCGAGCTCATCGTGCAGCACCTGGAAGGCTTCATCCGCGAGCTGGGCGTGCCGGTGGAGCGGTTTCTCGAGCTGGCGCGCGCGCCCTCCGCGCCCGGCCTGTTCAACATGACGCGCCTCGCGCTGAACGGCACCCGCCATTTGAATGGCGTGAGCCGCATCCACGGCGCGGTATCGGCACGGTTGTGTGCGGACCAGTGGCCCGAGGTGCGCCCGGAGGACAACCCGGTCGGGTTCGTGACCAACGGCGTGCACGTGCCGACCTTCCTGCACCAGCGCTGGATGGAGTTCTTCGACCGGGAGTTGGGCGGTGAGTGGCGCGAGCGGCTGCGCGATCCGGAATTCTGGCGTGCGCTCGAGGAGGTACCCGACGAGCGTTACTGGGCGATCGGTCAGGACGTGAAGTCGCGCATGCTGGCGAACGTGCGCGAGCGGCTGCATCGCGAGTACGAGCGCAAGGGCGGCAGTCCCGCGCAGCTGCGCCACGTGACGCGGCTGCTCGACCCGCAGCGCCCCGACGTGCTCACGCTCGGGTTTGCGCGGCGCTTCGCCACCTACAAGCGCGCGACGCTCCTGCTGCGCGACCGCGCCCGCCTCGCGCGGCTCATCAACAGCCCCGGGCGGCCGGTGGTGCTGCTGTTCGCCGGCAAGGCGCACCCGGCGGATGAGCCCGGCAAGCAGGTGCTGCGCGAGCTGCGTCAGCTCATGATGAGTCAGGAGTTCGTCGGCCGCATCATTTTCCTCGAGGACTACGACCTGCAGCTGGCGCGCAGCCTGGTCTCCGGTGTCGATGTGTGGCTCAACAATCCCATCGCACCGCTCGAGGCGAGCGGCACCTCGGGGATCAAGGCCGCCATCAACGGCCGGTTGAATGTCAGCATCCTCGATGGCTGGTGGGCGGAAGGATGGGCGCGCGACAACGGCTGGGGAATCCCGCCCGCCAACGTCCAGGACCCCGAGCGCCGCGATGCCCTCGAGGCCGAGCTGATCCTCGGGATGCTGGAGGAGGAGGTACTGCCGCTTTACTACTCCCGCGACGAGAACGGCTGCCCGCGCGACTGGGTGAAGCGCAGCAAGCGCGCCATGATGACGGTGATCCCGCGCTTCAACATGCGGCGCGTCCTGTTCGACTACACCCGGGGTCTGTACGTGCCCGCCGCGGCGCACTACCGGCGCCTTGCGGCCGACGGCTTCACCGGGGCGCGCACCCTCGCCGACTGGAAGCAGCGGGTACGTCAGGCGTGGCCCAAGGTGAGTCTTAAGCTGCTCAGCGACACCTCGCGCGACCTGCCGCGCGGCGAACGGCTGCGCCTACGTGTGGCCGCCGGTCTCAACGGTCTCGCGCCCGCCGACGTGCAGGTCGAGTTTGCCGCGCGTCGGCTGCTGCCGGAAGCGGATCTATCGCCTCCACCGCTGTCCTCGTACTCGGTGAGCGCCCGAGACGGTCTGTGGCAAGCCGCGCTTGCCGCCACGGACGAGCAGAGCAGCGACGGTGCGGTCGTTTTCGCGCTCGACGTCGAGCCGCCGGAGTGCGGCCAGTTCCGCACCGAGGTGCGCATCTATCCCTGGCACGAGCTGCTGTCGCATCCTTACGAGCTCGGCCTGATGAAGTGGCTGTGATGGCGCGCGCGTGTGAAGTTGCGCCGACTGCGGTGCTTGGGGTGTAGTAAGGCACATGTCGCGCCAGCTCGCACGCGCCTCCTCGGGACGTTACGTCAGCCGTCTGACCGGCGGCTCGCTTGCGGTGATCATGGCGGGCGGGCGCGGCGAGCGTCTCGGTGATCTCACCGCGCACCGCTGCAAGCCCGCCACCCCCTTCGGCGGCAAGTTCCGCATCATCGACTTCGTGCTGTCGAATTGCGTCAACTCGGGCATCCGCCAGATCTCCATTCTCACGCAGTACAAGGCGCAGTCGCTCATTCAGCACGTGCAGCACGGCTGGAGCTACCTGCGCGGCGAGTTCGGCGAATTCGTCGAGGTGGTGCCGGCACAGCAGCAGCTCGGCCCGTTGTGGTATCGCGGCACGGCGGACGCCGTGCATCAGAACATCGAGCTCATTCTCGCCCACCGCCCCAAGCACGTGCTGGTGCTCGCCGGCGATCACATCTACAAGATGGATTACGGCCCGATGATCGCCTACCACGTGGAGAAGGGCGCCGACATCACCGTCGGGGTGGTGGAGGTGCCGGCGCAGGAGTCGCGGCACTACGGCGTGCTCACCGCCACCGAATGGAACCGGGTAACCAAGTTTTCCGAGAAGCCGGCGACACCGGATACCCTGCCCGCGCGCCCCGACACCATCCTCGCCTCGATGGGCATCTACGTTTTCAACACACGCCTGCTGGAGACGCTGCTGGCTGCGGACGCCGCCAACGAGTCTTCCGGGCACGACTTCGGCAAGAACATCCTGCCGGAGGCGATCGATTCCAACCGCCAGGTGTTCGCCTACCCGTTCCAGGACGTGAAAACCCGCGCGCAGAGCTACTGGCGCGACGTCGGCACGATCGATGCCTACTACGACGCCAACCTCGAGCTGGTGCACGTGCGTCCGGAGCTCAACATCTACGACGAGGACTGGCCCATCTGGACCTACCAGGTGCAGCAGCCGCCGGCGAAGTTCGTGCTCGACGAGGAAGGGCGGCGCGGCTCCGCCGTCAACTCCATGGTGTCCGGCGGCTGCATCATCTCGGGAGCGGTGGTGCGCGAATCGCTGCTGTTCTCCGACGTGCGCGTCGAGGAGCGCAGCAGCATCTTCCGCTCGGTCATCCTGCCGCACGCGGAGATCGGCCGCGGCTGCGTCATCCGCGGCGCCATCGTCGATGAGGGCTGCGAGATTCCCGATGGCACCACCATCGGCGTCGATCGCGAAGCGGACGCGCGGCGCTGTCACGTGACCGAGAAGGGGGTAGTGCTGGTCACTCCGGACATGCTGCGTGCCCCGCGCAGCGCGCCGCGATGACCGCGCAGCGCCTGCCGGTGATCCTGCTGTGGCACATGCATCAGCCGCAGTACCTTGATGCCCTGAGCGGTCAGTACACACTGCCGTGGACGTACCTGCACGCCATCAAGGACTACACCGACATGGCGGCGCATCTGGAGGGCAACGCCGAGGCGCGCTGCGTGGTGAACTTCACCCCGCTGCTGATCGAGCAGCTCGAGGAGATCGGTGGCCGCATCGCGGCACATCTCGAAAGCGGCAGCGAGCTGCCCGATCCGATTCTCGCACTGCTCGGGCCCGAGAGCGTGCCGACCGAGCCCGCCGCGCGGCTCGAGCTGCTGCGGGGCTGCCTGCGGGCGCAGCGCAAGCAGATGATCGAACGCTTCGGGCCGTACCTCGAGCTCGCCACCATCGCCGAGACGCTCGGCACGCCCGCGCGCGTCAGCTATGCCTCGGATCAGTTCATTCACGACCTCGCCGTCTGGTATCACCTCGCCTGGGTGGGCGAGACCGTCCGGCGGACCGATCCGCTCATCGCCCGCCTCACCGAGCGTGGGCGCGATTACACCGCCGCCGAGCGGCGCGCGCTGCTCGAGCTCATCGGGGGGCTCGTGACGCGCATCATCCCGCGCTACCGCGCGCTCGCCGAGCGCGGCCAGTGTGAGCTGTCCGTCACGCCCTACGGACATCCGATCATTCCGCTGCTGCTGGACTTCCAGTGCGCACGCGATGCGGTGCCCGAGATGATGCTGCCGGCACATGCCGCATACCCTGGCGGAGCCGCGCGCGCCACCTGGCACATCGAGGAGGCGGTGCGCGTGTTCACGCGCGCCTTCGGCGCGGCGCCCGCCGGCTGCTGGCCGGCCGAGGGGGCGATCAGCGCCGCCACCCTGGAACTGCTGGCATCGCAGGGCCGCTTTCGCTGGGCGGCGAGCAGCGCCGGTGTATTGCGCGCGAGCCTCGCGCTCACCGACTCCGCGGCTGCGCAGGATCCCCAGGCGTACAACCGCCCCTACCGCCTCGGCGGCACCGGCATGAGCTGCTTCTTCCGCGACGATGCACTCTCCGATCTCATCGGGTTCACCTACGCCACCTGGCACGGCGATGACGCCGCGGCGAACCTCTGCAACGAGCTGCAGCAGCTTGCGGTCGACTACGAGCAGGGCAATCACGCGGTGCTCATCGCACTCGATGGTGAGAACGCCTGGGAGCATTACCCCTTCAACGGCTACTATTTCCTGCGCGCGCTGTATGCGCAGCTCGCGAAGCACCCGCGCCTCGAGCTCACCACGCTCTCGGAGTGCCTCGCGCGCGGCATTCAGCCGGCGCCCCTGCCACGGGTGTGTGCCGGCAGCTGGGTGCACGGGACGCTTGCGACCTGGATCGGAGATCCGGCGAAGAACAGTGCGTGGGACCTGCTCTGCGATGCCAAGGAGGCCTATGACCGCTCGCTGCGGGAGATGAGCGACCCGGCGCAGCGCGCCGCCGCCGGCCGGCAACTCGCACTGTGCGAGGGCTCGGACTGGTTCTGGTGGTTCGGGGATTACAACCCTGCCGACACCGTGAGTCAGTTCGACCGGCTCTACCGGCGACAGCTGCTCGCGCTCTACCGGCGGCTCGACCTCAACCCGCCCGCGACTCTGGCGCTACCTATCGCGACCGGCAACGGCACGCCCGAGCACGGTGGAGTCATGCGCCGCGCCAACGCCTGAGGGCGGGCGGCGACACCGGGCAAACGGCCGTGTTGAGCGTGAGACTGCCTGTCTTCGATCGGCGCCGTGCCGGGGTGCTGCTGCCGATGTCCGCGATCGATGCGGCGCTCGGACGGGGCGGCCGTGCATTCATCGACTGGCTGGCGGAAGCTGGATTCTCGGTGTGGCAGATCCTGCCGGTCGGGCCGGTCGGCGCCGACCGTTCCCCGTACTGGGTGCGCTCGGACTTTGCCGGCAACCCCGCCTTCCTCGATCCGGCGGAGCTGCCCCACCCGCACGCGCCCATCGATGCGGAGTTTCTCGCGGTCTCAGGTCCCTGGCTGCGCGACTACGCGCTCTTCGAGGCGCTGAGTGCGGCGCAGGGCGGCGCGCCCTTCTGGAACTGGGCGGCACCGTTGCGCGATCGCGACCCTGGCGCGCTGGAGGATGCGCGCCGGCAACTCGCGCCTGAGGTGAGCCGCATCGAGCACGAGCAGTACGCCTTCTACGTGCAATGGAAGAGGCTGCGGGAGCATGCGCGCAACCGCGGCGTGCGGCTGTTCGGCGATCTCCCCTTCTACGTCGGGCCTTCCTCGGTCGAGACCTGGACGCACCGCGGCCTCTTCCGGCTCACATCGAGCGGTGAGCCGGCAGCGGTCGGCGGTGTGCCGCCGGATTACTTTTCCGAGCTCGGACAGCTGTGGGGCAACCCGGTGTACGACTGGCAGGCGCTGCAGCACACGGACTTCGCCTGGTGGCTGGCGCGCGTACGCGCGCAGCTCGCCCGGCTCGACCTGCTGCGCATCGATCACTTCCGCGCGCTCGCGGCGCACTGGGCGATACCCGCCGGCGCGCCCGATGCGCGCGGCGGCGCCTGGCTGAGCACCCCCGGGGAGCATCTGCTGCACCGGATGCGCGAGGCGTTTCCCGACATGCCGCTGGTGGCCGAAGACCTCGGAGTCATCACCGAGGATGTGCTCGAGCTCAAGAACGGCTTCGGCCTCCCGGGAATGCGCGTGGTGCAGTTCGGTTTCGACGGCTTGCCGGACAACCTGCACGTACCGCACCGGCATGTGCGCGAGTGCGTGGCCTACACCGGCACGCACGACAACGACACGACGCTCGGCTGGTACGCGTCGCTCGATCCGGTTACGCGTCAGCGGGTGGACCTCTACCTGCGCGTGACCCCCGGTGCGATGCCCGAGGTGCTCAACCGCGCAGCGCTCGGCTCGGTGGCGCAGCTGGCCGTCATCCCGGTGCAGGACCTGCTGGCGCTCGGTGCCGAAGCCCGCATGAATACGCCGGGAACGGACCGCGGCAACTGGCTGTGGCGGGTGCCTCCCGGCGCACTCACCGCGGAGCTCGCACGCCATTGCGCACAGCTCAACCAGGTCTTCGGCCGCACCTGAGTGCCCCGCGGGCGCTGATCATGGCGCTCCTTGGCGCGTCGCTGCTCGCCGGCTGCGCGCTGCGGCCCAAACTAGAGCCGCCGCAGCTCTCGATTGCCGGCGTGCAGCTCGTGCACAGCGAGCTGTGGGCGCAGCGCTTCAAACTGCGCCTGCATGTGCACAATCCCAATGATCGCGAGCTGGCGGTGAAAGGATTCGAGTACACCCTCGAGGTTGCCGATGAGGAGTTCGCAAGGGGCGAGTCCGCAGCGAGCTTCGTTGTGCCGCCGCACGGCGATGCCGAGTTCGACACCACCGTGTCCGCCAATCTTGCGGGGGCGGCGCTCAAAGTCCTGTCGCGGGGACCGGGCGCTCTGGCGGAGGAAGTTCCGTACCGGCTCTCCGGTAAGGTGTCGCTTGCTGAAGGCCTGTGGCGCTCGATTCCTTTCGACGACCACGGCACCTTCAAGCCGTGAGCCGGGCGTACAGCTCGAGGTACTGCGCGCCCTGGTTCTGCCAGGAGAAATCGCACTGCATGCCATTGCGTATCAGGCGCTCCCAGTGCGCAGGAAGGGCGTACAGGTCGAGCGCGGTGTTCAGCGCCCACTCGAGAGCTGGGGCGTCGAAGTCGTTGAAGACCACTCCGGTGCCCCGCCCGCTCGCTACGTCGTAATGCTCGACCGAATCCGCGAGACCGCCGGTCCGGCGCACGACCGGCACGGTGCCGTAACGGAGGCTGTACATCTGGTTGAGACCGCAGGGCTCGTAGCGCGAGGGCATGAGGAACAGATCGCTCGCGGCCTCGATCCAGTGGGCGAGCTCATCGTCGTACCCGCGGTGGTAGCTCACGCGCCCCGGGAAGCGCTGCTCGAGCGCGCTGAAGAACTCCTCGTACTGCGGCTCGCCGCTGCCGAGCACAGCGAACACCCAGGGACGGGTGCTGAGCACGCGCGGCACGGCATCGAACATCAGCTCGATCCCCTTCTGCACGGCTAGCCGGCTCACGATGCCCGCCAGCGGCGCGGTCGGCGCCGCCGTGAATCCGCGCCGTGCGAGGAACTGGCGCTTGAGCTGTGATTTGACCGCGAGGCTGTCGGCGTCGTAGTGCGCGGGCAGGTAACGGTCGTGGCGCGGATCCCATTCGTCGTAATCGACGCCGTTGAGAATGCCCGACACCTCGCCGCGCGCGGCGCGCACGCGCAGGCTGTCCTGCAGCCCCATACCGTATTCGTCGCTGCAGATCTCGCGCGCGTGGGTCGGACTGACGGTGGTGATGGCGCCGGCATACAGGATGCCGTGGCGCAGCGCGTTGATGCGCCCGGCGGCGAAGTCGCCCGGGTGCAGCAGCTGCAGCCCGTCCGCCGGCAGCTCCAGATCGGCCACCTGCGCTGCGGGGAAGATGCCCTGATAGCCGATGTTGTGGATGGTGAGCAGCGTGCGGGAGCGCGCAAAGAGCGGCTCATGTGCGTACAGCGTGCGCAGATAGAGCGGCGCGAAAGCGGTGTGCCAGTCGTTGCAGTGGACCACCTGCGGCGCAAAGCCGAGACGCTGACAGGCGACGAGCGCCGCACGCGTCAAGACCAGGAAGCGCACATGCTCGTCGGCGTCGGCGGTGTAGATCGTGCCTCGCGCGTAGAGCGCCGGGCAGTCGATGAGGTAGACCGGGGCACCTTCGGCGAGCGCGGCACGCAGTACGGAAAAGCGGTAGGTGCGCGCGCCGACGGTGAGCGGAATCTGCGTCAGGCCGGTGACCGGAACGGCGGCGCAGGCGGCGCGGTCGATGAAGTCGTATGCCGGGGAGAACAGCCGTACGTCGTGACCGGCGCCGTGCAGGTAGCGGGTGAGCCCGCCGGCAACATCCGCGAGACCGCCGGTCTTCGAGAGCGGCGCCACCTCCGAGGCGAGCATGCAGATCGCGTACTTCGCTGGCACGGGATGAGGTTATTTTGCGCGGTGGTCGTCAGGTTAAGATGCCGCCATGCGGCGGCTGCTGATCGGGCTCACGGTTATGTTGCTGGTCGTTGTCTCGATCGGCGTGGGCGTAGCCGTTGCGCGCTGGCCGCACCCGCATCTGTGGCCCTAGGCGCCCAATCGAAATTGTAACCGAAGGCGACGGCGAGACGCCGACGGGCCGGTAGCGCAAGAATCGGGTCGCACTGGGCACGGCCGCCTCTATGATGAGTCGCCTGGATCACACGAGCCGCACATACCGATGACCCGACCCGATACGTTCCTCGACAGCCGCGATTTCGCGCGCGTCGCGCGCGCCATCCGCTATATCGACGAGAATTTCCGTGCCCAGCCGCGCCTGGCGACGATAGCCGCCGCGAGCCGTCTGTCGGAATTTCATTTCAATCGCCTGTTCCGTCGCTGGGCGGGTGTAACCCCGAGGCAGTATCTCGCCTACGT
>Ga0318534_10000868_pt1 | contig 11131 bp, 6 predicted proteins | sample GRESIP117b4f26_FD_202502 | JGI IMG/M metagenome (GOLD analysis project Ga0318534, IMG submission 202502) | Tropical soil microbial communities from Luquillo Experimental Forest, Puerto Rico - GRE.SIPMG.117b4f26 | ecosystem: Environmental > Terrestrial > Soil > Tropical forest > Bulk soil...
TCCAGCTCGAAGACAAGGCGCTCGTGGGCCGCTTCGAACGCCACGCAGCGCGCGCCGATGACCCCTCGTCGAGCCCGTCCGAGGCCGCATTGCGCGCACAGCCCGATGTGATCGCGATCGACGGGGGCGCGGCCCTCTTCACCGCCCGGCCACCCCGACGAATGCGCCTCGGAGTCCGGGCGCTGGATGCTCAGTTCGACGGGGATCGGGGGACGCGCCTGGTCACCCAGGTCCGCGTGAGCGTCTCTGCGGCGGACAGCGCGGTCGCGCGGTGGCTGGTGGTGGACGACAGCGGACGCGAGTTGGCGCGCGAGACCCAGGCGCCGGCGGTCTCGGCATGCGAGCCGGAGAGCCTGCGAATCGCACGCTTTTCGGCGGAGCTTCCGGCCGGCGACTACCACGTGTTTGTCTCCGCTTCGGATCGCCGGTTTCGCCGGGCGCTACGCGAAGAGAGGATCTCGATCCGGGCCCAGACACCGGGCGTCGGGCTCAGCGACATCGTGGACGTCTGCAGTGAGCCGCCGACCCAGGTGCAGAGCAACGCCGTCCTGCTCGAAGCCGCCGAGGAGCCGGTGGTGCGAGGAGAGCAGGCGCTCACCTGCTACTTCGAGATCGTGCGACTCCTCACGTCCGCGTCGGGGTGGGGGCGGTTTCAGTACCGATACACTCTGCGGCGCGTGACCGCGGAGGGGAAGGCGGATGAGGCAATCGTACGAGAATACAGGTCCGAGGAGATCGATGTCGACGGCTCGCTGCGCCGTCAGTTCGTGACGATCCCGATGAGCGCTCTGCCGTACGCCCGCTACCGCCTGACCATCAGCGTGCTCGACCTCAACTCGGGCCAGGGAATCGGGCGGTCGCTCGACTTCGTCAAGGACTGAAGCCGCGCCCCTCGCCCTTATCATTTCGGGTTGACTGTGGGACCCGGGGAGCCTAGCCTTTCGTCGAGCGTAGTGCGCCGCGATGTCTTGACGGCGCGCTTACCGTCGGTGTGATGGAGGTCCGTTCCGGCAGACCTTGCTACCCGCAGTTCAGGGCCAGACCTGCGTTGCGGCAAGATCCACGTCTGCCAGGAGGACCTCATGCGAACCCAGCCTATTGTCCTGACTCTCGCGCTGCTGGTCCCGTTCAGCGCCCCTGCCGCGCCGCAAACCGACGAAGGGCCGCAGCCAATTCCCGCGAATCACGCCTCTCGCGGTCCGACTCCGTATGTCATCGTGACCACCCGCGATCTTCGCGACGAATTCGTGCCGCTGGCTCGCGAGCATACGCGCCTGGGCACGCCGGCAGCCATCTGGACCATCGAATCCATCCTGCCCGCGTACCCGGCCGGACGAGATGACGCGGAGCGCATCCGCATGTTCCTGCAAGACGCCTATCGGTCTCACGGGGCTCGTTGGGTGCTGATCGGCGGCGACGACTCGCAGATCCCCACGCGACGGGTCAGCCTGGTCAAGTTCTGCGGGGACTGCCCCACCCTGCTGCCGACCGACCAGTATTACGCCTGTCTCGAGGGCAGCTGGAACGCCAACGGCAACGACTTGTGGGGCGAGTGGCCCGGCGACTCCGTCAACACCGCACCGCAGCTCATCATTGGCCGGGCCCCGGTTGCTTCACGACGGGAGGCAAGGGGCTTCGTCGACCGAACGATTGAGGCCCTCGAACAGGTTCATCACGGCGACTTTCGGGTCGTGTTCGCGGCCAACGAGACCTTTGCCGGCATCGACTTTGCCCAGTTCGCAGAGCGGCTCCGGCCCATGTTCGAGTCTCAATCGAGTGCCCAATTAGCGCGGCTGTACCAGAACTCCGCTGCATGGCCAGGGTCACAGCCCGAATCACGAGCTGCGTTGATCGCGGAGCTCGAGCAGGGTCCCGATCTCGCTCTGCTCTTCGGCACCGGCGGTCCCGGCGAGTTCTCTACGGGTCCGGACCTTGATCCTGCCGAGCGGTTCACGAGCTCGGACGCCGCAAAGCTCGAAAATCGCCACAAGACCATCTATTGCTTTGAGTCTGCCTACACCCTCGCCCCGGACTCGATCCTGTCGATCGGGCGTGCGCTCATGAACAACCCGCATGGCGGCGCCGTTGCGGTCATGGGTCCGGTCGATCTCGAATTCTCGAACACGGCCAACTACTTTACGAGCGCGGTGCTGAGCCAGAACTATCGCTCGGGCGTCTCGTCGCTCGGGGAGGCCATGTTTCGGGTGCTCAACTCCGGCATCTTTCAGAACGGATTCTTGGACCTGACATTCCAGGGCACGATGCTGTTTGGGGACCCCGCGTTGCCCGTGAGCCCGCCTTCACGCGTGGCGCCGTCGCCGAACGCAGAGGCCGTGGCCCAAGACATGTCGACCACGGCGCTTGCGAGTGGCATGCGTACCGCGCTCTCCGAGGCTCTGCCGCACACCGTGTCGAGGTCTGGGCTGCCTTCTACCGCGCGGGGGTCGGCGTCGCTCTCCATGGTGGCCCTAACCGGTGGTCCCGCCAGCACTGAAGCGCGGTTCGAACTTTCCTTTGATCCGGGGCTGGCGGGTAAGCGGCTCGAAGTGGTCGTGTTCGACACCGCCGGCCGGCGGGTGCGTGTGGTCGAGCGGGGGGTCGCGGCATCTGTGCCGCGTCTTGTCACCTGGGACCTGAACGACGACGCGGGCACACCGGCTCGGACGGGGGTTTACTTCGTCACCGTGCGCGTGGCCGAACAGTCGCTCGCGCGGCGGGTCTCCGTCATGCGTTAAGGGTGCAGGGGGCCGGCCCGGCGCGCGCCCTTGGCGCCGGCGCGTGGCGGCTACTTTGGCTTCGGGTCGCGACGCACGACCGGCGCAATCGTATCCCGCGCGGCCCGCGCATCCACCACCACGTAGTCCTTGATGTCGGTGGCGGCCCCGCAGTCCGACCCGCAATCCTGGGCCCAGTTGCTCGCGAACAACACGCGCTGACCGTCGCGCGACGGAACCGGATGCGCCTCGCAGCGGTAGCAACCCGCGGAAGCGGTGTGCATGTGGCACAGGCGCTCGACCGCCCCGCTGCCGTCCAGCTTGACCGCGATGATCTCGTCGCTGTAGCGCCTGCCGTCCACCTTGTACCAGCTCACGTAGGCCCAGCCCAGCCGGTCGAGATTTCGAGTCGAGACGTGGAAGACGGAGGACTCGTTGACGCCATCGGTCAGCGGCGTGACGGCGCCGTCCCGCAGCCGCACCTTCACGACATGGCCCATGGCGGCGCCGGGGCAGGAGCGCCCGCCCACCAGGATGTCCTCGTTGTGGTCGAACGGGTCGAGCGCCGTGTCGGCATGCTTGAGCGGGAAGATCCAGCCGTTGGGCCGGTGCTGGAAGGAGCCGCAGCGCAGCGAGTGGTCGGCCATGTTGTGCGGCCTGAGGGCGAGCGTGGTCGAATCGACCTCGTAGATGCGGTGAGCGTCGAGCGTGGTGTCGTTGCCGCTGCTGAACTTCACAACGACATACCGGCCCGAGGCCGAGACCGAGAGGTGGCCGATGGTCCACGAGTTGGGCGCCGCGGCGGTGAGACTGCAGGGTGGGAAGGTGTAGACGGGGCCGATCCGCACCGACGGGTAGGGCTTGTAGGGCGGCTGGGGATCCATGTCGACGATGAACATGGCGGTGTTGCTGCCGAGGGCGACGAAGCGTCCGCCGTTCGACGGGTTGCCCTCCCCCGAGCCGATCCCGTAGTCCACCTTGATCGGGAGGCGCCAGGAGCGGGTCTTGGTGCAGGTCGTGACGTCGAACCACATCAGCTCGGTGCCCGACTTGTTCACGTTGATCTGCTCGTGCGGGTGCAGCTTGCTCGGGTGCCAGCGGTAGTCCCAGAGCGGGTAGTCCGGGCACGGAGCAAACTTGGGCACGTAGGTGGTGCCGTCCAGAATCAGAGGCGAGGTCGCGCCGGGACCGCGGTTCTCGATCGTGATCATCGAGTTGTCGGAGCTCCACGGCTGCTGCTTGGAATACACGTGGCGCGCGTCGTTGCCCCAGCTGCCCTCGACCGGGTTGGTCGAGTGCCCCGCGTCGTCACCCACACGCGTGATGGGCGAGCCGAAGGTCGGATCGTTGATGGACACCAGGTACGGGGGTCTCGGGATCGGGGGAACGCTGAAGACCCTCGAGGAGTCGGTGAGCACGCTGGCGAAGCCCGCTTGCGCCCCCACGCGGGCAGCGGGCAGCGCGTTCCACAGCGCGGTGGCGACCAGCAAGGCGGCTGCGAACCGACCTGGCAAGACCCGGGGATGCGCGACGCGTCTCGGCCAGGGTCCTGTTCGTGGCCTCGCCGGGGTTCTCACTCCATCATGGTCCCACGGCCGGCGCCCGGTCGCCAAGCCCGTGGGGCGGCGCGAGCGTGGTGTGGGGCGCCGCCCCTGCTGAACATCGATTTGGCGTCGTCGATTACTTCTCCGGCAGCAGCAGCACCTGGCCCGGGCGGACTTCCGGGCGCATCAGGTTGTTGAGCATCATCAGGGCGGACACGCTCGTCTTCCAGCGCCTGGCGATGATCTCGAGCGTCTCGCCCTTCGCGACCACGATCTTCGTCGGCCGCTCCGGGGGTGAGGTGGCCGTGCTGGTTGGACGGCGTGTCTCCCGATCGCCGCTGGCCGAGGGCTGGCGGGGGGGTGCGGTGCTGCCGCCCGTCGCTCCCGTCCCCGCTTCCGGCCCGCCGGGGTGGAAGGACAGGCCGAGGCGGTGCTGCCCGTTCCCGCCCCCGGCCATGAGATATCCGTAATCGATCCAGAAGCCGCTCACTCCGGCTCCCATTCCAAAGGTCGGGCCGGCGAGGGGATCGCCGGGGGCGGCGCCCAGCTCAGCCCGGTAACCGGCCCTAAGCGCGAAGCTGCCTTTCCACAGCCATTCGATGCCGCCGCGAATATCGGGGTAGTAGGCCGTCGGGACGTTGGCGTCCAGCGCCACTCGCAAGCCCCTGCCGGGATCGGTGAGCGACACACCGCACCCGACGCTGGACGGGAACGGGTAGATCGCGGAGTCGTAGTTCATCCGCCCGAGCGCGTTCTGGGCCACCACGCCCACACCGACCATCCCCGATCGCATCGAGAGCCCGGCGTCGAACGTGGCCCCCGTGCCGCTCACACCCGCCAGCCGCTCGTTGACGTACTTGACGCCCAGACCGGCGGCGAAGTGGGACCCGAGCGGGCGTGCGAGCTGGAGCCCGAAGGCCGAGCTCGAGGTCCCGAATGTTCCGGTGGGATTGTTCGACACGTCGCGCCCGTCGATGCCGCCGTCATTCTGGAACAGGCCGTTGAGCGCCCAGTGGATGCCCAGCGCGGCGCCGGGGCCGCCGACCGACGCCCATTCCTGCCGGTCCTGGTTGCTGAGGTCCGCGTGCGCGAACAGGACCTGGAGCCGCTCCATGCTGCCGAGGGCGGCCGGGTTCCAGGCGGCAGCTCCGAGATCGCCGGTGACACCGACCGCGGCGCCGCCCATTCCCAGCACGGCGGCGTCGGCGCCGATGGTGAGGAAGTTCGCGGCCGTCGTGCCGGCCTTGTCGATCCCGGCCTGCGCGGCCCCGGGCGGGAGGGGCAGCAGGACGGCCAGGGCTGCGATGAGATGGCGCGTGCGCATGAGGTTTGCTCCTATGGCTGTCGGACCAGTCGGGTCTGGCTGCGCGGCTCCCCATCCACGGTCAGTCGCACCGAATAAACGCCCGGCGCCACCGTGAACCCCGCGTCGTTGCGGCCATCCCACAACACGCCGCCCGCGGCGCACACCGCCGCGCCGGCCAGCGCCAGGTGACGCACCCGGCGTCCGCCGGCGTCGACGATGTCGAGCGCCGCGGCGCCGGTCCCGGTGGTGGGCGAGGTCACCGGGATGCAGACCGGCTGCGAGGAGGCACTGGGGTTCGGGTAGCCGGGCTGCACGTTCCACGTGGTCGCGAGGGCACTCGGACCCAGGTCCACGCGCACGGAGGTCGAGGGCGCCCCTTCGTTGCCGGCCGAGTTCGTGGCGGTCAACTCGTACCAGAGCGTCGTGGCGCCGGGCGGGAGGCTGGCGTCGAGATACCCGGTGCCGACGACCAGTGCGCTATTGAGCTTCGCGTAGGGCCCGCCGAGGGAGGTCGCCCGGTAGACCGTGTAGCCGAGCAGGTTGGGCTCGTGATTGGGAGACCAGCTCAGGCGCACGTTGGGGTCTTCGCGCACGGCCGTCAGCCCGGCCGGCGGGGCTGGAGGTCCGGTCCCGGGCGTCCAGTCCCAGCGCACCACGTTCGAGAGCCCGGACCAGTTGCCGACATCGTCCACGGCGCGAATCGCGAGATAGTACGTCGTGTCGGGCGAGAGCCCGTGCACCATGGTCTGCTGCCGTGTCCCACTCGGCTGTGGCAATGGCAGTCCCGGCACCAGGGCGGCGCCGCTCCAGTTGCCGAGCGTGATCGGCGCGTTCGAGACCCGCAGCTCGTAGCGGGTGGCGGTGCCGACGTTGCCGTCGTCTCCGGGCGCGGTCCACGCGACGTGCACGCTGTCGGCGCCCCCGCCCTGCGCGCCGGCCGGCCCTGGCCCGGGCGCGAGCAGCGCGAGCGCGAGGATCGGGGGCATCCAGGGGCGCGGGCGCATGTTTACCCCGCGGTCAGGTCGCGGATCGCGGCCGGCGGCATGGTGTCGGTCGTAGTCGCGTTGCGCACGTTCGACAACGCGCTGATGTTCCCGGCGTCATCGCGGACCCGCATCGCGAAGTAGTAGGTGACCTGACGTGCGAGGTTGTGCACCACCACGCTCTGCGACGTGCCCGGGGCGGCGGGCAGCGGCGGGTTGCTGACGACCGTCGCGCTGGTGAAGTTCGCGGCGGTGATGGGCGTGGTGGAATAGCGGATGTCGTAGGCGGTGGCCGTCCCGGTGAGACTGTCATCGCCCACCGCCACCCAGCTCAGCGTGGCGGTGCTGTCGGTGACGCCCGTGACCGCGAGCGTCGCGACCGGGGCGGGCCGGATGGTGTCGGGCGCGGCCGCCGTGGTCTTGGAGACCACGTTCGAGATCAGCGACCAGTTGGGCACGTCGTCAGCGGTCTTGATCGCGAAGTAATAGGTCGTCGCCGCGTTGAGCCCGGTGACGGTGACGCTCTGGTGGGTGCCGGGGGCGGAAGGCGCCGGCATCGACGCCCATCGCAGCGCATTGAGGAAGTTGGCCGCGGTGATCGGCGTCGTCGAGTAGCGCAGGTCGAACTGCGAGGCGGTGCCGGTCAGGCTGTCGTCGCCCGGCGTGGTCCAGCTCAGGGTGACGCTGTTCGAGGTGGATTGGGCTCGGGCGCCGCCGACTGCGAGTGCGATCGAAAGGAGCGGCCCGAGGCACAGGATGCGAAACGTCCTCACGGGATCCCCCACATCCCGTCGACGCGTTTCGCTGCGCGCTCGACGGGAGACCGGCCACCGCAAAATCCATTTGCGAGGTGCAGCGTGCGGCACCGGGAATATTCCCGGGGCACCGTCTTCGAGCACTGCGGGTCTTCGGACCGTGTTTGTTGCGGGACCCTTAAGACCGCGGCGACCCACAGCACGAAGCGTGCCCCGGACGCCTGTGGCGGCGGGGGGCGGCGCAACGAAGCCCGCGGGCACAGTCGGAACACGCCGAAATTATGTTGTCCGCTGGGTTTGGGAGGTTCGTGCCAGGTTGCCGCAGGTCGTGCAGACGTTGAATCCTGCACGGACAAATCGGCTCATTTGCAAGCTACCGGCTCGGAGGGTTGGCACGCTCGACCGGCGGGTTGCTGGTGCGCTGGAGGGGCTATGAACCGGATCGGGGTGCGCTTCCGCCCACGGTGAACGCGACCCCCGGGTAGCCGACGAAGTGGTAGAGGTTCGACGGCGAGCCGGGCTGCATGCCGATGCCGCGCAGGCCGAGCTCGGGCCCGCTGATCGAGGTCGCGTAGGCCACCGGCCACCCCGTGGCCCCGCCCAGATCACGCGCGAGGCGCTGGAGCGTGAGCAGGCCGAGCGGGATCGAGAAGCGCCCGCACCACGTCCAGCGGTACGTGTCGGGGTGATCGGGGTCCACGAACGTCTCGTACAGCGTACGGATTTTCCCGGTGTCGAGCCGGCCCGCGAGCGGTCCCAGGAGCAGCCCGCGGTCGCGGGCGGTGGCCTGCTGATAGGCCTCGAGGCCGCCCGCGCCGAACGTGTGCTGGGTGAAGTCCGGACCGTAGTGGATACCGTCCGCCGAGATCGCGATCGCCACGTCGCGGCCCAGGCGCCAGCCTCGCGCCTTCAACTCCGCGGCGAGCGCCGCGCCGAGATGGTCGGCGAGCTCCTCGAAGCGCTCGAAGCTCGCGGCCGGCACGATGATGGGCACGATCTCGACGTCGGGGCGGATGTGCCTGAGCCAGCACACCAGGGGCTCGAGCGAGTGCTCCATGTCGTGAGCGAGCGAGTCCTGGGTCCAGTCCGCCCGCGGGAGCCGCGCGAGCAGCGACTTGCGCAACGGCGAGACCGGCACCTGGCCGTCGGGCGCGGTCCACTCGCGGTACGGGTCGAACACCAGCCGGTTGCGCTCGTTGATGCGCCAGTAGCCGTGGAACACGCCGAACAGGACCACGGTGCGCGCGCTGATGAGCGGAAGCACGCGGCGATAGACGCGGCCCGCGAAGCTGAAGTCATCGTGGGGGCAGATCACGGCCGCGACCCCGGACGCGGGGACGGGGCCGAGCGAGTCGGGCCCCGGCGGCGCGGCCGAGAGCTCCCACACCTTCGCCATCTGCGCGGCGGTCAGGGCGTAGCCGGTCGAGTCGATGCGCCCGCGTACGCCATCGCGCGAGGGCACGGCCATCGCCCGGCGCACCGAGTCGGGGGAGAGGTGCGTGCCCACCAGCGGCGTCGTGGTCTGGGCCCGCGCATCGGAGGCGGCCACGGTCAGCGTGAGCGCCGCCGCCATCCAGCGCGTGGCGAGGACTCGGGGAAGGATGGCCGCCTCCTTCGAGCGCGGATTCCGCGCGCAGGGTGTCAGGGGCGGCGGCCCGAGGAGCGGCCGCGGGGCGCGGCGCTCCTTGTCCCGGCTCCTCGGCGTGGCTTCACCGTCGACGGGCGGCGCCCTCGTGACCGTCCCGCCGTGCGCCGGCGGCCCGCGACCGCCGCCGACCGGGCTCGCGGCCTCGCGGATGTGGTGGCGCGCTCGAATGGCTCGTCGAACTCGGGCGCGCTCTCGCCCAGCAGGAAGCGCCCGAACCAGCGCCGGTAGAGGCCCAGGCGCTGCATCCGTCGTGAGGGCGTGCCGCTGCGCGACAGCTCGTGGTTCTCGCCCGGGAAGCGCACCATGGCGGTCTTCTTCTTCTGCCGCTTGAGCGCCCGGAACATCGCCTCGCCCTGACCGATCGGCGTGCGCCAATCGTCCTCGCTGTGGACGATGAAGAGCGGGGTCGTGATGCGGGCCGCGAAGGACGCGGGTGAGCGCTCGGCGAACTCCGCCGGGTCTTCGAACGGCGTCTTCCGGAACCACGATTCGGTGAACATCGCGATGTCCGCGCTGTAGTACCACGAGGCCCAGTCGGCGACGCAGCGGTCGGTGACCGCGGCCGCAAAGCGATCGGTCTGGGTCACGGCCCAGTTGGTGAGCAGCCCGCCCCCGCTGCCGCCGCACACGCCGAGGCGCCTCGGGTCCACGAAGCCGCGCTTCATGACCTCGTCGACCGCGCACATCAGGTCGCGGAAATCATCACCGGGATAACGGTACTGGATGACGTTCGCGAACGCCGATCCGTAGCTGGTGCTGCCGCGCGGATTGGTGAACAGGACCACGAACCCGGCGGCCGCGAACACCTGGAACTCGTGGAAAAACGAAAAGCCGTAGGGCACGTGCGGGCCGCCGTGGATCTCGAGGATCATCGGGTAGCGCTTCGCAGGGTCGAAGTCCGGCGGCGTGACCAGCCAGGCCTGGATCCGCGTGCCGTCGAAGGAGCGATACCAGAACTCCTCGAGACCGGCCGGCTTCACGCCCTGGAGCAGCGCGTCGTTGCCCCCGCATAGCCGCGTGAGCTTGCGGGTCGCGACGTCCAGAAGGTGGAGGTCGCCCGGACGCGTCCAGTCACCGAGCGTGAGCGCCCAGCGATCGCCGCCGGCGCTCGCGGTCCCGGCGATCAGGTCGCGGCCCGCCGGCGTCAGCTCGGTGACCTCGCCGCCCCCGGTCTCGGCCGCGACCAGCACGGCGCTCCCGTGCTTCGCCATCAGCGCGATGACGGTGCGACCATCGGGGCCGAAGCCCAGCGGGGCTTCACCGCCCCCGCGCGGCGGATGCTGGTCCGCCGACAGACCCTCGCCGAAGGGATGATCGGTGCGCTCGGCGAGCGCCCGCACCGACAGCGCGGGCCTGGCTCCGTTGGCGCGCGCGCCAGGGATGCCGAGCAGCAGGCCGGGTTGGTCGTAGGAGAGCACGCGCTCGCCATAGAGGCACCCGGTCATCGCGACGCGGCCATCCGCGCCGACGCGGAACGCGGCCACCGTCCCGTCGATCGGCGTGAGCGCTTCGGGCCGCTCCGCGGCGGTGTCGCGACCGTCCGCCGCCACGCGGTAGAGCCATTGCCGGTCGCGGTCGAACCAGGGCTGGTCGCGCCGGTCCGACAGAAACATGAGGAATCGGCCGTCGGGAGACCAGCGCGGCGCCCCCTCCGCGAAGCGCCCGCGCGTGATCTGGCGCGGCTCCCCGCCCGCGGCGTCGATCACCCAGAGGTGGGGCAGGCGATCGGCGTCGAAGAACCCTTCGTCGTTCATGCGCCACACCGGCTGCGTGACCAGGCGCCCGGGCTCGTGTTTGGGCTTCTTCGCGTCGGGAGTATCGAGCGCCGGATTGGTCCGGCTCGTGAAGGCGATGCGCCGGCCGTCCGGCGACCACGCGGGGTCGGACACGCCCTTCTCGAGCTTCGTCAGCGGTGCCGCCTCGCCGCCTTCCATCGGCAGCACGCAGAGCTGGCCGGGCTTGCCGGCCTCGGTGGCGCGCACGAACGCGAGTCGGCTCCCGTCCGGCGACCAGCGCGGCTGCGTGTCGCGCTCGCCGGACGTCAGCCGGCGCAGGCCGGCGCCGTCGGCCTCCACGATCCAGATGGCGGTGCGGTATTCGTCGGCCTCGACATCCACCCAGACGCGCGTGAAGGCGACGCGTGACCCATCAGGAGAGATCTGTGGATCGGCGATCCAGTGG
>Ga0318534_10000869_pt1 | contig 11130 bp, 9 predicted proteins | sample GRESIP117b4f26_FD_202502 | JGI IMG/M metagenome (GOLD analysis project Ga0318534, IMG submission 202502) | Tropical soil microbial communities from Luquillo Experimental Forest, Puerto Rico - GRE.SIPMG.117b4f26 | ecosystem: Environmental > Terrestrial > Soil > Tropical forest > Bulk soil...
GATGCTCGCCGCGGTGCCGCTCTTCTCGGCGTGCTCGCAGGGCGAGCTCCGTTCGATCGCGCAGTTGGGCACGCCGGTCGACGCCGAGGACGGCGCCTACCTGACCCGCCGCGGACACCCCGGACGTGAGTTCTTCTTGGTGCTCGACGGCAAGGCTTCGTGCCGGGTGGGCCGCCGCGAGGTCGGCACCTTCGAGAAGGGTGACTATTTCGGCGAGCTCGCGTTGCTGCACGGCGGCGTACGGACGGCCGACGTCATTGCGCTCTCGCCGATGAACCTGCTCGTGCTCGACAGTCGCGAGTTCCGCTCGATGCTCACGACGACGCCGAGCATCGGGGTGAAGATGCTGGCGCACGTGGCCGAACGGCTCGCCGACGCCGACGCGCAGCTCAGCGACTAACGCCGACCCTCCCGAGCCCGCCCGGGCTGCCGACGAACACGAGACTGCGCCGCGTCATTCCGGCGGACTGAGGATGTGGGCGGCCTCCCGGGCGCGCTGGACCGCCAGCGCGGTGAGGTCGTCCTCGTCGTCGGAGATCACTCCGGAGGCGTGCAGCACGAAGATGCCCACCACCATGGCGCACAGCATGCGGGCGACCGCGCTGGCGTCGGCGCGCTCGTCGAGGTCAGGGCGGTGCGTTCGCACCCAGTCCTCGATCGCCGCCTGGAACGAGGAGAACAATTCGGCCCCGACCGATCGCGCGGTGGCCTCCTCGCGCATCGCTTCGCCCACCATGAGCCGGACGAACTCTTCGACGTCGAACATCGACACGAGGATGTCCGCCAGCACCTGGGCCAGGTTCGTCTCGCTCTCGGGCGCGTCCGTGCCGACGGGGACCGGCGCCTCCACGGGCACGAAGCCCTCTTCCACGAGCACGGACTCGAGCAGCTCTCGCTTCGACGGGAAGTAGTGGTAGAGCGAGGCCACGTTGAGCCCGGCCGCGGAGGCCAGGTCGCGCATGCTCGTCCCGCTCACTCCCCGCTGGGACATCAGCGTCAGGGCGATGCGCAGGATCCGGCGCCGAGTGGCCGATCCTTCTGGCGCGTCGCCTCCACCCTCGGGGGAGCGGCCGCTGACCGCTTCCGCACCGCCTGCCACGGCGTCGGACATCACTGCCTCGTTTCTGCTGCTCAATAACGCCTTTTGCGCCGCCGTTGTCGCCCTTCCCCTGGTTCGACCCGCCGGATATTCCCGCCCCGGCCGCTCTACTCTCGACTCCCGAACGTTTGTTGGATATATATGTATGACGGTGGCGTCAGTCGGGCAGGGGATCGGGCCTGCTGACCTGAATTTAGGGGGAGCCGAATCCTCATGCGAGTGATCGAGCCCGAGCAGCCCGAGGTCGTCCCGTTCGACCCCTACGAACTGAAGGACATGGTCGGCGGCACGATCCGCGATCCCTACCCCCAGCTGCACGAGCTGGCCCGGCGGTCGCCCGTGCACACGGGGCCGATCGACCTGGGCGAGGGCGCCGATCTGGCGGACCCGACCAAGCCCGCCCCGGTGACCGTCTTCGGCTTCGACGAGGTCGTCCAGGTGCTCCGCGACCACGAGACCTACTCCTCGGTGGTCTACGCGGACGTGATGGGCACGGTGATGGGACGCACGATCCTCGAGATGGACGAGCCCGAGCACCGGACGATCCGGTCGCTGGTCGCCGGCAGCTTCCGCTCCAAGATGCTCGAGCGCTGGGAGGAGGAGCTCGTGGCGGTCGTCGTCAATGAGCTCGTCGACGCCTTCATCGGCCGGGGCAGGGCCGATCTCGTCCGGGAGGTCACGTTCAACTTCCCGGTGCAAGTCATCGCTCGGATCCTGGGCCTGCCACGGTCGGACTACCCGCGGTTCCAGCGCTGGGCGCTCGAGCTGACCAGCGTCGCCGCCAACTGGGAACGCGGCATGGCCGCGTCGGCTGCGTTGCGCGACTACTTCGCCGACGTGATGGCGGATCGGCGCGCCATGCCCGGTGACGACCTCATCAGCGACCTGGTGCGCGCCGAGGTCGAGGGTCAGCATCTGAGTGACGAGGAGATCTACTCCTTCTTGCGCCTGCTCCTGCCTGCAGGCGTCGAGACGACGTACCGGGCGACGGGCAGTCTGCTGTTCGCCCTGCTCGAAGACCGGCGTCAGTTCGACGCCCTCTACGCCGACCGTTCCTTGTACCCGCAGGCCTTCGAGGAGGTCGTGCGCTGGGAGCCCCCGGTGACCGTGATCCTCCGGCGCACCACGCGGGACACCGCGCTCGCCGGAGTCCCCATCGAGGAAGGCGCGGACGTCGCGCTCCTGATCGGTGCGGCCAACCGGGACGAGCGCAAGTACACGGACCCCGACCGTTTCGACATGTTCCGCCAGCAGCGTCAACACGTCGGCTTCGGCTTCGGCGTGCACGTCTGCCTGGGCATGCACCTTGCCCGCATGGAGTCGCGGATCGCCATCAACACCCTCTTCGACCGGCTCGGGCCCTTCACCTTGGACCCCGAGGCGGATCCGCCCCACATTGAGGGGCTGGCCTTCCGGTCGCCGCTGTCGCTCCCGGTGGTGTTCCGGGCGAAGTGAGCCCTGTCCTCGGCCGGCGCTGCGCCGGCGGGGACGCGGGTAGGTTTCGCCACGATGGGAAGCCGGGCGAGGCCGGCCACGGGCACCGCGACCCGCGTGCCGCGTCCCCTGGCCGCCTCGCGGCGGGACGACGAGAAGAAAGAGGACAATGGACGAGAGCGAGCCGCTGGACATTCGCATCGACGTGGATCGCTGCATGGGCTCGGGCAACTGCCTGTTCTGGGCGCCCGGGACGTTCGACCTGAGCGACGACGGCTATGCGGTCGTGATCGACCCGTCCGGCTCGGACGAAGAGCGGGTGCGGATCGCGGCCGAGGGCTGCCCGACCGGCGCCATCTCGCTCTGGCGCGACGGTGTCGACGTCACGAACGAAGGGCGGTCCTGATGCCGATCGCCCTCACCGAAGAACACGAGGCGCTCCGGCGCACGGCCGAGCGTTGGCTGGAGACCCACTGCCCTGCCAGCGTCCCGCGGGCGGTCGCGGAGTCCCCGCACGCCGAGCAGGCCGCGCTCCCCGACGTGTGGGAGAAGATGGCGGCGCAGGGTTGGCTGGGCCTCCACGTGCCCGAGGAGTTCGGGGGTCAGGGGTTCGCGACGGCCGAGGTTGCGGTGGTGCTCGAAGAGCTGGGCCACGCGCTGTTCCCCGGCCCGGTCCTTCCCACCGTGGTGGTGTCCGCCGCCCTCGCCTCGCACGGGACGACGGCCGCGCGGGTCGCCTGGCTGCCCGGGCTGTCCGACGGCTCGGTCACCGCGGGCGTCGCCCTCGGCGGGGAGCGCCTGCGAGCCGAAGCCAGGGAGGATGGCACCGTGGTGTTGCGCGGTTCGCTCCGCCCCGTGCTGGGCCTGCCGACCGCCGACCTCGTGCTGGTCCCCGCGATGTCCGACCCCGTTGGCGGCGGCGCCACAACCGGCACGGGCTGGTGGGTGCTCGATCTGCGCGAGGCGGCCGCCGGTGTCACGGTGGAGGGCTTGCCCGCCCTCGACGGCACGCGCGCGGTCGGCCGTCTGGAGCTGAGCGGCGCCGGCCTCGTGGCGGCCCCGGAGTCGCGGCTGGACGCGACCGAGGCCGGGGTGCGGTCGCTGGCTTTGGCGCTGGCGGCGGCCGAGAGCGCCGGCCTCGCCCGTTGGTGCCTCCACACCGCCTCCGACTACGCCAAGGTCCGCGTGCAGTTCGGACGCCCCATCGGGCAGTTCCAGGCCGTGAAGCACGCGTTGGCGGACATGCTCGTGGCGGTCGAGCAGTGCGCCGCCGTGGCCTGGGACGCTGCCGCCGCGTTGAGCGAGGACGGAACGGCATCCGGCGACGTCGGCGGGGCGGATCGTGACCTGAGCGCGTCGATCGCCGGCGCCGTGGGCCTCGCCGCTGCCGCGCACTGCGCCAAGCAGTGCATCCAGACTCTCGGGGGGATCGGCTTCACGTGGGAGCACGATGCACACCTCTATCTCAAGCGCGCCATGGCAACCCTCCAACTCGTCGCCGGTGGCGACGTCGGCGCGCTCGAGCACGCCGTCGCCGTGGCCGCGGTCGGGGGCACCCGGCGCAACCTGTCGGCCGACTTGCCCGACGAGGCCGAGGCGCTGCGTGACGACGTCCGCGCCGTCGTGGCCGAGGTCGCGCGGGCAGGCGATCAGCGCGCCGCCCTCACGGAAGCCGGCTTGCTCATGCCGCACTGGCCGCCGCCTTGGGGGCGCGGCGCGTCACCCTTGGAGCAGCTGGTGATCGACGAGGAACTGGCGGCGGCCGCAGTGGTGCGCCCGCACCTCGCCGTCGGTGCGTGGGCCCTGCCCACGCTCATCGCGCACGGCACCGAGGCGCAGCAGGAACGGTGGGTGCGACCCACGCTGCTCGGCCGGCTGAGCTGGTGCCAGCTGTTCAGCGAGCCGGGGGCCGGCTCGGACCTGGCCTCACTCTCCACGCGCGCCGAGCGCGTCGAGGGCGGGTGGGTGCTGAACGGCCAGAAGGTGTGGACCTCGCTGGCCCAGACGGCGGACTTCGGCATCTGCCTGGCCCGCTCGGACCCGGACGCGCCCAAGCACGCCGGCATCACCTACTTCGTCGTGGACATGCACGCGGACGGCATCGATATCCGTCCGTTGCGCGAGCTGACCGGTGCGGCCATGTTCAACGAGGTCTTCTTGAACGACGTCTTCGTGCCCGACGATGCCGTGGTCGGGCTGCCCGGAGACGGGTGGCGCATCGGGCGGACCACCCTCGCCAACGAGCGCGTGTCGATGTCGTCCGGCGCGTCGTTCGGCAACGGCGTCGAATCGCTCATCCGCACGGTGGCGCGCCGTGCCGAGGGCGGCGATCCATTCCCCGCCAGCCTCGAGCAACGGCTCGGTCACCTGATCGCCGAGGCGCAGTCGGTGGCCTTGCTCGGCCACCGCGCGACGCTGCGCACGCTGTCGGGCGTCGATCCGGGCAGCGGGTCCAGCGTGCGCAAGCTCCTCGGGGTCGAACACGAACAACGGGTCCAGGAGATGGGCATGGCCCTCTACGGTGCCGACGCCGCCGTGCTCGACGGCAGGGCGCAGCGCTGGGAGGAGGGGTTCCTGTCCACGCGCTGCCTCACCATTGCCGGCGGCACGAGCGAAGTGCAGCGCAACGTGATCGCGGAGCGGCTCCTCGGCCAGCCGCGGGACCCCGAGCCGGGACAGTGAGCCGCCTCGTTCGTCCGTGGCGGTCACTCCGGCACGACCCCGATACGATCTCGCGGGCATGAGTCCCGGGGACGACAGGACCGACCCGGACGAGTCGCTCGACATCGACGTGGAGGCTGACGTCTGGCCGTTCCCGTCGGAGACGTTTCTGACCGAGTGGGCTCCGGCCGTGCTGCAGGCGCAGAACGCATGGATGGCGTCCATCGACTCGCTGCGCGCACCCGATCGTAAGACGCACGAGCTGATCCGCATGGTCTGCACCGTGATCGCGCGTCAGCCCGGAGGCGTGCAGCGCCATGCCCGGCTGGCAGCCGAAGTGGGTGCCACGTGGGACGAGATCGCCGGGTCCATCCTCTTGACGCAGCCCGCGTTCGGCATCGTGTTGGCGATTCAGGCCCTGCCGTCGGCCCGTCGGGGTTTCAAACAGGGCTCGGCCGAGCCCGTCGAGGACGACGGCGCGGAATCGTCCGACGCCTGACGTCATGGCATAGTTGACCATGCAGCTCGCCCCCGACGAGGCGGTCACGCAATTCCGTCGAGAGTTCGAGGCGTGGCTCGACGAACATCTCCCGCCGGCCGATGCCGTCGCCAAGGAGTTCCGGCGCTCGTCCGCACACCTGCCCGAGTGGGCACGCGCCTTCCAGCGTGCGATGTTCGAGGCGGGGTACTTGGTCCCCGGCTGGCCCCCCGAGCTCGGCGGCCGCAACGCCTCGCCGCAGGAGCAGATGGTCTATTTCGAGGTGATCACCGAGCGCATGGCCCCGCGGTCGCTGAATCCGCAGGGTCTCTCGATCTGCGCCGCCTCCATCGTGGAGTACGGGAGCGAGGCGCAGAAGGGGCGCTACGTCCTGCCCACGTTGAAAGGCGAGATCACCTGGTGTGTCGGCATGAGCGAGCCCAATGCGGGCAGCGACCTGGCGTCGCTCGCCACCAAGGCGGTCCAGCGCGGCGACGTCTTCGTGGTCAACGGGCAGAAGGTCTGGACGTCCGGTGCCCACGAAGCGGACTACTGCCTGTGCTTCGTGCGCACCGACCCCGAGGCGCCCAAGCACCGCGGCATCAGCGCGCTGATCATCGACATGCGAACGCCGGGCATCAGCTGCCGTCCGCTGCCCGAGCTCACAGACCCACACCACGTCGACTTCAACGAGGTCTTCTTCACCGATGTCGAAGTGCCGGCTGAGAACTTGGTCGGGGAGCTCAATCAGGGCTGGGCCATCACCCAGGGATCGCTCCGTCACGAACGCGCCATGCTCTGGATCATGAACGTGTCGAAGATCGAACGCACGCTGAAGGGACTGGTGCGCGCGGCACGGAGGCCCGACAGCGCGGGTGGCACGGTGGGCGACGACCCGCGCGTCGCGGAGGCGATCGGCCGTCTCGCCACCGACACCGCCGCCATGCGCTGCCTGGGCTACCGCGGGTTCGCCAAGGCGACGCGCGGCGAGATGCCGCCCGAGCACCTCATCCTCAAGCTCTTCACGAGTGAGACGGAGCAGCGCGCCGACCTCGTGGGGCAAGCAGCGCTCGGCCTCGAGGGCCTTGATCTCGACGGACCCGGTCCGACGCGCTTCACCGATTGGGACTTGGCCCGCTTCGAACCGGACCCTGTCCCTGCGGGGGCGCACGGGTCCGCGCACGACGGACCCTGGGCCGTCCAGTACCTGCGTTCGTTCTCCCACACCATCGCCGGCGGCACGTCGGAGATACAGCGCAACATCATCGCCGAGAGGATCCTCGGCCTGCCGCGCGGCTGAGCCTCGACCGGTCGACCCAAGGGCTGCAGCGTTCGCCCGCGCGTCGGCGCCCCGGCCGGCCCAACGCTGAGTTCGACGCGTCACGAGGTCGTCTGCAGGCCGTGCCTGGGGCTCGTGACCCACAACGCAGGCGTCTCGGGGCGATCAACGAAGACGCAACACGGCGACAACCGGTGCACACCCCACGATCGATCGCCCGCGCGATTCGCATTGCAGGCACAACGATTTAGTCAAAAGGTCCCATACACACGGCCCGGCACGACCCCGATACTGGCGGAGGGAAGAGCACCAAAGGGGGGGAAGCACCGTGGACCGTCGTGCCCGAGGTCGTGTCGCGACACTGCTGCTGCCGATCGCAGCGTTGATCCTGTGCTTCGTGGCGTCCGGGTTGACGAGTCCCCCTGCCGGTGGCGTCGGCATCGTGCCTCCCGCCAACCCGCCGGCGAACATCGCGCCGAGCAGTGGTGACTGGGTGCAGGCGATCAACTCGGCGCGCGCCCAGGAGGGCGTGGGCCCGCTCGGCGTCTCAGAGTCGCAACTGTCGGGCATGTCGGTTCCCCAGCAGGTGTTCACGGTCGTCAACGCCGAGCGGGTCGACCGCGGACTGCCGCCGATCAACGACATGACGTCGCAGCTCGACGCGTACGCGCAAGCTGGGGCCAACGCTGGCACCGACCCGTCGTTCCCGTCCGCCCTGAGCGGCGGCGCGCCGCTGACATGGGGTGGCGCGGTGTGGGCCGGTGGCCTCTCGTCGGTGCTCGAGGCCGACTACTTCTGGATGTACGACGACGGATGGGGTGGTTCGGGAACGACCAACGCCGCGTGCAGCCCGTCCACGCCCAGCGAATGCTGGGGCCACCGCGACATCATCCTGCACCCCTTCCCGAACTGCCCGGGTGGGGCGCCAGTGCTCTCCATGGGAGCGGCCATTTCGCCCAGCGGTTACCCCGGCGGCTCCATCGCCGCCATCCTGGTGAGCTCGTGCGCACCGCCGTCGGACATCACGATGTCGTGGGGGCAGGTCGCGAGCGAGGTGGTGTCCTCCTCACGGACGATCGGGATCGCACCCACGAGCAACGGAGCGGGCTACTGGGAGGTGGAGGGCAACGGGACCGTGGCCAACTTCGGAGCGGCGCAGAACTTCGGATCGGTCAACGTCGGGCTCAACGCGCCGATCGTCGGGATCGCCCCGACGTCCGACAACGGCGGCTACTGGCTGGTCGCCTCCGACGGCGGCATCTTCAGCTTCGGCGACGCCGCGTTCTACGGGTCGACCGGCGCCCTGCGCCTGAACAGGCCGATCGTGGGCATGTCGTCGACGCCCGACGGCGGGGGCTACTGGCTTGTGGCCTCCGACGGCGGCATCTTCAGCTTCGGCGACGCGACCTTCCACGGCTCCATGGGTGGCTCGTGGATCAACAGCCCGATCGTGGGCATCGCCGCCGACTCGACCACCGGCGGCTATTGGGAGGTCGGTGCCGACGGCGGCATCTTCAGCTTCGACGCGCCGTTCTACGGCAGCACCGGCAGCCTGCGTCTCAACCAGCCCATCGTGGGGATCGAGGCGGCCAACGAAGGTGGGGGGTATCGCTTCGTGGCGGCCGACGGCGGCATCTTCACCTTCGGGGACGCTCCGTTCGACGGCTCGACCGGCGGCCTGCCGCTGGTGGCGCCGGTCGTCGCCATGGCGCCAGACAACGCGACCAACGGCTACTGGTTGGCCGCACAGGACGGCGGCATCTTCACCTTCGGCGGTGCCGCCTACATGGGCCGGGTGGTCGGCTAGGCGCACATCCGTTGGGGCCGCGCTGGGCCGGAGCGCGAGTCAGACGACGCCTCGCCCGATCAGGTCGGCCAGGTCCTCGTCGCTGAGACCGAGGAGCCCGCACCACACCTCGCGGTTGTGCTTGCCGAGGCGCGGTGCGCCGGAGGGCGCGGCCGCCGGGCTCCGGGTCAGGCGTGGGAACGGCGCCTGCTGCCGCACCGACCCGATCACCGGATCGTCGACGGCGACGAGGTCGCCGCGGGCGCGCATGTGGGGGTCGGCGAAGATGTCTGCGGCGCTGTAGGCGGTCCCGACCGGGACGTCGTGGGCCACGCAACGCGCTGTGATCTCCTCCGCCGTCAGTGACGAGGTCCACGCCGCGACGATGCCGTTGATCTCGTCGCCGTGCGCGGCACGCTCGGCCAGCGTGGCGAAGCGGGGCTCCGTCACCAAGTCGTCCCGCTCCATGGCCGAGCACAGCCGCGCGAAGTTGGCGTCCGAACCCGCCACGATGCAGACGAAGAACCCGTCGGCGCTGGGGTAGTTGTCGAGGGGCGCCGAATGCGACAGCCGGTTTCCCTCGCGGGAGCGCACGATGCCGAGCCGGTCGTAGCCGGCCAGCGTCCACTCCAAGATCCGCAGCACCGCGCCGTACAGCGGCGCATCGATCACCTCACCGCCGCGGCCGGCGACGTCGCGGCCGTAGAGCGCGCTCACCGCGGCGAAGGCTGCGAACACGCCGGTCAGGTAGTCCGACACCGTGACGCCCGGACGCACGGGCGCACGATCGGGTTCCCCCGTCAAGTGCAAGAGCCCGCCGAACGCAATGCCCAAGCGGTCGAGGCCCGGGCGCGGTGCGTAGGGCCCGCTCTGACCGAAGACGCTGATGCGAACGTAGACGAGGCCGTCGGGCAGGTCGTCGGGTCCGAGGCCCCAACGTTCCATCGTGCCGGGCCGGAAGTTCTCGCACAGCACGTCCGCTTCGGCGACCAGCCGTTTGAAGAGGTCCTGGCCCTCCGGTCGTCGCAGGTCGCAGGTCACGCCGCGCCGGCCGCGGCCCTCGACCGACCACGGGAGCGAATAGTCCGGCTCGCCCTCGACGGGCACGAACGGGCCCATGGTCCGCATGAAGTCTCCCTCTCCCGGCAGCTCCACCTTGATCACATCGGCCCCGAGCTCACCGAGCAGGCCGGCGCAGAAGGGTGCGGAGATCCGCGTCCCGACGTCGACGACCCGGATGCCGGCGAGCGGGCCGTTCCCGGCCGGGGTCATGCGGGCGTGTCCGGATGACCCGTGTCGCGTTCGGCCATCACGTCGCGCATGGATCCCTTCGCCTTGCGCGCGGCCAGCGCGTTGAGCGCAGTCGCCGAGTTGTGCACCCAGTGGTGCGCCATGAAGTGGTACTTGAGCGCGTCTCGCTTCCCCATCAGGGTCGCCGTCTGGTTGAGCGTGTCCTTGACCGTCTGGGCGGTGACCGGGGGCACCAGCGCCACCCGATCGGCCAGCTCGCGCGTGCGGGCCTCGAGCTCGGCGCGCGGCACGACCCGGTTGACCAGGCCCAGGCGCCACGCCTCCTGAGCGTCGATGGTGTCGCCCGTGAACAGGAACTCCTTGGCCTTGCGGATCCCGAGCTCCCAGGGCTCGACCAACAGCTCCACCCCGGCACCGGTGAGTCGCAGGACGGGGTTGGAGAACTCGGCATCCTCGGCGGCGACGATGAGGTCGCACATGGCGGCCAGCATCAGCCCGGCGGCGACACAGCTGCCCTGGACCGCGGCGATGGTGGGTTTGCGGAAGTCGTGGATCCGCAGGCACCGCTCGAAGTACATCGTCTTCTCGTGTTGGAACTTGCCTTCGGGGGTCTCCCGCATGGCGATCCAGGGGTCGTCGCCGTCCCCGGCGACGAGTGCCTTCAGGTCGTGGCCCGACGAGAAGTGCTTGCCCGCCGCGGCCAGGATCACCACACGCACGCCGTCGTCGGCGTCGGCGAGGTCCAGCGCCGCATCGATCTCGTCGATCATGGTGGAGCTCTGGGCGTTGGCGACATCGGGCCGGTTCATGGTGATGGTCGCGACGGCGCTGTCGGCCTCGTAGCGGATGGTGGTGAAACCCTGGGTCATGTCGCGCTCCTCCGTGCGCCCTTCATCCTGTCTCGTCATGCGGCCGGCCGTGACCTGCGTCAGCCACGGGGCAGGCCCAGGACGCGTTCGCCGACCAGGGTGCGCTGGATCTCGTTGGTGCCGGCGAAGATCGAAGACGCCTGGTAGTACAGCCACGAACGTTGCCAGGCGCCGTCCGCAGGATTGCCCGGCGCACCCTCCCACAGCGGTGACGCGGGCCCGAGCACGTCCATGGCGGTCTGGTGGAGCCGCTTGGACATCTCGCTCCAATAC
>Ga0318534_10000870_pt1 | contig 11129 bp, 13 predicted proteins | sample GRESIP117b4f26_FD_202502 | JGI IMG/M metagenome (GOLD analysis project Ga0318534, IMG submission 202502) | Tropical soil microbial communities from Luquillo Experimental Forest, Puerto Rico - GRE.SIPMG.117b4f26 | ecosystem: Environmental > Terrestrial > Soil > Tropical forest > Bulk soil...
CCGAGAGCACCGGTGGCTCACGTCAGCTCACCAACTGGGTGCTTGGCGCCGCCATCCGCCAGATGGGCGAGTGGCGCCGCCAGGGCCTGGAGCTCGATCTCGCCGTGAACCTGTCGGCGCCTGACATTCTCGATCCGGATCTGAGCGATGAGATCCTGCGACTGTTACGCCGCCACCAGGTCGATTCAACCTCGCTCGTGCTCGAGATCACCGAGAGCGCGGTGATGCGCGATCCCCAGCTCGCCGTGCGCAACATGCAGTGGCTGCGCGTCGCCGGCATACGCTTCGCGATCGACGATTTCGGCACCGGGCACTCTTCGCTGTCGCAGCTCTCGGTGCTGCCGGTGGATGAGCTGAAGATCGACCGCTCCTTCATGTCGCCCGCCGACTCCGGCGCGGTCACCATCGTCACCTCGACCATCGAGCTCGGTCACAGCATGGGGCTGAAGGTGGTGGCGGAAGGAGTGGAGGATGCGGCGGCGTGGAACCTGCTGCGGCGCCTCGGCTGCGACTTCGCCCAGGGATATCTCATCAGCCCGCCGCTCGCACCGACGCAGGTCGAAGGGTTCGTCCGCCAGGCGAATCAGGTGTTGCCGGACTCGGACTCCACCGTCCGGCAGATCCGGGCGCTCGATCAGCTGGCAGGGCGCACCGAACGCTGAGGCCGGCGCACACGCTCAGCGCAGGCGGCAGTCCGACTCACGCAGGTAACCCGAGCAGCCCATCCACGCGCTGGCGATAGCGGCGCAGCAGCTCGGCGGCGAAATCCGCGAACACCCGGATCTTCGGCGAGTCACGCACGGCGGCGCGGCACACCACCGAGATCGGTTTGCCGGGCGCCGACCAGTCGGGCAGCACGACCTGCAGGCGGCCGAGCGCGAGCGCCTCGGCCACCATCAGGTCCATCGACTGCACCACTCCCGCGCCACGGATCGCCGCGCGGATCTCGGCCTCGGCCGAGTTGAACGCAATGCTGAAAGGGAGCGAAAGTCGCAGGCGCTGCGTGCCGCGCTGGAACAGCCAGCGATGCGCCCGGCGGGTGCCGCCCGGCAGATAGCCGACCATCTTGTGACGGCGCAGGTCCTCGGGCACGAGCGGCACGCCGTGCGTGCGCAGATACTCCGGTGAGGCGCAGGTGAGGAGCCGTGTTGTCACCACGCGCCGCGCCACGAGGTGCGGCTCGCGCACCGGCCCGACGCGCACCACCAGGTCGATCTCCTCGGTGATCATGTCCACTACGCGATCGTTGAACTGCACCTCGAGCTGCAGCTCCGGGTAGCGTGCGGTGAACTGCGGTAGCGCCGGGATCAGCAGCGCGCGGCCGAACTCCACCGGCACATCCACCCGCAGCCGGCCCTGGGGCGCGAGCCGCGTGCGCCGCACGGCCTCGTCCGCGGCCTCGAGCTCGGCGAGGATCCTCTGACAGCGGGTGAGGTACTCGGCGCCATCGGCCGTGAGCCCGACGCGGCGCGTGGTGCGCTGGAGCAGCTGGCAGCGCAGGTGCTTCTCGAGATCGGCGACGTGGGTGCTCACCACCGCCCGCGAGAGGCCGAGCGCGTCCGCCGCCCGGGTGAAGGAGTGCAGGTCCGCGACGCGCACGAAGCTGCGCATGGCCACGAGCTGATCCATGGCTCATTGTATGCCATAGACGAACAATAAATTCACGATTAGCCTGTTTTTCAGGATAACGCCCGGGACTAGAGTCCCCGTCCATGGGCCGCCGCTGCGGCCCGCCACCGGGGAGTGTCACGGAATGTTCATCTTCAGCCGACCGTTCCGGGCTGTGGGCGCCGGACTCGCCGTTGCGCTGCTCACGGTGTGCCTCGACCGCGCCTGTGAGCCGGCTGACACCGCCATCGCGGCCGTGCCGGCCACCGCCAGTGTCGTAAAAGCCCCGGTGTCGGCTTGTGCCGCGCCCGCCCCATGGGGTATCGTGCGCGCCGGTTCGTGACCTTTCCCTTTCCTGCCGCCTGCCGCCCGCACTTTAGACCGCGAGTTGGCTTCCGAGTCTGAAAAGCCGAATCCGTCTCGACCAGGTGGCAGTGTGTGCGCCGAACGATCACCGATTCTCGGCATACGCTCCTGCTGATACCGTTCGTTTCAGGAGTCTGATTGCATGACGAGAATCTATGTAGGCAACCTGCCTTTTTCCGCCACCGACGCCGAGCTGCGTGAGCTGTTCGCACAGCACGGCACCGTCGAGTCGGTGAGCATCATCACCGATCGCGACACCGGCCGGCCGCGCGGCTTCGGCTTCGTCGAGATGTCCCGCGCCGACGCTTCGCGCGCCATCCAGAATCTGAATGGCAAGGAGCTCGGCGGCCGCCCGTTGCGGGTCAACGAGGCCCAGGAGCGCAGCGGCGGCGGTAATCGCAGCGGCGGCGCACCGAAGCGCTGGTAAGCGCTCTGTGACTCGAGGCCGGTACGCCGCTGCCCTGACCGGTAGCGACGACCGGCCTTTTTCGCATGCACGGATCGAAAGAGGCTCTCATGGGTAAGGGCGATCAGAGGACCCGCCGCGGCAAGATCTACCGCGGCTCATTCGGTAAATCGCGCAGCAAGGATCCCGCCAAAGACAAGCGCAAGGCGGCCAAGGCAAAGCGCTGATCCCCGCTCACCGATGTGAGCGCAGCACCTCAGGGTTCAGCGAACGGGTCGGCCGTGGAAGTGACTGCCGGGTGTGTCTTGCGCTCGAGGCAGCGGCGGATCAGCGTGAGTGCTGAAGCGTCGTTTGGCGGCAGCTGCGCGTCGCTCGACCCCAGCGGTTCAGTGCGGCGTCCCCAGCGCACCAGGTGGGCGCAGTAACTCAAGCCTCCGCCGAAGCCGGGCATGAGCAGCAAAGCCCCAGGAAGCACGCGCCCCTCCTCGAGTGCTTCGCACAGCGCCACCGGAACAGTCGCTGCCGACATGTTGCCGTAGCGCTGGACATTGACGTACACGCGCTCCATCGGCACGCGCGCGCGCCGCGCGACGGCCTCGATGATGCGCAGGTTTGCCTGGTGCGGCACCAGCAGCCCGACGTCGGCGGTGCCGACTCCGGCCCGGACCAGCGCCTCCTCGCACGCACCGGCCATGCCCTGGACTGCGCGTTTGAAGATCTCCTGACCTTCGAACTGCCAGCGCGTGATGCCGTAGAGGACACCGCGGTTGGCATAGCGGCCGCCCATGCCCTGTACGCGCAGCGTCTCGCGCGAGTCCGCGTAGCAGCCGAGCTTCTCGGCCAGCAGGCCTTCCTCCTCGTCGGTCGCCTGCAGCACGACGGCAGCGGCCCCGTCGCCGAACAGCACGGCGACGTCGCGATCGTTCCAGTCCATGAACGGTGAGATGAGCTCGGCGCCGATCACCAGTGCGTTCCTCACGACGCCGGTGCGGATGAGAGCCGTCGCGGTCGACAGGCCGTAGAGGAAGCTGGTGCACGCGGTGTTGATGTCCAGGGCCGCTGCGGAGTGCGCGCCGAGGCGCAGCTGTACGCCCGAGGCCATGTTGGGCACCTGGTCGTCGTAGCTGCAGCTGCCGAACACGATGAGCTCGGTGTCGGCGCCCGCCAGCCCTGCGGCGGCGAGCGCCCGCGCCGCTGCGACGTATGCGAGCTCCTCCAGACCGACGTGCGAGATGCGCCGCTCCCGGATACCGGTGCGGCTCACGATCCACTCATCGCTCGTGTCGAGCATGGTGGACAGATCCTGATTGCTGAGCACGGCGGGTGGCAGGCACTTCCCCCAGCCCGTGATCGCCGCGTGGGTCATGCGACGCTCCTCGTGAACCTGGCCGGTCCCATGTAGCGTCATCCGTGACGGCGTCGTAAGAATAGCAGTCCGACGCTACAATCCGCAGCGTGGCGGACTCGAGCTCGTACTCGCGCTGGCGACCGCATCCCTGGCACGGCCTGGAGCCGGGGGCGAGCGCGCCGCGCGTCGTTAACGCCTATATCGAGATCACCCCGTTCGATCTCATGAAGTACGAAGTCGACAAGGCCTCCGGCTACCTGCGCGTCGACCGCCCGCAGCGCACCTCCTCGCAGCCGCCCTCGCTCTACGGCTTCATCCCGCAGACCTATTGCGGCGAGCGGGTGCGGCGCCTCGCCGAAGACTGCGAACGCGGCGATGGCGATCCGCTCGACATCTGCGTAATCAGCGAGCGCCCGATCAATCATTCCGAGGTGCTGCTGCGCGCCCGCGTGGTCGGGGGACTGAAAATCATCGATCGCGGCGAGGCCGACGACAAGATCATCGCGGTGCTCGAGGGCGACTACGTCTGGGGCGAGGCGCAGGAGATCGGCGATCTGCCGGCGGCGCTGCTCGAGCGCATCGAGCATTACTTTGCCACCTACAAGCTCGTTCCCGATGAGCCGCCGAAGCTGCGCGTCAGCGGCCGCTACGGCTACGCGGCGGCCGCCGAGGTCATTCGCGCCGCCATCGACGACTACGCCGAGATGTTCGGCGGCATGCGATGAGCGCGAGCTGCTGGATCGCGGACGATCGACCCGTACGTGCCGGCGCGCCAGACGCGCAGGGCTAGCGGCGGCCAGCGTCCGGCGCGTAATCGAACGAATCGAAATACAGTCGCCCGGCCGGCAGGCCATGGGGCGGGAAGCTGGCGCGTATCGCCTCGATCATCGCCGGCGGGCCTGCCGCGTACACCTCCATGCCGCTGAGGTCCGGGTGATCGGCGAGCACCGCGTCGTGCACGAAGCCCACGCGGCTGTGAGCCGCTTCGGGCGCGGTGGGCTCCGACAGCACCGTAGTGAATGTGAGCCGCGGATGTCGCTGCACCCACTCGAGCACCCGTGCCTGCTCGTAGATGTCGTGCGCGTGGCGGGCGCCCCAGTAGAGATGGATGTCGCGCCCGCTGCCGGTCTCGAGGGCGTGGCGCAGCATCGACTTCAGCGGCGCGAAGCCGGTGCCACCGGCGATCATCAGCACAGGTCCCTGTCCCTCGCGGTAGCTGAACTGTCCGATGGGTCCTTCGACCCGCAGCAGCGATCCGACCGTCAGCTGGGCATCGCTCGCGCCGCCAGCCCCGAACAGCCGCTCGGTGAAACCGCCGCCACTCACCCGCCGCACGTGCAGCTCGAGGAGCTCGCTGTCGTGCGGCGGGCTCGCGATGGAGAAGCTGCGGCGCCGGCCGCCCGGGAGCAGCACATCGAGATACTGTCCGGCGTGAAAGCGTATGCGCTCGACCGCGGGCAGCCGCAGCAGCACCTGCATCACATCGGGCGCGAGCGCCGTGAGGGCGGCGATGCGGCACGGCAGCGTCTTGATCTCGACGTCGGCGACGCTCGCAATGAGGCGCGCTTCCACCGTGAGGTCGGATTCCGCGCGCGCCTGGCACAGCAGGATGTGCCCGCTGCGCTCCTCCTCGAGGCTGATACCCGGCGGGCGGCCGCCCGGATAACGGATCTCCCCCGCCACGAGCCGCGCGCGGCACGAGCTGCAGTGGCCGGACTTGCAGCTGTGCGGCAGGTTGAGCCCCGCGGCGAGCGCCGCCTCGAGCACCGGCTGATCCGCCGCGACATGCAGGCTGCGCCCATGCGGCTCGATGCGTACCGTGTGTTCGTTTCGGCTCACTGTCCCGATCCTGTAAGGCTCCGTCGCTAGACTAGACGTACGGCCTGGCCAAGGCCACGGAGCCCTCATGTTCCTGAACCCGAAGGCGGAGGAGGTCGCGAAGCTCCTGCGCGCCGCGCGCACCATCGCCATCGTCGGACTCTCACCGGACCGGACGCGGCCGAGTCACGGCGTGGCGAAGGCCTTGCAGCGTTTCGGCTACCGGATCATCCCTGTGAACCCGTTCGCTGAGTCCATCCTCGGTGAGCCGGCGGTCCCCTCGCTCGATCAGCTGCCGGAGGTGCTGGCGTCCGACGAGCGGGTCGACATCGTCGATGTCTTCCGCCGCCGCGAGCACATCGCCGGCATCGTCGAGGCGTGCATTCGTCTGCAGCTGCCGGCGCTATGGCTGCAGGAGGGCGTCGTCGATGAGAGCGCGGCCGCGCGCGCGGTGCAGGCGGGAATCTTCACGGTCATGGACCGGTGTCTCTTCAGGGAACGCGCCGCACTGCGCGACTGACGGGCGGGGAGCTCGCACAGCCCGCCAGCGGGGTCCGCGCGCGCCACGTTTCGGCTATGCTTCAGCGAAATGCGCGTCGAATTCACGAAGATGCACGGGGTCGGCAACGACTTCGTGGTGTTCGATGCGCCGATCCCCGATGCCCTCCTCGATCCGGCCCGGCTGCGGGCCCTGGCGGATCGCCGCACCGGCATCGGCTTCGACCAGGCGCTGTTGCTCGATGCGCCGCGGCGCGCGGACAGCGCGGCGCACTACCGGGTCTTCAACGCCGACGGCGCCGAGGTCGAGCAGTGTGGCAACGGCGCCCGCTGCATCGCGGCTCTCCTCGAGCGCCGCGGTCGCGTCCGCGACGGTGAGCTCACGCTCGACAGCGCGGTCGGAGTGATTCGCGCACGCCTCGCGCCGGACGGCGCGGTGTCGGTCGATCTCGGGGTGCCCGATTTCAATCCGCGCTCGCTCCCCTTCGACGCCCCGGCCGAGGCGGACAGCTATGCGTTGGAGGTAGCTGGTCAGCGACTCGAGATCATGGCCGTCTCGCTCGGCAACCCGCACGCGGTAGTGACCGTGGCATCGGTCGACGACGTCCCGGTCGCCACCCTCGGGCCTTTGATCGAACGCCACCCGCGTTTCCCGAAACGCGTCAACACCGGCTTTCTCGAGATCGTCTCGCGCGGGGAGGTACGGCTGCGCGTGTACGAGCGCGGCGCGGGCGAGACGCTCAGCTGCGGCACCGGCGCCTGTGCGGCCGTCGCGGTTGCGGGCCGGCGTGGGTGGCTCGATGGGCGCGTGCGCGTGAGCGTGCGCGGCGGCGAGTTGCGGGTAAACTGGGGCGGTGTTGGGGAACACATCTGGCTGACCGGCCCGGTACAGGTATCTTTCCAGGGTCAAGTCGAGGTCTAGAGCAATATGACGACACGAGAGGCTCGCGGTCTTGCCGCAGCTGACAGCGAAGAAGAAGGCATCGCCGCTTACCTGCAGCGCCACCCCGAGTTCTTCGAGCGCCACCAGGCGGTGCTCGCGCGACTGAAGCTGCCGCACGCCCGCGGTGGCTCGACCATCTCGCTGGTCGAGCGGCAGATCGAGGTGCTGCGCGAGAAGCAGGCGCAGCTCGAGGGGAAGCTCGCCGAGCTGGTGCGCGTGGCGCGTGCCAATGACGCCATCGCCGAGCGGCTGCACCGCTTCACGCGCCGCCTGGTGCGGGTCGTGCCGCGCGCCGAGGCGCTCACGCGCATCGAGGCCGGCCTGCGCGAGGACTTCGACGCTTTTCACGCGGCGCTGCTGTTGATCGGTGCACCGTGCGCCGACCCGTTGACGCCGCGCTTCGTGCGCAACGTGCCGCCCGATGACCCGAACCTGAAGTCCTTCGAATCGCTGTTCGCGAGTGGCAAGCCGCGCTGTGGCCAGGCGCGCGACTCGCAGCGCGAGTTCCTGTTCGGCCCCGAGGGCCTCGAGCTCGGATCCGTCGCCCTCGTGCCGCTCGGCGAGAAGGGCGCGCTCGGACTCCTCGCGCTCGGCAGCCCCGACCGCGATCGCTTTCACCCGGGCATGAGCACCGAGTTCCTGGCTCGCCTTGCGGATCTGGTGACCGACTCACTGCGCTGCGAACGCCCTTCCTGAGACGGCGCGCCGGTGACCCCCGCCGCGCTCGAATGGCTCACCCGCTTCCGGCGCTACCTCTGCAGCGAGCGGCAGCTGTCGGCGCACACCGATCAGAGCTACGCGCGTGATCTGGCGGCGCTCGTCAGGTTCTGCGACCGCGAAGGCATTGCCGAGTGGGGCGCGCTCGACTCACAGCACGTGCGCCGCTTCGCCGCTCATTCACACAAGGGTGGGCTCTCGCCACGCAGCATCCAGCGGCGCCTGTCGGCGGTGCGCAGCTTCTACGCCTTCCTGCTGCGCGAGGCGGCGGCGGAGACCGGCAGGAGCGCCGCGGCGGGCGCAGGGTCCGCCGGCGCGCGTCAACGCCGCAGCGCCCGCGTCAGCGGCAATCCGGCTGCCGAGGTGCGCGCGCCGAAGGCCGCACGCCGCCTGCCGCAGACGCTCGACGCCGATCAGATGGCGCGGCTGCTGCAGATCCCGCCGCAGGGTGATCCGCTCGTCTCACGTGATCGCGCGCTGATGGAGCTGCTCTACTCCTCGGGGCTGCGCCTCGCGGAGCTGGTGGGTCTCGATGTCTCGAGCCTCGACCTCAAGGACGGCGTCGTGCACGTGCTCGGCAAGGGCCGCAAGGCCCGTATCGTCCCGGTAGGGCGCCTCGCGCTGCGCGCGCTGCGCGCCTGGCTCCAGGAGCGCGCCGCGTTCGCCCGGCCCGATGAGAACGCGCTGTTCGTCGGGCGCAACGGTGCGCGGCTCGGCCCGCGCGCGGTACAGGTGCGCGTGGCGCTGTGGGCGCGGCGCCAGGGACTCGGGGTGCACGTGCACCCGCATCTGTTCCGCCATTCCTTTGCCTCGCATCTGCTCGAGTCCGGCGGCGAGCTGCGCGGGGTACAGGAACTGCTGGGTCACGCCGCCATCTCGACCACGCAGATCTATACCCACCTTGACTTCCAGCACCTAGCCCGCATCTACGACGCAACCCACCCCCGGGCACGCCGCAAGGCCTAGGCCCGCGGGAGTGGCGGCCCTGCCTCCTGTCAGCGCTCCCTGGCAAGCCCGCGGAGCGAAGCCAAGCTCGAGTGTAATCATGAATCAGCGACCCTTCTTCGATCCGCACGGTACGACCATCCTCGGCGTACGCCGCAACGGTGCCATTGCGCTCGGCGGTGACGGCCAGGTCACCCTCGGCAACACCGTCATGAAGGGCAGCGCCCACAAGGTGCGCCGCCTCGCCGACGGCAAGGTGCTGGCGGGCTTCGCCGGCGGTACCGCCGATGCCTTCACGTTGTTCGAGCGCTTCGAGGGCAAGCTCGAGAAATACGGCAACCTGACGCGCGCCGCCATCGAGCTCGCCAAGGACTGGCGCTCGGATCGCTACCTGCGGCGGCTCGAAGCGCTGCTGCTGGTCGGCGACCCTGACAAGCTGTTCGTGATCTCCGGCAATGGCGATGTGATCGAGCCCGATCACGACGTCGCCGCGATCGGCTCCGGTGGCCAGTACGCGCTCGCCGCGGCGCGCGCGCTGCTCGAGGCCTCGCCGCTCGAGGCGCGCAGCATCGTCGAGCACTCGCTCAACATTGCCGCCGACATCTGCATCTACACCAACCGCAACATCGTCATCGAGGAACTGCGCAAGGGCACCGGAGCCTAAATCTCATGTCATCCCTTACACCCCGGCAGATCGTTCAGGAGCTCGACAAGCACATCGTCGGGCAGGACGCGGCCAAGCGCGCCGTGGCCATCGCGCTGCGCAACCGCTGGCGGCGCATGCAGGTGCAGGAGCCCCTGCGCCAGGAGATCACCCCGAAGAACATCCTCATGATCGGCCCGACCGGCGTCGGCAAGACCGAGATTGCGCGCCGCCTGGCTAAGCTCGCCAACGCCCCGTTCGTCAAGGTGGAGGCGACCAAGTTTACCGAGGTCGGCTACGTCGGTCGCGACGTGGACTCGATCGTCAAGGAGCTCGCCGACGTCGCGGTCAAGATGACGCGCGAGCAGGAGATGGCCAAGGTGCGCGAGCGCGCGCTTGATGCGGCCGAGGAGCGTGTACTCGACACGCTGTTGCCGAAGCCCCGCATGATGGGCTTCTCCACCGACGAGCCTTCGACGGCCCGTGATGGCGAGACGCGCCAGAAATTCCGCAAGATGCTGCGCGAGCACGAGCTCGACGACCGCGAGATCGAGATCGAGCTGCGCGCCGTGCCCGCCGGAGTCGAGATCATGGCGCCGCCCGGTATGGAAGAGATGCAGCAGCAGTTGCAGGCGATGTTCCAGAATCTCGGCGGCCAGCGCACCCGCACCCGCAAGGTGAAGGTGCGCGAGGCGCTGAAGCTCCTCACCGACGAGGAGGCCGGCAAGCTCATCAACGAGGACGAGCTCAAGATCCAGGCGCTCGCGAGCGCCGAGCAGAACGGCATCGTGTTCATCGACGAGATCGACAAGGTGACGCGCCGTCAGGAAACGATCGGTGCCGACGTCTCCCGCGAGGGCGTGCAGCGCGACCTGCTGCCGCTCGTGGAGGGCTCCACCGTCGCGACCAAGTACGGGCCGGTGAAGACCGATCACGTGCTGTTCATCGCTTCCGGTGCCTTCAGCCTGTCAAAGCCCTCGGACCTGATCCCCGAGCTTCAGGGGCGGCTGCCGATCCGGGTCGAGCTCGACTCGCTGAAGGTCGGGGACTTCGTGCGCATCCTCACTGAGCCCGACGCCTCGCTCACCGCGCAGTACAAGGCGCTCATGGCGACCGAGGGCGTACAGGTGGAGTTCGCGCCCGATGGCGTACGGCGCATCGCCGAGATCGCCTTCCAGGTCAACGAGCGTACCGAGAACATCGGCGCGCGGCGCCTGCAGACGGTCATCGAACGGCTGCTGGAGAGCGTGTCCTACGATGCCAGCGAGCGCTCGGGGGACGGCGCGGGCAAGATCACGGTCGACGGCAATTACGTCGACGCGCACCTCGGCAAACTGGTGCAGGACGAGGACCTCAGCCGCTACATCCTGTAAGGGCTGACGCCGGCGTCGGCGCTCAGATCCCGACGTACCAGGCCCAACCCGCCTGCAGGGGGCCGAGCTTACCGGGGTCGTAGAACTCGTCCGTCACGCTGATGCGGTGGATGAACTTCACGCTCTTGTACCCGAGCTGTCTTTCCACGCGAACGCGCAGCGGCGCCCCGTGCGCGACCGGCAAGTCACGGCCGTTCATGGCGTAGGCGAGAATCGTCTGGGGATGCAGGGCATCGAACATGTCGATGCTGTCGACGACCGCATCGAACGCGTGGAAATTCACGAACCGCGCGCCCGGCCGGATCCCCGCGGCTTCGAGCACGCGGTGCAGGGGCACCCCGGTCCACTCGGCGATCGCAGACCAGCCTTCCTCGCAGGTGTGCCGGGTGATCTGCGTCCGGGCCGGGAAGCGCTTCAGGTCGCTCAACGAATAGCTGCCCGGCCGGGTGACGCTGCCTTCGATC
>Ga0318534_10000872_pt1 | contig 11126 bp, 7 predicted proteins | sample GRESIP117b4f26_FD_202502 | JGI IMG/M metagenome (GOLD analysis project Ga0318534, IMG submission 202502) | Tropical soil microbial communities from Luquillo Experimental Forest, Puerto Rico - GRE.SIPMG.117b4f26 | ecosystem: Environmental > Terrestrial > Soil > Tropical forest > Bulk soil...
GATCGACGCGGCGTTTGCTGCATTTGGGCGTGAACGGGCCGATGCTCTTTTCATCGCGGGCGATGGCTTCTTCTACAGTCGCGGTGTGCAGCTTGCCACGCTGGCAGTGCGCGACCGGATGCCGGCGAGTTATGCTTCCCGCGAGATGGTCGAAGCCGGCCTGCTGATGAGCTACGGGACGATCTTTCCCGACATGTTCCGTCAGGTCGGCATCTATACCGGTAGCATCCTCAAGGGCGCCAAGCCCGCCGACTTGCCCGTTGTGCAGTCCGCAAAGTTCGAGCTTGTCATCAACGCGCAAACCGCGCGGATGCTCGGCATCGACATTCCGGCGACGCTGCTCGCCCGCGCCGACGAGGTGATCGAATGAAACGCCGCGAGTTCATCGCGTTGCTCGGAGGCGCAGCGGCTGCGTGGCCGCTCGCGGCGCGCGCACAGCAGCCCGACCGGATGCGGCGCATCGGCGTGCTGATGAGCGGCGCTGCGACCGCGACGACATCGCAGTCATATGTGGCGATGTTCGTCGAGGCACTGCGCCAATTAGGATGGATCGAAGGCCAAAACCTCCGCGTCGATATTCGCTGGAACGCCGGCGATGCCCAACTCACACGCATCTACGCGGCGCAGCTGATCGGACTGATGCCAGACGTCATTCTGGCCGCCACCACGGCCAACCTGGAGGCCATCCAGCAAGCAACCAGCACCGTGCCGGTCGTGTTCACGCAGGTCTCCGATCCGGTCGCGCAAGGCTTCGTCGCGAGCGTCGCGAAGCCAGGCGGCAACCTCACGGGCTTCAGCGCGTATGAGTTTTCGATCGGCGGCAAATGGCTTGAGTTGCTCAAGGAGATCGCGCCGGGGCTCGCACGCATCGGCGTCATGTTCAATCCCGACACGTCGCCGCAGTCCAAGTTTTTCATGCGGTCGATCGAGGCCGCTGCGCCAACGCTCGGCGTGCAGGCGACGGCTGTCCCCGTTCGCTCGAGCGCCGACATCGAACCTGCCTTCGAGAGTTTCGCGGGCGCACCGAACGGCGGGCTGATCCTGCCGACCGACACCTTCATAACGGACGTGCACCACAAGCTGATCGTCCAGCTGGCGGGCCGCCATCGCCTGCCGGCGGTTTCCTGGAACCCTAATTTCCCCAAGGACGGTGGCCTAATGAGCTACAGCGTCACCGTCAGCACGCTTGACCAGTTCCGGCGCGCGGCCGGCTATGTCGATCGCATCCTCAAGGGCGAGAAGCCTGCCGACCTTCCGGTACAGGCTCCGACCAAGTACGAGTTGGTGATCAACCTCAAAACCGCCAAGTCGCTCGGCCTCGAAGTGCCGGCAACGCTTCTCGCCCGCGCCGACGAGGTGATCGAATAAGGCGGCGCCAGGCTCGATGACCACGGCGTGGACAAGCATTTCGCCGATCGCGCGCGCAAATTGCGTCGCGTCCGTGCTATAATGGTGTATGATCGCGCTCGCGGATTCCGCGCTCGCCCGTCTCTGCATCGGCACCACTCGCATCGACCCGCGGCGCCGACGGCAATGGCTGCAAGAGATCGCCGCGAAGCTCGACCCGCCGCGCACCGTAGTCGGGAGCCGCGAGTGCTCACGTCCCGCCCGGGGCGCGCAGAAAGAACGGGACGCGCAGCTACACAGTCGAAATCCCCGACCAGATCGCCGAGGGCGTGATCACCGCGCTCGTCGCGACCGAGAAATTGACCGAGGCCGAGGCTTGCGACCATAGCCGCGTGCAGGTCGAGCTTGGCCATATGCTGTGTGATTGGGCGCAACGCTGGCTGCGCTGAAATTTCCCCCACACGCGTGACGCGGCTTCGAGGCTGCACCGTGCGATGATGCTTTGCCCTCGTCGGATTGTCCTCTGCGCGAGGGACGTGCACCTCCGACGCCGGGGCCGTCGAGCGGGTTTTCCTATCGAGGCCCCCAGCAAGCAGGCGAACCACCCATTTAGTCGCTATTGAAGGTGAAGAGGACATGCCGCGACCTCGGGTGGCATATCCAGCGGTCACTTTTTGGACCCACTGCGGTCATAAGCCGGATCGAGATCCCGCAATGCAGCGATCTCCAAATCGGATGCCTATGGCTTGAGATCGGCACCTGATCGCCGACCCCCGAAGAATGTCCCTTCATCTCTTGCATAGTTACGCACCGCCGTTTGGACCGGCGAGACTCGTGACACAAGACCCCGAGCGGTCATTGCCACGCTGAAGCGCCCCGAGCGGTGGCTGGTGCGCCCCGCATTCCGAGACGGACCGCGCAACTTTGTGCTAGGCTCCAGCGTGTGAGCAGCGCGGTCCCGTGGTTTCGGGGCCAGAAAAATCATCGGTGCGAAGGCGAAGGAATAAACCATGATGACGATCTTCAAGGTTGGCGCGACGATGGTGCTGAACGCAGTACTGATTGCGACGCCCGCGTTCGCCGGCAAGAAGGACGACACGCTCAACATTGCGTGGGACCAGCCACTCGATATTGCGGACGCATATTTCAACACCAGCCGCGAAGGCATTCTCGCGGCGCGAATGATCTGGGATCAGCTGATCGAACGCGATCCCGACACGTTCGAATACAAGGCCAGCCTGGCCACGGCGTGGCGCTGGGTCGACGATCTCACGCTGGAGTTCGATCTTCGCCGAGGCGTGACATTCCACAACGGTCAGCCGTTCGACGCCGACGACGTCGTCTACACGTTCAACTTCGCGTCCGATCCCGCCAACAAGAGCTTGCAGTTGGGCAACGTGTCGTGGATCAAGACCGTGGAGAAGATCGACCCATTCAAGATCCGCATTCACCTGAAATCCAACTTTCCCGCCGCCCTGGAATATGTCGCGAGTCCGATGCCGATCTATCCGCACAAATATTACGCGGAGGTCGGGCCGCAGGGCATGGCGCGCAAACCGATCGGAACCGGCCCATACATGGTCGAGAGCCTCGAGCCCGGCAAGTCGATCGTCTTCGCCAAGAACACGAAATACTGGGACGGCAGCCCGAAGGGCAAGCCGAGCATCGGCAAGGTCGTCCAGCGCTTCATCCCGGAGAAGACCACGCAGATCGCGACGCTGCTGGCCGGCGAACTCGACCTGATGTGGTACGTGCCGACCGATCAGGTGGAGAACATCCGCAGTGTCCCGGGTCTCGCCGTCACCGCGGGCGAGACCATGCGAGTCGGCTACATCCTCTTCGATGCCGCCGGGCGCTCCGGCGACAGTCCGCTCAAGGACGTGCGGGTGCGGCGCGCCATCGCACATGCCATCGATCGCCCGCAGTTCACCAAGTCGTTCTTCGGTACCGAGGCGCGTGTCCTTGCGGCGCCGTGCTTCTATACCCAGTTCGGCTGCTTTCAGTACGCCGCAAAATACGAGTTCGACCTCGCGAAGGCGAAGCAGCTCATGGCCGAGGCCGGCTATCCCAACGGCTTCGACACTGAGCTGTATGCATTTCGCGAGCGCAAATGGGTCGATGCGCTCGCCGGCTATATGCGCACGATCGGGGTGCGTGCGAAGATCAATCAGCTGCAATATCCCGCCTTCCGAGACAAGAATCACACCGGCGTGACGCCGATCTCGTTCGGCGACTGGGGCTCCTATTCCATCAACGACGCCTCAGCGATCCTCGGCAACTTCTTCCGCGGCTCGGCCGACGACTTCACCGGCGACAAGGAGTTGCAGGAGTGGGTAAAGGAAGGCGACACCTCCGCCGACAAGGACAAGCGGCTCGCCGCCTACAAGAATGCGATCACGCGCATCATGGACCGGATGTACGCGCTGCCGATGAATTCCTACAGCATCTATTACGCCTACACGAGTGATCTCAACTTCAGGTCATATCGGGACGAAATCCCGCGCTATTACCTCTACAGCTGGAAATAGCCGTCGGCGACGGGGAGTCGCCTCCCCGCCTACGGAGATGTGTGCTTGCTCGCCTACCTCGCAAAACGACTCTTCGTCGCGCTTCTGGTAGCGCTCACCGTCTCGATCATCACATTCTCTCTGCTTCACCTGTCCGGCGACCTCGCCCAGTCGCTCGCGGGGCCATCGGCAACCGCGGCCGACGTCGAGCAGGTGCGTAAGGCCTACGGGCTCGACCGGCCGCTGCCGGTGCAGTACGCCGAGTGGATCGGCAAGGCGGTGCGCGGCGACCTCGGTGAATCGTTCTTTCTCAAGGTGCCGGTTTCCGAATTGATCGCCGACCGCTTGCCAATCACGCTCACGCTGGGCATTTGCGCGCTTGCCTTTGCGCTTGTGTTGTCGCTTCCGCTCGGCGTGCTGGCCGCAGTGCGACCCAATTCCTGGATCGACCGGTGCGCTCTCGCGCTATCGGTGCTCGGCCAAGCCCTGCCGAGCTTCTGGTTCGCGCTCATCCTGATCATCGTATTTGGTTTGAAACTGCGCTGGCTGCCGGTCTCCGGCAACGCCACGTGGGGACACTTCGTGTTGCCGGCGGTCGCGCTCGGCTATTACGCCACCCCAGCCTTCATGCGGTTGACCCGCGCCGGGATGCTGGAGGTGCTCGCCTCCGACTACATCCGAACCGCGCGCGCAAAAGGCTTGCGCACCACCAGCGTGCTGTTCAAGCACGCGCTGCGCAATGCGATTATCCCGGTGGTTGCGGTGGCGGCGGTTCAATTCGGCTTCATGCTCGGCGGATCGATTGTGATCGAGAGCGTATTCTCCCTGCACGGCGTCGGCTATCTCGGCTGGGAGGCGATCAGCCGCGCCGACTTCCCCGTCGTGCAGGCGATCGTGCTGATCCTCGCCTGCATCTATGTCGTGCTCACCTTGCTCGCCGACATGCTCAACGCCGTGCTCGATCCGCGCATCCGGGTGCGATGAGGAGGCTCGATGACGATCGACAGCTTCGTCAGCGTGGAGGAGCTTCTACCGAGCCGTGGCGCGCTGCTCGGCGCCCGCCTCTTCAGCCACACCAGCTTCGCAATTGGTGCCGGCGTCATGCTCGTCATTTTCGCGGTGGCGCTGCTGGCGCCGTGGCTCGCGCCGCATGATCCTTTCGCGCAAGATCTGGGCCGTAGGCTGATACCGCCGGTCTGGCACGACGGCGGAAGCTGGACCCATGTACTCGGCACCGACCAACTCGGCCGCGACTATTTGAGCCGCCTGATCTATGGCTCGCGCATCTCGCTCTTGATCGGCGCCACCGCAGCGGCCACGTCGGGCGTTATTGGAACCACGCTCGGGGTTCTCGCTGGCTATTTCGGCGGCCGCGTCGATCTCGTGGTGAGCTTCATCATCACCACGCGGCTGGCGCTGCCGGTGATCCTGGTGGCGCTCGCAGTGGCGGCGTTCATCGGCAGCTCCATGCAGATCGTGATCGTCGTGCTCGGCCTGCTGCTGTGGGATCGCTTCGCGGTGGTGACGCGCAGCGCCACCATGCAGGTCCGCGCGCTCGACTATATCGCCGCCGCGCGTGCCATCGGCGCGTCGACGGCGCGGATCATCGCGGCCGAAATCCTCCCCAACATCGCCAATGCGCTGGTCGTCGTCGCCACGCTGGAAATGGCCCAGGCGATCCTGCTCGAAGCGACGCTGTCGTTCCTCGGCCTCGGTGTGCCGCCGCCGGCGCCGTCCTGGGGCCTGATGGTCGCGGAGGGCAAGGAATACATGTTTTTCAGCCCGTGGGTGATCACCATCCCGGGAGTGGCGCTGTTCACGCTCGTGCTAGCAATCAATCTGCTCGGCGACGGGCTGCGTGATCTCACCGCGCCGGAGAACCGCGCTTGAGCGCGCTGTTAGAAGCCGAGCGTCTGAACGTCCGCATCCCGCTTGCGGCGGGCATGCTGCATCCGGTGCGAGACGTGAGTTTTTCGGTCAAGCGCGGCGAGATGCTGTGCATCGTCGGCGAAACCGGATGCGGCAAGTCGCTCACGTCGCTGGCGATAATGGACCTGTTGCCCAAGCATTCGCGGCGCGAGGCGCAAAGGCTCCTCTTCGACGGCATCGATCTGCTGCGGCTGCGCGAACGCGCGATGGCCGACCTGCGCGGCAACGGGATGGCGATGATCTTCCAGGAGCCGATGACCTCGCTGAATCCCGCCTACACAATTGGCACGCAGCTGACGGAGGTGCTGCTGCGGCACCGGCGGATCGGACGCGCCGCCGCGCGCGAGCGGGCGGTCCAGCTCCTGGAGAGGGTCGGCATCACCGCCGCCTCCGAGCGGCTCGCGCAATATCCGCATCAGCTGTCCGGCGGCTTGCGCCAGCGCATCATGATCGCGATGGCTCTGATGTGCGGGCCCAAGCTTCTCATCGCCGACGAGCCGACCACTGCGCTCGACGTTACCATCCAGGCGCAAATCCTTCGCCTCTTGGCATCGATCCAGCGCGAGCTCGACATGGCGGTGATCTTGATCACCCACGATCTCGGTATCGTGGCGCGGGTGGCAACCCACGTGGCGGTGATGTATGCCGGCGAAATCGTCGAGACCGGAACCTCGCGCGAAGTGTTTTTGCGGCCCACGCACCCATATACGCAGGGCCTGTTGCGCTGCATCCCGGTCCCCGGCAAGACTAGGCACCGCGCCCGTCTCGGCTCGATCCCGGGCCTGGTGCCGAGCCTGGTCGGCACCATCCACGGCTGCGCCTTCTATAACCGCTGCCCCCATGCGTTCGAGGATTGCGCCAAGGCGCGCGTCGCGCTCACCGAGATTTCGACCGGGCGGGCCTATCGGTGCCTGCTCCCGGTCGAGCAATGCGCCGTCAATGCGCTGGTGCCGACGGCGTCATGACCACGCCGCTCATCGAAATGCGCAATGTCGAGCGCCGCTTCCGATTGGGCGGCAACCTGTTCGGCGGCGGCCGCGACCTGCGCGCGGTTAACGGCGTATCGCTCGCGGTGCGCAAGGGCGAGGTGCTGGGCATCGTGGGCGAGTCCGGCTGCGGCAAGTCGACCCTCGCGCGCATGCTGCTGGGCTTGCTGACGCCGTCCGCGGGCGAAATTTTGTTCGACGGCAAGGCGGTCGGCGGCCTGGACCCGCGCGCGCTGGCGCGGCGCGTGCAGCCGGTGTTCCAGGACCCGTATTCGTCGCTTAATCCGCGCAAGACCGTGGGCGCGATCATCCGCGCGCCGCTGACCGTGCACGGCATCGGAAATGCGAAAAGCCGGCGCGGCGAGGTCGAGCGCATGATGGCGCTGGTCGGATTGCCAAAGCGGCTGCATGATTCCTATCCCGGGCAGCTGTCCGGCGGACAACGCCAACGCGTCGCTATTGCTCGCGCGCTCATCATGCGCCCGGAAGCGGTGATCTGCGACGAGCCCACGTCGGCGCTCGATGTCTCGGTGCAATCGCAGATCCTTAACCTGCTGCAGGACCTACAGCAGGAATTCGGACTGACCTTGATTCTGATCAGCCACAACCTCGCCGTGGTCGAGCATATCGCGACGCGTGTAGCGGTCATGTATCTCGGCCGCATCGTCGAGGAGAACGAGACCGAGGCGCTGTTTCGCGCGCCGCGCCATCCCTACACAAGGGCGCTGCTCGCCTCCATGCTCACGCCCGAACCCGGCCTCGGCGTGCCCGACACCGGGCTGGGGATTGCCTTTCCCAATCCGCTCGAGCCGCCGGCCGGCTGCGCCTTCCATCCGCGCTGCCCTGAGGCTGGAACGCGCTGTCGGACGACCGTGCCGCGGGAGATTCGTGATGGCCGGTTCAGGGTCTCGTGTCACCTCCATGACGGCGGCACGCGAGCACTTGTCTAATACCGGCACCGATGTTCATGGTGACAAAATAAGACCACGGACGCGCTGACCGTAGCTGCGCGAGCACAGTGGCGGGCCTCGGGCCTGCGTCTGCTTGGTCGAGCCGGGTAGAGGCGCTGCGGACGTGTTTGCGCGACCTCAGATATGCGGCCGGCATGGTTCACGACACCTCGGATCGGAATACCTCGTGAGGTCGAGGAATCCTGATGCGGAGCGCGCGCTGCCACATCGCTAGAGTTCGTCATATTGCCTCTCCTGATCGAGCCAGAAGCCCATTTCCATTTCGCAGTACATCGCCGTCGCATTGGTGAAATTCTCGCGGGCGCGCCCTGTCTCACCCATGCGGCGGTAGAGCTTGCCCAGGCCGAGGTGGCAGTGGGCGACTAGCGGGCGCATGTTGTGCAAATTAGCGAGTGCCAGCGCCTCCCGGTAGTGGGCCGCCCCGCTTTCGACGTCGAGCCGATCGGGATGGGTCGCGATGTCGCCGAGGAGGCGCAGGGCGTGGGCCGTAAAGCCAGGCTGGCGTCGCGAGGATTCGACCGCACAATCGCCTAGACGCCGCGCCTCGTCGACCCAGCCTAGCAGCAGACAGGCCCGACTCACCGCGTGGTAGGCCCAGCCGCAATGACAGCCGACGAGCCCGCGTTTGGCCTGCCAGTCGAGGAGCGCCTTGGCCTCGCCGACCCGGTTCAACGCCTCGCTTATCTCGCCGAGCTGCGCCAGTACCCACGCGGAGGCGGCGACCGCCCAAGGAAGAAGGTCAGCGACGTTTCCAGTCCGAAGCATTGCCATCCCGTACTCGACTGATGATTGCGCCTTGGCCCAGTCGCCCTTGAGAACATGGAGCATGCTCGCGGCGTAATAGGCCCAACCTATGGTGTGCGCGTGCTCCGTTGGTTCGGCGATTTTGATCGCCTCCGCCGCGTACTTGGCCGCTTCCTTGAATCGGCCGATCTCGGCGAAGCTCATAACCGGGTAAGCGCGGCCGAATACCGACGGCAGCGCGCCCATGCCGAAATACTGGTGGACCGCGCCGACGGACGGCGCCCCGAGATTGTCGGCGGTGAACTGCAAGACGTGCTGGTACTCACCCCGGTAATAATACACTTGCTCGAGATTGCTCGTAGCGACGATACCAAGCTCCGAATCCCCGAGGCGCCCGGCGATCTCCAAGGCGCGGGTACCGGCCACCAGTGCCTCGTCCAGCTCGTCGAGCGACGAAAGGACGGTCGTCATGAGAGCGTAGACTTGGCCACGTCGACGATCGTCTCCCAACCGCTCGGCGAGCGCCTCGGCCTCTCGCAGGTGGTGAAGCATGTTTCGGCCTTCACCAAGCTGGCGCAGAATGCGCCGCAGCTCTAGGCGAATCTCGAAGGCCTGCTCCAGCGCGGCCCGGCTTTCCGGCTGAGACTTCAGAAGATCTAGCGCTTTCTCGTACGAACTTCGGGCGTCCAAGAGCGCCGAACGCGCAGCTGCCTTTGCTCCCGCCTGCCGCAGATACGGGACAGCCTTGTCGTTTAGCTGGCCTCGGACGGCATGATCCGCCAGCCGCTCGACCTGCTCGTCAAGCCGATTGGCGTAAAGCTTCTCAATCGCATTCACGACGCGCGTGTGGATTTCACGGCGACGTTCGTGGAGTACCCCACTGTATGTGACGTCGTGAGTAAGCGAGTGCTTGAACGTATATTGCAGATCAGGAAAAAGCTGTGTCGGATAGAGAAACTCGGCAGCCTGCAGACTGTCCAGCAGACCACGAAGCTGGTCTTCTGACAGCCCGCAAATTGCCTGCAGGAGACTGAATGGGACTTCGTGTCCGATAACGGCCGCCTCCTGCAGCAGGTGCTTGTGACTAGGAGGCAGCGCGTCGATACGCGCAGCGAGGACCGCTTGCACCGTGGGCGGGACCTCGGTGCTGGAAAACGGCCTGGCAAGCCGATAGCCACCGCGTACGACTACGACGACGGTAGTATCCACTAGTCTACGCAGAATCTCCTCGGCGAAGAACGGATTCCCGCTTGCCCGCCTCTCCAGGAAGTTCTTGAGAGGGGCAAGCCTCGGATCGGGGCCCACAAGGGCCTGAAGAAATTCTGCAAGGCGCTCGCTCGCTAAGGGATCTACGCGAATTTGCCGATAGTTTGACCGGTTTCTCCATTCGTCCGTGTATTCAGGACGATAACTGACCACCAATAGCAAGCGAGCATACTGGGCGGCCACAACCAGCTCGCTCAGTAGTCCGAGAGAAAGCGAGTCGTGCCAGTGAAGGTCCTCGAAGACAGCAATGACCGGTTGTACACGGCTCTCGCTCAATAACAGGCGGACGACAGCCTGATAGGTGGACTGCCGACGCTGGGCCAAATCGAGAGAGCGGAACGGATCGTCGGGATCAAGTGCATCGAGAAGATCCAGCATCGGCGGGATCGTGTCCCGCAAGGAAGCGTCGAGAGCCAAAACCTTGCCTGTCATTCTCTCACGGATGGATTGGGTACTGTCGTGGATGTTGACGTTGAAATAATCCCGGAGCAGTTCGATGACCGGCAGGTATGGCGTTGCGCGACCATAAGAAACGGATTTGGATTCCAGTACCAAGCACTCCACTGTGTTCTGCGAATGAACGAACTCGCGAACCAGGCGCGACTTGCCCACCCCCGCTTCGCCGACGAGTGCCACCACCTGACCCTGACCTCGGGCGGCAAGCTGCTGGGCGCGATGAAGTTGCTCCAGTTCTACGTCGCGTCCGACGAACCGTGTCAGGCCACGTCCCGCCGCCACCTGGAGTCGAGTTCGCGCATCGCCGGCGCCCGTCACCTCGTAGATTTGTACCGGATTGGCGAGCCCCTTCACCGGCACGGGGCCGAGAGGCTTCACGGCGACGTAACCTTCCGCCAATTCGAGGGTATCGGCCGTTGTCAGCACGGAACCGGGCTTTGCCATCTGTTCCATGCGAGCCGCCAGGTGCGCTGTCTGGCCCACGACGGTGTAGTCCATATGCAGATCGTTGCCGATGGCACAGACGACGATCTCCCCCGAATTGAGCCCGACTCGGATCGTCACCGGTACTCCATGAGACCGCTGAACTTCGTCTGCATATCGCGTGACGGTCTCTTGCATCCGCAGCGCCGCATAACAAGCGCGCACGGCATGATCCTCGTGGGCAATGGGCGCGCCGAAGAGGGCCATAATCCCATCGCCCATAACCCTGTTCACGGTGCCCTCATAGCGGTGGACTGCCTCGATCATGCGTTCGAGCACAGGGTCGAGGAGCTTCTGCGCGTCCTCAGGGTCGCGGTCAGCAAGCAGCTCCATCGAGCCCTTGATATCCGCGAACAGCACGGTGACCTGCTTCCGCTCACCCTCGAAGGCTGCCCTGGAGGTGAGGATCTTATCGGCAAGATGCTGGGGCGTGTAAC
>Ga0318534_10000873_pt1 | contig 11125 bp, 9 predicted proteins | sample GRESIP117b4f26_FD_202502 | JGI IMG/M metagenome (GOLD analysis project Ga0318534, IMG submission 202502) | Tropical soil microbial communities from Luquillo Experimental Forest, Puerto Rico - GRE.SIPMG.117b4f26 | ecosystem: Environmental > Terrestrial > Soil > Tropical forest > Bulk soil...
GACGTCATCGCGGCCACCGTCGCCGATGCCCGCGACAATGCGCGCTTCGCCACACCGGATCCCGATGTGGTGCTCGCGCGGCCCGACGGCGTCGCTGCCGTCGAGCTGGACCTCTGGGACGACGGCGTGGCCTCGACACCGATGGAGAAGAAGGTCGCACTGGCGGTGGAGCTCGAACGGGCGACCCGCGCGGCCGATCCTCGGGTGCGGCAGGTGTCGTCTGCCGACTACGCGGACAGCAGGGTGGAGGTGGCGCTCGCTTCGACCACCGGTGTCTCGTCGTCACGGAGGCGCACCACGGCCTTCCTCTCGGTGGACGCCATCGCCGGGGAGGGGGCGGAGACGCAGACCGGCACGGGATTCAGCGTCGGCCGAGGGCCAGGCGAACTCGTGGCGGACGAGGCGATGGACGAAGCCGTGATGCGCGCCATACGTCTGCTCGGTGCCGAGAAGGCGCGCTCCGCCCGCTGCACGGTGGTCTTCGACCCGCGCGTCGTCTCGACGCTCATCGCCGTGGTGGCCTCTGCCTTGTCGGGAGAGGCCGTGGTCAAGGGCCGCTCGTTCTTCGCCGGCCGCATCGGCGAGACGGTGGCTGCACCGAGCGTGACGCTCGTCGACGATCCCACCGATTTCCGGGCCTTCGGTGCGGCGTCGCACGACGGTGAGGGTTTGGCGTGCCGGCGCAACCTCCTGCTCGCCGACGGCGTCCTCCTTATGTTCGTGTATGACACCGTCTCCGCCCGGCGGGCCGGCACGCGTTCGACCGGCTCAGCGGTGCGAGGCGGCTTCGCCGGCACGCCGTCGGCAGGCTGCCGGGCCCTCGTGCTCGAGCCGGGCACGCGCGGACAGGACCAAATCCTCGCCAGCGTGGGAGACGGTCTCTACGTGCAGTCGGTGACGGGCATCCACTCCGGGGTCAACCCGGTGAGCGGCGACTTCTCCGTCGGCGCGGAGGGCCTGATGATTCAGGACGGGGCGCTGGGTCCGCCGGTGCGCGAGGTGACGGTGGCGTCCACACTCCAGCGTATGTTGCAGTCCGTTGTCGACATCGGAAACGACTTGCGCTGGTTGCCGGGCACCGCGGCCGGCCAGACGCTCGCCATCGCGGACATGCAGCTGAGCGGCGAATAAGGCCGGGTGCCTGCCGGGACGAGAGGGTCCGCCGGGTGCGTCGCGCGCTGCGGCTCAGGTCGCGGCGGCCGCTGCCGGCTTGGTGTCCGTCGTTCCCGAGCCGCTGGTCACGGAGCCGGACCCCTCGGTCTTGGACCCGCCGTCGGAACCCTTCGACTCGCCCGCCGAGCTCGTGCCCGCCGAATCGGCGGACTCGCTCTTCTGTTTCGACCCGTTGCCGGCGGCAGCCCGCGAGTCGGTCTTGTAGAACCCGCTGCCCTTCAGCACGATGCCGACGGCGCCGTAGACCTTGCGCAGTGTCCCCCCGCACTCGGGGCAGATGGTCAGCGGGTCGTCCGTAAAGCTCTGGACGGCCTCGAGTCCGCGCCCGCACGCCGTGCAGGCGTATTCGTAGGTCGGCACTGGATCCTCCGTGGTGAGACTGGCTGGCACTCGTTGCCTGTGACTGCCAAGTCTATCGGGCAGCGGCCGGACGCGGCATCGGACCCAGGGTCTGGCCAGGTCGTAGACTCCACGTCCGTGTCCGACCGCAGCCTGGCAAACCTCGATCCGCTGGGCGGCGCTCGAATGGTCGATGTCACCCCCCGGGAACCGACGCATCGCCGGGCCCTGGCCCGCTGCCGGGTTTCGATGCTGCCCGAGACGACCACCAAGGTAGCCAACAACGCCATCACCAAGGGGGACGTCCTCGCCGCCGCCCGCATCGCCGGGATCCAGGCCGCCAAGCGCACCGCCGACCTGATCCCCATGTGCCATCCCGTCCTCGTCGGCTCCATCGGCGTGAATTTCTCGATCGGAGACGACTACGTGGAGGTCGAGGCGCAGGTCGAGACGGTCGACCGGACCGGCGTCGAGATGGAGGCCATGACAGCGTGCACGGTGGCGGCACTCACGGTGTACGACATGTGCAAGTCATCGGACCGCACCATGACCATTGAGCACCTGGCCCTCTGGGAGAAGTCGGGCGGGCGCTCTGGTCCGTGGCGCCGAGCCGAGGCGCACCAGTTCTAGGTCCTGGGCGCCTCGGGAGGGGGACGTCCGGGGGCTGATCTACATTCGTTCCCGGTGACAATCCGCACCGAGGAGGCACCCGAGGTCGGCAAGGGCGTCGTGGGCGCCGTCACCTCCGTCGTCGGGCGGATCGGCGGTCGCAACGCCGTGATCGCCCGAGCCCTGGGCAGCATGCGACGTGGCGCCATCACCCATGCGGACGGCGTCCGGCTGGCCGAAGCGGCCCAGCAGGCCTGCGATCTCGGGCTCCCCTTCATCTTCTTCGTGGCCTCGAGCGGTGCGGACGTGCAAGACGGCATTGCCTCGTTGCACGGGTGGGGGAGGGCGGCTGCCGCCATCTCGCGCTGCAGCGGGCAGGTGCCCGTGATCGCGGCGGCCACGGGACCCGTGGTGTCGGGACCCGCCCTGCTGCTCGGGCTCTCCGACCTGGTCGTCATGAACTCGGAGGCGGTCGCCTTCGTGTCGGGACCGCAGATGGTCGCCGAATTCACCGGCATTCAGATCAGCATCGGCGAGCTGGGTGGGACCGCCTCGCACGCCACGGCGAGTGGCCTGTGCGCTGTCGAGTCGGACGACGTGGACGGCACGGTGGCGGAGTTGCTCGAATACCTGCCCTCGAACACGGACGAAGTCCCGCCGTTGGCGCCGGTGCACGATTCGGTGCTGCGAGCGACGCCCGAGCTGCGCAGCGTGATCCCGGATCGGAAGGCCGCGGGCTACGACGCTCGCGACGTCGTCCGCACCCTGTGCGACGACGGGGAGTTCCGAGAGGTGTGGCCACGCTGGGCCGGACAGATGGTCACTGCGTTCGCCCGCCTCGGCGGCATGCCCGTCGGGTTCGTGGCGAACCAGCCGCGGATCCTCGCCGGCACCCTCGACATCGCCGCCTCGCAGAAGGCGGCGCGCTTCGTCCGGCTCTGCGACGCCTTCAACCTGCCGATCGTCAGCCTCGTCGACACCCCGGGCTTCCTGCCCGGGAAGGACCTCGAATGGCGGGGGATGATCCGGCACGGCGCGGAGCTCGCGTTCGCCTACGCCCAGGCCTCCGTGCCGCGTCTTTGCCTCATCATGCGCAAGGCCTTCGGCGGCGCCTACATCGTCATGGACTCTCGAGGCATCGGGAACGACGTGTGCCTGGCCTGGCCCGGTGCAGAGGTCGCCGTCATGGGCGCCTCGGGCGCCGCGCAGATCCTGTACCGGGGACTCGAACCCGGGGCCCGCGCCGAGCGGGAGCTCGCCTACGAGGAGGCCTATCTAAATCCGTGGCCTGCCTCGGAGCGCGGGCTGGTAGACCAGGTCATCGACCCAGCCGACAGTCGGATCGTTTTGTGCGCCGCACTGGGGCAACTTTGCACGAAACGTGAGACAATGGTCGGTCGTAAGCACGATGTTGGACCGCAATGACCGTTCTCCTGGGAAAACACAAATTGTCACAGATTCGTAACGGAGCTGAGGTGCTTTCGACGCCGAACCCGGGAAAGGATCGTGCATGATCAGCGATGTGGTCCCCCCCATCGATGACGCCCTTTTCGTCCTCGAATCCTGCCACAGCACCTGGATCTTCGACACGGAACGGATGCGCTTCCGGCGAGTCCTCAAAGGTCTCGCCCTCGACGCTCACGCTGCCACCACCGCGTGGCGGGCGTACTACGGACTGGAGATCGACCCGATCTCGGAGTCCTTCGTGGTGCTGTTGAATCCCGAAGGCACGCGGCTGCTGCGATCGTGGCGTCACGTCGAGCATTGCCCCCAATGTGGTGGCAACCGGACGGCCGAGCTCTCGCTCGACGAGCTGCGGAGCGCCTCGCTGGCCTAGTGCTCGGGCTTTCGCGGAGCCCGCAGGCCAACTTCCCTCAGAAGCGGGAGACGCGCGCGGCTGACGGCAGCGCGGGAAGCGTCCGATCGCCGGGACGGCACGACCCGCGCCGCCCGATGGTGTCCGAGAGGACTCGCGTGGAGCTCGTCACGGCGTCGCCGGCGGTCCGGGCCAGCCGTGGCGCCGCTCCCGCCGCTCCGCCCGTTCGATCTCGCGTTGCACGTCCGACCAGGTGAGCGTCTCCTCGTGCTCGGACGGGTCGGTCTGGGCGCGCGTCATCATGACGAAGGCGACCGTCCACAGGACTGCGATGGTGCCCAACTTCGCCAGGAATCCGGCCAGCTGCTGGTCGAGCAGTGGAGAGAGCCCGACGACTTTCCCTGTGTGCTCGTAGGGCGGGTACAGGGAGTGCCGAGCGAAGATCCACACGATGGAGAGGAAGCTCGGCACGATGGACTGGACGATCAGATAGGCGCCGCGCCCGAGCGCGGACAGTTGCCGCGCGCCGGGGAGCTCAGAGAGCACCGGAGCCCACAGGACGAAGCCCGAGGCGAGGACGACGAGCTCTATGACGACCCGCGCCACGTCGGATCGTGCCGCCAAGCCGACGGCGCCGGTCGTCAGCGTGCCGACTGCGACCACGGTCACGATGGCGACCGCGGGCATCGGGCGCACGACCACCCGCAGGATGGCATCGACAACGGGCGGGCGAGTCATACGCGCCAGCACGGGCCGAGGAGTTCCCAAGACCAAAAGAGGTGGGACGGTCAGGGTGAGAAGGAGGCGCTGCAGGACGAGCGCGAGCAGCAGCCAGTGGGCGGCGACGTCGGCCACCGGCCAGGTCACGGCCCCCGCCAGGACCACCACCCCGGAGACGAACAGCACCCGCTGGCGGGTCGTCGCCTCCCACCCGCGCCGACGCGTCACCGACAGGTATCCGACGACCAGGCCGGCGAGCGCGAGGAGCCAGAACGTATGGAGGTGCCAGCCGAAGGGATGGAGGGCGGCGGTCATGGCCTCGCCGCCACCGTAGGCTCCTCCCGGTGGAGGCGCACTCGAAGCTCGATCGGCTGGAACGCGTCACGGACCTGGTGCTGGTGCTGCTGGACACCAGGCAGCCGCTGACGCTCGACGCCATCGCGCACCAGGTCCCCGGTTATCCTGCCGAGCACGCGGCCCGGCGACAGGCCTTCGAGCGCGACAAGCGGCTTCTGCGTGACGAGGGCATCCCGGTTGCCACCAAGCGGCTGCCGGGTCAGGAGCAATACGGCTACATGATCGACCGCGAGTCCTTTTATCTGCCCGACCTCGAACTCGAACCCGACGAGCAGGTCGCGCTGCACCTCGCCGTCGCCGGCGTCCACCTGGGCGATCCTAGTGGGAGGGACGCGTTGTTGAAGTTGGGCGCCGCCGGCTTGGGAGACGTGCGGCCCATCGCGACCTTGGTGCCGACGCCCGCTTTGATCGAGCTGTTCGAGGCGGTGCGGACGCGGGCGCTGGCCACCTTCAGATATCGCGGCGAGTCGCGGCAGGTCGCGCCTGTCGGGCTCCGCTTCCGCTTCGGCCATTGGTACCTGGTGGTGTGGGACCTCGAGCGCGCCGCGGTGCGGACGTTCCGGGTCGACCGAGTCGAGGGCGACGTCACCCGAGGTGAGGCGGGCTCGGCACACGTGCCCGGGCACGTCGACGTCGAGGCGGCGCTGCCCGAGGAGCCCTGGCAGGCTGAGGGTGACGACCTCGTCCGGATGGAGGTGCGTGTCGACGCGCTCGAGGCGCGCCGGGTGGTCGACGAAGTAGGGCGCGACAAGTTGGTCGCGCGCCTCGACGACGGATCCGTGGATCTCGCCTTGCAGGTCTCGTCGTTCGCCGCCATCCGCTCGTGGGTCCTCGGCTTGCTCGACCATGCCGTGATCACAGAGCCGGTGGCCTTCCGTGAGGAGCTCGTCGCGTGGTTGCGCGCGCTGACAGCGCCGCCGCCCGCGCTGCCCTCGGGCGTCGTCGCCCCGGACCCGGTGGCCGAAGAGGCCGGCACGCCCGCGCCGACGCGCAACGTCCCTGGGAGCGAGACGAGCCGCCGCCTACGTCGGCTCCTGGCCGTTGTCGGGTGGCTCGCGCAGGTCGGGGAGGCACCCATCGCAGAGGTCTCCCGTCGCTTCGGGATGAGCGAGAACGAGCTCGTGGCCGAGCTGGAACTGGCGGCGTGCTGCGGCACCCCGCCCTACACGCCGGACACGCTGATGGAGATCGTCGTGTCGGAGCGGACAGTGCAGGCCTTCTTGCCGTCCGAATTCGCGCGGCCGCGCCCGCTGACTCCGGCCGAAGGGTTCGCGGTCGCCACGTCGGCGCGCCTGCTGCTCGCGGTGCCGGGCTCGGAGGACGACGCACTGCGGCGTGCGCTGGCCAAGCTCGACGCAGCGCTGGGATCGCGTGAGGTCGTGGATCTCGACGTCGACGCACCGGGCAACCTGCCTCTGGTGCGCAGTGCAGCCGACGAGGGTCGGGTGATCGAGATCGACTATCTGTCTGCCTCCCGTGACGAGTTGACGACGCGCACGGTCGAGCCGCTGCAGGTGATGACGATCGACGGCCATTGGTACCTCGACGCCTACTGCCATCGCGCCGGCGATATGCGACGGTTCCGGGTGGACCGTATCGGAGCGGTCCGGGCCGTGGACCAGCCGGCCGTCTCGCCGCCCCGGCGCGTCCGCCCGGCCGACGAGATGTTCGTTCCGGGGCCCGGTGCCCGCGAGGTGCATCTGCACCTCGGCGGGTCCGCGCAGTGGGTCCCTGAGTCGGTGCCGGTGCGCGGCGTGCGGCGGGACGGCGCGGGGAACGTGACCGATGTTCTGCTCGACGTCTCGGGACTCGCCTGGTTCGAACGGCTGCTGTTGCAGCTCGGTCCTGACGCCCGTGTCGTCAGCCCCTCCGATCTCACAGACCTGGCCGCCGTGGCGGCGGTACGCATACTGGCGCGCTACGGGGAGCCCTGACGACCGCGCCGCGCGGCCGGGGGCGCCGGTAGCGTCGGCGCATGAGCCAGATGAACGATTTCAATCGCAGCATCATCGAGGAGTTCCGGGCCAGCGACGGCAAGGTGGGCGGCCCGTTCGAGGGTGCGCCCATGGTGCTGCTCACGACCAAGGGGGCCAAGTCGGGGACCACGCGCGTCAACCCTCTGGCCGCCCTTCCGGGCGACACAGACGTCCTGTATGTCTTCGCGTCCAAGGGTGGCGCGCCGACCAACCCGGACTGGTTCCACAACCTGCTCGCCCATCCCGACGTCGAGGTCGAGTTCGGGGACGAGCGTTACGCCGCTACGGCTACGCAAGTGAAGGGCGAGGAACGCGACCGCTTGTTCGCCGAGCAGGTGCGCCGCATGCCCGGCTTCGGCGACTACGAGAAGAAGACGGACCGGGTGATTCCGGTCGTCGAACTGCGCCGGGTGCGCTGACACCGAGCCCGACCGTTCACCCCTGGCACGAATAGGGAGACGGGAGGGTCACAGTGCTCGGGATCCACCGGGTCGCCGCGGGGCGGGGCGGGTACTACCTCTCGGATTTGGCGGCAGAACTGCCGGAACCCGCCCCGGGCCGGTGGGCCGGCCGAGGCGCCGAGGGTCTCGGGCTCAGCGGCCCGCTGGCCGGGACCGATTTCCGGGAGGTGCTGTCGGGGAGGCACCCGGTCTCAGGCTGCGCCATGTGTCCCGGACGGGTGTCCGTTGCCGCCTACGACCTGACTGTCAGCGCGCCGAAGTCGGTGAGCGTGCTGTTCGGCCTCGGCGGCGAGGACGTGGCACGCGCCGTGCTCGCTGCACACGCACAGGCGGTCGACGGCGCCCTGCGCTACCTGGAGGACCACGCCCTCAGTGCGGTCCGACACGAAGGCCCGGCGCGGCACGTGGTCCCGGTGACCGGTGCGGTGGCGGCCGTATTCACGCACGGGGTCAGCCGCAGCGCGGATCCCCACGTCCACAGCCACGTGGTGGTGGCCAACCTGGCGCACGGCCGCGACGGGCGCTGGAGCAGCACCGATCAGCGGGCACTCTTCGCCCATCGCCGTGCTGGCTCGGCCGTCTATGGCGCGCTCCTGCGGGCCGCACTGACCGACGGGCTCGGGGCGCGCTGGACGCCGGTCGGCGCCGGCAGTCACGAAGTCACCGGGGTCACGCCCGAACTCCGCAGCGTCTTCTCGGGACGGAGCGTCGACATCCGGCGACGCCGGCACGAGGCGGGCGCCCGCTCGAGCCGGGGGCGGCACGTGACGTGGGCGGCGACCCGGGCGCCGAAAGCGCAGGACTTGGACGCAGTCACCCTGCGTCTCGAATGGGCTCGCCGGGCGCGTGACGCCGGCATTGGACCGCTCGAGCTCGGTGAGCTGCTCGGCCGTCCTGAGGCGCGACCTGCGCTCGACGAACACCGCTACGGTGCCGCGATCGTCCTGAGTGCCCACGGCGGCGCTTACCGGCGCGACGTCGTCGCCGCCTTCGGCGCCGCGGCACCCGGCGGCATGGACGAGGGCTCCTTCACCCACGCGACAGCGGCGTGGGTCCCCGCGCAGCGACCGGAGGCCGTCGGCGTCGCCGAGCGGCTCCACCAACGCCGTGACGTGGTGCCGGCGAACCATCTCCTCCGAGCCCTCGGGCCGCGTCCGGCGACGCGCGGCGCCCACGAACTCTGGCTCGATGCGGCGAGGGTCATCGACGCGTATCGCGTCCGCTGGGGTCTCCACGTCAATCGTGAGCCCGATCCGCTGGGGGTGGGCGACCGCGCCGCGCTGGCGGCGATGTCGCCCGCCCGCCTTGCCGACCACCTGCGCACGGCCCGCCATCTCGACGAGGCGCGATCCCGGCTAGGCGTTCGTCGCCCGGCAAGAGTGGAGCTCGGCTTGACCCGCTGAGTCAGCGGCCGCGTCCGGCGACGACGTCGTCACGTTGGTGCGCGCCGACCGTGAGCGGCCGCCACGGTCCCTGATGGTGCGACGGGGTCAACGCGACCGAGTGGACCTCCTTGTGTGGCCCGAGCACAATGGCGTGGCCCGGCACTCCTCTTGCGATGGCGTCGGGGGAGAGACGGGCCACCCGAGACGCGGCGACCGACGCGGTCGGCCTGATGCGGCCCCAAGAGCCGACCGATCGGGTGAGGTTCGTGGACGCCACCTCGTGCTCCCCCGCCAGGACGCTGATCGCGCGCAGCGTGGCCATGTCGGCGATGCCGCGCAGGACGACCGTCGTGCCGAACAGCGACATGAACCCGTCGGCCGCGGCTCCCCAACGTTCCCGGGCCTGGGAGAGGTCCTGCAAGCAGGCCAGCACGAGAAGGCCCTGGCCGCCTCCCTCGCTCACCATTGCGGGCAGATCCGGTATCGGTGCGATGTTGGCCACCTCGTCGAGGGCCAGCAGCGTCGGAGCGCCGACGACGCCCTGGCGGACTCGGGCGTAGGTGACGTCGCGCACGTCACCGAGGAGGGCGACCACGAGCGGCGCGAACTGACGTTGCCGTCGCCCGGTGGAACAGATGTAGAGAGCATTCGAGCCGTCGGCGAAGGCGCGGAGATCAAGTGGTGGCGCCTCGGTGGACGCGAGGACGCTCTCAGCGCGATAGGCCGCCAAGACACCCGACGCGGTCGACCAGATTCCCGATTGTTCTCTTGGATCGGTGGCCACGATGCCGGTCAGCAGGTCGGTGGCCACGTCCTCCGAACCCGATCCCGACAGGATCTCGAGGGCCTCGGCCCCGTCGTGGCGGTCGATCCAGCGGAGGAGGTCCCGCACGCCCAACTCCTGCGAAGCGGCGGCGTGCAGCAGGACGGACAGCAGCGCTCCAGCACGCTCGGTCCAGTGGTGCTCGACCGCCGGCGAGCCACCATGACGGCTCGATCTCACCATGGCGTCCGCCGTCGCGACCGCCGTGTCCCAATTCGACGCCCCGTGTAGCGGGGACCACCCGACCCGCTCCACTCCCTTCGGGCATTCGACCTCTCCGCTGGGGTCGTAGAGCAGCGCCCAACCGTCGCGACCGCGCGCGACCGCAGTGGCACGCAGGACATCCGGCTTGGTCGACGTGGACACCACCGGCCCGTCGGACAGCAAGATATTGGGGATGACCAGGGAGGATGTCTTCCCTGAGCGCGGCGGACCCAACACCAGCGCCGAACGCTGCGCACCGGCCCACATCCACCCGTTACTGCCCCGTCCAACATAGATGCTGTGGCGTGCATTGCGGTGGATCTCGCGCACGACACCACCCGAAATCAGGCACGGATCGACGGTCGCGTCACTCGAATCACGGACATGTTCCATGCCCGTGATGTTTGCCTTGGAGAACATTGAATTCCATGGGACATTTCGACGAATGAGGCGACAATGCTGGGTGATGTGCCTGAGATTCGTGCACGCAGACGGTGCAAATGGCGTGCGTGAAACGGATCCAAACAGGAATCGCGCGTGAATGCGAAATGACCGCGTGATTAAAGAATGCTTGACCTGAGCATGTTGACAACAGAAGAATGGGTATATCCGATGTGTGAGGGAGGGTTGACATGCGCCGCGACACGACGCAACGTGCCGCGCACAAGCGAACACCGTGTGTTCGCAGGGGCGCATCCAGCGTCATGATGCTGCCTGTCAGTTCGAGCTCACACGGAAGGAAACCAAGGCGGTTTGACGTCATGTGGGGACATTGGTCATGACTCCGCAGAAGCGTCGGTCGCCGAAATTGACAATGAATCCGGTGCGGCAGTGCGCACGACGTTGGATGTTGGCCATCGACGTGGCGCAGGCTTCACCTCTATTCAGTGACCATGCTCCTAGGGAGGTGCACCTGTGGCAGTAGCCGCGAAGAGAAGGGCCCCGGCCAGAAAAGCGGCCAAGAAACGGGCCCCGGCAAAGAGGGCAGTCAAGCGCGCCCCGGCCAAGAAGGCAGTCAAGAGGGCTCCGGCAAAGCGGCGGACAGCTGCGAAGCGGGCCCCGGCCAAGAAGGCCGCAAAGCGGCCGGCGAAGAGGCGGACTGCGGCCAAGCGGGCCCCGGCCAAGAAGGCCGCAAAGCGGCCGGCGAAGAGGCGGACTGCGGCCAAGCGGGCCCCGGCCAAGAAGGCTGCGAAGCGCACGGCCAAGCGTCGCCCAGCGGCCAAGAAGGCCGCTGCGAAGCGTCCGGCCAAGCGCCGCACCGC
>Ga0318534_10000875_pt1 | contig 11122 bp, 14 predicted proteins | sample GRESIP117b4f26_FD_202502 | JGI IMG/M metagenome (GOLD analysis project Ga0318534, IMG submission 202502) | Tropical soil microbial communities from Luquillo Experimental Forest, Puerto Rico - GRE.SIPMG.117b4f26 | ecosystem: Environmental > Terrestrial > Soil > Tropical forest > Bulk soil...
GGGCGGGCAGGTAGGCGTCTAGGACCGTGCCCTCCGCCCGTTCCGCCTCGGCCTGCTCGTCCCGCCCAGCCGCCGCGAAGGCGTCGGCGGCCTCGCGGCGCCGCTTCGCTTCCCGGGTGAGCACAGCGAGAACCTCGTCGTCGCTGAGTTCTCGCGCGGTGGCCCCCGCGACCTCCTCCTTGGTTACCGAGGTGAGCGCCATCCGCAGGGTACGGACGGTGACCTCGTCCCGCGCCTTCATGGCAGCGGTCAGGTCGCCGCGGAGCCGGTCCTTCAGTGCAGCCATGGCATCCATCTTGCCCGACGGCGGCGCCACCGCGCACAGCCGAAGGAAGCCACCGCGCATAGTGCCGTTGACCTGGCCATACGGCTCCGCCCGAGGTCCGCAACCAGGGCGGGCCAGCCGCGCTCCGGCGCCACCAGGCCGGCCACCATGGCACCATGGGTGGATGCGAGCACCCCTGCGTGCCCTCGCCCTCGCCGCCGTGGCCGGCGGTGCGGCATTCGGCTACGCCAGCATCCTGGAGCGGAACTGGTTCGCCCTGCGCCGGGCCGACGTTCCGGTCCTCCCCGCGGGATCGGAACCGGTGCGGTTGCTTCACTTGTCCGATATCCACCTGACCCCCGGGCGGCACCGGCTGCTGTCGTGGCTCCGTTCCCTGGGCGCGCTGGCCCCGGATCTCGTCGTGAACACCGGGGACTCGATCGCGCACGCACGGTCCGTTCAGCCGCTGCTTGACGCGCTTGGCCCGCTGCTAGACCGGCCGGGCGTCTTCGTCTACGGCTCGAACGACCTTTACTCACCCGTGCCCGGGAACCCGTTGCTCTACCTGTGGGACACCTCGGCGAACAGGAACCATCGGCACGTCCCCGACCTGCCGTGGGCCGAACTCGGGGCGAGCATGGCCGCGGCCGGCTGGCTGGACGCGAACAACGCGCGCGGCCGGGTCAAGGCCGGCGGCCTCGACATCGAGGTCGGCGGGGTGCACGACTCCCACATCCGCCGCGCCCACTACGAGGACATCGCCGGGCCCACCGATGCCACGGCTGACCTGCGGCTAGGCGTCATGCATTCGCCAGAGCCAGCGATCATGGACCAGTTCGCGGCCGACGGTTACGACCTGCTGCTGGCCGGGCACACCCACGGCGGCCAGGTCTGCGTGCCCGGCTATGGGCCCCTGGTCACCAACTGCGGCATCGAGCCCGCACGGGCCAGCGGGCTGCACCGCCATCCCGCCGAAGGCAGCCCGGACCGGCCGTGGCTGCACGTGTCCGCTGGACTCGGGACCTCACCCTGGGCGCCGGTCCGGTTCGCCTGCCGGCCGGAGGCGGCCCTGCTCACGCTGGTTCCCCGCATCGGCTAGACTTCCGGGGGTTCCCGGGCCAGCGCGTTCGGGAGTTCTATGCCGTTCAGGCGGCGGGGTGTGGCGCAGCTTGGCAGCGCGCTTCGTTCGGGACGAAGAGGCCGCCGGTTCAAATCCGGCCACCCCGACCCAGGTCACAGGCCACTTGCGATCTTCGCAGGTGGCCTCATCGCTTCCCGTACAGCAGCGAAGTACAGCAACGGCTACGGGCCTAGCTGCTTCGCCAGCCGCCTGAGCGCCTGCAGCGTCTTGGCATCCGAGACCTCGGTGTAAACGTTCATCGTCACGTCGATCTGCGCATGCCGCATGATGCGCATGGCCACCCGCGGGTGCACGTCCAAGGCGGCAAGCAGGCTGGCGCAGGTGCGCCTGACATCGTGAACGGTGATCTTGCGAAGCCCCGCTTTGACGCGCCGGGCCTCGAACCGGCGATTGAAATTGCGCGGCTCGAACGGTGTACCGACGCTGGTCGTGAACACGAGCCCGGTCTCGGTCCAGTTCTGCCCAGCGGCGGCGCGGGAGGCATCTTGTTCCTTCTCACGCATCCGCAACGCGGTCACGCAGATGCCGGGCAGCGGCAGCGTCGCATCAGAGGCTTCCGTCTTGGTTTCCCGGTGCAACAGCTCGCGCCGTACCCGTTGGAGCTGCCAGCCGATGTCGAGTTCGGCCCGGTCTAGGTTGACAGCACCCCACGGCAGCCCAACGACCTCACCTTTGCGCAGACCCAGGACGAGGATCAGCACGTAGGCCGCGTAAAGCGGGTCATTGTCCCGCTTGGCCGACTCAAGGAAGCGGCGCGCTTCTTCCACCGTCCACGGCTTCACCTTGCGCCTGCGCGGCTTGGGCACGTGCGCGAGGCTGGCGACGTTCCTGGGGATCAGTTCCTCGGTCACTGCGTTGCTCAACGCGCTGCGCAGGATCGTCCAGGCGTCGCGGATTGTCCGCTCGGATGCCAGGCGCCGACAGCACGCTGCCGGAATCTTGGCACAGCAGCGCCGTTGGTTCTCCCGGCCGCCGCGCATCCTTACCCTGCTCGCAGCACTGACACGTGTCACGAACCTTGGTCAGCCAGGCACGCACGTCGCGGAGCGTAAGCCTGTCGAGCCGCTTCTTGCCAAGGAACGGCAGGATGTACAGCCGAGTGATGATCTCGTAAGTCGCGCAGGTCAGCGGCGCATAGCTCGGCGGGATCACCACCTCGCGCAGCCAGTACGCCAGGTAATCACCCACGGTCGGACAGCTGGTCGCGACTGGCCCACGTCGGGCCGCCTCATGCAGCTTGAGCCACTTGCCGTGCGCATCTTCGCGCGTCTTGCCGTAGACCCACTTGCGGCGCCGCGCACCGTCTGGGGTGGTCACCCACACGTAGGCGGCGTAGCCGGTGCGGTACGGGAAAATCGAGCCCTCACCGTTGGCTCGTTGCCGTCCCCGAGCCATCAGGCCGCTTCCTCGCTGAGATGCTTCCACACACTGCCGCAAGGCGTCGAGGCTCACCAAGCGACGGCGGCCAATCTTGATCGTCTGAAGCTGGTTCGAGTGGATCAAGCTGTAGACAGACCATCGGCTCACGCGGAGCCAATCGGCGGCCTCCTGCACTGTCAGCAAGTGACCTTCCGGCGACTCCTGACGCCGCGCACTCATGCAGCCCTCCCAGTTGCCGAAACTTCCTCTGCGAGGGCATCCCCGGCCCGGCGTCTGGCTTCGGTGAGCGCTTGTTCCCAGGCGAGCCGGTCGGCGACCGAGTGCAGGAGCCGCCTGGCCAGTGGCATGTAATCGTCATCGCCCGGTAGCACGGGTTCCCACCGGTAAACCGTGGGGGCGGTTGCCGGAAGGCCGAGCATCTCGGTCAGCCAGGCTTTCCGGTCGCCGCGGTGGTCGGCGAGGGTCTTGCCCGACCATTTGCGGGAAACCAGCACCCGGCGCCCGGCGTAGCCGAGGTGATCGCGGCGGTGCGCTTTCCCTTTGCAGGCACCGGGGACCAGGCCGCGCCGGGGGTTTCTGGGCTGGATGCCGTAGCGCAGCCAGTTCGCGCAGGTCGGCGAGCACGGCTCGTGGCGGAGCGCCTCGGCGAGCCGGTCCTCGTGCTCGCGCTGGGCGTCGGTGGCGGGGTGGTGGCAGTCGCCGAGCTGCTTGGTCAGGTACTTGGTGAGGTACCCGATGCACCGGGCCGAGTCTTTGGACCCGGCGAGCACGCCCTGGGCGTCGAACTTGGCCCCGAACCGGGCCACATACATCGGGTCATCGCCCGGGCCGATCGCGTCCAGGGCGTCATCCCAGCCGGTGAGCAGCTCGCCGGTCTCGGGGTCGAGGTAGCGCCCGCTGGGCTCGTGCCAGACCGGGAGCCGGTCACCGTCGAAACGCACGGTGTCTGTGGAGGGCCACCAGACTTGGTGGTAGGTCGCGGCGATGATCTGCCGCAGCTCGGCCCGGGAGACCGTGCCCCGGATGGCGACGTGGACATGGGGCGCCAGTCGCTTCTGGGGCTCGATGGTGGCGAAGTACTGCACGTCGTAGCCCAGGACCCGGCGCAGGTTCTGGATGAACCGGTCGAACAAGGCGGCGAAGTGCAGCGCATCCCTGGCGGCCCGCTGGTAGTCGTAGCTGTCCGGGTCGGCCGGGGTGCCGTCGTCGTTGACTTTGCCGTAGCTGGGGCAGGTGAGCGTGATGAACATGGACGGCCGGAAGGTCTTGCCGTCCGGCGCGGTGTAGGTCCTGCCGACCGTGTGCGGGCTGATCTTCCGCTTGGGCAGGTCGGGGGCGTCTTGGCGGCGCCGGGTCGATCGGTGGCGGCGAGGGCGCGGTCGGCCGGGGTCGGCATTGCCGCGCAGCCCGGAGCGCCTGATTTCGTGGTCGAGGTCGGTGATCAGCTCATCCAGCTCATCCAGCTCGGCCAGCTCGGCCGTGTCCTCAGCTGCTGCCTCGGCGTGGTCGCGGTCGGCTTGGGCCCGGGCGCGGTGTTCGACCCACATCGCCTGGACCTCGTCGGGGGCGGGGGCGGCCGGGATGGGTTCGGTGTCCAGGTGCCACCCTTCCCGGCACTGCGCGGCGCGCAGTTCCTTAGCACGTTCCGCGCACGGCGGGCAGATGTCGGCGAGGGTGGCACCGCAGGGGATGAGCACCTGGTCTACGTCACCGGTTTGGGTGTTAGTACGGCGGAGCTGGATCGAGCGCAGGCAGGCGCCGTGGTTCTTGGCGACCGCGCGCACCGCGTCGCGGGCGGTGGGCTGGGCCATCCGCTCGGCCCGGGTGATCCGGTCGGTCACCGGCCATCACCTCCCTGCGTGCGATGGGTGGCGAGGATCGCGGCGACCTGGCCCGGGTCCAGGCAGTGCAAATGCAAATGCTGGTGAGCTTCGGGGCGGTCAACAGAGTCCAGGGCCGCGCGGGCGGCGATGAGCTGGGCGTGCAGTTCGGCGATGGCCTGCCGCAGGCTCACCACCTCCCGGTCACCCGGCAGCTCCACCTCCTCGGGCGTAGGTGGGAACCAGCCAGGCGCGGACTGCCAGGCCGCGAGGCGGCGCCGGTACGCGATCACCGCGTAGGCAGTCAGGCCTATCAGGGCCAGCGCGGCGGTGCAGGCCAGGCCGACCAGCAGGGCGTGCACGATCGCGGCAACAGCACTCATGACCTGAGTCGCCACGGCGAGCCCGGCGCCGATCAACAGGGCGGTGCCGATCCCAGCGCCGCCAGGGCCGTGGTGGTGGGTGTGGGCGCCGTCCATCACTGGGCCCCTCGCAATACGCCAGCACCCGCCTCAACCAGGCGCAGCCCGGGCGGGGGTGCGTACTCAGCGGCCATCGCCCGGATGTCGGCGTCGGACACCCACGCGGCGCGGACCCGCACCGGGTCGGGATCATCCTGCAACCGGACGTAAGCGACCCCAGCACCGGTCGCGGGGTCGGTGGAGATCAGGTCGGCGGTCGCGCCGCGGTCGCGAGCGCCGTCGCCGAGCACCATGTCCACCTGCTCGGGCTCGTCTAGGCGCATCGCGATCCGGTGGGGGAACAGGTTGCGGATGGACATGACCTCCTTGCGCGGGTCCTGCAGCGCGGCGATCACGCAGAACCCGACCGCCCGGCCCTGCGTCGTAAGGGTGGCCAGGGCGGCTTTCACCCGGTCCCGGAGCTGCCTGTCGGGCAAGTAGGCGGTCAAGAACGCCACCTCATCGACCAGGACCATCACGAATGGGTGCTCGAGTGTGGGGGTGTGGTCGCGGTGCATCCCGGCGAACCGGGCGGCCCGGGCCTGCATCTCCGTCACCGCATCTGCGAGCATGACTGCGATCGCCTCCGGGTCGGCGGCGTACCGCCCGTACCGGTCGAACAGGCCACGCCCGTAGGCCAGCTCCATCAGCTTGGGGTCAGCGGCGTGCACCCGGACCAGCCCGGCCGCCAGGGCCGGTAGCATGGCGCGGATCAGGCCCCACAGCAGCGAGGCTTTCCCAGCACCGGTCGACCCGGCGATCAGCACGTGCGTGCCGTGGACTTGAACGAGCCACGGTTGCCCGTCCTCCCGCTTGCCGACCAGCAAGGCCCGCAAGTCTGCCCGTTCAGCGATGGGGAGGGCGGGGATGATGGCGGCCAGGGCGTCCCGGCGGACGAACTCCAGCACCAGGGCACCCGCCCTAGCCGAGCGAACCCGGCACAACACCGCCCCGAACCCGTGCGCCAGGTTCGGTGCCCGGGATGCGAAGTCATCCGCCGACTGCCCGGACACCAGGCGCACGTGCACCCGGTCGGTGAACTGGGTAGCGATCACCTTGCCCAGGACCGGCAGCAAGGTCCGGCCCTGATACACCGGGGCCAGGCGGCCGATGGTCATCACCGCGCCCCACCGGCGCCGGTAATGCCAGGTCCGCCACCGGCTACGAACGGAGGCAGTCACCAGCCGGGAGAACGAGACCGGGAACCGCCACCGCCACAGGGCCAGCACTCCAGCGGTGCTAACCGCCAGGGCGGCAAGGACGGGCCAGCCGATCAGCTGCCACGCCAGCACCGCGGCAATGCCGCAGGCGGCCGCGGCGGGGTGGCGGAGCACAAACCGGATCGCCCGCCATACCAGCCGGGCGACCTGCACTACGGTCACCATCAGGAACGGGGTCCGGTACACCGGCGACCGCCACGCGGGGACCGCGAACGGGTCGGGGTTGCGGAGCTGGGCGACCTGGGAACCGGTCACCACTTTGCGCATACGATGTTCACCTCTTCCTTGGGCTAACTCGGGAAAGAGACAAGGGGCGGCCCGCAGGTGCTAGCTGCGAGCCGCCCCGCCTGGTCACGCCGCTACACCGTCAGCCGTGGTGTCGGGTGTGGTGACGTGGGTTCCTAGTTCAGCGATGTACTGCGCCAGGGCGTCGGCGAGCCGGTGCGCCTGCGCCACGTCATCGGCCGTGACGTGCCGGGGGTCTCGGGGGGATACCGACACCGACACGTGCTCATCTTCGGCCTGGAGGATCGGCGAGTGGTCGGTGTAGGTGTGGCAGGCGATGAACGAATCGCGCGACAGCCGCAGCTCGGCGCCCACGCGGATCGGGCCCTTGGGGCCGAGCCGGATCGTGGTAATAGTGGGCAGGGCCATCAGGCCACCTCCTTCGTTGTGTCGGCCAGCCGGGGTAGGCCCCGGAACCGGCGCTCAAGTTCCACCGCGTACGCGGCGGTCGACTGGGCGAGCTGGCGGGCGAACGCCACATGACCCGCCTCGATCTGCTCAGGCACGCTGAGCGTGACCAGCAGGGCAGGCTTCCCAGCCCGGATGGTCAGCAGTGGTGAGCGCTGCGGGTAGCAGCGAAGTTCTGTGCCGGACCTGGCGTCCACTGGAACGCACATCGAGGTCGCTCGCCTTACGCTCATCAGGCGGCGTCCTTGCTGGGCTGGGCCATCGGGCGGCCCGGCTTGATCCCGGTGGCGCGCAGCGAGAACGCCATCCGCGCGGCACATCGTCCCCGGCCCTGGCAGCGACCGGTGTCCACGTACGGGGTGACGGTCAGGTTCTCGAACTCCACCGGCTCAAACGGCTGGCGGGTCGGCGGGACCGGCATCCGGTCGGCGGCGATCTTAACCACCACCTCGCGGGAGCGGCCTTCCAAGGCCGGGTCGAGGTCGATCACCCGGACGTGCCACACTCTTTTTGCCGGTGATCTTGTCCACGGCCGGGGTGCGGACCCGGGCCGCCTCGTCCCAGTCCTGCGCCTCGGTGATCGAGTCCGGCACCAGATGGCACCCGGCCGGGAACACCCCAGCCATGCCCACCGGGAGCCTCGCTCCGTTGCCAAGGGCCATGCCCTTCACCTCCTCTGCGTGGCAGCCGGTGACCGGCTGAGACTAGTTCGTCCGCTGGAGCGGACCTATACGTCCCCTATCATGGGACGCGTTAGTCCGATTGTCAAGGGCGAGTTAGTCCTGCAAGGATGTGCGGATGGAAATGTCTGAGGTCATACGCGAGCGCCGCACCGGCACCGGCATGTCTCAGCGCGACCTCGCCGCAGCCGCCGGGGTGGATGTCCGGCAGATCCGGCGCTATGAGGCAGGCGAGCAGCAGCCGCTCCTGTCGGTGGCGGTCGCCATCGCCGACGCGCTGGGTATCTCGGTGGGGGAGCTGGCGGGCAAGCCGTCACACCGGATCAAGCTGGGCGGGACGTGGTGGGCGTCCTGGCAGACGTTCCGCGAGGGAACCGAGAAGATCGCCACCCTGCAGGTAGAGATCAAGCAGGAGGGCGATCTGCTCCAGGTCGCCACCATCAGCCGGGGACTGGCGGTCGAGGAAGGCGGCTTTCACTGGAGCGGCGAGCTGCGGTTGTGGGACAACGAAGTCCTGATGGGCTGGTATGCGGCCAACGACGGCTCGATCCGCTCCAAGGGCACCATGTATTTTGTGCTCCACCCGCACGGGCTGAACATGTCCGGCCGGTGGACCGGCCTGGGCTACGACGGGCGGATCATGACCGGGTGGGCGTCCATGGGCCAGACCGAAGAAGAATCCGAGGCCACCATGCGCAGGCTGATCAGCAGCGAGGGGGTGCCCTACGTCGATGAGTGAGCTATGCGAGGTGGTGATCACCGCGCCAGACCCGGACTGGCTCTACGCCTTCGCCCGGTCCCTGGTCGAAGACGGCCTGGCGGCCAGCGCCCACAACTTCACCCCGGTCCGGTCGATCTACACGTGGCAAGCCCAGGTCCACGAGCGAACCGAGGGCCGCGTGTCGCTACACACCAGCCGCGACCGGATAGGCGACATCGTGGCCCGCGCCAAGCGCGAGCACCCCTACGAAGTGCCTGGCGTATCCGCGCGGCCAATCACCGACGGCAACCCCGACTACCTCGCGTGGATCGCGAAAGCTACCGGCGCCCCGAGCGCGGCCTGAACGCACCGGCTGGCACCGACCACTTGGCCTGCCCACCGAGCTTGCCACACTCGGCAGGCCGAGCGAAGCCCGGCAGTGCCGACAGCATCCGCGCTGCACTGCCGAATTGAGCCATTCTTAGGATCAAGGCGGCGCCTGCGGCGCCGCTGGCCCGGCGTCAGCGCCGGGCTCAGCCCTTTGGCCGAGGCCCGCCCGGCGCACGCCGGGCCATAGCCGCAGGGATGCAGATCAAGGTCGCTCACACGTCACGCAGCCCGAAGAGCAGGCAGCCGTCTTCCTCGGCGTTCTAGTGTCCAGCTCGCGGCCGCCGCGTCAAGGGCAGCCCTACGGGCCGTCGCCAAGGCGATCGGCTGCGCCGACCCTGGACTCGGCGCCCACTCACACGGGATCGGCGCCTATCGAGGATGACGGGACAATTGCAGGCAGAATAAAGGGGTGACGGGCTGATCTAGTGTGCGGCCAGTTGCGCTGGTGGCGGAAGCCGGGCACCCCAGTCGAACCTAACGACCGTCTCCCCGCGTCCAAAGAAGTGGAATGTCGCGGTCGGTGAAGCCCGAGATTTCCTGTGACAAGGGCGGTGGCCGATGAAGCCAGGCAAGGTCGTGAGCTCGACGGCCATCCCGCTGCTGCTGTGCATGATCGCTGCCTGCGGGGCGGGCCAGAGCGGAACTGCGGCATCCCCGCTTCATCCGGTCCCGACATCGTCATGGCAGCCGGGTGACCCCAGCCTCGCCGCACTGGCGAGCGGGACCCTGCGGGGCGGGCTTGAACGAGGCACCTTCTGCGTATGGCTGGCCGCGAGAGGACGACGAGAGGCCATCATCTGGCCTGCCGGGTATCACGTGCGGCTGCACCGGTTGAGCTGCTCGACGCACACGACGTGGTGGTTGCCAAGAGCGGGGACCTGATCAGTTTCGGAGGCGGAGCAGGACCTGTTCAGCCGGGCCGGGCATGCATGCTGGGCCAGAAGGACGCGTTCTATGTGATGAGCAACGTGTCGGTGGCGCGCCACCACTGACTCCCCTTATGGGTTGCAGTTCGGGTTGCAGTTCACCACGGTGCAGCACCGTCCATAGAGGACCGATCAGAGGCGTTGGTCCAGCTTGAACCGATCGGGACGGCCGCGATCCGAGCTGCTAGTGCGGCGCACGAAACCTGCGGCCAGCGGCGCGGCGCAGCAGGAGCAGGGAACCGTTATTGCGCCCTAGGATCGAGGTCATGCCGCACGCTGGGACGGGCCGGTCAGCGGTCTTGGCGCCTGGGGGGAACTACGGTGTCGATGGCCCGTTGCTGATGTATGCCAGGCTCGCCGTATCACGGCGGGACGGCAGCACGCATCCGATCCGGTGGCAGCTTGCTGGGAGCCGGGACTTCAGCCAGCAGCGCGGGAAGGTCGCCTCTCAGGTCGCGGCAGCGGTTGATGAGCTGACGGCGGCTACCGGCGCCGCGCCGGTCGTGATCGGTAAATCGCTGGGGTCGCTAGCCGCGCCGATCGTGGCCGATCGCGGCCTTACGGCGATATGGTTCACGCCGCTGCTGACCGATCAGCCGACCGTGGCGGCGCTGCGGCGTGCCACCGGCCCTTTCCTGCTAGTCGGGGGGACGGCCGACCAGTTCTGGGATGGCCGGCCGCCCGGTCGCTCACCCGGCATGTGATCGAGATCGACGGCGCCGATCACGGCCTGTTCGTGCCGGGCCCGCTTTCTCGCTCAGCCGCCGTCCTGGGGCAGGTAGTGACCGCTTTCGAGGATTTCCTCGATCGGACTGTCTGGCCTTGACCGCCAACCGCCCATCAGCGTGCCCGCTGCGTGCCCGATCGAACAGCAAACCACCGGCAACCACGGTCACTCACGGACAGCAGCCAGCGCCAGCCACCTGCGCCGATGCTGGTCAGAGACCGAGCAGGAGCAGCCTTCCAAGCTGGGGCTCGGGCACAGTTCTCTTCCAGTCCGCGCCCTGGCCGCCGACAATGAAAGCATGAAGTGGGCCAGCCTGACCGTGGGTGTCGCCGCCGCACTGACGATGGCTATCGGCGGATGCGGGGCTTCACATCGGCCCGCGCAGCTCACGATGCAAATGAGGCCTGCGCCGCCGCTGCCGACGAAGACCTGCATCTTGGAGGCGAGACGCTACGGCTACAGCCTCCCGGGGGCGGAGTCAATTTGCGCCGCTGGCGGAGGACGCAACTGGTATCACGCAGTGCTGACGAACCGGGGTCCCGGTGCCTACCCCGCGTGTGAGGCGACCGGCCTCGACACGCACGGGAAAACCATCTTCAACGGACAGCTTCTGTTCCTTTTCGGGGGTATCCCGGCGGGCCTGTTTGCCCCAGGTCACCGGTCGGTAACGTTCGACTGGTATCTACCGGAGAAGACGCGCGGTGCTGTCGCGAGTTATG
>Ga0318534_10000878_pt1 | contig 11104 bp, 9 predicted proteins | sample GRESIP117b4f26_FD_202502 | JGI IMG/M metagenome (GOLD analysis project Ga0318534, IMG submission 202502) | Tropical soil microbial communities from Luquillo Experimental Forest, Puerto Rico - GRE.SIPMG.117b4f26 | ecosystem: Environmental > Terrestrial > Soil > Tropical forest > Bulk soil...
ATCCCGTGCACAAGGCCACCATCATCCCGCGCGGCCGCGCGCTCGGCATGGTCATGCAGTTGCCGGAGCGCGACAAGCTCTCCATGAGCCTCGAGCAGATGACCTCGCGATTGGCCATCATGATGGGGGGACGCGTGGCCGAGGAGCTCGTGTTCGGCAAGCAGAAGGTCACCTCGGGCGCCGCGTCCGACATCGAACAGGCGACCAAGCTCGCGCGCATGATGGTGACGCGCTGGGGCCTCTCCGAAACGCTCGGCACCGTCGCCTATGGCGAGAACCAGGACGAGGTGTTCCTGGGCTACCAGGTGGCGCGCCAGCAGAACGTCTCGGAGGAAACGAGCCGCAAGATCGACGGCGAGATCAAGCGCCTGGTCGAGGCCGGCTACGCCGAGGCGCAGCGCATTCTCGAGGAGAAGCGCGCCGATCTCGAAACCTTGGCCAAGGGGCTGCTCGAATTCGAGACGCTGACCGGCGACGAGATCAAGGATCTGCTCGCCGGCAAGCGGCCGGCGCGCGAATCCGTGATCGAGCCGGCGACGCCGCGCGGTTCGGCCGTGCCGCCGGCCGGCAAGCCGCGCCCGCGGCCCGAAACCGGCGGCCTCGAGCCGCAGCCGCAAGCCTAAGCCGGACTGCACGCGGCGCAAGGCTCGACCTTGGCGGTCAATTCGCCAGCGCGCGGTCGAGCGCCGTGGGCGATTTATCGGCGGTGATGGCCTGGAAATACGCCGCGGCATCGGCGCGGCGTCCCGCGGCCTGCAGGCTGCGCAAATAGGTCTGGCGAAACAGGTCGTCTTGGGCGTCGCTGCCGCCGATCGCTGTCATCATCGGCATGACCGGATCGAGCAATGCGGCGGCGCGCGCGCGATCGCCGGCGCCGAAGGCGGCCGCCGCCTCGATCACCGCGCGTCCCACCGGCGCCCATACCCGTTTCGCTTCCTCGTCGTCGGCTGCGCTGCGCGCGCGCACACGAGCGAGCACCGCTTCGACCGCATCAGCCCGGCCGGCGCGGGCGAGCGCATAGACGTAGTGCGCGTTCATGAACGGCATGAAGGTCTCGACCGCCCGCGGAGCAATATGCTCGGCGATCGCAGGCCATTGCGCATCCGTGGGGCCGGCGGCCATCTCGATGCGCCAAAGCAACGCGATGGCGTCGAGTTGCTCGACCACGAAGTCCGGGGTGATGCCCCAGATGTGCGCCTTAAAGACGCGCATCGCTGCGGCCACGTCGAGCTCTTCGAGATGCAGCAGCGCAAGGTGCCAGGCGTCGTGACAATGGATCGGCCGTCCGCAGGTCGCCAGCAGCGGGAGGAAGGCTTCCAGGCGCGCAAGACCTTCCCCCACGCGGCCCCGGCGGATGAGGACGTGGGAGAGGGCGTGCTGCGCCCATGGGTTCCTCGGCTCGATGCCGAGCGCGCGTTCCGCGCACGCCTCGGCGGTGACGGAGTCGCCGCACAGCTCGCTGGCGAACGCCGCCATCGCGAGAAAATCCGGATCGCCCGCGTGCGGGCCTTCGAGACGGCGCATGTGCGCGCGAAATCGCGGGCCCATGTATTGCTGACCAAGCACGTAATAGAGGAACTCCGCGATCTTGACGGTCAAGAGGTCGCGCGGCCACTCGGTGGTGATCGCCTCCAGCGCCTCGACGGCGCGCAGATTGTCGTTGCCATGCCAGAGCGTGAGCGCCCGATGGAGCGCGCGCTCGCGCGCGTTCATCGCGAGCGCGTCGCATGCGCGCAGGTGGGCGGCCGCGTTCTCGACGGCGCCGTCGGTCTGGCCGTAGAGCCAGAACGCCGCGGCGTAGAGTTGAACGATCGGCGTGTCGGGCCAGCGCTTTGCGGCGTCGAGAATGGCCTCGACGCCCTGATCGAGACGCAGCAGCCGCGCGGCGAAGTCGTCCGCCGCCGCGACGGCAGCGGCGTCATTGCCGGTCACATCGAGGCCGCGGGAGTCTTTCATCGCACCACTCTTAGCCTGGCGTGCGTTGCGAGGCAAAACGGCGCGCAGGTCGCCGAAATGCCGTCATGCCGATCCAGTCGGGTCCACTTCGAAAGGCGAATGCGGCCGGCGGCCTAGCGGCGTGCGTCGATCGCGATCGATGGCGGCGCCTCGTGACTCATGAATACGGGCTGCAACAGGTGCGACTGGAATTGCCACCCATTGCCGTCGTCCAACACGCATTCGGCGATCAAGTCCGCGATCAGCATCGGCGGCTTGGACTGCGGCGCCGGCGCGCGCACGGAGGCGCCGTAGAAGCTGACGATGCCCAACACCTTCGCGCGGCGCGTCTCGCTCGCTTCGACCAATAGATTGTTGATCAGATGGCGTGTGGTCTTGACGCTACTGATGGCGGTCGTGGCCTGGCGTTCACGCCACGCGTAGAACTCTCGAATTTTTTCACGTCCCTCAAATCGATTGTGACCGACCACCATCACGCCGTCGGGCAGGTAATATTCATGGGCGCGATGCCCGCCGTTGCAATCGACCTCGTGCCAATATCTCGCCTCGAGGCGGTAAAGCGCGTGCCAAAGATCGAAGTCGTGCTGAGTGTCCATGTTGCACCTCGCGTCATCGCCGAAGCGGTTGCCGTCAGGCCGCGCGGGAACGGGGATTCAGCCGAAATCCCGTAATCCCGCCTGCCGCACGAGCGGATAGGTGACGTCACGAAATTCGCGCATGCCCTGTTCGAAGCGCGGCCAGCACAGCAGAACACCGTCGAGGCCGGCCCGCGACAAGGCCTGCAATCCATCGACGATCTGCTCCTTGGTGCCGATCAGCGGGAGTCCGCCCCAGCCGGCGATGAAGGCCTCTTGATAGGCCTTGAGCCGCTCGGCCGGGATCGCCCGCGCATTGATCTCGAGCGAGAACGTGTCGATCATATTCTTGGCGGCCGCCCAGTCGCCCTTCTCGTGCACGTAGTAGCGATAGAAATCGCGCGCCGCTTTTTCCGTCTCGCCCTGCACGACATTGGCGACCGTCCAGACCCGGACCTCGCGGCCGTATTCCTCCCGCGCGAGCCTGTGGTAGGCCTGCACATGCGCGCGGCACTCCTCGAGTCCGCCGGTGCGAATGACCGTAAAGACCAAGTCCGCGTATTTGGTCGCAAAGTGGCGGCCGCGCTCGGACGCGCCGGCGCTCATGACGGCGGGATACGGTCGCTGGATCGGCTTCGGTTGCAGGTAACCCTTGGTGATCTTGTAGAACTTGCCCTCGTGGTCGAACGCGTCGTCCTCGGTCCATAGCCGCTTGACGATGGCGAGCCACTCCTCGGCGCAGGCGTAACGCTCGGCGTGTCCCATCATCGGGCTGCCGAACATGTCGATTTCCGGCTGGTTCCATCCGGTCACGATGTTGAGCGCGTAACGGCCGCCGGAAATATGGTCGATGACCGTGGACTGCTTGGCGGCAACGATCGGGTGATTGAGCGAGATATGCGAGGTGGCGAAGACGCCGGCCTTGGCGGTCGAAGCCGCAATGCCGGCGGCCCAGGTGTAAGCCTCGAAGCCTCGGCCCTGCGGATTGGTGGCGCCGCCGAAGCCATGCCAGCGCGCGACCGGCACCAGCGCCTCGAAATCCATCTCTTCGGCGAGCCTGGCGAGATCGAGCGTATTCGGCCAGGTGATGTCGAGCCGGCCTTCGAGATCCGACATTACGCAGCCGCTGTCGAGATTGGTTTGGAAAGTTCCAAGCTTCAGTTTGCGGCTGCTGAAGGCCGGATTGGTTACGTTGCGATCCTGTTGCCGGGTGGCACGCGCGGTCATCGCCGTCCTAGCTCTTCATCGCCGCCTTGATGGCCGCGACGTCGCCGCCGGCCTTCGCCGCCGCGATGATCTTCGCCTCGCGCGCGGCAAGCCCGTCGAGCGCCGCTTGCATGGCGTCGATTTTGTTGGTCGGGACCACGACCGCGCCGTGGCGGTCGGCGTGCACGAGGTCGCCGCTCTTGACCGCCATGCCGTGCACGTTCACGTCGATGCCGAAATCGACGACGTGGACATAGGCGTGGGAGGGAACGATCGAGCCGGCCAGCATCTGAAAGCCCGGCGCGATCATCGGGATGTCGCGGATCGAGCCGTTGGTGACCACGCCGAGGCAGCCGAGCGCCTTGTGCACGTTCGACTGCACCTCGCCCCAGAACGCGCCGTAGCCGACGTCCTCGCCGTCGAGATCCTCCATCACCATGATGCTGGGCCGCGGCGAGCCTGCGACATAGTCGAGATAATCCAGCCGCTTTTGCATGTAGCCGGCTTGCCCGAGCGGAACCGCGTCCTTGGCTTTGAACGTCACCGTCTTGGCGAAGCCGACGATGGGCGCAAGCTCGGGAAACGGGCAATGCAGGTGCTTGACGGTGTAGCCAAAACCGCGGCGCTCGGGCGCGACGATCTCGATCAGGTTGCACACCGTGGGCGTATCGATCGATTGCAGAAAATCGAAATGGCTTCGGCTGGGCGCGGTCATTCGTTTCCCCTTTGGGCCTTGTCGGGGTCGACCCTAAGCCCTCGCGTCCCGATAGGCGAGCGCGGCAATCACGGCCATGGCGGCGAGCATGGCCATCACCATGGCGATCGCCGCCGGCCATCCGCCCCGCTCCCAGGCAAGTCCGGGCAGGAAGGCACCCATGCTGCCGCCGACATAGAACGAGGTCACGTAGAGGCCGACGGCGGACGATCGCCCTTCCTTTGCGATTTCGGTGACATAGCCGGTCGAGATCGTCTGGCACAGCATGCCGCACCCGGCGCAAAACATCAGCCCCGCGATGATCGCCGGAATCGGCGGCGCGAGCATGAGCACCGCGCCGCCCATCCACGCGGCAATGACTGCGAGTATGAAACGCCGACGTCCGAGCCTGGCCATCAGCCAGCCGGTCATCGGCGAAATCACGGTGCCGACGAGATAGGTCAAGAAAATCGCGCCAAGCAGCGTCGAGGAAAAGTGGTAGGGCGCGGCGGCGAGATGGAAGCTCACGTAAGTGAACACCGCGATGAAGTTGAACAGCACGCCGAAGCCGATGCCGTAGGTGGCGAGAAGCTGCGGATCTTTGAGATGCCGCAGCATCTGCCGCGCCGAAGCGGAGAGCCCGTGCGAGCGAACGAAGCCTTTCTCCCGGGGCAACAACAGCGCGAGCGTGACGGCGCCGGCCAACGACACGCCCGCAAGCGTCAAGAAGGCGCCCCGCCAGCCGATGAGATCGCCGAGCAGGCCCGGAACGAAGCGGCCGGAAAATCCGCCGAGACTCGATCCCGCGATATAGATGCCGGCGACGCCCGCCACCTGCGCGGGCGGCCATTCATCGCCGATATAGGCGACGGTGACCGCGAAGATCGGCGGCAGCAGCAGACCCTGAAGAAAGCGCCAGGCGATGAGCGCCTGCACGTCCGGCGCGAGCGCCGCGCCGGTTAAGGGCACCACCACCGCCAGCATCGCAGCGGCGATGACGCGCTTCCTCCCCAGCACGTCGGCAACGGCGCCGGTGAACGGCGCGGTCAAGGCGATGGCGAGCGTGCTCGCGGTCATGATCGCGCTGATCTCGGCGGCGCCGACGCCGAACTCACGCGCCAGCGCCGGCAGCAGCGCCTGCGGCGAATAGAGGGTGAGGAAGGTGCAGAAGCCGGCCGTGGCAACGGCGATTTTGCGGCGATCGACGGCCATGGTGCCTAGCGTATCGTGTCCGCGCCGCCGATCGTGACGTCGCCGCGGTGGCAGCTCGAGTTCCTTGGCGGGTGATCGGCCATTCTCATTGCCCCGTCGCCGCCCGCGCGCGGGCGAAGGTTTCCTCCGGCGTGCCGGAGGCATCGATGCGTCTCCAGTCGAAGGTGCCGAGGTCGTAGGTCTCCTGGCGGCGGGCGACGGCGGCGTCGGCATCGGAGGCGTCGCGGCCGCGCCCGCTCACGCGGGCGACGCGGGTAGCGAGATCGGCGGCGAGGAAAAGGCCATGGAAGGACACGCCGAGGATTTCGGCGGACGCCGCCGCCACCGCGCGCTCCTGCGGTTTCGCAAACACCGCATCGATGACCGCCGAATGGCCGGCCGCGAGCGCGCGGCGCGCCTTGTCGGCGATGGTGGCGTAGACCCGCGCCGTCACCGCCGGCGAATAGGCAGCCTCCGGCAGCTTGTCGTGCTCGTCCTTGTCGAACAGCGTCTTGCGCTCGACGTCGGAGCGCAGCACCACGGCCCCCGGTGCCGGCGCAAGCTGCGGCGCGAGCGCGTAGGCGAGCGCCGACTTGCCGGTGCCGGAGAGCCCGCCGACCGCGACCAGGCGAGGCGCGCTGGGCTCGATGAAGCGCCGCGCAAAGTCGAAGTATGCGCGCGCGCTGCGCGCGATGGCGGCGGTCTGATCGGGTGCGGCATGTTCGATCCGCGCCGCCGTCACCTTGGCGCGGATGGCGGCGCGCATCGACAGAAAGAGCGGCAGACCCGCGAGCGCATCGAGGTCCTCGGTCCGCTTGGTGTCGGCGAGATAGCGGTTGAAGACGACGTTGGCCGAAGATGCGAGACCGCGCTCCACCAGATCCATGAGTAGGAAGGCGAGATCGTAGAGCACGTCGCCCGACGCGATCAGCGCACTGAACTCGATGGCGTCGAATGCGACCGGCCGGCCGTCGAGAAGCACGATGTTGCCGAGATGAAGGTCGCCGTGGAGACGCCGAATGAGCCCGCGATGTCCGCGCTCGAGCAGGAGCGGACGGATGCGCGCGTGGGCGGCGCGGCTCTTCGTCGTCAGCAGCTCGACCTCGGCTGGCGGAAAAAGGTCGGGCAGCGCGCGGAACGCGGCGTCGTTTTGCTCGATATAGTCGGCGAGCGCCGCGATCCACGGCTCGGCTTCGACCGCGTTGGCGCGGGCGTGAAGCGCCGCCACCGCGCGGCCGAGCGCGTCGGACAGCGCCGCATCGATCCTGCCGGTCGGCGCCAGCCGGTCGAGCGTCGCGTTCTCGTCGAAGCGCTGCATCTCGACCGCCCACTCCACCGCCGTGCCGGCGCCATCGAGCTTGAGGGCGCCATCCTCCTCGCGCGTGATCGCCACCACGCGGCGGTAGATCTCGGGCGCGAACGGCCGATTGATCCGAAGCTCCGCCTCGCAGGCGCTCTTGCGCTTGGCGAGGGTCGAATAGTCGAGAAAGGGAAAGCGCACCGCGCGCTTGACCTTGAACGCGCGGGCGCCGGTGAGAAACACCGAGGCCGCATGGGTGTCGATGCGCTTGACCGCCGCGCCGCGATGGGTTGCGGGGTCGGCAAGCAGCGCGAAGACCGCCTCCTGGCACGCGCTGTCATTCATCTGTTTGGCGCTCCGTCGCGGCATCGTCGGTCTGGCCGCGACAATGCTCTCGTCCGGCGTCGAGCCGTGTCAACGTCGGCGAGGCCGGAACCGTTCGTCGTGCTATGCTGCTGGCCATGGCCCCTGCGCCCGATCGAGGAGGCCGTCATGACCCAATTACCGCACGTGCTCAAGCGCATCCGGCTCAATCTCGCCCGCTCGAAGGAATTTCCGTCGGGCTCGGACCAGCATGGCTATGAATTCGTCGCTCCGCTCGATGCCGATGGACGCATCGATGTCGACCTTTGGCGGAAAAACCGCGAACATTGCGGCGTGCGTCGATTCTGGGATGGCGAGGACGACGAATTCGGCCGCCTCGTCCACAAGCCCGGCGGTGCCGAGCACGCGCGCTGGGTGTTCGACTACGACGAGACCGCGGAGGACGACGACGAGGCCGGCTATCGCTTCGGCAACCACGCATTTCGCAACGGCGAATATGTCTCGATCCGCGGCGAAGACGGCCACATGCACACCTTCCAGGTGATCTCGGTCGAGCCGGCGACGTGAGGGTAGCTCCACGCGCGCGAATGATCGCTGCCACTTCTGAACTGTTACGGCTGCACGATTTTGCCCACGGCGCGTGCTTGCGGCATGGTGTAAAAGCGAGCGGCAGAGCCATGGGAGACGCGTGATGCGCGCCAATGACGGCACCAGGACCGCCGGCGAAGTTCTCATCGACCAACTCGTCATTCACGGGGTGCGCCACGTGTTTTGCGTGCCCGGCGAGAGCTATATCGCGGCGCTCGATGCCTTCCACGACCGTGATATCGCCATCACCGTTTGCCGGCAGGAGGGCGGGGCCGCCATCATGGCGGAAGCCTGCGGCAAGGCCACCGGGCGGCCCGGCATCTGCTTCGTCACGCGCGGGCCCGGCGCTACCAATGCGGCGGCGGGAGTGCATATCGCACGGCAGGATTCCACCCCGCTCATTCTGTTCGTCGGCCAGATTGCGCGCGAGATGCGCGAGCGCGAGGCCTTCCAGGAGCTCGATTACCGCGCGGTATTCGGATCGATCGCCAAATGGGCGACCGAGATCGACGATCCCACCCGCATCCCCGAGCTCATTTCGCGCGCCTTCTACACCGCGACCGGCGGCCGGCCGGGCCCGGTCGTCGTCGCGCTGCCGGAGGACATGCTGGTCGAGCGCATCGCCGTGCCCGACGCGCCGGCCTGCGAGCCGGTCGAGATCTGGCCCGGCGCGAGCGACATGAGCCGGCTGCAGAAGCTTCTGTGGGCGGCCGAGCGGCCGATCATGCTGCTGGGCGGCAGCCGGTGGTCGGCGGCCGCGTGCGCCGCGGTCGCGCGCTTCGCGGAGCGCTTCGCCCTGCCGGTCGCCACCACCTTCCGCCGCGCGCATCTGTTCGATCCCGCACATCCCTGCTACGCGGGCGACCTCGGCATCGGACCGAATCCCAAACTTCTCGCGCGCGTGAAGGGCGCCGACCTCATCCTGCTCGTCGGTGGGCGGCTGGGCGAATTGCCCTCGCAGAGCTACACCCTCATCGACATTCCGGGGCCGCGCCAAACCCTCGTGCACGTGTTTCCCGGCGTCGAAGAGCTCGGTCGCGTCTATCGCGCGCAGCTTGCGATCAACGCTACGCCGACTGCCTTCGCCGCCGCGCTCGAAGGATTGCAGCCGCCGAACGAACCAAGCTGGCGCAGCGAGACCGCGCTCGCCCACGCCGACTTCCTCGCCTGGACCGACAAGCCGACCACGGTGCCCGGCCCGATCAATCTCGGGGAGATCGTCGCGGGCTTGCGCGAAAAACTTGCCCCCGATGCGGTGGTCTGCAATGGCGCCGGCAATTTCTCCATCTGGGTGCACCGCTACGCGCGCTACCGCCGCTACGGCACGCAGCTCGCGCCGATCTCGGGCTCCATGGGCTATGGGGTACCCGCGGCCATCGGAATGAAGCGTTTGGCGCCGGAGCGCACGGTCATCGCCTTTGCCGGCGACGGCGATTTCCTGATGACGGGTCAAGAGTTCGCAACCGCCGTGCAATACGACCTGCCGGTGATCATCGTCGTCGTCGACAACGGCATGTACGGCACCATCCGCATGCACCAGGAGCGCCACTATCCCGGCCGGGTGGTGGCAACGGGCTTGAAGAACCCGGATTTTGCGGCCTATGCCCGCGCCTTCGGCGGCTACGGCGCGACAGTGGAGAAGACCGCGGACTTCTTTCCGGCGTTCGAGGCCGCGCAGAAATCCGGCAAGCCCGCGATCCTGCACCTCAAGGTCGATCCCGAGGCGCTCACGCCGACCATGTCGCTCACGGCCACGCGCGAGAAGGCGCAAGCGGGCGGATGAATTGCCCCGCGTCGGGAGCGCTCTCTGCCAGGTCGCTCAGCGGGCTCCGTATCATTTCAGCCGCTGCGCCGCCTCCCGCACGATGCTCAGATCGGCGTATGTCTGCACGTCGATCGGTCGCTTGAGGAAGCCGAGGTCGCGCTGCACGTCGATGTTGGACTGCAGCGCCGCCAGATCGGGCAGCAGATCCGGGCTGCGCGAATATTCCTTGTTGGTGAAGAGCCAGCCCGCGAACAGTTCCGGGCGCAGTTTGGTGACCCTCGCCGCGATCTGCACGGCCTCGTCGTGATTCTTGGGATCGAGGTACCAGCGCACGACCCGCACGGAATCCTCCAAGAAATCGACCATGGCGGCGCGGTTCTTCTGCAGGAAGCCCGCCCGCGCGACCCACACGATCATCTGCGTCGGGCCGAGCGCGTCGCGCTGGCTGAACAGCGGCCGCCCGATCTGCTTGAGTTCCGGATCGAACGAGAACGGCGCCACGAACGAGGCGAGATCGGCCTTTTTCTGGGTGAGCATGGCCTTCATGGTCGGGAACGGCGCCTCCACCACGGTATAGTCGCGCTTGTCCTCGAGCCCGTGCTTGCGCAGCATCGCGCGCATGGCGATGTCGACGGCGCTGCCGGCCGCGTTGGTCGCGACGATCTTGCCTTTGAGATCCTCGACCTTCTGGATCGGGCTGTCCCTGAGCACGAAGAATTGGTTGCTGTAGTGGCCTTCGGTTCCGTCCTTGAACTGGTCGCCGACGATGCGCAAATCCTCCAACCCCGCATTCTCGATCGCGAGCGCGAGCGAGGAAAAGGCGAGGTTGCCGAGCTCGATCTCGTTGTTCGCCAGCGCCGTGATGACCGCGGGCGTGCCTTGGAAGCGCATCGGCTCGAAGACGTAGCTCTTGCCGTTGTTCTTCATCAGCTCGGGCTTCTCCGGAAGGAGCGGCGTCCAGTCGGACGGCGCCACGATCCAACTGGCACGGATCTTGACCGCCTCGGCGCCCTGCGCGGTTGCACCGGCAAGGAGCACGGCCAAGGTCAGCACCGACGGCAATGCGCGCATGTCTTCTCCCTTTCATCCCGTCTTTGCGCGCGAAGATACCACCGCGAGGGGAGGGGCGGACCACCAGTTGCGTCCTCATGAATCATGCTTCATTTTTTGCTTGCGAGATTCGCGATGCCCTACCGCCGCACGGCAAACGTTATCCGCAAGCTCGCCGCCCGCCACGATGCGATCCTGGCGGCGGCCTGCGAGGCCGCGGCGGAGGGCGGCATGGCGGCGGTTCAGATTGCGCCGGTCGCCGCGCGTGCCGGCATCGCCACCGGCACGGTCTATCGCTATTTCCCGTCCAAGACCGAGCTCGTCGCCGCGCTCGTGGCGGCGCTTTGCGAGCGCGAGGTGGCCGCGCTCGCGGCCGCGGCCAAAGCCGCGCCCGGGCCGTTGTCGGCGCTGGCGGCAGCGATCTCCGCCTTCGCGGCGCGCGCGCTCGAGCGGCG
>Ga0318534_10000879_pt1 | contig 11101 bp, 9 predicted proteins | sample GRESIP117b4f26_FD_202502 | JGI IMG/M metagenome (GOLD analysis project Ga0318534, IMG submission 202502) | Tropical soil microbial communities from Luquillo Experimental Forest, Puerto Rico - GRE.SIPMG.117b4f26 | ecosystem: Environmental > Terrestrial > Soil > Tropical forest > Bulk soil...
TCGGTCGCGTAGGGCAGGGCGTAGTCCATCAAAGTCCCGGAAAGCGCCTGGCCTCCCGCGTCGTATTCGAGCGTCTCGTGGAGCGTGTTGCCGATGCCGAAGGCGACGCCGCCCACGAGCTGTGCGTCGACCAGCGCGGGGTTGACGGCGCGGCCCACGTCGGCTCCCACGGTGATGTGCCGGAGCCTCACCGTCCCGGTTTCCGCATCCAGATCCGCGATCACCCCGACCGCGCAACCCGCGTAGGTGATCTTCGACACATTGAACGAGGCGCCCACGGCGAGCCGCCGCTCCGCGGCGAGATCGGCGAGGGTGATTCGGCGTCCCCGCGCGTCGAGCACACCGGAGGCGTAGGCAATCTCCGCCTCGGGCAGTCCCCAGGCCGTCGCCGCTCGCGAGCGCGCTTCCTGGACGAGCCGGGCCGCGGCGAGCGCGGCGGCATTCCCGGCCGTCACTGTTCCCCGCGAGCCGTAGGTGCCCACGCCGCTCTCCACGTGGGCGGTGTCGGCGTGGCGCACGACGAAGGAGGACGCGGGGAGCCCCAGCGACTCACCGGCGATCTGCGCGAGCACCGTCTCGAGCCCCGGGCCCATGGAAGACGCCCCCGTGTCCACGGTGAAGCGCCCGTCCGGATGCGCTTCGATGTGAGCGGTCTCGAAGGGACCGAGGCCGGTCTTCTCCACGTAGACGGCGAGACCGATGCCACGCGGCGCCCCGGGACGTCCGCGAACGCTCGCCTGCTCCCGTCGCGCGCCTGCATAGTCCATGCGACGGAGCAGGTCGTTGAAGAGGGCGGGGAAGTCGCCCGAGTCGTACACGGTGCTCGCCCCGAAGGACTTGGTGCCGCAATCGTAGGGCATTTCGTCGGGGCGCACGAGGTTGCGCTGCCGGATCTCCGCCGGATCGAGGCCGAGCCGGGCCGCACCCAGGTCCATGAGGCGCTCGCGAGCGAAGTTGCATTCGGGGCGTCCGGGCGAGCGGAGCGTGCCCGCGGGCGTCTTGTTGGTCACCACCGACCAGAGATCGCAGTCGTAGCTGGGCACGCGATAGGGACCGGGGAAGAGCGCGGCCCCGAACTCCGCGGGGACCAGGGCCGCCGTGCGGACGTAGGCGCCGATGTCGGCGTGGATGAGAGCGCGCAAGCCCACGATACGCCCCTCACCGTCGAAGCCCATCTCCACTCGATACTCGACCTGGCGCGCATGGTTGGTCGCGAGCAGGCTCTCGCGACGGCTCTCGATCCATTGGACGGGCCGGCCGAGCTTGAGTGCGGCGAGGGGGACGAGAATGTCTTCCGGGTAGAGCTCGCCGCGCACGCCGAACCCGCCGCCCACGTCCACCTCGGTGAGGCGGAGCGCACCCAGAGGAATGCCGAAGATGGGAGCGAGGATGCCGCGGTTGATGTGGATGCACTTAGTGGACCCGATCAGGTGGAGCTCGCCTCCCGCAGGGTCGGGAGGCACGGCAACCAGCCCGCGCGTCTCCAGCGCGGCGGCCGTCTGGCGCGGATACACGAAGCGCTCGCGAATGACCACCGGCGCTTTCTGGAGAGCGGCCGTCGTGTCGCCGTTTCGCATGGTGATGAGGGCCACGTTGTTCGACTCCGTGCCCGGGAAGAGCAGAGGAGCGTCCGGCGCGAGCGCCTGCGCGGCGCTGGAGCAGGCGGGCAGCGGCTGGTAGACCACGTCGATGAGGGCGAGGGCATCCTCGGCAACGTAGCGATCGTCGGCAACCACGAGGGCCACGGGCTCACCGGCGTAGCGCACCACCGCGCGGGCGATGGCGGGCTGGAGATAGCGCTCGGTGCCGGGCGGGGCGCCCACGCGGTTCGGGATGACGGCGGTGACGGGCACGTCCGCCGCGGTGAGGACGGCCCGCACCCCGGGTAGCTCGAGCGCACGCTTGGCATCGACGGAGACGAGACGGGCGTGCGCGTGAGACGAGCGGAGGACGGCGGCCTGGAGCATCCCGGGCACGCGCACGTCGGCGACGAAGCAGCCGGCGCCGCTCGCGAGCCGGTCGCCGCCGAGACGGGGATGAGACTCGCCGATCATGGCATCACGCGTCGGAGATCTTCGGTGGATTTCGTGCCGCCCGGTCCTCGACCTTCATGCCCTGCACGCCCGCTGGCCATGCGATCACCCCTCCTCGAGCGCAGGCGCTGGTCCGGTGACGGGCGGCGAAGAGCATTGACGCCGGCCCGGGCGGTAGGGTACTGCTTCAGCCGGGAGGAATCAACATGCGCGAGAGCATCTTCGGCATCGTTCCGCCGATGACCACGCCCTTCCGGCCCGACGACACCATCGACGAGGCCGCGCTGCGGGCGGAGACGCGGTATCTCATCGAGGCGGCGCGGGTGCACGGTCTGGCCGCCAGCGGCAGCACGGGCGAGGGCCACGCCCTCAGCACGGACGAGGTCCGCCGCGTGGTTGCCATCGTCACGGAGGAAGCGCGGGGTCGGGTGCCGGTGATCGCGGGCATCATCACAGACAGCACGGCCTCCGCGGTGGAGCGCGGGCTCGCCGTGAAGGACCTCGGCGTCGCGGCGCTCCAGGTGACGCCCGTCCACTATCTGTTCCGTCCGGACGACGACGCCATGGTGCGACATTTCGATACGCTCGCGAACCGCACGGAGCTGCCCATCATCATCTACAACGTGGTGCCGTGGACGTATCTCTCGCCTCAGCTCCTCGACCGCATCATTCGGGCCGTGCCCGGGGTGATCGGCGTGAAGCAGAGCGCGGGCGACATGAAGCTCCTCGCCGATCTGCTCCTCCTCGTGGGCAACCGGGCGCGGATCATGACCGCGGTCGACGCGCTCCTGTATCCCTCCTTCGCCCTCGGCGCGCACGGCGCCATCGCCGCCATCCTCACCGCGGCGCCCACCCTCTGCGTGCAGCTCTGGGATGCCGTGCAGGCGGGCGATCACAAGCAGGCCCTTGGCCTGCACGAGAAGCTCCTGCCCATCTGGAACGCGATCTTCCATGACAATCTCCCCGCCAACGTGAAGCACGCCCAGGAACTCCAGGGCCGCGCGGCGGGAGCGCCGCGGGCGCCCATGCCCTCGACCTCGGCCGCCCAGGCTGCGCGCATCCGCGAGGCGCTCCAGAGCGCCGGGCTCCTCTGAGCCATGCGCGCGGTGGTGCTGCACGAGCCGGGACCGGCGGAGAACCTGAAGGTGGCGGAGCTCGCAGATCCCACGGCGGGCGCGGGTGAGGCGGTGGTGCGAATCAAGGCGGCCGCGCTCAACCATCGCGACGTGTGGATCCGAAGCGGGACGGGAGCCTACGCGGGCGGTTTCAAGCAGCGCGTGATCCTGGGCTCGGACGGCGCGGGCGAGGTCGCATCGGTCGGACCTGGGGGCGATGCGACGCTGGTGGGCCGAGCCGTGGTGATCAACCCCAGCCTCGATTGGGGAGCGAGGGACCTCGCTCAGGGGCCGAGCTTCCGCATCCTCGGGCTCCCCGACGACGGCACCTACGCGGAGGCGGTGCGGGTGCCGGTGGAGAATATCCATCCGAAGCCGGCACGCCTGTCTTTCGAGGAGGCCGCGGCCATTCCCCTTGCCGCGCTCACCGCCTACCGCGCCGTGGTGAGCCGCGCGCAGGTGCAGCCCGGCGAAACCGTGCTGGTGACGGGGATCGGCGGCGGGGTCTCCGCCTTCGCCCTCCAGATCGCCGCGCATCTGGGTGCGCGCGTGCTCGTCACCTCGGGCAGCGACGCCAAGCTCGCCCGCGCCCGCGAGATGGGGGCGATGGGAGGCGCCAACTACCGGACGCAGGACTGGGCGCGCGAGATCCTGACGCTGTCCGCCGGCGGTCCCGACGTCGTCATCGACAGCGTGGGCGGCGAGACGTTCGCCAAGTGCGTGGAGATCCTCAAACCAGGCGGGCGCATCGCGAGCTTCGGCGCCACCACGGGCGCCGTGAAGGATTTCGTGCTCCGCAATCTCTTCTGGAAGCAGGCGACGCTGCTCGGCACCACGATGGGTAGCCCGCGAGAGTTCGCGGCCATGCTGGAGCTCTTCGGCCAGGGCGGGCTCCGCCCCGTGGTCGACACGACGTTCCCGCTCGCGGACGCCGCGGCGGCCCACCGCCGCATGGAAGAGGCAGGTCAGTTCGGCAAGATCGTGCTCAGCACCGGCTCGTCATCCTGAGGCCAGGTCCATCTGCGTCAGCACGGCCCCGACCCCGGCGGCGGTAAGGCGGTCCATCCTCTGGGCTCCGTGCCCTTCTCTTTGGCCCGCCTCGACTAGCCGGCCGGCTCGAGGATAAAGTTGCCCGCCTCGACCTGGACCGTGGCGCAGGCCGTGTCGAACGCCACGCCCAGCGGATCGCGCCCTGCCTGCACGGCCTCGATCTGTTGCCGCAGCAGCCGTCGGAACATCACCACGCCGCGATCGCTGGCGGCCAGCCGCTCTTCGGAGTGCAGGGTGATGGCGCCCTGCCCCACTTGTGCCTCGTAGTCGTGGGGCATGCGCTGATGCTCCTCTTCCGTGAGCTCCGCCCACGATTTGCCGTTGAACCGCGCGCGGGAGACACGCTCGCCCCTCGGCGTCCGATCGAGGGTAAAGATCTTGGTGGTGGTGTCGTCGATGGGCAGCGTCCAGGCCACGTAATCCGTCCGGCCGTAGCGCTTGACGAACGGGCTGGCGACGATGCGCAGGTTCGGCATCATCACCTCGGTGACGCGGTGGAAGAGCTTGCCGTCGGGGAGCCGGCGGTCCTGGTAGCTCTTGACGCCACGGGCGGTGTACTCCCACGTCACCTCCGGCAGGAGACCCATGAGCGGGACGAACTGATTGCCGCTGTTGGAGGAGTGCAGCACGAAGACGTGGTACGGATCCATCACGTTCTCATGGGTCTGGACCCAGTTGCACGGCGTGGTGTCGCCTGCGAGCCCGATGTTGCTCCCGTCGGCCACGATCTCCTCGTCGGCGGGCATGTCCTCGAACACGTCGTAGCGAGGGAGCGCGGGCTTCTTCTCCGGTGGGCCCAGGTAGGCGAAGAGCAGCCCCAGGTACTCCGCGGACGGGATACTACGGCTGGCGGAAGGTCTCGCGGTAGCGCTCGCTCTGGTTCTTCTCGGGTGGCTCACACGGCATGTCGAGGCAGTGCCCCTCCACGTTGAAGAGCCAGCCGTGGTAGCAGCAGCGGATGCCCGAGGCCTCGACCTTGCCGTAGTAGAGCGTGGTACCGCGGTGACAGCAGCGAGGGTACAGCAGGCCGGGGCGGCCCTCGCCGTCGCGGAAAAGGATGAGGTCCTCGGCGAGTACCCGGATCGTCCGCGGTCGCGAGGTCACCTCTGCGGACACGGCCACGGGATGCCAGTAGCGCCGGAGCATCTCGCCGCCCGGCGTGCCCGGCCCCACTTCGACCAGCGTGGCGTCGTACGATGGCCGTGGCCGCCCGTACGCGGTTCCCGTGTCCAGGTTCGTCTCCTCCTCGCTCCGGATGCGGACGCGCAAGAATAGCACGCGCGACCCCGCGCTCCGGATTTCCGCTAGAATCTGGCCGCAGCGTGGCGCGCACGGCATCGAGCCCCAGGACAGGCGAGAGGAGGCGGGCATGGATCGACTGATGATCGGCGACGCGCGGCTCTCCCGCATCGAGGAGACCGTGGATACGAGCTTCACCGCGGAGGGGTTCTTCCCCACCTTCGATCCCGAGGTGATGCGGCCGCATCTCTCCTGGCTCGCCCCCCGCTACTACCTGCCCGAGCGCGGCGCCCTCGTGTTCAGCATGCACGCGTGGGTGGTCGAGACGGGCCGACACACCGTGGTCATCGACACCTGCATCGGCAACGACAAGGAGCGCATGCCGCGCGCCCACTGGCACCGGCAACAGCACCCATTCCTGGAACGGCTGCAGGCGGCGGGAGTGGCTCCGGAGAGCGTGGACTACGTGATGTGCACCCACATGCATCCCGACCACGTGGGCTGGAACACGCGGCTCGAGAACCGGCGCTGGGTGCCGACCTTTCCCAACGCGCGCTATCTCTTCGCGCGCGTGGAGTACGAGCACTGGACCTCCCCGCAGGAGCAGAATCCCATTCGTCGCAACGCCTTCAACGACAGCGTGCTTCCCATCGTGGAGGCGGGGAGGGCCGACATGATCGAGGACGGGCATCAGGTGGACGGCCACCTCGTGGTGGAGCTGGCCCCGGGCCATACACCGGGCAACTGTCACATCCATCTCACGTCGAAAGGGCAGGAGGCCTTCTTCGGGGGCGACGTCATCCACCACCCGATCCAGGTCTATCGCCCCGACTGGAGCACCGTGGCCTGCCTCGACCAGGCGGTTTCCGCGGTTTCCCGACGGAAGCTCCTCGAGACGTGCAGCGAGCGGGACGCGCTGCTTCTCCCGAGCCATTTCCCCGCGCCCCACGGTGGGCGTGTGCGCGCCGCCGGCTTGGGCTTCACCCTCGAGTGGCTGGGCACGAACTGCCGATGAAGGTCGCCACCTGGCGCGGCGGCAGTCACTTCACGGTGGACGAGGCGCCCGATCCCGCGGCGGGGCCGGGGCAGGTCGTCGTCTCCGTGCACGCGGCCGGCATCTGCGGCACGGACATTCACGCGACGCAAGGGCTCTTTCCCTGGACGCCGCCGCTCGTCCTCGGCCACGAGTACTCCGGCGTGGTCCGCGAGGTGGGGCGCGGGGTGAGCAAGCGCCTGCTCGGGCGCGCCGTGGCCTGCGAGCCCTCGTACGGCTGCGGCGAGTGCTCCGCCTGCGAAGCGGGCCGTACCTCGCAGTGCCCGCGCGCCTCCCGCGTCGGCGGCTTCGCCGAGCGCGTCACCTTGCCAGTGAGCTGCGTGCATCCGCTGCCCGACGGCCTCGATGTCGTCACCGCGGCTCTCACGGAGCCCGCCGCCTGCTGCCTCGCCGGGCTCGAGACCTTCGAGATGCCACGCGGAGCGACCGTGCTCGTGATCGGCGGCGGCATCATGGGCCTACTCACCATGGTTCTGGCCAAGCGCCGGGGGGCCAAGCGCCTGATTCTGTCCGATCCCATCGAGGAGCGCCGCCGGATCGCGCGCCGGCTCGGCGCCCACGTCGTGATCGATCCCGCGAAGGAGAATCTGCGCGAACGCATCATGGCCCTGACGCGCGATCGAGGCGCGGACGTGGTCGCGGAGGCGGTGGGCAAGCCCGAGCTCGTCGCCGAGGCGCTCGCCATGACTCGCCCCACGGGTCACCTGGAGCTCGTGGGCGTGAACCCGAAGGGCAGCCAGCTCCCTCTCGACTTGTGGGACGTGCACTACCGCGAGATCAGGATCAGCGGCGCCTTCGGCCGCGGTACGTCCTTCCGTCGCGCGCTCGCCCTCATGCCCAAGCTCGGCGTGAAGAGGCTCGTCACCGCGACCTTCCCCCTGAGCCGCGTCGCCGAGGCCTTCGCCCACGCTTCGGCCGGCCACGGCGCCAAGACGGCCATCACGCCCGGCGTCAGCTGAGTTTGCGCGGGGACTCGTCGGGAAGCGGGAAGCAGGCGCCCGCCGGGATGAGGAGGCGCACGCGCTCACCGGGCCGCGCGCGCGGCGGGGTGGGCGTGGTCACTCTCAGCACCACGTCACCCTCCGTCAGCTTCACCTGATAATCGACGCTGTCGCCCAGAAAGCTCGCGCGCACCACGTCTCCGGCGACCACATTGTCGGACGCCACCGCCGATGCCTCCGGCCCGAGCTCGATCTGGTGCGGGCGGATGGAGATGACCACGCGGGCGCCCGGTGAGAGATCGCGCGCGGCCACCTGCAGTCGCACCTGGCCGAAGCTCACCCGGTCCGCTCCGACGGCCACGGCGTCGAGCAGATTGGTCCGGCCGATGAACTCCGCGACGAAGCGGGTGCGCGGCCGCTCGAAGAGCTCCTCGGCGGAGCCGATCTGCGCCACGCGGCCGTGCTGGAGCACGGCCACCCGGTCGGAGATGACCATGGCCTCCGCCTGATCGTGAGTGACGTAGAGGGTGGTGATGCCGAACTGCTCATGGAGGCGCCGGATCTCGAAGCGCATCTCCTCGCGAAGATTCGCGTCCAGGTTGCTGAGCGGCTCGTCGAGGAGGAGGATCTCCGGCTCGACCACGAGGGCCCGCGCCACGGCCACCCGCTGCTGCTGGCCGCCCGAGAGCTCACCGGGATAGCGCGCCCCGTAGCCCTCGAGCTGCACCGCGCGCAGGATGTCGCGCACCCGCCGCTCGCGATCGGCGCGCGGGCTGCCCGTGAAGCGCAGGCCGTAGGCCACGTTTTGGTGCACGGTCATGTGCGGCCACAAGGCGTAGCTCTGGAAGATCATGGCCATGCGACGGCGCTCAGGCGGGATGACGGCGGAGGGCGAGGAGAGGCAGCGGTCGCCGACCCAGATCTCGCCTGTCTCCGGAGTGAGGAAGCCGGCCACGAGTCGGAGGGTGGTCGTCTTCCCGCACCCGGATGGTCCGAGCAGCGCCACCAGCTCACCCGGCTCCACGCGGAGGTCGAGGCCCGACACCGCGCCCACGTCGCCGTAGCTCTTGCGGAGTCCCGTGATGGTGACGCCGGGCACGCGGCTAGCCCGCCGAGCTCGACGAGCGCGCGCCCATCACGTCACGGCCGAGGAGAGACTGCATAAGGGCGACCACCACGAAGGTCATGAGCAGCATGAAGAGGCCGAGCACGGCGATGGCTCCGAACTGCCCCTCCTCCTTGAGATCGAAGATGACGACGGACATGACCTTGGTGCTGGGGGTGAAGAGGATGATGGACGCGGACAGCTCGCGGATGACCCCGATGAAGATGAAGCACCACGTGGCGATGATGCCGCTCTTCGCCAAGGGCGCGGTGATCTCGCCGAGCACGCGGAGCCGTCCGGCGCCCAGGATTCGCCCGGCCTCCTCCAACTCCGGGTGAATGCCGCGGAAGGTCGCGTCGGACTGCGAGTAGCCGACGGGCATCTCCTTGGTGAGATAGGCGATGAACAGGATCCAGAGCGTCCCGTAGAGGAGGAAGGGCGGGCGCGTGTAGGCGATGAAGAGGGCGACGGCGAGCACGATGCCCGGGATGACCACGGGAGCGAGGGTGAGAAAGGCCAAAACCTGGTGGCCGATCACGAGCTTGCGGGTGGTGATGTAGGCGAGGAGGGCGGCCAGCGCCGCGCCTACGCAGGCGGTGAGCACGCCCAGCTCGAGGGTGTTGACGATGGCGCTCTGGGTCGCGCTGTAGAGGAAGGTGAAGGACCAGTTGGCGAGGGTGAAGTTCTCCCAGCTGAGCGGTTCTGCCCACGCGTGCGAGAAGGCGGCGCGGGCGAGCACGCTGTAGGGGAGGAACACCGCGCAGGCCAGGACGGCGAGGCAGCCCGCCAGCGCGGGATAGCGCCAGGCGCCGAGCGGAATGACCCGGCGCTGGCCGCCCTTGCCTCCCACCGAGGCATAGCCGCGCCGGCCGAGTAGCTTCTTCTGCACGAGAAGGAGGAGCGCGGTGGAGAGAAGGAGGGGCACCGAGCAGGCCGCCGCCATCTCGATCTTCGGGGGGTACTGGAAGAGGGCCCACACCTGGGTGGTGATGGTGTGGAAGCCCGCGGGCAAAGCGAGGATGGCGGGAGAGCCAAACAGCGCCAAGGCCTGCAGCACGGCGAGGATGAATCCGCTCAGGATGGCAGGCAGCACCATGGGCAGGGTCACGGTGAGCGCCACCTGCAGGCGATGGGCGCCCAGGATGGCCGCAGCTTCCTCGAGATCGGAGGCGATCAGGCCGAGGGTATTGTCGATCATGATGTACACGTACGGGAAGGTGTAGAGGGCGACCACGAAGATCAGCCCCGTCATGGTGAAGATGTTGAAAAGCGGCTCCTCGGCCCCCGTGAGGCTCCGGTAGAGCTTGTTGAGGTAGCCTGCGTTGGGGCCGGCGAGCATGACCCACGCGAAGGCGCCCAGGAAGGGCGGGGTCACGAAGGACGCCATGACGAGGCTCCGGATCGCGCGCCGATGACCACCGCTATGACGCCGGACCAGAGGGCGAGCACCACGGTGTTCCAGAGGGCCCGCTGGAGGCGCGGGTCCGCGAACACGCGGGCATACTGCGCGAGGGTGAATCCGCCCTCGCCCTGAACGCTCATGTAGCCAAGCCAGGCCAGGGGCAGGAGGATCAGGAGGACGAGGGCGGCGGCGGCCAGAACCCAGACCGGCGCCGAGCGGTCGATCCGCTCCCGCCAGGCCGGGCGATGGCGAATCAGGATCGGCGTGGAGGCGGCGCCCGTCTCCCGGCTCACCGTGGCGGAATCAGGCCCCGAAGAACTCGACGAAGCGCGTCTTGATCTCCTCGTTGCGCTTCTCCAGCTCCTCGGCGTCGACCTGCAGCAGCTTGAGCTCGGAAAGCTTGGGCTGGTCGGCGGGATAGGACACGTCGGGATGGCCGGTGTAGAGGCCTTCGCTGTCCGCGAGGACCTGCTGAATGGGACGGCTGAAGATGAAGTCGGTGAAGAGCTTGGCCGCATTCGGATGGGGCGCGAAGGCCGTGATGGCGGTGGGCGACACCACGAGGGGCACGCCCTCCTTGGGGAAGACGATCGCCACGGGATTCCCCTTCTTCTTCATCTGGTAGAACGTGTAGTCGCCGCCGTTGGCGGCCACCGCGCGTTCCCCCGAAGCGACCACGGTGGAGGGATCCACCGCCGATTGCACGAGCATGGGCCGGTTCTGCGCGAGCTGCTTGAAGTAGTCCCAGCCGTAGAGATTCACGAGGGCGAGCACGTGGGTGGCGGTGACGCCGCTGTAGCCGGGATGCGCGGTAACGAGCTTGCCCTTCCAGCGCGGATCGAGGAGATCCTTCCAAGTCTTGGGCGCGTCGCTCGCCGACACGGCTTTGGTGTTGTAGGCGATCACGTTGACGGTGGCCCGCAGCCCGTAGTGATAGCCGTCCTTGTCCTTGAAAGAGGCGGGGAACCGCTCCACGCCTGCCGGCGTGTACTTCATGAGGAGCTTCTTGTCCTTGAGAAGGACGTAGTGGCCGGCATCCGAGGTGTGGATCACGTCCACGTTCTTGATGTTGGCCTGGAGCTCCTGCATTACGCGCTGCAGGATGCGCTGCGAGCCGGTGCGCTGCACCTCGACCTTGATGCCGGGATACTCGGCCTCGAAG
>Ga0318534_10000880_pt1 | contig 11095 bp, 7 predicted proteins | sample GRESIP117b4f26_FD_202502 | JGI IMG/M metagenome (GOLD analysis project Ga0318534, IMG submission 202502) | Tropical soil microbial communities from Luquillo Experimental Forest, Puerto Rico - GRE.SIPMG.117b4f26 | ecosystem: Environmental > Terrestrial > Soil > Tropical forest > Bulk soil...
AATGGCGCCGTTCAAGGCAGTGCTCGATCAGAAAGACGCGGCGGCGATCCGCGCTTATCTGATCAAGCGGGCAAACGAGGACAAGGTATCCGGTGTGAAGTAGCAACTCTCGCAGCGCTAAACGACGAAGGAGATCGACGATGAATAACGCATGGACACAAAATCTAGCAATCTGCGGTGCGGCTTTGGCGTGGCTGGGCGTCTCACCCGCGGCCGGAGCAGCCGACGCAGCCCCGCTTCTGACCAAATACAACTGCACGGCCTGCCATACCGTGGACAAGAAGCTCGTGGGTCCCTCCTACAAGGAGGTGGCCGCTAAGTACGCCGGCGATGCTGGAGCGGCAGCGAAGCTCGAGCAAAAGGTCAAGAACGGGGGCACCGGTGTCTGGGGTCAGATCCCCATGCCGCCGAACAACGTGCCCGACGCCGATCTGAAGACGATCGTGGCGTGGGTACTTGCGCAGAAATAAGCGCTTGCACCTCTACTCTCGAAACATTGTCGAAAATAACTCTGGAGATTGCAAATGAACTGGTCCAAACCGTCCTTTGAGGACATCCGCTTCGGCTTCGAGATCACGATGTATATCGCCACGCGATAACTGCTTTGGCGCGACGCCTCGCGACGAACATTACTGTCCGGGGCGTCGCCCGGATGGAGAAGCCCTATGGTCACGCTTAACGTAAATGGGAAAGATCGCGACCTCGATATTCCCGACGACATGCCGTTGCTTTGGGCCCTCCGCGACGTTCTGAACCTGACCGGCACGAAATTCGGCTGCGGGCTGGGCCTGTGTGGGGCGTGCACGATTCACATCGACAAGCAGCCCACGCGCTCGTGCATCACACCCGTTTCGGCGGCCGTGGACAAGCAGATCACCACCATCGAAGCGATCGGCGCCACACCCGCGGGCAAGAAAATCCAGCTGGCCTGGCTTGCGCTGAACGTGCCGCAGTGCGGCTACTGCCAGTCCGGCCAGATCATGTCGGCACGCGCGCTTCTCGCTGCCAAGGCGAAGCCGAGCGACTCGGACATCAACGCCGCCATGCTGGGCAACATCTGCCGCTGCGGCACCTATCCGCGCATCCGCGCTGCAATCAAGCGCGCCGCCGGCATCACCGACGAGGCGGCGTGAGATGAAGAGTCCAGCACTCGCTTCGCCCTCGCGACGCCACTTTCTCACCGCGACGACCGCCCTCGGCGGTGGTTTGCTGCTCGGCTTCGGCCTGCCGGCCCTCGGCGAAGTGCGAGACACACTCACGACCGACGCGCCGTTCGCGCCGAATGCCTTCCTGCGCATCGATCGCGCAGGGAAGGTAACGTTCGTCTCACCCCAGATCGAGATGGGCCAGGGGACCTACACATCGCTACCGATGTTGATCGCGGAAGAGCTCGAGGTGGATGTCGACAAGATCGCAATCGAGCACTCGCCTGCGGACGACAAGGTCTATGCGAACCCGGCTATCGGCATCCAGATGACGGGCGGCTCCAAATCCATTCGCGGTTTTTACGGACCGCTGCGCCAGGCCGGTGCTACTGCGCGCGTCATGCTGGTGATGGCAGCCTCGCAGCGCTGGAAGGTCGATCCGTCAACCTGTCGCGCGGAGAACAGCGTGGTCGTGCACGCGCGCACGGGGAGCAAGCTCGGCTACGGTGAGCTGGTCGATGCCGCGGCGAAGCAGCCGGTACCAGAGAACGTGAGTCTGAAGGACCCTGCACAGTTCAAGCTCATCGGGACGCCGCACCGGCGTCTCGATTGCGCGGGTAAGGTCGACGGCAGCGCGAAATTTGGCATCGATGAGCGGCTGCCGGGGATGAAGTTCGCCGTGCTGGCGCAGTCGCCGACCTTTGGCGGGAAGCTGATCGCGGTGGACGAAGCGAAGGCGAAGGCGGTGCCCGGCGTGAGTCAAGTTGTCAGGCTCGATGACGCGGTGGCCGTTGTGGCCAGTCACACGTTCGCTGCGAAACAAGGCCTCGCCGCGGCGAACCCGCGGTGGGATCCGGGGCCGAATGCGAAAGTCTCCATGACCGACATTGTCGATCGGCTTGATCGCGCCTCGGAAAAGCCCGGCGCGGTCGCACTCCACGAAGGCGATCCCGCCGCGGCCATCGCTGGCGCTGCACGCCAAGTCGAGGCGGTCTACGAGCAGCCATTCCTTGCGCACGCGGCGATGGAACCGATGAACTGCACAGTGCAGATCACCAAGGACGGCTGTGACATCTGGGTCGGCACGCAAGTCCCGGGGAGGACGCAGACCGCGGTCATGAAGCTCACCGGGCTCGGGCGCGAGCAGGTGCGCATTCACAACCATCTACTCGGCGGCGGATTCGGCCGCCGTCTCGAACACGACGGAACCGTCCGGGCGGTGCAGATCGCGCAGCAGGTGAGCGGACCTGTGCAGGTGATCTGGACCCGCGAGGAAGACATTCAGCACGACGTGTACCGCCCGCACTACTACGACCGGATCAGCGCCGGCCTCGATGCGCAAGGCAAGCCGGTGGGCTGGTCGCATCGGATCGCTGGCTCCTCCATCATCGCGCGCTACTACGGCCCGGAGGCGATGAAGAACGGTGTCGATCGTGACGCGGTGGAGGCTTCGGCGAATCAGCCCTATGACGTCGGCGCTATTCTGGTCGACTATGTCCAGCAGGAGCCTCCTGCTGGCATGCACACATCGTGGTGGCGCGGCGTTGGAGCCACCCGCGGAACGTTCGTGGTCGAGAGCTTTATCGATGAGCTCGCGGCACACGCCAAGGCCGATCCGCTCGCGTACCGCATCGCTTTACTCGATAAACACGCCGGCCAGCGTTACGCGGCGGAGAACCCACGCGCGAAGAACGTCCTGCAGCTTGCCGCACAGCGATCAGGATGGAACAAGGTGCTGCCGGCCGGCCAAGGTCGCGGCGTCGCGCTGTGCATCGGCTTCGGCAGCTTTGTCGCGCAGGTCGTCCAGGTAACCGTCGACAAAGATGGCGGCGTCAACCCGACTCATGTCTGGTGCGCCGTCGATTGCGGAATCCAGATCAATCCCGACACCATTCGCGCGCAGATGGAGAGCGGCATCATCTTCGGCTTGTCGGCCGCCCTTTACGGCGAGATCACCATCAAGGATGGCCGCGTCGAGCAGACGAACTTCGGCGACTACCGGGTGCTGCGCATCAACGAGGCGCCGAGAATCGACGTCGCGCTGGTGAAGAGCTTGGAGGCCCCAGGCGGGATCGGCGAGCCGGGGACCTCGTGCGTGATGCCGGCGCTGACCAATGCGATCTTCGCAGCGACGGGCAAGCGGATTCGCAAGCTGCCGATCGCCAATCAGGCGACGTCGGCATAGGGCTCGCGAAAGCCGATCCTCAAGCAAGGCGGCCGTCGCCTTTCGATCGCGATGGCGACCTACCGATTCTCACCGGACGAGCGTCCGACGCTGCCTGGGGCGCCGTTCACGCCACGGCATACGGCTAGTCGCCGCGCCGCATACGCCGCAGTCGGCGTCGTCCTGGCAATCGCCTCGACCTTTCCCAACGCGCTTGTCCAGGTCAACGTCGGAACGATCGCGGGTTCTCTCGGCTTGTACGTCGCGCAGGCGAGTCTTCTCCCGGCGATGTACGTGGCCATGAACGCAAGTGCGAATCTGGCGCTGGTAAAGGCACGAGCGCAATTCGGTATTCCCGCCGTGGCACACGGCTTGATGATTGTGTACGCCGCGGTCGCCGTGCTTCAGTTGGTCGTTCCGGGCTTGGCGGCAAGCATGCTGATTCGAGCCGTTAGCGGCGTCTTTGCGGGTTTGTTGATCACGCTATCGATTTACTATTTGATGCAGGCGTTCCCTCCGGAGCGCAGATTGCTGGGCATCGTGATCGGGCTCGGTCTCGTTCAAGTCGGCTCGCCCCTTGCCCGTCAATTTCCTGTCGAGCTTCTAGCGCAGAACGGCTGGCGCGTCCTTCATCTGCTCGAGCTCTCGACTGCGCTTGCCGTGCTGGCGCTCATCGCGGTGGCTCGCCTTCCACCGGTAGAGCGCACTCGCGCATTCGAAATGGCAGACCTTGTGACCATCGGGCTGGCAACCGCTGGGCTGCTTCTCCTGTGCGGCGTCCTCGGAACCGGCCGCGTCTTGTGGTGGACCGATACGCCGGTACTCGGTTTGGCGCTCGCCGCCAGCGTTCTGCTCTTCGTGCTCGCATGGGTGCTCGAGATTCACCGCAGTCGACCGCTATTGCAATTCGCCTGGCTGGGACGTGCCGAGATCGTTCGATTCGCGGTCGTCGCGTTGGTGGTTCGCTTCGCGCTCGCGGAGCAGACATATGGTTCGGTAGGTCTGCTGACGTCCGGCGGCCTCACCAACGATCAATTGCGAACGCTCTTCGCCATCGTGGCGGTGGCGATGCTGGCCGGCACCGCCACGGCGGCGTTCACGTTGTCGCCGCAGCGCGTACCGTGGCAGATCATGATCGCGGCGCTGATCATCGCGGTCGGCGCATGGATGGACGCGCATTCGACCAATCTGACCCGGCCCCCGCAACTCTATGTCAGCCAGGCATTGCTCGGCTTCGGCACCACGCTCTTCATCGGCCCGGCACTCCTTTCCGGATTGCAGCGCATGCTTGCGCGAGGTCCCGATTATTTCATCAGCATCATCGTTCTGTTCAGCGTCACGCAGAACGTCGGCGGACTCGTGGGATCCGCCGCGCTCGGAACCTATCAGACCATTGAGGCGAAGAGCCACGCGGCGGCGCTCTCGGAGCATTTGCTCGGCGCCGACCCGAACGTCGTCGAGCGCATCCAGCTCGGTGCCGCAGCCGTGGCCGACGTCGTCGCTGATCCTGCCCAACGAACGGGGCAAGGAGTATCACAGCTTGCCCAGGCGCTGGCGCAGGAAGCCAACGTTCTCGCCTATAACGACGTATTTCTGTTGGTTGCCATCGTCGCCCTGCTCGGGGCGCTTTACATCGGATGGCCTGAATTCGTTTCCGCCATTCGACGCCCGCAGTTGGCTGGGGAGGGTCCAGGATGAGCGAGGCAGCGACCGGCGCCGCCCCCAAAACGGGAGCGCCTTCCACGACCGTCGCCGCCCCCCAAACGGGAGCGCCTTCCACGTGGCGTCCGGCGCCGCATCGTTCCTGGGTGATAGCAGCCGTAATCCTGATCGCCATTGCATTAGTGCTGATTCTGCTTTCGGCGTGGCAGCTGCCGCCGTTCGGACGCGGAATGCAACAGACCGACAACGCTTACGTTCGTGGGCGCACCACCGTGATCGCCGCACAGGTCAGCGGTTACGTCATCGCTGTCGAGGTCAACGACTACGCGCAAGTCACCGGCAACCAGGTGCTTGCGCGCGTCGACGATCGCCCCTACCGCGCGCGCGTGGAGCAGGCGCGCGCCAATCTCCATGGAGCGGAAGCGAATCTCGCGAACAACGCTCAGGCGCATGCATCGAGAAGCGCGAACATCGGAAGCCAGATCGCTGCGATTGATAGCGCGCGTGCGCAACTTCTGCGCGCCCAAGCCGACATGACTCGCGCGGATGAGCTGGTCGGCGACGGGTCGATCTCGGTACGCGAGAGAGATCAGACCCTCGCCGGGTTGCGCCAGGCCCAGGCGCAGGTCGATGAAGCGGTCAAGTCGAGAGAGATCGCTGTCCAGGATCTTCGCAGCGTCGACGTCGGACAGGAAAGCCTCGTAGCGCAGGTCGAAGCCGCGCGCGCGCAGCTCGACGCGGCGCTGATCGACCTCGAGCACACGGTCGTCCGCGCGCCCGAATCCGGGCAGTTGGGAGAAGTCGGCGTACGACTCGGACAATATGTGACGAACGGAACCCAGCTGACGACGCTCGTGCCGCCGGATTTGTGGGTCATCGCGAACTACAAGGAGGCGCAGACCGCGTACGTGGCTGTCGGTCAGCAAGCGTCATTTACTGTCGACGCATTGGACGGCACCCGGTTCATGGGTCGTGTTGAAAGGCTCTCTCCCGCGACGGGCTCCGAATTTGCCGTTCTCAAACCCGACAACGCGACGGGAAACTTCGTGAAGGTGCCGCAGCGGATCGGTGTACGCATCGCGATTGATCCTGACCAGACGATGATGGCTCGTCTGCGGCCCGGGATGTCGGTTGAGGCGGTAGTCGATACCCGGAGCAAACCGTGAGGCGTGCTTGGGCAGTGGTCGTGTGTCTCGCCGTCGCCGGGTGCGCCGGGCCCCGGCCGCAGATTCCCGCTGAAGCGTCGGTTACTGCGCCGCCGTCTTGGCGAGAGACTTCGCATGACACGGCCGCGCCCGTCACCGCGACGTGGTGGGACGCTTTTGGAGATCCCGCGCTGACGCGAGCTGTCGCTACGGCACTCGCGAACAACACCGATATCTATCTGGCCGCCGCGCGCGTGGAAGAAGCGCAGGGCGAGTTTCACTTGGCGAGGGCGCAGCTACTGCCGAACGTCACGGCGCAAGGAGGCGGCGGTCGGGAGCGCAGCGTGAATGCCGGATTCGGCATCCCAGAGCTGCAAAACGCGGGTCAGGCGAATGTCGGGTTGTCGTACGACCTCGATCTCTTCGGCCAATTGGCCACGGCTCGAGATGCCGCCTATGCACGGCTTCTGTCGCGCGCCGATTCACGCGAGAGCGTGCGCCTGGCGGTCGCCGCATCGACAGCCGGCGGTTATATCACCCTGGCGGCGCTCGACTCGTCGTGCTGCGCGAAACGCTTGTGCAACGCGCGAATTCGCTCAACGTCATCAGACGCCGCACGGAGACGGGCTACTCCACCCAGCTCGACCTTGCCCAGGCCGAGGCCGAGTATCGCGCCGCGGCCCAACTCATACCCGCTGCGGAGCTCGCCATCGCGCACCAGGAGAACGGCCTCAGCGTTCTATTTGGTTCCGCGCCGCGCGAAGTGCAGCGGGGGCGTGAGCTAAACGCGTTCGTCGTCCCCGACATTCCAGCCGCCGTCCCCTCCGAATTGCTCCGTCGCCGTCCAGACATTGCAGCCGCGGAAGAGCAACTTGTCGCAGCGGACGCCACGCTCGATTCGGCTCGAGCCGCATTCATGCCGAGCATACAGCTATCGGCAAGTGGCGGCGTGGCGGCATCGACCCTCTTTCAGCCAAGTGCGATCTGGATTTGGGCGCTTGGTGCAGCCTTCTCTGCGCCGATATTCGATAGCGGCAGGCTTCAGGCGCAGCAGGAAACTGCGGCCGCGCGTCGCAACCAGGCCGCCTACGCATACAAGAACACTGCGCTCACCGCGTTCCGCGAAGTCGAGGACGGGCTTGCCAGCGTTCGGCTTCTGGACGAACAAGAGAAGGCGTTAGTTGCACAGCGCGACGCGCTTGCGCATGCGCTTAAGCTTGCGACGCGGCGTTATCGCGCGGGCTATTCACCGTATCTCGATCAGCTAGACGCGGAGCGAAGTTTGTTGTCAGCGGAGCTTTCTCTTGTGCAAAGCCGTGCGGATCGCCTGAGCTCTGCCGTGGACCTCTATCGGGCGTTGGGTGGCGGATGGGACCTATACGAATCGAGCAGTTTCTAAGGGGTAAGCGCGATATGTCGAGACCAGGGTTCAAAGCCAAATTCGACCGTCTGGGCAACATCCTTGTTAGCGGCTTCCAGGTCACCGCCCTGTTCGTGATCGGCGGGACGCTCGTCTGGTCGGCGGTGAACGAGTATTTGAAGATGATGCAGGCAGGGCACGCGCGGCTCGACGACATCCTGCTCCTGTTCATCTACCTCGAGTTAGGAACAATCGTCGGGATCTACTTCAAGACCGAGAAGCTCCCGGTCCTTTTCCTGCTCTACGTCGCGATCACCGCGCTGACGCGCTTTCTGGCGATCGACATCAAGGACCTTTCGATTCCGTCCGTGCTCGCCGTGACCGGGTCGATTTTCGTGCTGACTCTGGCGGTGCTCGTCGTGCAGATCGCGACGTCAAAGTTCGAATCGCCCACACAGAGCAAGACGCAGAGTACGGCCGTCGACGCCCACGTCAAGCCGGAATAGCCCGGCGGCGCCGGATCATGCGTTCTAGCTCACTGCTCGCACCGGGAATATGATAGGCGAACTGTTGGCGAAGCATCCACGCGTGAGCAGCTTCTGCGCGCTGTCCGCGATTGCTGAAGAGATCGTGAACGACACTTGACGCGGTGGCATCGCGAATGCGAATTTCGGCGAGTCTGTTGGGCCGCTAAGGCGCAGCACCCATGACCGAACCGTCCGGACCCTCTTCCCACACCACGCGGCACGAGCCCGCCGACGAAGACCCGCTCAGTGCGCACAAGCAGGCAGCGCTGCTCGCGGAAGAGCGGCGGCTGCTGAAGGTCATTGGCGCAGGAAGTCCATTGACCAGCACGCTCGATGCATTGTGCCGCCTAGCCCAGGAGGTCGATCGCACTACGTTGGTCTCCATTCTTCTGCTGGATCGGACAGGCAAACGAATTCGTCGAGGAGGTGTTGCCAGTCTTCCCGCGAGCTACGCGGAAGCCCTCGACGGAGGACGGGTCGGGTTGCGATTCGGTCCGTGCAGCGCAGCGGCGCATCTCGGCGAGCAAGTGATCTCCGCCGACATCGCCACGGACGAACGCTGGGCGGACGAGTACAAATCGTTGGCATCGGCGCACGGCTTACGTGCATGTTGGTCTACGCCGATCAAGTCCTCGCAAGGACGAGTGCTGGGCACGTTCGCCGTTTATCCGAGCGAGACGACCCGCCCGACATTCGAGCAAAGAGGCAGGATCGAGCAGTTCACGGAGCTGGCGAGCATCGCGATCGAGCATGCGTATACGATCGATGACCTGCGACGATCGGAGGAACGCTACGCCCTTGCGATGGAGGCCGCTTCCGATGGCCACATGGATTGGAATCTGGTGACCGGCGAGTTCTACATCTCGCCTCGGATGCTGAAGATGGTCGGTCATCCGCCTGACGCGACATTCGTGGACCGCGCCGACTGGGTGCGGCGTTTTCCATTTCTCCCCGAGGATCGCCCGCGATGGGAAGCGGCAATGGCCACCCATTTCGCCAGCCGCGAGGCGAAGTTCAACCGCGATTTTCGCATCGTGTTGAATGGCGAGACGCGCTGGCTGGCATTCAATTTCGTCGCCACGCGCGACGCGGCAGGGAACGTTCTCCGCTGGACGGGCTCCGTCGCCGACATCAATGACCGGAAGCGCGACATCGCTACCGTGCTCGATGCCATTCCGGGAATGGTCGCCCTGCTGTCGCCGACTGCCGAGGTCGAGGCAGTGAACAGCGAGCTGCTCGCGTACCTCGGACAACCGCTGGAAGTGATCAAGCAATGGGGCACCAATGGAATCGTGCTTCCAGAGGATGTGCCTCGCGTCGCCGACGTCTTGAGGCAGGCGATGTCGACCGGTCAGCCTTACGAGATCGAGGTCCGCATCCGTCGATTCGACGGCTTGTATCGCTGGAACAGTACCCGCGGGCTTCCCTTTCGGGACTCGAGCGGCGCGATCGTGCGGTGGTACGCCATGGTTTCCGACATCGACGACCGCAAGCACGCGGAGACTGGGCTGCGCGAATCGCAGCAGCGCTATGAGCGCGCGATGCTCGCGGCCGAGGCGGGGTTCTGGGACTGGGATGTCCCGGCCGACGACTTCTATGTCTCGCCGAAGCTGCTCGAGATGACCGATTTCCCGCCGGGAACCCGAGTCGCCGGACGGGCCGATTTCATGGCGCGTGCACCCTTCCACCGCGGCGATGTGGCCAGGTGGGATAGCGCGGTAAAGGAGCTCTTCGCGACCGGCGGCGTCCGCCTCGCCATGGAAATACGCTCGATCCACGGCGGCAAAACGCGCTGGGCATTGCTGAGCGGCATGTGCGTGCGCGACGAAGCGGGCAAGATCCTCCGTTGGACGGGCTCGGCGACCGACGTGACCGCACGCAAGCTCGCCGAAGAAAAGCTGCGTTCGCGCCAGGAAATGGTGAATTTTGCGCAAAAGGCCGCCGGCGCCGTCGCGTTCGAGTGGCGCGCGCAGGCGGGCAAAGATGAGAATCGCTGGTCGCCCGAGCTCGAAGCTCTGTACGGAATCGCAGCAGGCTCATACGACGGGACGGAGCAGTCGCTGAGAAAGCTCATCCACGCTGAAGACTGGCCAAACGTGCGCGCCGCGCTCAAGTCGGCCCTGAAATCGGGCGATCTCGACGCGGAATATCGCGTGATTCATCCCGACGGCGCGATCCGCTGGCTTCAGACGAAAGGACGAACACTCTTCGACCCCGGCGGCGAACCGGCTCGTGTGGTCGGATTCACGTTCGACATCACGAATCGCCGTCTCGCCGCCGAAGAACTCCAGCGGATCGAGCGTCAGTTACGCCACGCTCAACATCTCGAAGCGCTCGGTACGCTTGCCGGCGGCATCGCGCACGACTTCAACAACCTGCTCGGCGCGATACTGGGCTATGGGGAGATGGCGCTCCGTAACGTCCGCACCGGCACTCGGCTGCGCCGCGACATCGAAAGCATCGTGATCGCCGGCGAGCGCGGTCACGCTCTGGTCGAGCGCATCCTCGCATTCAGCCGCAGCGGAGTCGGCGAGCGTGTTGCCGTGCATGTGGAAAAGATCGTGCGAGAAACGCTTGCTCTGTTCGCAGCCAAGCTGCCGCGACACATCGTCATCGAGCGCCGGCTGCATGCGGGCAGTGCCGCAGTCATGGGGGACGCGACCCAGATCCATCAGGTCCTCATGAATCTGCTCACGAACGCTGCGCAGGCGATGCCTTCGGGCGGAACGCTCTGCGTTTCCGTCGATCGGATTCATGTCCAGGCACCATGCGTTGTGACGACCGGCTCCATCGCGGCCCGGGAGTACGTCGTTATGGAGGTTTCGGACTCCGGCAGCGGCATTCCGGCGGAGATCCTGGAGAAGATCTTCGATCCGTTCTTCACCACCAAGGAAGTCGGCGTCGGCACCGGGCTCGGGCTTTCGCTGGTGCATGGCATCGTGGCCGGGCTCGGCGGTGCGGTCGACGTCGCGACCAGTCTCGGCAAGGGAAGCGTGTTCAAGGTGTATCTGCCACGGACCGGCGAGGTCGCCCTGCCGAGCAAGCGCAGGAAACGTTTGGAGACAAAGACGCGGCGAGCAGCTCGAGGGCAT
>Ga0318534_10000907_pt1 | contig 10951 bp, 8 predicted proteins | sample GRESIP117b4f26_FD_202502 | JGI IMG/M metagenome (GOLD analysis project Ga0318534, IMG submission 202502) | Tropical soil microbial communities from Luquillo Experimental Forest, Puerto Rico - GRE.SIPMG.117b4f26 | ecosystem: Environmental > Terrestrial > Soil > Tropical forest > Bulk soil...
GGAACAGGGAGCGGGGAAGGCGCCGGCCGCACCCCGGACGATGATCCTCATCACGCCCGGCGTCTAGTCCAGGGACCCACTCTGCCGCCCAATTAACCAACAGGGTCAAAAAATTCCGGGGGCCAAGGTCCAGCCACATAGAGCCACGCCGGGCATCGGTCTGCCCGCGATCCGCGGAGCTATGGGGTCTGGCCGGCTCTTTGATGGACCTGCTCGACCGCTTCGAAGATCATCGGCGTGGCGCGCCGGATGGACCGGCTCACCAGGTGCCCTGGCCCGTAGCGGTCATGTATCTCGACGAGCCGCTGTTCGGCCCGGACGGGCTGGCCGTCCGGGCTGGTGGTCATGTCGCAGTACGTCAGCACGCTGGCCAGTACGTCCGGTGCAGGGTCGAACTCGGAGCTCAGGATGTCGGCGAGTCCGCGTTCGTCGGCTTCGATGATGGCGCAGGAATGGTGGGCGACCAGCCGGCATAGCAGGGCATCGGCGTGCTCGGCGTCGCGCAGGTACCGGGCGCCGTCGAGCTGGTGCAGGCCGGTGGCGGCGAGGCCGGGGGCGTAGCCGATGTCGTGCAGCCAGGCGGCGGCTTCGATCAGGTCGGCGTCCGCGCCGAGAACAGGCGCCAGGCCGCGTGCCCGGCCGGCGACGCCCTGGACGTGCGCCCAGCGGCGGGGCAGGGGTTCGCGGAGGAGTGCCCGGGCGAGCTGTTCGCCCCATGATGCCAGCGTGTTCATGCGGCCCAGGCTAGCCGCTTGAGGGAACCCGATCGACAAAATGTTGTCGTTGTGGGCACGTCATCCGCAGGCGATGCCGATGCCGGCGAACAGGGCCATCATCTCCAGGCGGAGCGCCTGGTAGTGCCGGTCGATGTCGGTCCAGTGGCGCGGAGTCCGGCGGATCCGCGGGTCGGCGACGCCGGCCAGCAGCGGCGCGATGACCTGGTCCCGGAGGGTGAGCAGGGCGCTGATGATGCGGGCGGCGCCGGGTGAGATGAGGTACCGGCGGGTGCGGCCGGGTTTGTCCGCGAGGTGCTTGCCGCGGAGCTTGCGCAGATCGTAGGCGGCGTTGCGGATGGTGTACCCGTCATGCCCGGGCATCGCCGATACACGGGCGGCCAGGTCGGCGACGGTGAACCCGCCGGGGGCGACGGCAAGCGCCAGGGCCGCGGCCAGCACGGCCCGCACCCGGGGCTTGTTCAGGTCCAGGCCGCCGGTCCGGGTGGCGCCGACCTGGGCGGGCAGCGGCAGTTCGTCGAGCAGGCCGCCCGGGATGAACCCGGTATCGACGCAGTCCAGCATGGTGCAGAACCGGCCGGCCATGCCGGCCAGCCGCGCGATGATGTCCGGGAACTTCTCCAGGCCCCGCCCGGTCTTGAGGGTCTTGGTGTTGTGCACGATCGCCTCGAACCGCAGCACGCGCTCGCCTTTGGTATAGCCCTTCAGCGTCAGCAGCCCGAAATGGACCTTGAACAGCGTCAGGTCATACGCAGGTCTCTCGATCACCACTGCCAGCTTCAGCGACGGCTCGGTCGTGCCGGCCGGGCGCTGCTTCATCCCGAACAAGGTCCGCAGCGCGGGCACGTCCAGCCGGGACCGGGTCCGGTCGGCGATGGTGCCGAAGACCCGGTCCATCCGCGCGCCGGAGGCGAAGATCAGGTTCCGGCTGTACTCGGCCTGGAACACCGAGTAGGCGTACCGGAACCCGCTGGCCTGCTGGTCGGCCAGGTCCAGCCCGAAACACAGGCACGCCGAATAGATCCACCGGTCGCAGGCCTGACCCAGCCGCCCTATAGCCGCAGGCTGCGACAAGGTCTCTGCGATCTGGGCCAGGCCTGCCGGATCCGTGATCTCAGTAAAGCAGTTCCCCTCCTTGACGAAGCCGATCCCGGCCGCCTGCGCGGCGACCGCGACGTACTCGTGGCCGTTGAGGATCACCTGGGCGCCGAACGGCGGGTGCCCGGACATCTTGATGACCAGGTGCCCCCAGGCCGGGTCCATGATGTGGAAGGAGTAGTGGTTGACGTACTCGGACTTCTTCTCCAGGTTCATGATCACCCCGCCCGGGGACCGCTTCACCTTCCACACCGTCGCCCGCGCCCGGGCGACCAGGACCAGGAAGACACCCGGCCCGACGCTGTGGCTGGCCAGGTACTCCTCCGCGATCCGGTGCTTGCGCTGCCCGGCCTTGCAGTCGATCACCGGGACGCCGTTCGCGGCCGCCCAGGCCCGTACCCGGCGGGCGAACCGGCCCGGCAGCCGCATCAGGTGCGCGTCGTCCAGGTCCGCATCCGAGCCGCCGTGCCAGCGCCGCCACCAGGTCCGGAACCCGCCCGGGCTATGGCCCAGCGGGTAATACGCGTTCAGCACGATCCGGTCCACGCAGTCATACGAGCCGGTCAGCAGGTCCCCGTACCGTTCGGTGAAGTCATCGGCCACGCGCTGACCGTAGAGGCAACCCGCACCTCACGTCAGGACATCAGCCGCACTGCCCCGCAGGGGCCACTCCTTCCGGGCGAAGTCCCGGACGGAGCGTAGGGTCTTGCGGTCCTCGGCCATGCAGCGGTAGAGGTCACGGCACTGGGCCTCGCTCGCCCCGGTTATCCACGGGAACCCGACCACGCCCGCGGCGGGCGGCACCCAGTCGAGCCGGGGGTGCGCGGCCACGGTGGCGGCCACCACCGCCCGGTTGCGCGTGACCCGGTCCCTGGCCCTGGCGATATAGGCCTGCGCCGACCGCAGGACCTCGAGCGCGATGTGCTCGCCCAGCGTGTTGTTGGTGATCGTGATGTGCTCGCGGCAGGCCACGAGCCGCTTCATCAGGTCGGTGTCCCGGCACGCGATCCAGCCGATGCGCAGGCCGGGTAGGCCGTAGGTCTTCGACATCGTCGAGATGCTGACCGCAGACGGATCGGCGCTCGCGGCTGGCGGCAGCGGGTGGCCGTCGGTCAGCAGCCGGTACGTCTCGTCGCTGATGAGCCGCGCTTTGCTGTCGTGCGCGATCTGGATCGCGGCGTGCAGTTCGTCGGCGGTAATCGTGGAACCGGTGGGGTTGTTAGGGTGTGTGATCGCCAGCAGGTCGGCGCCGGCGTTCATCATCGCGCGCAGCCGTTGCCAGTCCGGTTGCCAGTTCTCCTCGGGTCGCAGCCGGAACAGGTCGACGGTCGCTTGCTGGGTGCGAGCCACGCGGTACAGGGTCGGATAGGTGGGGTGCTCGATGACGGCCCGGGAGCGCTGGCTGATCAGGGCCTTATCGATGCCGCCGAGCGGCATCATCGGTGGGTATGGTGTGGCGGCCGTCGGCGTTCGCGGAGTATTTCCGTCGCACTGTCTTTGCCCGGTGCTCAGATGGCGCTGCAGAGACGGAACGAGTCGAGCACCGCGGCCTGGATGTTGCGGCTCGCGACGGCATCGCCGACTCGGTAGATCCGGTAGCAGCCCTCGGGATTGTGGTTGGGCGACTGCGGGGAGAGCGAGAGCAGGTCGTGCGGGTCGATCTCGCCCCCGTTGATCGAGTCGTCGACCAACCCGTCGTACACCTCGGTCAACGGCGTGGTGCCGTGCTCCACCACCACGGTATCGGCCAGCATCTCGATCCTCTTGTGGGCACCGTCCACGGCGAACGTAGCCTTGAGCCGGCCCTCGACCGGCTCAATCCCGACTAGGCGGTGCACGGGAGTGATGGCTACCTCGTTGTCGGCCATCATCTCCAGGTAGCCCGACAACGTGAGTGATCCCATCTCCGGTAGCAAGGTGCGTTCGGGGGTGACGAATCGGACCGAGCGGGCTGAGCCCGTGAGCATCTCCACGGCGTCCACGGCGGGGTTCGCACCGTTGTCGTCGTAGACGATGACGTCACCGGTGGGCTTGACGGCGCCGGACATAACATCCCAGGTGTCGGTCGCGAGACTGCTGCCTTTGGCGATGTCAACGTCCGGGATGCCGCCGGTGGCGACGATGACGATGTCGTACCCGCCACCGGCGATCTCCTCAGCTTCGACGTAGTGGTTTAGCTCCACTCGGACGCCCAGACGCGTGATCTCCTGAACGCGCCAGTCGATGATGCCGATCAGGTCGCGACGTCGGATGGACCTGGCCGCGAGGATCACCTGGCCGCCGAGGCGATCGCTGGCTTCGAAAAGCGTCACGTCGTGCCCGCGCTCGGCCAGTGCGCGGGCCGCCTCCAGCCCCGCGGGACCACCCCCGACGATCGCGCACCGCTTGACGGACGGTGCCGTGCCAACCTTGTGCGGCAACTCGAGCTCACGGCCCGTAGAGGGGTTGTGCACGCAGTAGGACGCGCCCGTGCTGTAGATGCCGTCGATGCACATGTTGGCGCCCACACAGGGCCGAATCCGGTCGCTCTCTCCCCGAGCGACCTTCGCGACCAGATGCGGGTCGGCGATGAGTGCCCGGGTCATGCCGACCAGGTCCAGCAGGCCCTCGGAGATGGCATACCGAGCCGTCGCGACGTCGGCGATCCGGGCGGCATGCATGACCGGGACGTCGAGGTTCCGTTTCACCCAGCCGGCGAGCTCCAGGTGCGGCGCGGACGGCGTGCCCATCGGGGGGATGACCCGCGCCAGCTCGGTGTCGGTGTCGGTGAACCCCTTGATGACGCTGATGAAGTCGACCCCTGCCGCGGTGAGGACCTGTGCGATCCGGATGCCCTCCTCCGGCGTGACCCCACCCGGACGCTCCTCGTCGAACGTCATCCGGACCCCGATGATGTAGTCCTTCCCGACCGCTTGGCGGATTCCGCGGACCACCTGTAGTGGCCAGCGCATGCGGTTCTCGAAAGATCCGCCGTACTCGTCGTCGCGCTGGTTGCGCAGTGGTGTCCAGAACGCGTCGAATATATGGCTGTATGCGTTGATCTCGATGCCGTCCAGGCCGCCCTCCTTGCATCGCGCGGCCGTGTCCGCGAAGTCCTGCGCAATGCGCGCCAGATCCCAGCGGTCGGCGGGCCGGGTGAAAGCGCGGTGCGCCGACTCGCGGACGCGGCTCACCGACATCGCCGGCAGCCAGTGGTCGGTGTAGTTGCTCGTGCGGTGGCCCATGTGAGTCAGCTGAGTCATGACAGCGCTGCCGTGCTCGTGGACCTCGCCGGAGAGCCGGCGCAGCCACGGGACGGCCTCGTCTTTCCACAGCTGCAGGTTCCCGAAGACGGGCGCACTGTCGGGCGAGACGATCGCGCTCCCACCGATCATCGTCAGACCGACACCGCCTTTGGCCTTCTCCACGTGGTAGGCGCGGTAGCGGTCCTTTGGCAGGCCGTCCACGCTGTATGCCGGTTCGTGTGAGGTACTCACGATCCGGTTGCGCAAGGTGAGGTGCTTCATTGTGAACGGCGTTAGGAGAGGGTCGATGTCAGACATGGGCGGCGCTCCGAGTGTGGATAGGACGGGCTTTCTGAGGTGGTTGTGCTGCTGTTCGGCGGGGATGGACGAGGTCGGGGGCCGTCAGGCGTCAAGGACCACATCTGTTGTGGGGACCGAGCAGCACGGCAAGATCTTCCCCGCGGCGATCTCCTTGGCGCGGATTCCGCCCTGATGGTTCATCTCGACCTCGCCCGAGAGCTGAGTGAGCTTGCAGGTGCCGCACATGCCTTGGCTGCACGATGATGCGATCGTCACGCCCGCCTGTGCGGCCGCGGCCAGCAAGGTGGTCCCCGGCGTGCACTCGACCTGCTGCTGACTGCGGGCGAACTTCACCACGTATGTCTGTCCCGCTGACGATGAAGGTCCGGACGCGGACGGTGGTGCCGACTCCGGTGCGGGCGCCGGGGCGTCCGAGCGCCAGGACCCAATCGCAGGCTCAGCGGCGGGGAGGGCCATGAAGGCCTCCTCGTGGTACCACCCGGGCGGAACGCCCAGGGCGGTCACGATTTTCCGCACGGCCTCCAGGTAGGGAGGCGGCCCGCATGCGAACACCTCACGCTGCGAGATGTCTGGCACGGTCTCGGCGAGGATGGCGGAGTCGAGGAATCCCGTGGCACCGAACCACGTCTCGTCCTCGGCGCTGCGTTCACAGATATGGGTCACAGCGAGAGTCGGGCACGTGACCGTGCTCGAGCACATCCATTCGAGCTCGTGCCGGAACAGGATGTCGGTTGGCGTGCGGGCGCTGTGGACGTATACGACGTCGACGGGCTGGCCGAGGTCGAAGAAGGTCCGCAGCGTTGACATCATCGGGGTCGCGCCACTCCCCCCGGACAGCAGCAGGTATCGCTGCGCGGGGTGGTTGGTCACCGAGAAGCTGCCGTACGGACCCCTCGCGACGACGCGGCCTCCTGGGTCGAGGTGATCGTGGAGCCAGTTCGAGACCAGCCCGCCGGGTTCCCTCTTGACGGTGATGGCCACGCGCGCGGGCCTGGTCGGGGGAGACGAGATCGTGTAACACCGTTCCACGGTCTCGCCGGCGATTTCGAGGCCTAGGACCAGGTACTGCCCGGGTTCGTGCCGGCCAAGCCCCGAGCCAGTGGCTTCGAACACGAAGGTGCGCACGTCGTGGGTTACCGGCTGGACTTGCACGCACTGCAGGATCTGGTCTTCGTCGTCGGGCGCAGGGACCTGCACGGCGGCAGTGACATCCAGGGGCGGCCCCGCGAGTACGGCAACGGTCATGACGTGCCCTCCACCGCGTCCAGGTGCACCCGGAGACGGACCAGGTACCAGTTCACGAAGGCCTCGACCATGTACTCGACGGGGCTGTAGGGGCCAGGCAAGTATGCGGGGTTCGAGACTCCTTGCTGGGCTCTCTCCACGAACGCGGCGTCTTGAAGGTTGGTGGTCTTCCACATCGACGTGAGGGTGTCCAGGTCGTAGTCGACGCCCTCCTCGGCGTCTGGGTGAACCAGCCACGTCGTGCGCACCAGCGTCTTGTCCGGGGCGATTGGCAGCACCGCGAAGCTGACGGCGTGGTCCCCCAGCACGTGGTAGAAGGAGTTCGGCTGCAGGTGCAGGCCCACGCGACCCAGCTTGGCCGTCGGGAAATCGCCGATGGTCCGCTTGACCGCCGCGGAACCGTCCGGCGTGAATGACTCGCCGGCCAGGTCGAGAGGCTCGCGCTCGATGAAGTAGCCCGTGGGACGGGAGTCCAGTTCTTGGCGAAGGCCGTACGGGAGCCCAAGCGCGTCCCAGGTCGCCGAGGTTTCGGCGAATGCCTTTCGCTGACGCTCGGCAACGGGCTGTAGCCGTGTCGGCAGCTCGCCTTGGTCGAAGCCGAACAGGGGGAAGACGGTGCACGACAGCTCGGGGTGGCCGCTGCAGTGGTAGCACTCGCGGTTGTTCTCCATCGTGAGCTTCCAGTTGCCGTTCTCGACCAGGTCGATCTGGGCGGCCACCTTGGCACGCGCAAGCTTGTGAGGTCCGACGTAGCTCCCTACGATCGCGGCGACTTCGTCGAAGTCCGGCGGCGTCTCCTGTGACAGGCACAGGAAGATGAGGCCCGCGACGCTTCGGGCGTTCACTCGACGAAGGCCGAAGCACGAGGGGTCGAAGTCGGCCGGCTGTGACTCCGCGTAGCGCAGTTGGCCGTCTACGCCGTAGGTCCAGTGGTGGTAGCCGCAGACGATGTTTCCCACGGATCCGCTGCCAGCGTCGAGGATGCGGGCACCGCGGTGCCGGCAGACGTTGTGGAAGGCGCTCACCTGCTCGTCATCGTCGCGGACGACGATCACGGAGTACGGCCCGAAGTCGACGGTGACGTAGTCCCCCGGCTCGGGGATCTCGGCGTCGGTCGCGGCGAAGATCCAGTGGCGGCCGAATACGAGTTCCATGTCCAGGGCGAACACATCGGCGTCGGTGTAGAACTCCGCCTCCAGGCTTCGCCAAGGCACGCGGCGGTCGATGAGGTCACGGAGCCGAGCTCTCGGGGCTACGGGGCGTTGAGCGGTGTGTCGTGCCTGCGCGTCCGGGAGAGACGGCGAGATCACTGTTGTTGTTGCGGGCGCGTTCGTCATCACGGTCAACTCCCTTCTCGAGCGGACTTGTGCCGTAATACGGCATACATGCGCTATTTGACACAAGCCTAAATGCGGAGAGAATGGGCCGTCAAGGGATCGGCGGTACTCGGGTGCCTAGCTTGAGGGTCGAGCTCAGCCGCACTTCAGCGAGGCGGCCCGCCAAGAAATCTTCGCCGTCGCGGGCTCGAGTTCGGCGAGCAGCACCGGAAGGGAGTGTTCGTGGACCTGGAAAGCGGACCCGAGATGGCCAGGAGCGCAGGTTCAGGACGCCCGTAACGCGCCCCTCAGCGGCAGTGAGGACGGTGGGCTACCACTGTTTGTCGCGAACGGGTGCGGTGCTGTGAGCACGCTATCATCGGAGCCATGCCGACCGGGGACCGGCCTCGCTTGTCCGCCGTGCAGTCGGTGGACCGAGCAGTGTCGATCCTGGAGATGCTTGCGGAGTTCGGCGCCGCCGGTGTCACCGAGATCGCCAGCGAGTTGGCGGTAAACAAGTCGACGGTATTTCGCCTGCTCATGACACTCGAGGCTCGGGGCCTGGTGGTGCAGGACTCCGAGCGCGGCAAGTACCGGGTGGGCCGCACGGCAGTCCTGCTCGCGGCCGGGGCTTCGAAGGTTCGCGATATCGTCGCGGTAAGCCGTCCGGTGTCTCATGAGCTGGCCGCATCGGTGGGTGAGACGGTGAGCGTGGCCGTTCCCGACGGTGCCGAGGTGCTCACCGTTGACGAGGCTCTTGGCAGCGCAGCGGTCACCACCGTGGACCATGTGGGCACGCGAGCGTCCCTCCATGCGACCGCGGCCGGGAAGGTCTTTCTGGCGGAGATGACATCGACCGAGCTCGACGCCCTCATCGCCCCCGGCCTCACCGCCCATACCTCCGCGACTATCACGGATGCCGCCGAACTCCAGGAGCAGCTCGCCCTGGTCCGGAAGTTGGGTTACGCGACGACGTATGAGGAATACGAGGTTGGGCTCACCGCCTTGGCCATGCCGATCCGTACCCTGGGTGGCGGGGTCATTGCTGCCCTGACCATCTCCGGGCCCTCGTTTCGGGCGAACGAACGAACGCTGCCGCAGTTTCTAGCCCCGCTCGAGGCTGCCGCCGCGAAAATCTCCTGGCGATGCGGCTACGTGAAGCGCGGCTGAACCTGTGGGTGCCGAAACCTATGCCACCAGGCGATATTCATGAATCACGCCGTCGACGCGGTCACGCCGCTGAACCCGGAAGAGGCGCTGCGCGCCGAACTTGACCGAATACGCCAGCGCGGCTGGGCGTGCACAGTCGAGGAACTCGAGACCGGGCTGAACACGGTCGCCGCTCCAGTCCGCGGCGCCGACAGCTCGGTCGTGGCCGGCCTGAGCGCCTCTGGGCCTTCCTACCGGCTCGGCACGGAATCGTTCCCGGAGCTGGCCAAGAAGCTCCAGGCCGGCGCCGATGAGATCAGCTCGCAGCTCGGCTACTACCGCAGCCAGAAGCCACCGTCTGACGGGTGACCGGGCCGGACCTGCTGGGCGTGCCTGCCGGGAGGGGCGCCCGGCCGCACCGCGCCGGTCTTGCGGTGCCCGCCGATCGGCGTCAGCCGCGGATCCGGGTCATCTCCGGGTCAACGAGCGGCTCGGCGGCGACGGTCGCCGGGATACAGGTCCCGAAATACCCGATCTCGACGCTGGTGCCGGCGGTGGCCGAGGCCGGAAGCCAGGCGTAGGCGATCGGCCGGCCGACGGTGTGCCCGAAGGCCGCGCTGGTCACGTAGCCGGCTGGCCGGCCGTCGAGGAAGACCGGCTCGTGGCCCAGGACGACGCTGCGGCCGTCGTCGATCGTCAGGCAGGACAGCCGGCGGCTGACCGTGTCGTCGCTGATCCGGGCGATGGCCTGCCGGCCGGCGAAAGCGCCCTTGCCCAGCCGCACGGCGAAGCCGAGCCCGGCTTCGCAGGGGTTGTGCTCGGTGGTCATGTCGTGACCCCAGGCGCGGTAGCCCTTCTCCAGCCGGAGGCTGTTGAACGCCGCGCGGCCCGCGGCGATCACGCCGAGGTCCTGGCCGGCGGCCCAGAGCACGTCCCACAGCCGCTGGCCGTTCTCGGCGCTCGTGTAGAGCTCCCAGCCGAGCTCACCGACGTAGGACAACCGCATCGCCGTCACCGGCACTCCCCCGATCCGGGCCCGCTTGGCGCGGAAGTACCTCAGCCCGTCATTGGAGAAGTCGTCGGAGGTGAGCGGCCGGACGAGGTCGCGGGCCCGCGGGCCCCACACGCCGATGCAGCAGGTGCCGCCGGTGATGTCCCGGACCTGGACGGTGCCGTCGCCGGGCGCCTGGCGGTGGAAGTAGTCGTAGTCCAGGGGGCCGTTGGCGCCGACCTGGAACAGCTGCTCGGTCAGCCGGGCGACGGTGAGGTCGCCGCGGATGCCGCCGGCCTCGTCGAGGACCAGCGTGTAGGTCACCGACCCGGTCGGCTTGTCCATCTCGCCCGTGGTCAGCCACTGCAGGAAGCCGAGGGCACCGGGGCCGCTGACCTCCAGCCGCTTGAGGGGCGTCATGTCATACATCGCCACGGCCGTCCGGGTCCGCCATGCCTCGGCCGCCGCGATGGGCGAGTGGAACTGCGCGCTCCACGCATCACGCGAGGGCGGGATCCACGTCGGCGGCAGGTCGGCCACGAGCGGGGCGTTGGCCTGGTACCAGTGCGGGCGCTCCCAGCCGCCGGCCTCGAGAAAGACCGCGCCGAGCTGCTCCTGGCGGGCGTGGAAGGGGCTGACCCGCAGGTTACGCGGGGACCGCCGCGGCTGCAGGGGGTGCGTGATGTCGTAGATGTCGGCGAAGTTCTGCTGCGAGGTCTCGCTCACGTACTCCGGCGTGAGCTGGACGTCTTCGAAGCGGTGCACGTCGCAGCCGTGCAGGTCGATCTCCGAGCGCCCGTCGACGAGAAGCTGGGCCACCGCCCGGGCCACGCCGGCGGAGTGGGTGACCCAGATCGCCTCGGCGATCCAGAA
>Ga0318534_10000918_pt1 | contig 10909 bp, 14 predicted proteins | sample GRESIP117b4f26_FD_202502 | JGI IMG/M metagenome (GOLD analysis project Ga0318534, IMG submission 202502) | Tropical soil microbial communities from Luquillo Experimental Forest, Puerto Rico - GRE.SIPMG.117b4f26 | ecosystem: Environmental > Terrestrial > Soil > Tropical forest > Bulk soil...
GAGCTGGTCACCCTGGTCGCCCAGGGCGCCACCAACGCGCAGATCGCCGCCCGGCTGCACATCAGCGGCCGCACGGTCAGCTCGCACCTGGACCGGATCCGGGACAAGACCGGCGCCCGGCGCCGCGCCGACCTGACCCGGCTGGCGCTGGCCGAGGGCCTGGTCTAGCAGCCGGGGGCCGCCGCCCGCCCTGCCGGGGCCGGTGTGGGTCATCTGACCCCGGCCGCCGCCGCCCAGGAAAAGGGGTCGGCTGATCCCTGCCCCGCGCATGCCCCGGCGGGAGAACCTGCCTGGTGAGGGCCGATCGCCGGCCCCGGACCGGCCGCCAGGGAGGCCATCATGTACCCCTACCCCGAGACCGCCCGGCAGCGGATCGCCGAACTGCACCAGCAGGCCCGCCGCGACACGGTGGCGATCGCCCTCCGCCGGGCCCGCCGCGCCCGCCGGGACCGATCCGGGCCCGCCATGCTCGTCCGCCTGGCCCGCGCGGCGCGCCGCATGCTCGCCCTGGACCGCACGCGGGCCGGCCGCCGGCCCGCCAGCGCCGGGTGAAAGCCCAGGGGGTTGCAGGTCTTGGCCTTTGCTGTTGTCAGCGACGCGGTGACGTCGCTGCTACTTGAGCAGCTCCTGGACCTGACGGAACTGGGGGTGCCGCGAGTCGCGCAGCCACTCGAACAGCACCATCTCCGATGTCACGATCTCCGCGCCGTGCTGCCTGGCACGGGCGATCGCGGCCTCCCGGTCAGCCGGATCACGCGAGCCGATCGCATCAGCGGCGACAGCCACCTGGCGCCCGGAACCGAGCAGGCCGAGCACCGTCTGCAGAACGCAGACGTGCGCCTCGCATCCTGCCACGATAATCTGCCCGGCCCCGGCGGGCAGTAGCCCGGGGAAATCCGGAGCGGCCGCCGCCGAGAACGTCGTCTTGGCCAGGACGGCCTGCGGGTACGGGGCCAGCGCCGCCACCGTCGGCCCCAGCCCGGCCGGGTACTGCTCGGTCGCGCACACCGGCACATCCAGCAGTCGCGCCGCCTGCGCCAGCCGCACCGCCCGGGCCACCGTGGTCTCGCCGTCATGGATGACCGGCACCAGCCGCTCCTGCAGATCGATCAGGAGCAGGGCGGCACCCTCGGCGGCAAGCAGCACGTCTCGACGCTACCCCATCAGGCGGACCGCGCGACCGCGTCCATGCCGCTGCCGTCCTGCGCCCCGAAGGGCCTGGTGATCCAGGTGCAGGTGGTTATGGTGCGGTGGCGGCGGCTATGACACGGCGGACCAGGTCGAATGTCTGGAGGGAGCGCACGCCTTCGTCGTGGAATGCGCGCAGCGCTGGGTCGTCGCCGGGGTCGAGCGCCGCGGCTTGTTCCCACATGGCGCGCTCGGCAGCCCGCCAGCCGGGGCGCTCACCGACCTCGACACTGGCAAATCCGGCCGCGGTCAGTCCCGCTCTGAGGTCGACCCGCCGCAGCCGTTCGGGCAGCCGCTGGTCGTCCCAGGACAAGGGTTCCCAGCAGGTCAGCACCGCACGGCCGCCGGGGGCCAAGATCCGGGCGATCTCGCGGTAGGCGGCTTGTGAGTGCGGGGCGAAGTGGATCGCATCGACGCACAGCACCGCATCGGCCGAATCAGCGTCCAGGCCGGTCGCGGCCAGGTCGCCGGTGCGGAACTCCGCCGCGGCGCCCAGCCTGCCGGCGTACTCGCGGGCCTGGCGCACCGCTTCGGCGGAGAAGTCCACCCCCACCAGCCGCGCCCCGGTGCGGCCAGCGATCTCCAGGCCATAACCACCACGGCCGCAGGCAAGATCCACTAGCGTGCCGCCCGCGGCCAGCCGCAGCTCGGCAGTGGCCTCGGCGATCCCGTCCCAGCCGAGCAGGCTGGTGGACAGCAGGCCTGGCGGCAGGCCCAAGTGGCGCTGCTGGATCTGGTCCTTGACCCGCGACCCGGTCATGTCCGCATACCAGCTGTTGAAATACTCCGCCAGCGAACCAGGCTCCGTCTCCACCTGATCATTATGAGTCTTCCGGGAAGCGGCCACACTGGCCACCCGGGGTCGCTGCTCCCTCGATGTCTCCCGCCTCGCACAGTTTTATAGAGGCGGGCTATACCGCCATCGTCGGGGGTGTCTTTGCTGACAGACCCGGCCGCGATGGACTGAATACGCGGCCGGGGTTGGCCGGCTGTCCAGTCAGCCGCAAGGAGGCTTGTCATGGCAAGTGAGCCCGTCCGCGACCCGGTCGCCGACCATCTGCTGACGCCGCGGAACTGCGCGCTGGTGATCATCGACTACCAGCCCGTCCAGGTCGCGTCCGTCAGGTCCATGGATCAGGACCTGCTGGTCGACCAGATCGTGCACCTGGCCCGGTTCGCCATGCTGTACCGGCTGCCGGTCGTGCTGTCGACGGTCAACGTCGCCACCGGCCGCAACCAGCCCACCATCGCACCGCTGCAGGACGTCCTGCCCGGGATCACGGCCCTGGACCGGACCACGATCAACGCCTGGGAAGACACCGGGTTCAAGCAGGCGGTCCGGGCGGCCGGCCGCCGCAAGCTGATCATGACCGCACTGTGGACCGAGGCCTGCCTGACCTTCCCTTCGCTGGACGCGATGCGCGAGGGGTATGAGACCTACCCGGTGACCGACGCCGTCGGCGGGACATCACCACAGGCGCACCAGGCCGGGCTGGACCGCATCGCCCAGGCCGGCGGCCAGCCGACCAGCGTGGTCCAGGTGGGCAGCGAGCTGCAGCGCGACTGGGCACGCGCGGAAACCGCCGAGGGCTTCACGCAGATCCTGTTCGGCGGACAGCGGCCGCTGGCCGGGGCCAGCACCGAGCCCGCCGGCAACGGAGTTCGCGTGAGCCGCTGAAAACGGGCACGTTTCTTGCCAAGAAAGGTCTTCCGGCATGTCCGTACCAGCAAGCCAAGACAGGGCCAGGGCCCGGCGTCGCGGATACGACCTCACCGCCGGGGTGCTGCTGGTCATGTTGCTGGGCGGGACACTGCCGGTCCCTTTGTACGTGCTCTACGAGAGGCAGATGGGCTTCGGCCCGCTCGGCGTCACGGTGGTCTTTGCCGCCTACCCGGTCGCCGTGCGCACGTTCGGGGCCGCGCGGGCGCCGAGCCCGCCATGTACACCGTCCGACAGCTGGTGCCGCCCGGAAGAACTGGCTGATCGCGGCCTGGTCGCCGCGCGTCAGTCGGCCAGAGGACGGTGAGGGCGCCGTGAGCTTGAACCAGATGCTGGTTGACCAGCCCCGGCCCGAGATCGCCGGCTGCCGCATCGGCCGCGGCAGCATCGTCGAGCCCGGCGCGATCGTCTGCGACGGCAGCGCGACGGGAGCCGAGTCCGTGGTCCGCGCCGGCGCCTGCGTCAAGCAGCGCGCCCTTTGCGGTGCCGGGTCACTCGGGGTGGGGGCCCCCGCCCGGCGGGCGGGCCCCCGGACGGGCCCGCCGCCGATGCCGGGCTGGGCCCTGCCCCCGGACGCGGTCGCAACTCTCCGCATGGTGCAACGATGAATGGCACCGGCCCCGAGCTCCGCTAGCACAAAGACCTGACGCTCGGCTGGGCGGTCAGGACGATGACGAATAACAGAATGCGGGCGAGGATGAGCTGACGGCCTCGGCATGCTCCGTGGCGGTGCAGCGGACGCGCCCGGGTTAAGGATGGCGTGATGAGTGACGATCGTGAACACATTATCGCCACCGCCGCGGTGACGAGTGAGGAAAAGCCGTACGGTGTGCGCATCGACGCGGGAGGCCATGCACTGCGCGGTGACGAACCGGCCGATCACGGCGGGGCCGACACCGGTCCGACTCCGTTCGGCCTGCTGCTGGCCGGGCTCGGTGCCTGCACCGCGATCACGCTGCGGATGTACGCCGAACATCAGAGCTGGCCGCTGACCGGCGTGGATGTCGAGCTGACCTACGTCGTCAAAGACAAGAACACCAGGTGGATCGACCGGCTGATCACCCTGCACGGCGTCGACGAAGACCAGCGCGCGAAGCTGGCCGAGATCGCGCAGAAGACCCCGGTCACCAGGGCGGTCCGGGCGGGAACCGAGATCCGTACCACCACCCTGACCCCATGACCAAGCGGATCGTCGTCATCGGCGGGGACGCGGCCGGAATGAGCGCGGCCTCGCAGGCCAAGCGAATCGCCGGGGACGCGGTCCAGATCGTCGCGTTCGAGCGCGGAACGTACAGCTCCTACTCCGCCTGCGGCATCCCGTACTGGGTGGCCGGCGATGTCGACAAGCCGGAGCGTCTGATCGCCCGTTCACCGGAGGCACACCGGCGCAACGGCATCGACCTTCGGATGCGAACCGAGGTGGAGGAGATCGACCGCGCGGCCGGGCGGGTAGCCGTTCATGACCTTGCCGCCGGACGGTCGTACCGGGAAGGCTTCGACTCCCTGGTCATCGCGACCGGCGCGGTCCCGGTGCGACCACCGCTGCCCGGCGTGGACGCCGACGGCGTGTTCGGCGTGCAGACCCTTGACGACGGCGCCGCGCTGCTGGCGGACCTCGATCGCGTGCAGCCGCGGCGGGCCGTGGTAGTCGGCGGCGGCTACATCGGCGTGGAGATGGCCGAGGCACTCGTGCAACACGGCGTCGCGGTGACCGTCGTCGATCAGGACGCGCAGCCGATGACGACGCTCGACCCGGACATGGGGGCGGCGGTGCACCAGGCCATGGAGGACCTCGGCATCGATGTGCTCACCGACACCGCCGTCACCGGGTTCGAGGCCGACAGCGACCGCAGGATCCGTTCGGTGGTGACCGCCGACGGCTCGATTCCGGCCGACGCGGTCGTCCTCGGCCTCGGGGTACGGCCGAACACCGCCCTCGCCAGCGATGCCGGCCTGCCGCTGGGCGATCACGGCGGCCTGCGCACGAACGTGCAGATGCAGGTTCTGGGCCACGACCCTATCTGGGCGGGCGGCGACTGCGTGGAGGTCCTCAACCTAGTCTCTGGCCAGTACCAGCACGTGCCGCTTGGCACCCACGCCAACAAGCACGGCCGGGTCATCGGGCACAACCTGGCCGGCTCTTACGCCTCGTTTCCCGGGGTGGTCGGCACGGCGGTGAGCAAGGTCTGTCATCTGGAGATCGCCCGGACCGGGCTGCGCGAGAGCGACGCCACGCGTGCCGGATTCGAATACGTGACCGTCACCGTGCAGTCGACCACAAAGGCCGACTACTTCCCGGGCACCCAGCGGATGAGCGTCAAGATGATCGCCGAACGCCTCAGCGGACGCCTGCTGGGAGTGCAGATCGTCGGCCGCGAGGGGTCGGCCAAGCGGATCGACACGGCCGCGACGGCGCTGTGGAACCGGATGACGGTAGAAGAGATGACGGCCCTGGACCTCGCGTACGCTCCGCCGTTCGCACCGGTCTGGGATCCGATTCTCGTGGCGGCACGGCAGGCCGCCGCGGCAGTGCGCCGCACCGGGGGTCAGCGGTCATAGACGTACGTGCCCGGCGCGTCGGCGATCGGCTCGAGCCCGCCGCCGCCCAGCTCCTCGGGGGCGGCCTTCTCCTCGCCGCAGCGCTCGGCCAGCCAGCCCGTGTAGTCCGGCCACCACGAGCCGTGGCGGGTCTCCGCGTGCAGCAGCCACTGCTCCGGGTCTTCCGGGCACTCCTTGGCTATCTGGTACCTGGCCTTCTCATTGCCGGGCGGGTTAACCATGGCGGCGACGTGCCCGCTGGTGGACAGCACGAACCGCTTGCTGCCGGACAGCAGCTGGGTGGAGCGGTAACAGCTCTGCCACGGGCACAGGTGATCGGTGATGCCGGCGACCAGGTAGGTGTCGCGGTCCACGGCGGACAGATCGACCGGTGACCCGAGCATCGTCACCCCGCCGGGCCGCACCAGGCCATTCGTGACGCCCGTCTGCAGGAAGTCACGGTGCAGGGCCGCGGTCATCCGGGTGGTGTCCGCGTTCCAGAACAAGATGTCGAACGGCGACGGCGAGCGGCCGAGCAGGTAGTTGTTGACCCAGTAGTTCCAGACCAGGTCGTTGGGCCGCAGCCACGCGAACACTTCGGCCAGTGACCGCCCGTCCAGGTAACCGCGGGCCCGGGAGGCGGCCGCGGCCAGCCGTGCGTTCCGCTCGCTGGCCACGGCGCCAGCCATGCCTGCCCGCACCATGTCCAGCATGGTCACCATCAAGGAGAACGCGGCGATCCGGTCCTGCCGGCCGGTGTGCGCCAGATGCGCGGCGACCATCGCGGACAAGATGCCGCCCGAGCAGCAGCCCATGAGCGCCGTCCGCTCCGTCCCGGTGATCCGCGCGACCGCGTCCATGGCGTCGAGGATGGCCTGCCCGTAGGTGTCAAAGCCCCACTTGGCGTGCCGGGCGTCGGGATTGCGCCAGGAGATGATGAACACCTGCAGGCCCTGGCCGATCAGGTACTCGGCCATGCTGCGGCCCGGCGCCAGGTCGATGATGTAGAACTTGTTGATCGTCGGCGGCACGATCAGCAACGGAACCTGCCGGACAGATGCCGTCGCCGGGCGGTACTGGATCAGCTCAAGCACCGGCGTACGCAGGACGACAGACCCCGGCGTGACGGCCAGGTCCACCCCGACCTCGAACGCGTCGGGCTCGACCATCTTCGGCACCCGGGGCGGGGCGGCCATGTCGGCGACGAAGTGCCGCATGCCCGCCAGGACGCTGCCGCCGCCGGTATCGATAACCGCCTTCAGCGCTGCCGGGTTGAGCACCGGGTTGTTGCTCGGCGCCAGCGCGTCGAGCAAGTTTTCCAGCGCGAAAGTGACCCGTTGCGTGTCGGCCCAGTCCAGGTCCGCGTCCGCGGCCAGGCCCCCGGCGGTCTCCGCGGTCGCCAGGTACGTTTGCATCACGCGGCGCAGCAGCGGATTGCCTGCCCACCCCGGGTCGGCGAACCGGCGATCCCGCCGGGACGGTTTTACCTGCGAGGTGCCCGCCACGATCCGTGCCATCTCGCCGAGCAGGTGCCGTCCTCTCCCGGCCACCAGGCGGGGCCGGGCGGCTAGGTGCGCCGCCAGCCGCAGCCCGGAGCCGCCCGGGTTCAGCCGAGTCAGCGCGCCGAACGCCGCGTCGGTCAGCAGCAGGTCCAGGGATGCCGACAGGGCTTCTGCGGCATCTGAGCTGGTTGTATCGATATCGGTCGTCATCATCGCCACCCTTCGGTCGAAGCTATGCTCACGATCGGCCCGCTGTAATCGGCCGCTCGGCATGAATCTTCGACCCGATATCGTTCCCGCGACACTGCCGCGACCAGTCCGCTGGTCTGCCTCACGTCACCGGTCCTGGCCGCCGTGGTAGTGCCGGACGCGGACGACGAGTTTGCCGGTGGCGCGGTCGTGCTCCATGTCGTCGTGGGCCTGCGGCACCTGCTCCAGGCCGTCGTAGACGCGGTCCACGGGGAAGGCCAGCCGGCCGGCCGCGACCGCGTCGAGGATTTCCTGGAGGGCCTCCCTGGGCAGGTCGGCGGCGTCGCCGAAGTAGCCCGCCAGGCGCACGCCCTTCGGCAGGTACTCGTTCGGGGAGAAGTCCCGCACCGTGTACTGGCCGGAGAGGCTGCCGCCGAAGCAGACCGTGCCGTGCACGCGCACCGCGCGCAAAGTATCGGGCAGGGTCGGCGTGCCGACCAGGTCAAGGGCGGCGTCGACGCCGTCCGGGTACAGCTCACGTACGGCGGGCGCGACCTGGCCGGTGTCGAGGAGCGGGTGGTCGACGCCGTGCTCGGTCAGCCAGGCCAGGCGGTCGGCCTGCCGGGTGGTGGACAGCACTGTGGCGCCGCGCCATGCGGCCAGCGCGGCGGCGGCCAGGCCCACCGAGGAGGTGCCGCCGCGGATCAGCAGCGACTGACCGGGCTTCAGGTCCAGGCCGATGGTCAGCGAGCCGTAGGCGGTCTGCACCATCTCCGGCAAGGCGCCCAGCACCTCCCAGGGCAGGCCGGTGTCGACCGGGATGACCTGGGACAGCGGCACCGACGTGTACTCGGCATAGCCGCCGTCGTAGGTGCGCCCCATGTCCCCCATCATCGCGACGACCTTCTGCCCGGGAGCCAGCCCGCTGCCGGCCGGGGCCGCGTCGACGGTGCCGGCGGCCTCGATACCCGGCACCCGGGGAAAGCTGACGCCCACGCTCAGACCCAGCCGGAGCTTCAGCTCCGAGCGGTTGAGGCCGAACGCCTCGATGCGGATGCGCACCCAGCCGTCCCGCTCGGGCGGAAGCGGGAGCGTGGTCAGCCGCAGATTGTCCACGGGGCCGGGGGCGGAGAGCCGGACGGCGCGCATGGTGGCCGGCGAGGACGTCATGGGCCTGCCTTCTTTCCGGGCGCAGGAGAGTCGGTCGGCGGTGGTCAACATGCGGCCGCTGCGGCTTCATTCCCAACCCGGGCCTGCTCCTGCTCGATCTGTCCAGGGGCCGCTACGTCACCGATACCCCCCGTACTTCGGGCAGGCGCTCGCGTGGCGCAGCAATTAAGGGGAACTGATCTTCCATGACCAGGTATGTGATCGGTCCGGACGTCGCCATTCGCCTGGCTCACGACGAGGCCGTGATCCGCGACGGACATCAGATCCTGGCTCCGACGCTTCTGCGGTCTCAGATGCTGTCGCTTCTGTACCAGGCAGTGCGTCGCGGTGAGATGACGCGGAAGGATGCCGAGCGACGGCTCGAGTACGTACGCCGGCTGCGGATCAGGCTGCTCGGGGACCGCGTCCTGCAGAACGTCGCATGGAAGGCCGCCGTCCTGCTCGGGTGGCCCGATACCTTTGACGCCGAGTACGTCGCACTGACTCAGCTCCACGCCGACGCGCTGATCACGCTCGATCGGCAACTCGCCGACGCCGTGAAGGATCTGGTGACGGTAGCACCTATCGAGGCGCTGTACTGACCGAAGCGGGGCCAGCCAGTTGTCAGCGATCCTCGACGCGGAGGAGGTCTTGCTCAGCCAGCAGCTTGTCCAGCCGGGCCTGGTCGACCCGGCTGACGATGGCGGTTTCTTCCTGGCGGTCGCGGATGCACTTGGCCAGCGTGAACGACGAGGTAACGACGTACAGCAGGCCGAGCGCGAGGAACGCGCGAATCCATCGTGAATCGTGCAGGTAGCCGATGCCGACAATCGTGACCGCCAGGGAGACCGCGAAAGAAATCACAGACTGCGCGAAGAAGGCCGTGGTTGTCCGGGGCCGTAGGGGAGTGCTCATGCGCTCTATCCTGCGCGGCGCGTCCGCCCGGGACATGAGTATGCATGCTCATGTGCTGGTGAGCTGATCATCCTGCTGCGTCAGTTGCCCCTGCCAGGTATCCATCCGGCTAAGGACGGAATGCGGGTCGCCGGCGTTGCTGGCCTAGTGTGGTTGCTGAGCGGTGTCCTTCGGAGGTGGCGGGTGGAGCGGGTCTGGCCGGTGCGGATCGGCCTGGTCGGGTACGGCAAGGGCGGCCGGTTCTTCCATGCGCCGCTGATCGCCGCGGCGGCGGGCTGCGAGCTGGCGGGGGTCGTGACCCGGTCGGCGGAGCGGCGAGGCGATCTGGAGCGCGATCACCCCGGTACGCCGGCGTATGACGACCTGGCGCAGCTGGCCGGCGCGGGGGTGGACGCGGTGGCGATATCGACCCCGGCGGACACGCACGTGCCGCTCGTGCTGGAGGCCGTGTCGCTCGGGCTGCCGGTGGTGTGCGACAAGCCATTCGCCCTGGAGTCGGCGGCGGCCAGGCAGGCAATGGAGGAGGCGGAGCGGGCCGGGGTGATGGTGACGGTGTACCAGAACCGTCGTTTCGACGCCGATTTTCTCACGGTCCGCGCCGTGATCGATTCCGGGGAGGTGGGGCGGGTCACGCGGTTTGAGTCGCGGATCGAGCAGTACACGCCGCCGGGCGGGATCCCGTCCTCGGGCGGGGGGATCCTGCTCGACCTGGGCGCGCACGTCGTGGACCAGGCGCTGCAGCTGTTCGGCCCGGTCATGTCGGTCTATGCCGAGCTGGATGACGCGGGCGGCCGCCCGAGCCGGTTCTTCATTGCCGCGCGACACGCCGGGGGCGTGGTCTCACACCTGGCCGGGGACCTGGTCTTGCACGGCACGCCGGGCCCGCGGTTCCGGGTGTTCGGCACCATCGCCAGCTACGACGTTGACGCATTCGACGGCCAGGCCGACGAGCTGATGGCCGGCGGCTCCCCGGCAGCCGCAGGCGACGCGTGGGGGGTGGTGCCGCGCGAGCGGTGGGGCCGCCTGCACGCCGGGCACACGACCAGGCCCTGGCCCAGTGAACGCGGGGACTGGACGGTGCTCTACACATCGTTCGCCGATGCGGTGCGCGGACACGGTGCCGTGCCCGTCGACCCGCGGGACGCCGTGGCCGGCCTGGAGGTGCTGGAGGCCGCACAGCGCAGCGCCGCCACCGGGCAGGTGACAGCGCCCGGTCCCGGCACCGCCCTGCGGTAGCCCATGGTTCACCACCCCGGGCAGCCGGTCGGCGGGCGTGCCGTAGCCGGTCAGCGAGGCTTGATCTCGCCCATCGGGCCGAAGCCGTCATGAGGAGTGTCGATGTAGATGATCTGCGGCTGGGTAGCCACCAGATCGGGTGCGGTGTCGAAGAACCTCTTCACGTAGGGCTGTTTGACGTGCGTGGCACCCGCCTCGGCGTCTGTGAAGCCCTCGATGCAGACGAACTCGTTGTCGTCGGTTAGGCTCCGGGCGAACTGGAAGAACAAGCAGCCGTCCTCGGAGTTGACGTCCCTAGTGTAGGAGTCGGCCAGCGCCAGCCACTGGTCCATCTTTTCGGGCCGGATCTGCATTGTGATGTTGATCAGGATCATGGGTCCCCTCCTGCTAGGTGGCCGCCGTCCTAATCGTGGTGCGACCGCCAGCGACCGTCAACTGCGGCGGCCACCTAGCAGGAGGGGACCCATGATCC